>Ga0187783_10000059_pt1 | contig 86460 bp, 68 predicted proteins | sample 1015_SJ02_MP02_2_FD_132471 | JGI IMG/M metagenome (GOLD analysis project Ga0187783, IMG submission 132471) | Tropical peat soil microbial communities from peatlands in Department of Meta, Colombia - 1015_SJ02_MP02_20_MG | ecosystem: Environmental > Terrestrial > Soil > Wetlands > Peat | place... | reverse complement strand
GGTGGGCGCGCGCAGAAACCGGGCGACGTGCAGGTAGCGATGTCCGGGAAGACCATCGAGGTGATCAACACGGACGCCGAAGGGAGGCTGATTCTAGCCGACGCCGTCTTCTACGCGCGCAAACTCGGCTCGACCCATCTGGTCGACGCGGCCACGCTGACCGGAGCCATCGAAGTCGCCCTTGCCAATGTTCACGTTGGCGCGTTTGGCACGCCGCGCGAATATCTCGACCGATTTCTGGAAAGCGCGAAGGCCGCTGGAGAAAAGATGTGGCCCATGCCGATCGATGAGGAGTACCAAGAGATGATCAAAAGCAACATCGCCGACATCCGCAACACTGGCAGCGGCAAAGGGGGCGGCGCCAGCACGGGCGCCTGGTTCATTAAAGAATTCGTAGACGATACACCATGGGTCCACCTGGATATTGCCTCGACGTGCTGGATCGACGAAGCACGCCCCTGGCTGGCAAAGGGGCCGACGGGAGTGGCCATCCGTTCGATCGTCGATTTCGCGCTCAAGTTGTGAAGCTCACATTCGCTCGGGCGCGCGGATCCCAAGCAGGTCGAGCGTCCGTACCAGTTGATCTTTCACGAGTTGGGAGAGGCGCAACAGAAATGCGCGCTTTTCAGGGTCTTCTTCCGACAGAATGTGGTGCTTGTGGTAGAAGACATTGAACGCTTGGGCCAGCTCGAAGCCGTAGCGCGCGATGAAGGCCGGCTCCTGCGCATCGAGGGCCCGATCGATCCGCTCATCGAGCGAGCCCGCCAGCAAGATCAGCTCCCACAAATCGTCGTTCGCAGCGCTGGCGAAAAATCTTCCCGCGTCCATCGCGCCGCTGGTGATTTTTCCGAGAATTTCCGCGTCCTGCTCCCCCAGCCGCTCGGTTCCTTTGCGCACGATCCCGTTGACGCGAACGACGGCGTACTGCACGTAGGGCCCGGTTTCGCCTTCAAAGTTGAGCGCGTCGTTGAAATCAAACGCAATCACCGTCGAGCGCGTGAAGCGCAATAGGAAGTAGCGAAGAGCGCCAATCGCGATTGAGTTGACCATCGCGTGGTATTCCGCTGTACCCGCGAGCTCTGGATGGCGCGCTTCGATCTGGGCTTTCGCAGCCAGCTCGAGCCGGTCGATTAAGTCGTCGGCCTTGACCCCCTGACCCTTGCGCCCGCTCACTTCGATGTACGGTTTCTTCTGATCCTCGGCCGGTATTTCGTAGCCCAGGTCCTCGGCGCAGCGCGGGGTCAGGGCCACGACACTATAGGAGAAATGCTTCAGCCGGTCCGCCTGGCTCGCGTAGCCCAGCGCCCGTAGGCCAGCCACCACCACCTGTTGCGGATACGCCTGGCGCGTGTCAATCACGTTGTACACTTCGTGGGCATGTCCAAACGACGGTGCGCTCGGATCCCCCGATTCGCTGGCCGTGACCCAGGGTTCGGGCCCTCGGGTCCGGGCGTTGAATCGGCGATAGTGAAAATCGCGTCCCAGGAGTCCGAATTTCCAGAGGTGATAGGCGATGTCCTTTCCCACGTAGGTGACCGTGCCGTTGGAGCGGACGATGATTTTTGCTTCCGCCAACTCGGAAGGTTCATCTGTTTCGGGAGCCGAGGCGGGCGGCTCGGAGAGTTCTTTGTCGGAGGAAAGCTGCATCACCCAGCAGCCGGCATTTTTCCCGGATTTGGCGTATTCGATCGCGCCACGCTGTTTCAACATTTCGAACGCCGCGTCCCAAAATTTCAGATGGAGAATTTCGCTCTCGCGTGACAGCAGGTCGTAGGCGATGCCGAGACGATCGAGCGTCCGCAGGTGGCAGCGCACGATTGCAGTCGATACGACCTCGGCCATTTTGGCGGCTTCCCCGTGGCCCTGTTCGATTTCCTCGAGGGTCTGGGCGCGTAGCTTTAGCCGGGACGGATCCTCGGCAAGCCACTGGGTCACCGTGGCGTACAAGTCCCAGCAGAGATAGTCGAATTTCGCCTCCTCCGCCAGAGCGCGCACCTCACCGGGAGTTCTCGGTTCGACCCGGAGAAATCCGAGAACGACGTCGGCAACCTGCACACCCGTGTTGTCGATGTAGTTCTGCACTTCGACGCGGCGACCGCTCGAGCGCAGCAGACGGGCGAAGGTGTCGCCCAGCACGGCGTTGCGCAGATGGCCGATGTGGGCCGCCTTGTTGGGATTGATGCTGGTATGCTCGACGACAACCTTCGATCGATCGGGTTGGAGGTCTAAAACCGCAGGGTGTTCGGCCTGCCGAAGAGCGGCGCGAAAAAAAGCCGGCCGATCGAGAAACACGTTGAGGTATCCGCCGCCAGCCACTTCTACCCGCGCAACCCCCTCAATCGGGGCCAGGGAATTGGCAATTTCCTGCGCGAGAGAACGCGGTGATTTTTTCAGCCGCTTGGCCAGCTCAAAGCAAACCGGCGATGCGATTTCCCCCATGGCCAGCCGGGGGGGCCGCTCGGTAACCACGGGCACGTCGGTCTTGTAGCGCTCGCGAATGTGGTGGGTCAGCGCCCTCTCGACCCGATCATCCACTGTCTTATACACGTGGCTCCTGTGTCAGCGCGAAACCGGAGATTATACGTGATCACGGACGCATTCGAAGCTCGCACGCGGGCCTAGGCGGCATGGCCGCGCCGGAGGAGTTCTTGGACGCGGCCAACGATTTCACCGATGCGAACCGGGCGATAGAGCACCGTATCGACAAAAAGCGGCGCGGGTTCGGTTCGCGAGGCAATCAGAATCGTCGGGACGCGTTCGACAAGGCGCCTAACCGCAGGGTCGTCCGAGATTTCAGCAACCGCTTCGATCACCAAGGCCGCGGGCATCGAACCGGCGGCGAGGGCCCGTCCGACCTGGTCCGGGGAGTCCATGCCGAGCGCCTGGATGCCTTGTTCCAGAAGTTCGGCGCGGACACCGGCGCGCAACCTCCAATCGCGGGCGATGACAAAGACGGTGGACATTCTCATGTGCGAGGATAGCACCGGTTTTGATGCCAACTACCCGTGTTTGCATAGGCAAGCGCGGAAGCGGTCTGTTACAATTTTCGACCGATGGGGCGCGCCGCGCGGTGAGATGCGGCCCAGCATGGCCGAAAAGCGAAATCGCACAAAAACGGCAGTCGTCATCATCGCAGTCCTAGCCGTGCTGGTAATTGCCGCGCTGGCAGCGCGTCGGAAAGTTCCGGTCGTGCCTGTCGTGGAAATCACCCGAGAAGATCTGCTGGTTAGCATCACCAGCAACGGAAAAGTTGAGCCCATTGACCCGGAAATCGCGCGTGCCGAGTTTTCCACGTTCGTCGCCAAGGTGATGGCGAGCGAAGGTCAGACGGTACGCCGCGGCGAGACGATTTTGACCCTGGATTCGGCGGACATTCGCTCACAGCTGGCCAAGGCGCGCGCCGATCTGCTTTCGGCCGAGCACGATTTCGAGAATGCGCGTGCCGGCGGGCCGCCGGACCAGATGGCGCAGCTTGCGGGTGATCTTAAGGCTGCCCAAGTCGAGGTCGCGAACCTGGAAAGCAACGAGAAGGCGCTCGAAGACCTTGTCTCGAAGCACGCCGCTACCGAGGACGAGCTGGCGCAGAATCGGGCCAGTCTGGCCAAAGCGCGCGCAAATCTCCAGGCACTCGAGGCTAAACAGAAGGATCTGGAGGAGCGGTCCTCGGAAAGAGTCGATGCGGCGCGTCTGCGCGTGAGCCAGGCCCGCGAGTTGGTCGATTCACTCGACGAGAAAGTGCACTCGGCAACCGTCGTGGCAGCCACCCAGGGGACGCTCTACTCATTGCCGGTACGGGCCGGCGACTACGTCAAAGTCGGAGACACGCTCGCCGAGATGGCGGATTTGAGCCGTGTCCGCGTGCGCGCGTTTGTCGACGAACCGGACCTCGGCCTGCTGGAACCCGCGCAAACCGTAGAGGTCACGTGGGACGCCAAACCGGGGAAAACGTGGACCGGCCTTACCGAGCAGGTGCCGAAGCAGGTCGTGGCGCGCGGGATGCGCAGCGTGGGCGAGGTACTTTGCTCGGTTGACAACAGGCAGAGGGAGCTGCTGCCCAACACGAATGTGCAGGTCGAAATTCGAGTCCGGCAAAGGCTCCAGGCGCTGGTAGTGCCCCGCGGGGCGGTGCGCGTACGAGGAAAGGGGCAGCGCTTCGTTTGGGTGTTCGACGGCGAACGGGTGCACCGGCGGGACATCTCTGTAGGGGTTTCCAACGCATCGAATTATGAAGTCTTATCCGGGCTGGTCGCCAATGAGCGTGTGGCGGAACCCGTGGACCAGAAGCTAAAGGACGGCATGGAAGTGCGAGCGGAGGAGGGACCGTGAGCTCATCGTTGACGGGGGGCGGAAAACACCGAGGCCTTTGGTCTTTTCTGGCAGTGCTGGCGGCCATGGGAGTGATCGCGACGGCTGCCAGAGCGCAGGTGGCCAACGCGATCGCCGCCGCCGAGCGGGCTTTCAACGCCGGGAACTATGCCGCGGCGATATCCGCCCTGCAACCCGTGGCCACGGGAGGTTCGTCGAACGCGGAGGCCTCCTACTGGCTCGGGCGAAGCTACTATGAGATTTCCGACTACGACAGCTCGGCGGCACAGCTGGAAAAGGCGGTTTCGCTCGACCCCAAAAATTCTCTCTATCAGATGTGGTTGGGCCGGGCTTACGGAGGCAAAGCGGACCGCGAAAGAAGTTTTTCGCTTGCGAAGAAGGTGAAAAAACAGTTTGAGCTGGCCGTAAGCCTGAATCCGTCGAATCTGGAGGCCCGTCGCGACCTGGAGGAGTTTTGCCTGGACGCTCCCTGGATTGTGGGTGGTAGCAAGGACGAGGCGCTCGAACAAGTGAACGCCATCACCGCGATCGATCCCGTCCAGGGCCACCTGGCACGAGCGACCTACGATCTGAAGGCTCTGAAGAAGCCGGACGATGCGGAAAAGGAGGTTCGCCAGGCTCTGGCCAGCAATCCGAAAACGCTCAGCCCCTACTTCGAAGCCGCCGATTTTTTCCAGTCTCAGAACAAGCCGGCTGATATGTCCGCGGCGATCGAAGCAGCTGCACGCGTGAGCCCGAATGATCCGCGCCTGGCCTTTTATCGGGGCGTCGCGGCGGTTCTTTCCAACACGAATCTCGCTGACGCGGAGCGGAACCTCAAGTCCTATCTCGCGAGCACGCCGGAGCGCAGCGATTGGCCCTCTCACGCCAGCGCGAGGAACTGGCTCGGCCGGCTGTATGAAGCGCAGGGCAAGCGGGCGGAAGCGGCCGAACAGTACCGCGCGGCGCTGCAACTGGATCCGAAGCTGAAGGACGCCGAAACACGTTTGACACGGCTGGAAAAGCCGAACTGATCGGCATTTCCCCGGATCCAGACGGTGTTGTCATTCCAGCGCCTTGGGTCTCTGTGGTCCTGGCGCGTATAGTATCCTCTTCGACGGGCTTGCGTTTGGATACCTTCCTGGGAATCGGGCGGCCATTGTTTCTGATGAGACGGTCGAACATTCTCGGCTTTTGTGTGCTGGCGGCATTCGGTGTCCTGGGTTGGCTCGAGCCGGCCGCCGCGCAGGATTCCTCGCTGCTTACGCTCCGGCAGGTGGTGATGCTCGCGCTAGAAAACAGCCGGGACGTGAAACTTGCCCAGCTGCAGTACAACGTGGCGCTGGGCGAGGTGGGCGTCGATCGCGCGGTTTTTCTCCCGAACCTATACACCGGTTCCGGCGTGGCCTACACGAGCGGATTCCCCTCGCTGCCAGGCGGCCAGGCACCCGCCATCTTCGAGCTGGATTACCGGCAAACCCTGTTTAGTCCGCTACTCAAAAGCCGCCAGCACGCGGCCCAAGACCGGGCCAAGAATCTGCAGCTTGAGCTCGACCGAACCCGCGACAACGTGCGCATCGAGGCGGCCTCGGCGTATCTTGAGCTAGCCAAGGTGAGGCATTCACTCGCTTTGCTGGAAAAAGAGCGGGTGAGCAGCGAAAAAATCCTTGCGGTTGTGCGTGAGCGCGTCGCGGCGAATCAGGAGCTTTCCATCGAGGTGACGCGCAGTCAACTGGAGTTGGCCCGAGTCCGGCAGCGTGTCGTAAAGCTTGAGGACCGAGAACAGTCACTCGTAGCCGAGCTGCACGATCTGACCGGGATCGCGGACACGCAATCGATCCAGGTCGAAGCCGAAGTGCCGTCGTTTACCGAGGCCCTGTCTACCGGAACTGCGGCGATCCAAGCGCAGATCGTGACCCTGGCTATGGAATCGGACACCCGTGTGGCCGAAGCTGAAAACGAGCGGTCGGCGCGCGAACAGCTGTTTCACGGGGCTCGTCTGAGCTATTTTCCGACGGTGGACCTGGTCGGCCAGTATCTGGTGCTGAGCAAGTTCAATAACTACGACGAGTTTTATAAAACGTTCGTGCGGAACAACGTGAGCGTCGGCGTGCAGATCACGATTCCCCTGTTTGCGGCGACCACGAACGCAAACGTCCGGCTGGCAAAGAGCCAGCTGGAGGAGGCACAGCAGGCAGTCGGCAACAAGCGGCAGCAGGTACGCGCGGAAGTCGAGCAAAAGGCGCACACCCTGCGCGAGCTCGACGCCGATCGGGAAGTGGCGCGCCTTGATTTGCAACTGGCCCAGGAGAACCTGCAGCTGGAGCAGGCCAAGTACGACCAGAGCCGCGCAACGCTCCAGGAGGTCGAACAGGCCCGGCTCGAGGAAAGCGACAAATGGGTAGCATTTTTGGACGTCGACTTTGCCCGTGAACGGGCACAGCTCGGCCTTCTCGAGGCCACCGGGCAATTGGCCCAGGTTTTTCAATAAGATGTATGGAAAAAGCTTCGCTATGGCTGGTCTTCGAGTTACAGTAAAATGATTCGACGGACCGTGACTGACTCCAAGCTCTGAGGGGGATACCCGAAATGCCGTCGGTGATGAAAACGCTCTTGTTAAATCCGCCGAGCTTCGAGAAGTTTGATGGCGGAGCGGGGTCGCGCTGGCCCGCCACTCGCGAAATTGAGTCCTATTGGTATCCGGTTTGGCTCTCCTATCCTGCCGGCATGTTGGCGGGGAGCCGCCTGCTTGACGGCCCGCCTCACCACATCAGTCCCGCCGAAGTTGTCCGCATCGCCCGGGACTACGAATTCGTCGTGTTGTTTACCTCAACCGTTGGCTTTCACAGCGATCTGCGCATGGCCCGCGCCATGAAGGAGCAGAAGCCGGATGTCAAGATCGCCTTTGTGGGACCCCACGTGCAGATCAAGCCGGCCGAGAGTCTGCTGGCCAGCCGGGATATCGATTTCGTCGTGCGCGGGGAGTTCGACTACGCGGTCGTCGAGTTTGCCGAAGGGAAGCCCCTTTCCTCCATCGCCAACGTCAGCTATCTCGAGCGAGGCCAGGTCGTGCACAACCCGTCGCGTCCGACCCTTCAGACAGCGGACCTCGATGTGCTGCCGTTTGCAACCGAGGTCTATCGGAACAATCTAACCATCGAGAAGTACAACGTGCCGTTTCTGCTGCACCCGTTTGTTTCGTTTTACACCGCGCGTGGCTGTCCGGCCCTCTGCACGTTTTGTCTTTGGCCGCAGACACTTTCCGGCCACGCCTGGCGCACCCGGTCGGTTGAAAGCGTCGCGCGCGAATTCCGGCAGGCGCACCAAATGTTCCCGCAGGCAAAGGAGTTTTTCTTCGACGACGACACGTTCAACATTCGCAAGGATCGCGTGCTGGCGCTGTGCAAGGAATTCAAGCCCGTGGGCTTCCGTTGGTCGTGTACGGCACGCGTCCACGGGGACTACGAGACTCTCAAAGCCATGGCGGACTCGGGTTGTCGGCTCGTGATCGTCGGATTCGAATCCGGCGACGCGCAAATCCTGAAAAACATCAAGAAGGGCCAAACCTTGGAGATGAGCCGCAACTTCGTCAAGAACTGCAAGAAGGTTGGCATCCACGTCCACGGCGATTTCATTATCGGCCTCCCGGGAGAGACGAAAGAAACGATCGAGAGCACGATTCAGTTCGCCAAAGACCTGGACTGCGAGACGATTCAGGTTTCGATGGCCCACGCTTATCCGGGGACGGAACTGTACGAACAGGGGACGCGCCAAGGTTTTCTTGCGGGCGAAGCGATGACCGATATCGGCGGCCACCAGCTTCCGCACCTGCAATACCCCGGCCTGTCGAAGGAATACATGGTCGCGGCGGTCAACCGCTTTTACGACAGCTACTATTTCCGCCCCCGGATCGCCTGGCGCATTGTGCGCGACGCCCTTTGGGACTCCCATGAGCGCAAGCGCCTCTACCATGAGGCCGTGGACTTTTTGAAACTTCGCGCAGACCGCATCAAAGTGGCCCGGTCCCGTCGGGGTGTGGAGCAGAAGGCGCTGGTGAGTGTGCCGCCGATCGCTTCCATCGAGACGCCCCGTGGGATCGGTGAGTCGCAAGGCGCATGACGCCGGCGCCAACCCTGCATCTTAAAACCGCCATCCTGATCGTGATCATGGTCTCCGTGGCTCCGCTCGGGGACATGTTTCTCGGCAAAGGCGTAAAGCAGATCGGCCCGATGCCCGACGGGGCGCCTGCCGGCGTTTTCAATTTCTTTTTCCGTACCTTCACGTCCGAGACCGTCTGGCTCGGCATCACTCTCTTGCTGGCCTTCTTTGTCGCCTACCTTTTGGTGCTCTCCTGGGCCGATTACAGCTATGTTTTGCCCGCCTCTTCGATCTCCACGCTGGTCGTCGCGCTGCTGGCGCGCTTTGTCTTGCACGAGAGCGTCCGGCCCCTGCGTTGGGCCGGCGTGGCGATGATCTGTCTCGGCGTGTTCGTGGTCGGTCACACCCATCCGCGGACTACGGAGCAGTGATTGTGCTGACGGCGGCTCTGCTGTATTTCTTGATCGTTGTTCCGGGGACATGCGGAGAGATGTGCATGTCCCATACGATGAAGACCGTCGGCGAAGTCACCGATTTCCGGCCGCACTCTGTCCTTCGCTCGATCGGCCGGGCCATGAAACTTCCCCTGTTTTGGATCGGCCTTACCATGATGGCAGCGGGATTTTTCGCCTTGCTCGGCATGCTGTCGATCGCAAAGGTCAGCTTTGTTTTTCCGGCGACCGCGCTCAGCTATGCGGTCGGCACGCTAGGCGGCCGACTGTTTTTGGGCGAGCGCGTGACGCCGCAGCGATGGGCGGGTGTTCTGCTGGTGTGCGTCGGCGTCGTCCTCGTGGCGCTCGGCAAGGGATAGCGGATTCCGGCATGACGGGTTGGAGGGTACTTCAGGACGCGATCTATCTGCTGGCGTTGGCCTCCGCCGCTTACTCCCTGGCCGCCATTGTGGCCGGCAACCGGTTTTTCCGCCGCGCACCTTCCGCACCGGACGGTGAGGGCGCGACTTCCTCCCACCTCACGCCGCCGGTCAGCATCCTCAAACCGATTCGCGGACTCGACAGGGAGAGCTACGAGAACTATGCGAGCTTCTGCCGCCAGGACTACCCGGACTTCGAGGTCCTGTTCTGTGTGACGGATGAAACCGATCCCGCCGTTCCCGTCATTCGACAATTGATCCGCGATTTTCCCGAGCGCTCGATTCGATTGCTGATCGGGGCCGAGCCGCTGGGCGCCAGCGACAAAGTCAATAAGCTCTGCCGTATGGTCCGGGAAGCGCGCCACGAAATCATCATCGTCACAGACAGTGATGTTCGCGTCGGCGAGGGCTTCCTCCCAGCCGTCGTAACGCCCCTAAGAAATCCGGCCGTGGGAGGCGTGACCTGCCTGTATCGCGGCCTCACGGACGGTTCTTCGCCGGCCACTTTGGAAGCGCTCGCCAACAGTACCGATTTTGCACCCGGGGTGCTGGTTGCGTGGATGCTCGGCGGCGGAAAACTCGATTTCATGCTCGGCGCCGTGATGGCCACCACGAAAACTCACCTCGCCGAGATCGGCGGCTTCGAGTCGCTGGTGGATTATTTCTGCGACGATTACGAGCTGGGGAACCGCCTGGCAGGGCACGGCTACCCGGTCGAGCTCAGCTGTTTTCCGGTGGACATTGTGTATCCGCGGGAATCGCTCCGCCAAGCCTTCCGGCATCAGCTTCGCTGGAATCTCAGCATCCGCTATTCGCGACCGTGGGGCCACATCGGCCTGATCTTCACCCAGATTCTGGTGTGGTTCCTGGCCAGCCTCCTCGTGACGCCGTCCTGGCTGGGCGGGGTCGCGTTCGCGGTCGGCTACCTGCTGCTGCGTCGCGAAGTGGCTCTCCGAATCGCCGTCCGTGGCATGCAAGACCAGGTCGCCAGGGAGAACATGTGGATGCTTGCGACACGCGACCTTTTTGCCTTTGTCGTGTGGCTGCTGAGCTTTTTCCCACAGCGCATCCACTGGCGAGACCGCCAGTTCTATGTCCGCAACAAGCGGCTCGTCCCGGCCCCGCCGCCCGTCTCGAAAGCTGCCTCCTAGGTGAGGTGTTTGGAGCCCAATCGAAAAACGCGGTCAAGAACGTGCTGGCTCACCCTTACGGGTTTTTGGCTGGTTCCGCGGTGGGCGGCCGGGGCGGTTCGACCGACGGTGGGGGCGCTGCGCCCGGTGTCCCGATTTCTGGATGATCCTGCAGATATTGCTGCAAGGGTTCATCGCGCAACACGAAGTTGAAACCTCGTTGCTTGCTGACAGCGATGGTTTTTTCCAGATCCAACTGGCTGAAATCGATCGTGTGTTCATTCCATTTCGTGCCACTCTCATCGAGCGTCGTAAAATGGAGCTGACTGCCCACCAGCCAGTAGTCTGTTACGTTGTACACCGTGCCGTCTCTTAGATAAAGCTGCGCCAAATCGCGGCTCGCTCCGCCCGCAATGTAGATGGGCACCGCGTAGCAGTTGTATCCCCAAGTCCAGCCCCAGAAAGGACCACAGCTCCGCCACCAGACGGGGCTGAATCCTAAACCCAGCCCGAAGCCGTACAGCGGCCAGCCCCAGAACCGGAACCGAGGCGCAACAAAAACTGGGACGATCGGTCGAACCGGAACGATCGGCCGATGCAAGAAGATCGGCTGTACACGCGGCGGGGGAGGCACGCCTGCCGTGCGTGGGTGGGGATACTGGGCGCGGGCGGTGAAGGGCACGGTAGTAAGCGCGAGCGCGACAGACGCTCGAAAGAGAATCGCTGGGAGCACCGAACGGCGAGAAATGAAGCGTCTCATAACTCTCCCCCTTGCAGCGTGCCGCTGAATGCCGTGAGGGCCGCGCGAGACTGCTCAGAGGCAATTCTAATCCCTTTCGGGGTGTCCACAAACGATTCCCGTGAAAGCTGAAGAAATAAAGCCCTTCGGAATCGTTGGCAGATAGCCCCGTTTCCCCTTCACTCCTCGAAGGCGCTTTCGCTAGCGACGAGCGGTCGCAGAATGCGTTGGGCGTGCTCGATTTCGTCCGCATTGATGGTATGGGGTAGCCCGGGATAGCGTCGCAAGGTGACCGTTGCTCCCAGCGCGGACAAAACCGACGCAGACTCCTCTACCCTCTTCCAGGGAACGTGAGGATCGGGATCACCCGCCCCCAGAAAGCAGCGCGTACCTGTCAGCTTGCCGGGATAGCTGAACTTGGTCCCGGGCGGACCCATAAGACCGCCTGTCAATGCAATGAGGCCACCGTAGCGCGCCGCATTTCGCGCGACGAATTCTGTGGCCAGGCAAGCCCCTTGCGAGAATCCGACCACAGCAATGTTGTGCCGCGGAATTCGCGCGGCCGTCGCGCGCTGAACGGTTCGTCCGATCAATGCCAGGGCCGAATCCAGCCAGGGCTGGTTCTCATCGGTAGGTGCCAGAAAGGAATATGGGTACCAGGTATGCCCGGCAGCTTCCGGAGCAAGATAGGCCACTTTCGGGAGGTCGAAACTGGCCGCGAGACCCAGGATGTCGGCCGCTGACGCGCCCCGGCCATGCACGAGGACAATGGCAGCTGGGGCGGAATCCAGTGGCTGTCCCCGCTCGACAATGGGCTGATGGCTATGCGGATCCTCGATGTTGCGGACCGTCAAGGTCTTCTCACGGGCTTGTGCAGTTGAATCGAAGGGAGAGCGCGTTCGATGCTCTTTCGGTCTGGCTCCAGCCAAGAAGGCAGCTTGAGCACCTCTCCCAGACTTTCCTCCGACTCATCAATGGTGAAGCCTGGTGGATCTGTGGCCAGTTCGAACAACACACCTCCAGGTTCGCGAAAGTAGATGGAGTGGAAATAGCAGCGATCGATCACCGGCGTTACATTCAAATGTCGGCTAACGAGATGTTTTCGCCAAGCCTTCTGGGAATCATCGCTGGCCACGCGCCAGGCGACGTGGTGCACAATTCCTGCGGCCATCCTGCCATAGGGAGACTCGGCACTGCAAAGCAGGTCGACGCGAGCGCCGGCACCCCCTTCTCCCACATCAAAACGAAACCGATTGCCTTGTTCGGCCACTTGCCGGAAGCCCATGGTGTCAAGCACTCCGACGGTGGCCTCGTAGCCCTGTTCGCAGAGCGTAACGGAGTGGAAGCCCCGGATGGCCTGAGTTTCCGGAACGGATGAATCTTTCCAAGCCCGCCCTTTGAAAACCGCTCCCGGATGAGCTACGAGCTCCAACTTCAAGCCATCCGGGTCGGCGAACCGCAAGACTTCTTCGCCAAAGCGCTTTCCGGATCGTTCGGCGGGCGTCCCGGCCGAGAGAAACCGCTGCTCCCAATAGCGCAATGATTCCTCCGGAATGCTGAAGGAGGTCACCTCTACCTGTCCTACTCCGGAACTTCCATGAGAGGACATCGGCCACGGAAAAAACGTAAGAATACTCCCCGGTGAGCCAACTTCGTCGCCAAAGTAAAAGTGATACGTGCCCGGATCATCGAAATTTACGGTTCGCTTGACCAGACGCAGACCCAGGACTTCGGTGTAGAAATCCAGATTGCGCTGAGGATCTGAGGCGATCGCTGTGACGTGGTGAATTCCGCAAATCGCAGTTTGCCGGACGTTCTCCTGTCGAACCATTTTCGAAAAAGGCGCCTTTCTATTACGCTTCCCTGGTGGGCTGTGGTGGCTCCCACGCAGGAGATGCGTGGGTTGGCTCGTTTTCGCGGGCGAAGATGATGCAGCCAGCCATACGGTACCGCAGCCATGTCACCCATACAAGTCCGAAGCATCGCTTGCTTTGCGCACTCTGCCGCAAGTCTTCTCCCGAGAGGTCCTTATCACACACAGTACACTCGGCCGTCTCCAGATACGGAATGCATCTGGCGGACTGTGCCGCCCAAAGGAAAGTTGGGTCGTGGTACACTAACTTCAACTTTTCCGACTGGTGGGAGGTCGTACAATTGGCAGTACATCAGACTCTGGATCTGATTATCCTGGTTCGAGTCCAGGCCTCCCAGCCAATCTTTTCAATTACTTAGCCGAGCGCCTTCCTCAAACTTGGGAACATTTGGGAACAAAATCCCCTCTAGAGAACTGATTGCTCTTCGCTGGGATTCCTCGACCGACTGAACGTAGAAGGCCGGCGTTGTGTTTGGTGATGAGTGTCCAAGGAGCGTTTCCGGAACACCTTGTCCTTCAACGCGCCGGCTTCATTTCGTTCTGAGGCCGATGGCCTTGGCGAGCTTGCGCTGTCGCTCATCGAAGGTCCAAAACGATTCTGCCTTTAGTTCAAAGGCACAAGCGACGTGAAGGCTGTCAAGAGTGCGGACGCCGAGCCTCGGTCCATGCCGGCGGCCCATCTCGGCACATAGCTCGAAAGCGCGCTCGGGTACATCGACAGCCATCCACAATCCCGCTGCAGCATCTGCTTCAAACTCGCTATTCACACGGTCTGCCTGTGACGGTGACATGTCTTTCTGAAAGCGAACTGATTGCTCTGGGCTCGCAGAGTTTGGTATAAGTGTTATACCAAATGCGCTGCCGATTTGATCCGCAGAAGAGCAAGAGACTGCGGGCCAATCCCAAGCGCGGGATCGGTTTTGAGGAAGTGCAGGAGGTTTTCTCCCATGCCTATTACCTCGACCAACGGTCCGATGTCCCCGAGCAATATCGTGCCATCGGCTGGGTAGCGGATCGTCTCTACACCGTCATTTTTGAAGTTCGCGAGGATAAGGAGGGTGAATACCTTCACTTGGTGACCCTATGGAAATCAACCCGAGAGGAAAGGATTCTTTATGAAGAGCACTCGTAGGACCACCAGGCCTGTATTTGCGGAAGCGATTGCCCGCGAGGCCGAAAGCGGCAAGGATGTTTCGCGCTTCTTTACCAACGCAGGCAGGATGATGCAGCCCATTCAGCGAGTCAATGTCGACTTCACAGCGACCATGTTGCAAGAACTCGATGGAGCGGCGAAAGAGCTGAATGTCAGCAGACAGGCAGTCATCAAGACCTTGCTCCGTCAGGCCCTCGATCAGCATTACTTGGCCAAACGGTCGCGGAGCAGCGGCGGTTGAGAGTTCATCCGGTTCTCCCCCTCCGCTAACCGCGCACGTGGTCACAGCTAAAGCGATGCTACTGCATCGGCTGTCATGGACCACGGGGAGACGGGCAGGGTGAGAACGCTCCCTGGGTTGATCCGAAGCCGCGCGATTTCACGATGGGTCTCTTCAAGTGCCGTTCGAACTTTCGGCCAGTTGTGGGAGTCGCGCTGTGTGTGAGAATGACTAAAGATCTTCTGCGCAATCGTCCCTCGAGATGATTGCATCGCTCGGCCCATTCGTGCTGTGGTAGGCTTAAGCCAAATGCTCACCTCGCGCCTAATGGAATTCATCCAGAGCCATGCCACGACGCTCATCAGTGAGGCTCTGCAGGACATCGTTACCAATGAGCGCACCCGTTCTTTCCGTCGTGTCCCGGTCGCGGAACTCGAGCAGCGGGTCGCCGCGCTGTACCTGAATCTGGGAAACTGGATCGGTAACCCGCAGGACGAGGCCATACGCACGGAGTACGAGGAATGGGGAAGGACGCGCTTTCGTCAAGGGATTCCCTTGAGTGAGATTGTGTATTGTTTGATCCTCGGCAAGACACACCTCCGCCGATTCATCCGTGAGCACGGCTTAATTGCCTTTTCCGGTGATCGCGTTACCCCCGACGAGCTGGTTCCGGTCCAACTCTACGGCATCCAAGAACTCAATTACATGGTTGGAGAGTTTTTTGACCGGGCGTTGTATCACCTCGCCCGCGGATACGAGGCTGCAGCTAGGACCAGTCGGGCTGCCGTCTGAGCGCGGATCGCTGTCGGAAAGACCACTACGCGTCATGAAGGCCGAGAGCGTTCACCTCAACGATATCGAAATGTACTATGAGATCGAGGGAGCGGGAGACCCGCTTCTGCTTCTCCACGGCGGCGGAGGTTGCCAGGAGAACTGGACCCACGCCGGCCGTGATCAGTTTGCTCGCGAGTACACGCTGATCAAACCGGACGCGCGCGGTCACGGTCGATCAACCAACCCCCTGAAGACAATTACGCACAAGCAATGTGCGTTGGATATGCTTGCGCTCCTGGATCATCTGGGTATCAAGAAATGCCGGGCCATCGGATTGAGCATGGGGGGAAACATCCTGCTCCACATGGCGACGCTTGAACCGTCTCGCATTGAAGCGATGGTTGTGGTTGCCGCCACGATGTATTTTCCCGAACAGGCCCGGGCGATGATGCGCCAAGTCCCTGAGGTGGAGAACCAACCGCCCCAAGAATGGGAGGCGATGCGCAAGCGCCACAAGCTCGGCGATGACCAGATCGTGGCGCTGTGGACGTGGATGCGTGGGATGAAGGACAGCCATGACGACATGAACTTCACGCCGCCTTCCTTATCCAGAATCACGGCCGCGACATTGATCGTCTATGGGGATCGCGACCCCCTTTATCCGGTCGAGATGGCAGTCGAAATGTATCGCGCGATTCCGCGATCGGCCCTGTGGGTTGTACCAAATGGCGGCCATGGGCCGATCTTCCTCGAGGCCGCGCCTCAATTCGCTCAAACCGCGCTCGGTTTCCTTCAAACTGCCGCCGCGCAGGCCTAAAGCCAACCTTCGAAACGGCCCATTCAGATTGAGGCCCCCCTACTTCGGTACAGGGAAGCCGCGCATACAGACGACGGTGCGGTCTGCGTCCTGCGGTTTCGCGTGGGAGAAGCCCAGGTTCGCCGTGCAAAGAACGTCGCCCTTTAAAACCAGGCTCGTGTTGTTGTCCAGCGGCGCGTTCATCTTGTTGGCTATGAGGATGCGCTGTGAACCATCGGGGGAAAGAACCCAAATCTGGTTGAGACCGATCTCAGAGACGTAGATGTTGCCTTTTGCGTCCAGTTCGATCCCATCGAACACGGAAAAGCCTCTCGCCAGTGGTACGGGCTCGGCGGCCGAACCGTCCCCCTTGATTGGAATTCTGAGCACCATGGGGTCTCCGTCGGTCACAGCGTAGATGTTCTTCTCCTGTTTATCGAGCTCGAGATCATTGACGCCCAAGGGCGCCCCGCTATAGGGCCTGGGGGACCAATTGAGCAAGGGGTGTGACGACCAGAGATCCACCTTCTTGCCATCCGGAGAGATTTTCCAAATTCCGGAGTAGGTCAGATCGCTCATGTATACGTTGCCGCTTGAGTCGATGGCAACGTCATCCGGGAAGCAGAACGGCCAACCGTCCGCCCTTGTCGCCAGGGCCGTTACCTGTCGCGTCTTGGCGTCAATCTTATAGACCCCCGAACGGGTGACCGTGGCATCGCGGCACGACGGATGAAAGGGACTCCCCAAGTCGCCGGCGTCGTATCGGGAGTGGGCTCGGTAGGCGACATAGATGTTGTCAGCCTTGTCGACATCGAGTCCGATCAGGTCTCCTTTCCCGCTCTCTTCCTTCGAAGGTACCCAAGCGACGTGATCGTAGCTGCCATCCTCCTTGAGCATGACAACTTCCCCCGTATGGAATTGGGTGGCGTAGATGTTTCCCTTGGAATCGATCCCGAGACCCTCGGGCGTGTCGGGGAGCTTGGCCATGACCCAGGCCTTGAATTGGGCCGAGCTAGGCGGCGCAAAAGCGGCGAGCAAACACGCACAGCGGATGAAAGAGAACCAGATCCCGAGGTGCAGCTCGTTGCTCAGCAATGATCGACGCATGTTGGCCCTCCGCTAACCCGAAACTTCTTCGCCTCTGGCTATATTTAAGCTCAAGCTTGCTCTTCTGGGTGTTGAGAGCGGGCCTATCCTACACCTTTCCTCCGAGCCTCACAGACGCGGTTCCTCCAGAACACGCCCAATTTCCCTTGAGGTCGGCTAAAACCAGCAACTGTCTCGAGGACGTCGACCTTGACGAGTGTCACTTTCATGTGATAGGAACCCACAGGTTGACCCTCTCGCGCACGCAACATGAATCAGCCAAGCTGGAAGGAGCTTCTCTGATGAAATCCGCGACCGTTGTTTCGCAAGACATAAAACCGGCCGAGCCCGTGAACCGATCGACTCGCCGCAGCTTCCTAAGGCAATCCTCTCTCCTGGTCGGCGCGGCCGGTTTCGGCGGGCTCGGGCTCGTCAGAGCCACACTGGGTCAAGCTCCCGCCAAATCCATCTTCGTCGTGGCCGACACGACGTCTGGAAAGTTGCAGGGCATGAATCTCGGTGGCATCAACGTCTTCAAAGGTATTCCCTACGGCGCTTCGACAGGGGGTCAGAACCGCTTTATGCCGCCCAAGAAACCCGCCCCCTGGACGGGCACGCGCGACGCCTTCGCGTTTGGCGAAATCTCTCCGCAGGTTCCGGCCGATTCTCGCGCCCAGTATACGCAATTGATCGACTGGGACCTGCAGACGACCCGAATGGGCGAGGACTGCCTGACGCTGAATATCTGGACGCCGGGCCTGAAAGATGGGGTCAAGCGTCCGGTGATGGTCTCCTTGCACGGCGGAGGATTCGCGACGGGTTCGAGCGCTGAGCCTGGGTATAACGGCGACACTTTGGCGCGCTTCGCCGACGTGGTGGTGGTTACCGTCAATCATCGCCTCGCTTCCTTGGGCTATCTGAACCTCGTGGATCTAGGTGCCCCGCCCGAATTTTCCTGCGCCGGGATCGCCGGGATGATGGACATTGTGGCTTCGCTCGAATGGATCCGCGACAACATCGAGAATTTTGGAGGTGATCCCACGACCGTGATGGTCTGGGGCCAGTCCGGTGGCGGCGCGAAAACCAGTACCCTGATGGCCATGCCTTCGGCCAAAGGGTTGTTTCATCGCGCAGCCGTACAGAGTGGCTCCTCGCTGCGGCTCGTCACCCGCGAAGCGGGCGCCTCTTCGGCCGAAAAGCTTCTGAAGCAACTCAACCTCGACAAGAGCCGCATCGCCGATATCCAGAAGTTCTCTTGGGAGCAAATCCTCGACGCCCAGAGCGCCGTCGCAGGCAGTGGCCCGGGCGGACCTTTCTCGCCGGTTGTGGACGGCAAGGTGCTTCCGCGCCATCCTTTCGACCCCGACGCACCCGCGGTTTCTGCCGATGTGCCGATGATCATTAGCACCGTGCTCGACGAAGCAGCGCTCGCGCTCACAAACTTCAATCTCGACGAGACGGGTCTCCAGAAATTTGTTCAGGGCATCGTCGGCGACAAGGCCGATCGCGTTCTCAAACTCTATCACAGTTGGTACCCCACCACTTCGCCGTACCTGATCCAGGCCCGCATCGCCACGGACCGGGGGTTCCGCGCGAATGCCTTGAAGCAGGCCGAGCGAAAGTCCGCGCAGGGCAAGGCTCCGGCTTATATGTACCTGTTCACCTGGCCCGCTCCTGGCTATGACGGCAAGTTCGGAGCCGTGCACGGTACCGATGTTGGGCTCGTGTTTCATTCCTACCGCGGCGCGATCGGGGGCGGGGGCGTCGTGGGGCAAGCCTTGGCCGACCGAATGGCCGCCACCTGGGTCGCCTTTGCCAAAACGGGGGATCCGAACAACTCCGCCATTCCTCATTGGCCGGCCTACGACGCTCAGACTCGTGCCACCATGGTCTTTGATCGCACCGTGTCCCTCGAGGACGACCCCCGGCGCGAGTTCCGTCTGCTCTGGGATGAATTGGGAAGTGGCGGCCTCCCCGGCTAGTCAATCAGCAGCACGGAGACGAGCGCCGCAAGGCGAAAAGATGTGATTTCGGATTCCGAGACATACACCTCTAACGACACAACATCTGGGGCAATCAACCGATATTGTTGCTTGCCGCCGTTCGGGGCCGTTACTTCTTGGTGGCCGTGAAGGTTCCGCTCAGCTGTCCGCCATAGTCGCAGGTACCTTCCATCTTCGTACCGGCACCATCGATCTTCCCCGTGTATTTCGCCTTTGTTCCCGACACAGTAAACTCGAGCGTTACGTCGCTGCCATTCACCGTTCCCGTGACAGGGGCGGTCCCGAACGTGCCGCTGTAGGTCCCGGTCAGCTTATCGCCGTCCTGCTTCAATACGAAGGTTGGCGTGCCGGAGCCGGCACTGGTCTGAACCGTGGCGTCCCACGTCCCGCTGATGTCTGTTGCCGCAAGGACGCTCAGAGCAAGAAGGGTCACGGCAACCAAGGTGACCAGTCTGTGTACCGTCCGCATGTTAGCCTCCCATAACAGATTTCTGAACCAATCAGGCAAGACTCCGTGTCACTACATCTGCTGGATCTTGCCGCCTTTCGCTGAGAGCATGAGCTGGATCAACTCTTCGGTGACTTTCGGCTCAAGGCCTTCCGTGTGGCCCTTGCCGAGACGGATCACGTCCGCCACGATGCGGCCGTCCTTGCAATTCGGGTACTCGAGAACTTCCGCTGTGCCGGGCCGCGGCAAATGCCCCCAGGCATCGGAGCCGGGATTCTGCCGCGTGGGATCGTACACGTAGCCGGCACTGGTATCGGCGATATCCGTGACGTGAACGCGCGCGCCACAGCCGTACTTCGCCGCCCACGGCGAGAGGTCAGGTATAGGCTGGTCGCCGAGCTCATGTTGACCTGTCTCGAAAATGAACGAGAAGTCGGCGGCAGGTGGGTCTCGCAACGGTGCCATCGCCGCAGCCAAGCTGGCCGCACTCGGGGGCGGAGGCGTCCCAGGAGCCGTGCTGGTGGAGGTGGCACCTGCGGACCGGGCCGCACTGAAAAAGCTGGCCGGAATCGGCGGAGTCGGGCCAAGGCGCCCGCCCGAGAGGCTGAGCCAACCGTCCACGCGGCTGGCAAAGAAATCCGTGCGGACGAGCCGGTTCGAGGTCATGCCGCCCTGCGAGTGACCGACCAGCCAAAAGGCTTTGATATTTTGTTTGCCCATCTGATCGACGACAAAGTTGACGATATTCTCAAGGTACTCGTCGTCTGCCGTAGACCAGACATGCGTCGGAGAGTTTGGCGTGGCGACGACGAGGCGGTACTTGTCCACGTAGTCGAGGAGCGGAAAATAGTGGCGCTGCCAATTGCCGTAGGATCCGGCACCGTGAATGCTGAGGATGAATGTGACTTTTTCGCCCGGCTTGAGATCGCAGGGATAGTCGAGGAAGTAGGTGCGCCGAGTCTTCATCTCAACCACGGGACCCTGGTTGATCATGCGGTCCTGCGCGCAGTTGGCATCGGGGCAGTGCAGAGCTGGAGGCTTGGCGCACGGCGCGCCCGCGATCTGGACGAATGGCTGCTCCTGGGCGACGGCGTATCCCCAAAACGCCGCCGCGGCTCCCGCTACGGCAAGTAGTTTGATCAATTTGCGCACATGGCTCATGTCGTCCCCTCGGCCGCGGCTCCTTTCGGGTTTCGAATGCTTTTCCTGCTCCTACCGACCTCCGGTGTCCCTTTTTTGGAACGTCAGCTGAAGACCAAACTGAACCTGGCGAGGGACGTAGTTGTTGGTCGTATTGAACACGCCGCCGGGGGGCGAAAAGTACCCCGGCTGGCTGAACTGGGTTGCGTTTGTAGGCCTGACGCCATGGATGAGGAAGGGACGAGGGTCGCGAGGTTGACCGTTTGACCCCCCCGCCAGGGGCGTGATCGTTGAAGCTTTATCCACGGGCGAGCACATGCGGGCGTGATGTTGTTATAAATATTGTAGCCCGGGAGTTAGCTAGAAGCTGAGCCGCAGCCCGAACTGTATCTGCCTTGGAACGCCCGACGAAACGAATGCAAGCGGATCGGTACCAAGCAGCCCCGCGGGCGTCCCGCCATTTGGAGCCCCGCTCGGCAGCAAGCCGTGGTTGAGCTCCGCCTGGTTAATCGCCTTGTTGCCATAGAGTGTGAAGGGACCGTTTAACAGGTTCCCTCCATTCGGCAGCTGGTACTGGCTCGCTGTAACCCCATTGGTCACGCCGGGGAAAACACCGTTCACGCCCAGGAAGTTGTTGCGATTCAGGATGTTGCTAAAGTTGACGTTAATGTCCAACCTTACGCCCTTCTCCTGATTGATGTAGATCCCCTTGCGGAAAGACATATCCCATATGTACGTCCACGGGCCGATACCGCTGTTGCGAGGGGCGGCAAACGGTCGAGCCTGGTTGAGCGCCTCCTGCACAAGACCGTTGCTGGATGCCGTGCCGGCCTGGCACGCGGCCACGGTTAAGCATTCTCCGCCTAGCCCCTGCCCAGGGTCGATCAAGACTTGGAAGGGAATGCCCGAATTGAAGCCCACGATCGGCGAGATCGTCCAATTCGACAGAAATTTGTCCTTAAAGGGAGTCGTATACACGGCATTGGCCACAAAGACGTTCGTGACGTTATAGGCGGAGAGGCCGTGATCCCGTCCGTAATAATGTCCGTCAATGTTGACGCCGTTCGGGAAAAGTGTGGGATAAAACGAGCTATTGAACGATGAGAAATCAAGCACGTCGTCGGTGGCTTTCTGGTAAGTGTAGTTCACTTGGAATTGCAGGTTGTTGGCGAACCGCCGGGTCAAACTGGCGGTCATTCCGTTGTACCACGCATCGCCACACGAACAGTACAGCGTACCGGTTTCCACATTGGGGTTAATGGGCACGAGCATGGGGCCCAGGAACGGATCGACCAGCGGTTTACCGGCACCGGCTGGGTCCGTGGGACCGGATACCGCCTGCACGAAGTTGGTCTCCCGCGGATCTTGGAGGTGGAAGGTGCGCTGGAAATTGTATCCCACCTCAAATGACGTGTTCGTCGTCAACTGCCGCTGGATACTCATGCTGGCCTGCGTCGAGTAAGAGCTCCGGTATGGCCCACAGCCGAATGGGTTCTGGCCCCCGCCGCACGGCGTGTCACCCTGCGTAATGATGACACCATGGGGCTGGTTCGGGCCGACGGTCAGCCCGGCGGCCAGAAAGTCGGCCGCGGTCGGAGGAAGTACGGGTAGACGCCCGGCTTGGGTGGAGGCGGATAGCAAGCCGAAGAACTGTGCGTTGGATGTCGTTCCGAGCGTCACCTCGGCCTGATTTAGGTGGTTGCCATTCGGATTGTAAAGGTTCGAGTAGTAAACGGCCTGCAATTCCGACGCGCCCACGTATGCGCCGCCACTGGCGCGGAGCACGGTCTTGCCATCGCCGGTAAGTTCGAAGGCCACCCCAAGCCGCGGAGAGACGTAGAAGGTCGCTGTGTTTGTGGGATTTGTCTGCAACGTGCGGGAGGTTCCTACCGGGAGGCCCGGGGCGCCGGTACACGAGGTCAGCAAGACGGTTGCGGCCGACACGGGCGGATTTGGATTACAGATCGTTTCGGTGCCGCCGGTTGGGAATGGTTCCGCATTCACGTCAAAGCGTATGCCCGGACTGATGGTGATCCTGGGCGTGACCTTCCACGTGTCCTGTGCGTATATGCCGCCGTAGTGGCCCCAGCTGTTCCAACTCGGATTGCCGAAAGCTGTCCGGAACTGAACCGGCATCGCCGCCGAGAAAGACTGAAACGCCGTGAGCGCGGTTCCGGCAAAGAGATTGCTCGCGAGCGGCACCACCGAACAAGCTGGGTTGAAGAAGAAGGTACAGGCAGCGGCTGCTGCTCCGGGCACGTACCCGTTAATCACGTTGAACGTAATCATTCCGACGAGGTCCGCCGGGGTTATGGGGGGAGTGAACAGTCCGTTTGGCTGCCCGGCTATGACGCTTGGGCCAGCCAGTCCGCCCGGGAAAACGATTCCGGGCAGATAAACGATTTGCGAGTGGATGTAGAGACCGTCGGCGATACTGTAATAAGCCGGCCGATACGACAGCCCAAACTTGAAGCTATGTGTCTTGTAGGACCACGAAACGCTGTCTTCGAACTGCAAGCGCTTTTGATACGAAGTGTAATTCGGGAAAGGGCCAAGCCCTGGAGCGCCAAAAGCGTAGGGTGACATCACATCGAACGCCAGTGTGTTCCCTCCGCTTGAGGCTACATTGGGCGTGTTGGCTACATACTCGGGAACAAATTGGAATCGCAGTGCATTGAACAGCGTAGGGCTAAAGATGTGAGTCCAGCTGCCCACGATCTCGTAGTCTTTTTCTAAGTACCCGGCTGTGCTGCTCGGAGCAATGTTGGCTGCCTGCATGTATTCGCTCACTCCACCATAACCCGCCGGTTGGTTGGCGAACTCGAGAATTCCCCTGAGCGTAAAGCTGTTATTCGCGTCGGGCTGCCAGTCGAGGCGAAGCACGACGTCGTTCCAAGTGACCCGGTTCGTGAAAGCACCGGTCTGATTCGGAATGCCGAAGGTATTTCCCGGCGTACCGAGCAGCCCGTTCACAACGGCAGAATTGCCCGGAATCAACGCTTTCGTCAGGTCTGCCGCAAGAGTCGTGCATGGCTCCATACCGCAGAAGGGAAAGGCCTGGATCGCAGCGATGTATGCTTGTTGTCCCGGCGTAACGGCCAAGGGGCCGACCAGCGAGCTGCCTGTGAAGTTCGAGTAGGTCTTAAACGCAGTCTGGAAATATTCGTAGTCCCCAAAGAAAAACAGTTTGTCCTTCACCAGAGGCCCACCGAGATTGCCGCCCGCGTGCCAGTCCTGATCGAATAGTTTGGAGCCAGTCGGGCCAAGCGGTTGGAAGTACTGGTGCGCATCGGTGCCTTCGTTGCGGAACGTACCAAAGGCCATGCCGTGGTAGTTATTCGTTCCTGTCTTGGTGACGATGCTGACCGCTTCGCTTGAGCTGAAACCGTATTCGGCGTTGTAACCGTTTCGGTTGACTTGAAACTCCTGAATGGAGTCGACCGGGAGGTGATAGGTGCGGGCGATGCCCGAGCCGTAGTCGTCCTCGCCGCCATCGATGGTAACCAAGCCGCCTCGGCCATTTCCCCCAGCGGTGGTGAATGGGTTCACCGGGAAGGCCGCAATGAAGCGCTGGGAGCCGGCATTGTGTATTTCCTGTGCGTCGGTGATACCGGGCAGCGTTTGAACGTAGGCGCCAAACTGGCGGTCCACGTTGGGAAGGTCTTCGATCTGGCCTGGATCGATTGCGTTCGCCTGTTGCACTTGCTCGACGGCAATCAGCGGGGCCGCCGTGGTTACTTCCACGACCGTGCTCGCGCTGCCTACCGTCAAGGTGATGTCCAGCACGGTTGCTTGACCGACCGTCAGCACAATATCGGTCGCCACGGCTTTTTCGAAGCCCGAGGCCGTTACCTCCAGCTTATAGGTGCCAACCGGTAGCAGGGGGAACAGATAGGTGCCTTCCGCGCTTGATGGCTGCGTTTTGGTGAGCCCCGTGGCGGGGTTGGTGATGGTCACCGTCGCTCCTGGGACAACCGCGCCCTGACGATCGAGCACACTACCCTTGAGAGTGGCCGTCGAGTAGTCCACCTGACCCTTTCCGGGCGCAGCGGTGACGAGTAAAACCAACAAGGGGATCACCACATTCAACGCACGGCGTATTCGCATGACTGCCTCCCGTTCACGTCCCTGACTCCGTTGAACCAAGCACGGATGGACCCACCGGCATCGTTCGCTGTCTCGTCGATGTGCTTTGGCGGCGCCGTTTCGGGAGTCTTACCGGCTACACACGTCTGCGCCATAGCTTCCCCCCCGAAAACTCCATGCGGTTTGTTGAAATCCCAAAGTCCACCCTGGTTGGCCCCTAAATTGTGATAGGCTCTATCACATATTTGCAACTAACGTCAAGGAGTAAATTGTAAATAACCTGTTTTTTCGCGACGCTCGGTTCAGGCCTGGCTATCGGCGTGAGTTCTGAAATCAGGGAGGTTCGTAGAAATGTACAGATTTAAATATTGGAATGTCGCCCATCTGGTTTTGCTCGCCGCGCTGGCTCTGCTAGCGCCCGCTTCTTCTGCGCAAGTCAGCCGCGACGACGTCATCTTCGCGGGCTTGATGGCGCGCTCGGACCAACCGGCCTACCAGCAGCGGGGCGGGGACATGTCTCAAATCACACCGCTTATGCAGGCGCCGCCCGGCGGGAACCTGACGGGAGACCCGGTTCTGACCTACCGGAACCTGACGCACGCCATCCTGTTGATGCGATCGACGGGCTGGAGTCCTTCAAGCGAACTGACCACAGCGCTTGATTTTTCCATCAATGCAAAAGTGTTTGGCGCGGGAGATTATCTCGAGAGCCGAGCGATGTTCCTATTTGACGCTCCTGCGGCGGCGGAAGGCCCGTACCGCCTGGAACTCGAAATCGAGAAAGCCGACGGCTCGAAGGAGGCAGCCCTACCCCCTGGAATCGTTCTGGGCGATGTTCGCGGCAGACAGGCCGGCGAGTCCGCGGGCTTGAGTTTCGATCCATCGAAATTTGTCGGTCCGGGCTTGCATCTTCTGCGCGCGACGCTGAAGAACGGCAAGGACGACACTCTCTACCGTTATTACCGGACGTTCGTGCTCATTCCCGATGTTGCCAAACGGCTCGACGGGCTTGAAAAAACCCTGAACCTTCTTCCGGACCAGACCAGTCGCGCTGCTCTGACGGTGCGCTGGGTGATGGAGACAGTCGGGCTCGCACGCAACACCTATCTCTGCGGCGGCTTCCAGGACCTCACGGGATTCCTGTTTACGAATTTTCGAGCCGCGGGACTGGGCCTCGACGAAGCGATGGACTATCAAGCTGAACTCGACAACGCCACCGAACGGGCCGCGGCGCTGAAAGAAGGCCGCGACCCACTGGCCAACGCCACGGGCGACTTGCATCTTGCCTACCGCTCGAGCTTTGACGGCAAGCTCGTCCCCTATCGGATTTTCATTCCATCGAGCTACGACAAATCGAAGAAATATCCCTTGACGGTGCTGCTGCATGGTGCCGGAACCGATGAGAACAGCTTTGCCGTGGGATATCAAAAGGTGTTTATCAAGCTCGCCGAGCAGCGAGGGTACATTCTCGCGGCGGTCAACGGCCGCGGGTTCGTGAGCGGTTACGCCAAGGCAAACGGAGGCGAGCAGGACGTGCTCGACGTGACCGCCCTGATGCAGAAGAACTACAGCATCGATCCGTCGCGAGTCTATCTCGGCGGTCATTCGATGGGCGGCGGCGGAACCTGGATGATCGGCCTTGCCTATCGGGACCGCTATGCGGCATTGGCGCCCATGGCCGGTACGGGCATTTCGGGGAACCTCGAAGCCGCGTTGTCAGCTCCCGGACGCAGGGTTCCCGTTTTCATTTCCTGCGGCGGAAAAGATGCGCTCGACACGATCAGCCTCTGCGAGCCCGTGGTCGCGCGGGCCAAAGCGCTCGACTACCCGGTCAAGTACACCGACTATGAGAAGGCCGACCATTTGCAGGTCCCGATCGTTGCGGCTCCGGACGTGTTCGATTGGTTTGACGCGCACGTTCTCCCTGTCGCGGACCCCCGGCCGTAGCTTTGCGCCGATCAGATACCGACACCCGGCTGGAGGATCTCGAAGAAAGGATCCGCTGGCGGCCGACAACACACCAAGCCACAGCGCGGTTTGAAAGGGGGATCCGCCACCTTTCGAGCGGGGCTTAGTCAACCTGGGTGTCAAACACTCCCGTCTCGACCTGACCGGCGCGTTTGACTTGTACGAAAATGCGATAGTCCCCAGGCTGTGGGAAACCGTAGGGGAAGCCGACCACCGCAGGCAGCGGACCAGACGGTGTCATCCCGGCCATCGCCATTCCGGCTGGCATCGAGGAGGGATCACCCATAAGGCCGGTTCGCGCCAATTCGAGCGAAGCCATAGGGACCGATCCGGACGGATGGACGTGGGCGAAGACCGTGAAATCGGAGCGCACAAACTCTGCGTGGCCGGCCATTCCCATGTACGGTTCCATGTCTTGGACCGGTTTGCCATCTTTGTCTTCGACGCGGAATTTGAAATCCATTGCCGCATTCGATTTCAACGGACCGCTCGCTCGTTCCCAGACGATTCGGCCGCCGTCAGCAAGCTCGGAAGTATTCGATCCCTGCTCTGTCGTCCCGAGCGGTGCGCCGGACCAGGACGAGTCATCACCGCCAAGAGGCTTCCCATCGACCTCGGGGAGGTCAACCGTTCCGACCAGTGTCCAGGGAAAGCCTCGCTCATCCACGATGTCCGCGAAGACCTGATATGGACCTGCCGGCATCGAAGGCAAGTCGGCCGCAAACGCGCCTCCCTCCAGGCGCTCCGGGTGGAGATGCCACATCCGGTCCATTCCCGGCAGGGCGATCAAAAACAGATGCATCAAATGGTTGTGGTCCGGAAGCACTTTTCCCATGTTGATTCGGTCGGACCAGCGAGGGTCCTCGCCCTTGGCTCGAATCACCAGTCGGTTCCCGTTTTCCAGGGTCGTTTCGGCGCGAGGAGGCTTGTAAAAGTTGACGCGCTGCTGATAGCTGGCCTCCTCGATGCCCCACCACGATTTCCCCACATACAGAAGGCCCAGCACGAGGATCACACTCACGGCCACGGCGATGCGAGACCGACGCTGGTTCGTTGGCCCCGGGTTGTGGCCCGGCTCCAGGGTGGCTTCGCGTGCGCCGGCGCCGGCAATCGAGATCGCGCCGATGGTAAGCAGCAGCATCAGCGCCAGCAAAAGTCCAGCGAGGCCTCTCTGCATCGGCAAGGTTCGTTGCGCAAAAGACGCCACCGGCACGGAGAGTTCGCCTTTGCCTTTGGCACCATCGGCCATGACGCGCACCTGCAGCGCACCCGATTCCATCAACCACAAAGTGCCGGTGAAAAACTGCGGATCGTCCTTGGACACCGGCAACAGGTCCGGTGTGGGAGGAAGGTTCGAACCCGGCCCCGTCAGTCGCAACGGGACGATTTCAATCGCATGTACATCGCCCGACTCGGCGCGCACCTGAATCTCCGCCACCCCTGGAATGACCTGCGGCATGCGAACGGTCACAAACAGATGGTAGGGGCCGGCATCGCCCTCATAATAAACATCCGGGCTGCCGACATGCGCGGCGAGAGGATGCGCGGCAACGAGCAGGAAAAACGCCAGCACTTTCGGCCGCGACCGGAATCGGACGTTCATCGCCGGATCCGTCGCATCCATTCGCCCCAGGCCATCCCGATGCGCGTCATCAAAATGGCCGCTCCCAGGGCAATCGCCATCCGCACCCAGAACTGGGCGAAGCTGTGCTCGGTCGGCACGAACACATTTCGCACCCACGCGGATGTGGGCGGAATCGCGTAAGGATAGTTGGTGGTCTCGAAGATGCGGTTGCGCGATTGAGGCGACATCAGAAAATCAGCGAACGGCCATTGTACAGCGATGAAGCTCACGAAAAACGCCGCTCCCAAAGTGGTGGCCTGCGTCCACGGACCCCACGCGCGGATCCGCTGCCGCACCAGATCGAACACGAAGGCGGGAACAATCAGCAGCAGCGGAAAATCCGGCGGAACCAGGTGCGTCACATTCTGGTACACCGGACCCAGCTTTGGTTCGGCCGGAACCAGGGGCAAAATCCAGACAAACGCCAGGTGCACGGCGGTGGACATGGCCGTCATGATCGTCGCGGCCCAGCGATTGTCGGAAACCCAGGCCACCATGGCGATCACAATGGGCGCCGCGAACATCATGATCATGTAAAACGTCGAACCATGCATGAAGACGCGGTTGGTGTCCTCCTGAAAGATCCCGACCGTCATGGCCATCACAAAGACGGTCGCGAAGAAGAGCACCCGCTCGAGCCTGGCCCGGTACAGCCCTTGCGCGCGATTCATCTCCGCCACGGTCATCACCAGCGTGCCGAAGCGGATGCCGGTCATTCCCAGAGCCAGCAGCACGTGCGGCGGGCTCAGGATCTTCACATCCAACCCGTAGGAGTTGTGCCACCAGTTGTCGAAGGGCGCCGAAGCAATCATCGCCACGCCTCCCCACGCGCAGATGAAGGCGCCCAACGGCCCGCGAAATCCCCACATTGAAATGGAGGAGTCGCGCAACGGCGACCGTTTCTGGAACGTGGTGGAGAGAATCAAATACCCGCAGGCAATTCCCGCCAGGATGCCGGACAAATAAATCAGCATGTGCGCCGGAGTCCAAAACGAGTCACGCCCAATGCTTTTGTGCCAGGCAATGTCCCATTCGATGCCGATCACCGACGAAACGACCGAGAGCATGCAGCACCAGATGTACCAAGGGATGGACAGTGTCTCCGCGGAAGCTCGGTCGACCTTCTGAGCGATTGTCTGTGGTAGAGGTATGCTGTTCGCCATATCATTTCCCTTCCGGTTTTTCCCTACCGTGATCGGTCCCGCAATCCGGCATTTCCACAACTTTACGGCTTTCGCCGCCGTCATTGCAAATACAACGAGCTTGGAGCCCAAGCGGCAGTTCGAACGACCGCCCCTACTTCAGATATCCGGCTTCTCGATAATAGCGGGCGGCACCCGGGTGCAGGGGAACACCGAAGCTGTTCCACACCGTGTGCCGATTGTATGAAAAACCCAGCAGACTCCACTGCAACAGATCCTGATGTTCGTCCATGGCCTTGGCCACGGCGTACGCAAAATCATCGGGGTTATCGGCCCGGCCGTAAATCGCCGTTCCCGTGCGGACCACGGTCGGGATGGAGCGATCGACGCCGCGTAGCAAGCCGTCCGGGATGTTTCCCCGTTCCATATCCGATTGCTTCGCCAACTTATCCAGCAAGTCGTCGGGCAGCTCGAGGAACGTCAGGTCGAATTTCTGCGAGACCTCATACCAGACGTTGAATTCTGGAGCGTTCGCCAACGTTCCGTCCGCGATGATCACATCGAAATTCTTTCGCTCTTGTGGGATGCCGCCGTTGCCAATATGGCCGCCCGCGGCCTCAACCGACTGCCGGCTGAGCCCGTAATAGGCCAGAATGGTATCTGTTTCGGTCCCAACGCCGGTCAGGATCCTCACCGGCCAACGCTTTTGCCGGATCTGAGCAAGATCGGTGATCCCCAGCTCCGTCCTGGTTGCGACCAGCAGATAGGTGGGCGACTGAATGACGGCGAACAAACGCAGATTGGTTCGCGGCTTCTCCCCCGAGTATAGGTGCGTTCCCTGATAGGCCCACCGGAGGAAGTCGACACTGGTGATTCCGAACTCGACGGGCGCCTGCGGAGGTGGTGGTATGTCGGAGCGCGCAATCATGGGAACGCTCTTGAGCGTTTCTTCCCAAGGAGGCGGCATCTTGGCGTCAGCCACAATCCGCGGAGCGTCGGCGCGAAAACAGTGGTAGCAGATCTGAACATCGTATCCGTACGGCTGCATGGCTTGCTTCACGATATCGGCCAGAGCGCCCCACGGGCACACTTTGCACGCCGCGCCCAAAACAGGTTTCTTGGCTTGGATGCCTAGCTGTTGCGCGTTCGTGATTCGAGCGGTCGCTACCAAAGCCACCAGGATCAGCGCCGGAAATGCTTTGCCTATAAAGCGCATATGGCTCACCTCGAATCAGATGCCGTCGTTTAAAGTCTGGTGTCCGAGCTGAAATTCCCCACTAGATACGCGCTTTGCGGCGCTTGGGGCCAAGATCCGCGCCCAGCAGAGAATAGGCGTTGTCGATCCAATCGCAAAGCAGCGGCCGCGTGTCCCTCGGGTCAATAATTTCCTCGATGCCGAAGGCTTCTGCCGTGCGGAACGGTGAGCGGTACTGCGCAAGGCGGTTTTCGATTTCGCGGCGGCGGGTGGCTGGATCGGGAGAGGCTTCGATCTCCCGGCGGTAGGCCGCCTGTACCCCGCCCTCGATGGGCAACGAGCCCCAATCGCCCGACGGCCAAGCATAGCGCAGGTTGAGGGCCTGTGCGTTGCCATGGGCTGCGCCGGCAACTCCGTAGACGCGACGGATGAGAATCGAGACCCAAGGGATGGTTGCCTGATAGACCGCGATCAGGGCTCGTGCCCCCACGCGAGCCGTGCCCTCACGTTCGGCAGAAGTGCCGACCAAAAAGCCAGGATTATCCACGAAATTGACGCAAGGTAGGTGGAAGGTGTCACAGAGATCAATGAAGCGGATCATTTTGTCCGCAGCAGAGGCGTTGATGGCGCCGCCAAAATGTCGCGGGTCGTTGGCCATTACCCCGACCGGGAAGCCGCGGAGGCGCGCGAGACCGGTGACCAGCGGGCGGCCGTAGTTTGCGCCCATTTCGAAGAAGGAGCCGTGATCCACTACGAGATGGAGGATGTGGCGCACCTCGTAGCTGCGACGGCGATCGCGGGGAATGATGGACAGCAGCTCTTCTTCCCGGCGGTTCGGGTCGTCATCGGAGGCCTGCTGTGGGGGCAGCTGATATACATTCGACGGCAAGAAGGAAAGGAAACGTCGAATCGATTCGAACGCCTCCTGCTCGGTCGAAACTTCATTGTCGACCACTCCGCTCAAATGGGCGTGGATCTGGGAGCCGCCCAATTCCTCCTTGCCCACTTTTTCTCCCACACCGCGCTCGACGACGGGAGGCCCCGCGATGAAAAGCTGGCTGATGCCTCTGACCATCACGGAGAAATGCGAGGAAGCGACGCGAACCGCACCGAGGCCCGCCACCGACCCCAGGCAGGCGGCGATCACGGGAACTTCGCCCAAAGCTTCGACAATCACGTCCCAGGCGGGATTGGCCGGAACATAGGTGCGTCCGGTCATCTCGAGCGTCTTGACACTGCCGCCGCCCCCGCTGCCATCCACAAGCCGAATCATGGGAAGCTTGAGGCCGAGTGCCATCTTTTCGCTGTAGCCCATCTTGCCGCCAATCGAAGCGTCCGCCGCGCCGCCACGGAGCGTGAAATCGTCTCCGGCAACGATGACGCGGCGACCGTCGATTCGGCCGCTGCCGAAAATAAAATTGGAGGGCGCGAAGGCCGTCAGATTGCCGTCGTCACCGTACGTGGCGCGACCGGCAAGTGCGCCGACTTCATGAAATGTTCCTGGGTCCACCAGCGCTTCGATGCGTTCCCGCACGGTGAGGCGTCCCGCAGCGTGCTGGCGTTCGACGTTTTCACGGCCGCCCATCTGTCGTGCCAGGGCTTCGCGGCGTTTGATCTCATCTACTTCCGGCTGCCAGCTCACAACCTCACCGCCTGCGGCAAGGCTTATACCACAATTCATCGCCGCCCCGCCCTCCGGCATCGACTCGCCATGGGCGAAATCCTTCGAGCCCCCGATGGCGAAAGCTAGCCGCGCGAGGCGATCCGTCGCGAGGTCAAGCGCGCCGGTTCAGCTGCCTGAGGATGTTCCAGTGAGAGACTGGCAGAAGACGTTCGATGACGGACATGATCTTGGCATCTGTGCCGACCAGGACGCGCGTTTTTCGGCGCTCGATGCCCTCAACAATGATCTCTCCGGCTCTTTCTGGCGGTAGCCGAAGGAACCGTTCGACAGCCGCCAGGCGCTTCCGCGCTTCCTCCTCTGCTATACCTTTTGGCAGGCGGGCGTTTCTGGCAATTGCCGTGGCGACCCCGCCTGGATGCACGACGGTGACACCGATGGAGGATCCTTTGAGCTCGTGCCCAAGCGACTGCGTAAAGCCGCGCACGGCGAATTTGCTGGCCGAGTAGGCGGTTTGGCCGGGCGGTGAGATCAAGCCATACAGGCTCGATAGATTTACGATGCGGGCATCATCGCTGGCCCGCAGTTGAGGCAAGAAGGCTCGTGTCATCCTCACCACGCCCCAGAAATTGATCGAAAACAACCATTCGAAGTCGGTTTCACTCACCTGTTCGAACGTCCCGCCAAGTGCAACGCCGGCATCGTTGACCAGAAGGTCGACCCTTCCGTGCTCGGCCATCACCTTGGCCGGGAAAGAGGCCACCGCCGAGCCATCGGCAACGTCGAGCCGGTGACGGCTGATGCGAACGCCGGGGGAAGCCGCCGTTTCCGCCGTCTGCGCGAGGCCTGCTTCGTTGAGGTCCGCCAGCGCAAGATGGCAACCGCGGCGCGCCAGAGAGATCGCGATGGCCCGGCCGATTCCGCTCGCCGCGCCGGTCACCACGGCGGTCCGATTCCGTAGTTTCATGTTCTCCGGCACGATCGCTCGCCGGCTAAACCGCGCGCCGCGCGCTCCTCGGACGACGGAACTCCATCGTGCCATCGTCGATGGGGGAAAAACGAAGATCGAGCATGTCTAGGGCATAGTTCTGATGAAGTCTCCAGGGCTTCTTGGACCCCTGTTTGGGGAGTACGTCCCTGGCCCGCTGGATATACCCGGACGTGAAGTTGACCGCGGGCTGTTCGACGATCGATGGATCGCGTCTGCGCGGCGTCGCGCAGTCGTAGCCATGCGCATCCATATATTTCAGTAAACGGCAGATGTAGTCCGCCGTCAGGTCTGCCTTCAGCGTCCAGGAAGCGTTGATGTAACCGAAGGTGGAGGCGAGATTCGGGATTTCGCTGAACATCGTTCCTTTGTAGCTCATCGCTCGCGCTGGGTCGACCGGCGCACCATCGACCACTACCTCCATCCCTCCCAGAAGCTTCAGCTTGAGTCCGGTGGCCGTCACGATGATGTCCGCCTTCAGCTCATCGCCGGACTCGAGGTGTATCCCGGTTTCCGTAAAGGTCCGAATCTCATCGGTCACAATCGAGACTCGGCCCGAGCGGATGGCCGAGAATAGATCGGCGTCTGGAATCAAGCAAAGGCGTTGGTCCCAGGGGTTGTAGCGCGGCGAAAAGTGCTTGCCCACGTCGTAGTCGGCAGGGAGCTGTTTCTGCGCAAGTTTTAGAATCATTTTTTTTGTTTCACCGGGCTTGCGTCGCGCCAGGCTGTAGAAATACATCCCCAGCAGCACATTCTTCCACCGGATCAGGCCGTGTGCGAGCTGCGCGGGCAGCCTTCGTCGCAGCCAGTTGGCGATAGTGTCCTGGGACGGGCGTGCCACGATATAGGTCGGTGAGCGCTGCAGCATGGCGACGTGTGCGGCCGAGGAGGCTAGCGCCGGAACCAGCGTCACCGCCGTTGCGCCACTTCCGATCACCACAATCCGCTTGCCCTCGTAGTCGAGATCTTCAGGCCAGCGCTGTGGGTGCACGATCCGGCCGGTGTAACGATCCCTGCCCGGCCAGCCGGGCAGGTAACCCTCCTCGTAATCGTAGTAGCCACTGCACATATAGAGGAAGTGGGTCGTGAATCGCGCGGTCTGACCGTTCGCGAGGGTTGCCTCGATCATCCAGGCAGCCTGGTCAGAGGACCAACTGGCGCGTTTTACTTGGTGTCCATACCGAATCAAGCGATCGACGCCAAATTCGCGAGCCGTTTCGCGAATGTAGTTCAGAATGGACGGGCCATCGGCGATGGCCTTCGCTTCTCGCCAAGGGCGAAAACGGTAACCGAGCGTAAACATGTCCGAATCGGAACGCACGCCCGGATAGCGAAACAAGTCCCAGGTTCCCCCCATTACACTCCGGCCTTCCAGAATGATGAAGGACTTCGACGGAAGCTCGGTGCGGAGGTGACAGGCTGCGCCGATTCCGGACAGCCCGGCGCCCACGATCACGACGTCGAAGTGTTCAACCGCCCGCACATCTCTGGCAGGCACGGAGCTGGTCCGAGCGGGCGCCGCGTGATCGATCATCTCGCTTGCCTCTGGTTCCTTACCATACATCGGGCACGGAAGTACGTCAGCGGATATTTCAACCGCCCCCTCGGTCTGTTGGCCCGCAGGGTTCACCGCTCGTCTGGTCTTAAGCCGTCGGTAGTGCCGCGCTTGGAAAATGCTATAGAATCCGGTTCGTGGCTTCTATATCCACGGCTCGTGGCTCGATCGACTCCTCCCAATTGGGCGTCACCTTGATGCACGAGCACATTTTCGTCATCGATGCCGATGTGTGGCTGAACTATCCCAGCGAGTGGGAATCGGAAGAAAAGCAGATCGCCAACGCCGTGGCTCGGCTGAACGATCTGAAATCGCGGGGCGTGGATTCGATCGTCGACCTCACCGTCGTGGGTCTCGGTCGATTCATTCCGCGCATCGCCAAGGTTGCCCGCCAGACGCCGCTCAATATCATCTTCGCCACCGGCATCTATACCTTTCGTGACGCGCCCCTGTTCTTTCATTTGCGCGTGCCGCACCCAGGGACCGTGGATATCATGACCGAGATGTTTGTTCGCGATATCGAGAAGGGCGTGGGCGACACCGGTCTGCGCGCCGGAATTTTGAAGTGCGCCACCGATGAGCATGGCGTCACCAAGGACATCGAACGCATCCTTCGAGCCGTCGCGCAAGCGCATCGGCAGACGGGCGTGCCGATTTCCACGCACACCTTTGCGCGCGGCAAAGTCGGCCTCAACCAGCAGCAGATTTTCCGCGAGGAGGGTGTGGACCTTACACGCGTCGTGATCGGCCATTGTGGTGACTCAACCGATCTCGCCTACCTCGAACAGCTCGTCGGAGCCGGTTCCTCGATCGGCATGGACCGCTTCGGGATCGATACGATTCTGCCATTCGAAGACCGGGTGAACACGGTGGCTGAGATGTGCAGGCGCGGCCACGCCAGAAGTATGGTCCTTTCGCACGACGCCAACTGCTTTTTCCACTGGCTGCCCCGGGATCAAATTACCGCTCGATTGCCGCGATGGAGCTACAAGCACATTCACAACGACGTGATCCCCGCGCTCAAGCAAAAAGGTGTCACCGACGACGAGATCTACACCATGCTTGTCGAGAACCCCCGCCGATACTTCGAAAAACAGGGAGCCTACTGATGCCCGTGATCCGTCCCTTTGATGAATCGGGGATCAAGCGCGGTCCGGACGGTATCGCGCGATACCAGGATCGGCCGCAATCTTTGCTCGAAATGCTGAGCTCCACCGTCGACAAGTGGAAGGACAAGGAGGCCCTGGTCGAGATCGGAGGAGAGCGCATCGGTTATCGCCAGCTGTGGGACCGCGCCGCTCGGGTTGCGGGCGGACTGCGCGAGCTCGGGGTGGATCGTCAAGACCGCGTGGCCATTCGCCTCGGCAACGGAATCGATTGGTGCGTCTGTTTCTTCGCCGTCCAGATGGCCGGCGGTGTCGCCGTGCCCATCAATACCCGCTTCACCGAAGGGGAAGTCGACTACGTCGTCACCGATTCTGGCAGCAAAGTCGTCATTCGGCCGGGCCAGCCCTTGCCCGACGGCCCGGCCTTCGCTCGAGAAGACCTCCAGCCCGGCGATCTAGCCGCGATTTTCTACACCAGCGGGACGACTGGCTTTCCCAAGGGCGCGATGACCACGCATGAGGCGTTTCTTTCCAACATCGAAACCTGTCGACGTCTGATCGGAATGCCCTCCGACGGAACCACGCGCACCTTGATCTCCGTGCCGTTGTTTCATGTGACGGGTTGCAACAGTCAGTTGCTGCCCGCGTGCGAGAGCGGTGGTGCCGTCGTCATCATGCCTAGCTTCGATGTCAAGATCTTCCTCCGGTCGATCGCCAGCGAGCGGCTGAACATGCTGACGACGGTTCCGGCGATTTTCTGGCTGGCCATCCATCAACCGAATTTCGGCGAGATCGATACCTCCGCGATCCGCTGGGTCTCCTACGGCGGAGCTCCCATGCCGCCGGATCTGGTTGGCCGATTGATGGAAGCGTTTCCGAACGCGCGCCTGGGCAATGGCTTCGGGCTAACCGAGTGCTGTTCGGTTGCCACCTTCCTTCCCCACGAGCATTCAAAAATACGTCCGGAAACGGTGGGCTTCGCCGCTCCGGTGGTGGATCTGAAGCTGACGGACGTCGATCGAGAAACCTGCGTTGGAGAGTTGCTGATCCGTGGCCCGAACGTCAGCCAGGGTTACTGGAGAAAACCGGAAGCCACGGCCGAAACCTTTGTGGACGGCTGGCTGCACACGGGCGACATGGCGCGAATCGACGAGGAGGGGTTCGTTGAGATCGTGGATCGCAAGAAGGACATGATCAACCGCGGCGGCGAGAATGTTTACTGCGTGGAAGTTGAAAACGCACTGGCTGCGTTTCCGGCCGTCTTCGAAGCCGCGGTCACGGGTGTTCCCGATCCGATGATGGGCGAAAAGGTTGGCGCCGTGGTTGTGCCCAAACCGGGGCAGTCGATCGACGTCGGCGAGCTTGTGGCCTTCCTCAGGACGCGTCTAGCGGACTTCAAGGTCCCACAACATGTGGTCCTGCGCAGCGAGGCCTTGCCTCGCAATCCGGGCGGCAAGATTCTGAAGAAACGATTACGCGAGGATGTCGAGTGGGGAAAGCGCGTCTGGTAACAGCACCCCAGGGGGTAAACCCCGATGCCAGTTCTGTAGGAGCGCCGAAAATCGGACGCGCCCGCCGGTTGTCACTTCGACGGTGACTGCGCCTTGTCCGTAGGAAAGTCTTGCGGAGGCGGGGCGCCGGTGCCCGTCGTACCCAGGAACAGTTTGCGGCCGTCGGGAAACGTTACATTGCGCGCGTTGGCCCGCAGGGAATGATCGCGCGCCTGATAACCGTCGATGACCACCTCGGTCCCCGGCGCAAAACTGTTCTTGTTCACCCCGCGCCGAAGAAGTGAGTTGGGGCTTCCGCCCTCGACGGCCCAGACTTCCTTTGTGCCATCCGGCTTGGTGATTTCCACATGAATCCAAGTATGGGGATTGACCCATTCGATCTCCACGATCTTCCCTTTGAGCAAAACCGGGCTGTTCGCGTCAAATTCAGACCCGAAGGCATGATGGGCCACCGCCGGTGGCGAAGCGGTGAGGAACGCCAACAAGCTGGATAAAGCCGCCGTGGACAGTCTCATTCGCATAGGATCAGCTCCCATTTCTTCTTCATTTCGCGGCCGTCGCCGCCTGTTGTTCTTTCTCTCGCAGTCGTGCACCCCTCAATATGTCCCCTAAGGCGTAATTGCCTTCGTGGCAGGCGTATTCATAGATTTGCCCGTCGGTGGCCGGCCAGCTGTATTCCCCCGTCCAAGGCCTCGTCCAGGTTGCCGGATCGTCAACTGTGAAACGGTACAGCAGTGTTCGATCATCGACACGCGTGAAGCGCTCGACGACGTGCAGGTCCGCTGTCGATCCCATGAACCGGGTCTTGTCGGTAAAATTCGTGGTGTCCACGACCAGCGTGTCGCCTTCCCAGTGGCCGACGGAGTCCCCTAACCAGAGGCGAATGTCTTTTGGCAGGTGCTTTTGATTCATCCGCACAATCCGGGCGTCATGCACCATCTCGCTGAGAATCACGATCGACTCCGGCGTCTGCACGATCTGATGGAGATTGTTATAGAAATAGTCTGGCAGCGCCGGCGGTCCCGAAGTGGAGCTGAAACCGAGCAGACAGCGCTCACCCAGAGGACGTCTTTCCGGATCGTCGTAAGCGCCCGGCGCTGTCTCAAGCCCCGGATCATTATTATTTTCCCTTTGATCCGATGTCAGCTGCCCCCGCGCAGCCGCCAGCCGCGCCGCCGCTGCGGGGGTACGAGGAGGGAGTCGGCCGTCTGGCGGATCGACAATCAAGGAGGACCTCTTTTCCCCATTCACGACCGTGTAGGTGGAACCCCCGTCGAGCCAACCCGTATTGTACCCGCCCACGTTGCCCGCCGCTCCACGGGATCCATCGCCGCCTTTCGGCGGCGCCGTCCGGTCACCTGCGATCGGCGCATCCCCGCGCTCCTTCAAAAGCGCAGCCGTCTTCTCCAGTTTGGCGGCCTCCTCGGTTGTGAGTACCGCCTTCTGGCCCGCTGGCCGCTCCAGCGGCGTCAGCGTGGCTAGATCGTACATGCCAGAAAGGTCCGGATGGCCGTCAGGAGTGCGAGGCGGCTTATAGGTTGCCTTCTCGGTTTGGGCGGCTGCAGGCTGAGCCCCGCAGCCGAGCAGAGCGCTGATTGCGAGCGCGACCGCCATCACTCGATTTCTCATCGCAGCACCTCGTTTTCCCTCAGGGGCCGAGAGGATGCTTGCGCCACTGGCCATAGATCAGCTCTTCCACGAACTCCACGCACTTGAACTCCAAGAGTTGCGCGTTCTTTTCCTGACGCCGATACAGCGGCATGCTGATTTTCCAGGGGCGCGTGAACACCTTGGAATCCTCAATGGTCGCTTCGTAGGAGAGCAGGTCGGGACTTGTGCGCGTATAGCGCTCGACGACGTGCAGCGCGTCGCTATGAAAATTTCCGGCCCGATCAAACCAGGTTTTGTCATTGAATCCCGTCACGTCAATGACCAGTGTTTCTCCCTCCCAGTGGCCGACCGATTGGCCCATCCAAGAGTCGATCGGAGCGGGCCCCGGATCCTTCAGGTAGATGCTGCGCACGGTGCCGGCGTACTGGTAGGCAATGAAGATTTGGTGCGCGTTTTGAAAGATCTGAAATGGTTGCGGAATGTACGTCGCGCGCGGCACCCCCGGCAGGTAACACTTGATTTCCGGATCGCGGGTTAACCAGTTCTGCTCATTTTCCTTCTTCTTGGCGAGGGCCTCCGGCTTATAAGGAATTTCACCCCCTTCTACGACGCCGAGGCTAGGGGGTACTGAGCCGACCGCGCCCAACGCCAGCACGGCCGATGCCGGCACCGGGCCATAGGGTCCGGGCCGGAGGGCCATGGCCGGACGTGCCGAATGTCCTTCCAAATCATAGTTGGCTTCGTTGAGTGTTTGCCAGATTCCGTTGAGATCCGGTTTGCCGTCGATCCGCGGCGCACGATAGTGTGCGTTCTGGCCCGCGGCAGCCGCAGCGCCCATGGTGAGCACGCCCGCCGCAACAATCGCCCTGTCGATCGACCAGCGGAGGCGGGACATGCGCGCATATTACACAATTCTTGCTGCAAGTACCACTCGTGGGGCGACAGAACGGAAAACCGATTCGTGACCTTCGGCTCAGAAGTTCGTGGCGGCCGTGTGACCGGTAGGAGTAGCATAGGCCGGCCCCGACATCGTTGGGCAGGAATGGATCGAACAAAGCATGCGAGAAGGGGAAAGAAAAGACCGAACGCGCTCGTCAAGGCTGATCGCCTTTGTCGCTTCCTGCGCCGCCCTGGCGTGCGTGGGCATCGCGCTGGCGGCGCCCCAAACTTCGCCACCGGCGAGAAAGACCTCGGATCAGGTCTTTAAGAACGTCCAGGTGCTCAAAGGGATCCCCGTCGACGATTTCATGGGAGCGATGGGTTTCATGGCCGCCGCTCTTGGTTTTGACTGCGCGGACTGTCACATCGGAGCGGGCACCGAAAAAGTGGATTGGGCAGCCGACACACCCAGAAAGGTGACGGCTCGCAAAATGATCTTGATGATGAACTCGATCAATCAGGACAACTTCCCGGGACGACAGATGGTGACTTGCTGGAGTTGTCACCGCGGCCGCGATCGCCCTTTGACAACGCCGTCTTTGGCGTTTTTGTACGGGCCTGTGCCCGATGACATGGATGACGTCCTCGTACCCGTGCCTGGGCAGCCTTCCGCCAACCAGATCATCGACAAATACCTTCAGGCGATTGGCGGAGCGGAGCGACTGGCCGGCCTGAAGAGTTTCGTTGCCACGGGCACAAGCGTTGGCTTCGGCGGGTTCGGAGGCGGAGGCCAGGTACAGATCTTTGCGAAATTTCCAGACCGGCGCGCCACCATCATCGAGTTTCCGAATGCCGCGGGCCGCGGTCACAGCCTCCGGATCTATAACGGGCGCGAGGGTTGGATCGAGACACCGCTCACGGTGCTCGGTGAGTACCAGCTCACGGGGGGTGAACTCGACGGAGCCAGGCTGGACGCAGAGCTGTCCTTCCCCGGACAGATCAAGCAAGTCCTGAGCAATTTTCGCGTGAGCTTGCCGACCACGATCAGCGATCTCCCCGGACCGTCGAGCCAGACCTCCGAGGAGTCTAAGGCCACCTCGGGGAAAGATCAGTCGGTCAACGTTGTCCAGGGGTCAGGCCCTCGGGGCCTTTTGGCAACCCTGTACTTCGACCGTGAGTCGGGCCTGCTGGTTCGACTGGTGCGCTCGGCCAGAACGCCCATCGGTCGGGTCCCTACCGAGGTCGACTTCGGTGATTATCGCGATGTGAACGGAATCAAGATGCCCTTTCGAGTGATGTTCGCGTGGCTCGACGGTCGGGACGCGATTCAACTGGATCAGATCCAAACGAATGTCCCGATCGATCCTGCCCGCTTCAGCCGGCCGCCGACCAAGTGACCTCGATCATCGGCGTGCGCGTCGAGTCTAGGAAAAGACGCCCAGGGAGGGGAAGTCGCCTTTCAGAACTCCCTTGATGTCGTCGAAGCCCATCCACTCCTTCAACATCGTTGCGTACACCGACCGGAAGTCCGTCGTCATCTTCAGATTGCCATTATCCAGGTCCGTCAAGCTCGGGGGTTGGCCGTAGAAGCCGCCCTTGAGCTTCCGTCCCAGGATGTACATGGGAGTGGCCGTGCCGTGGTCCGTCCCGGCACTCATATTCTCACTGACGCGGCGTCCGAATTCGGTGAAAACCACGATCGCGACGTCGTCGCCCCGACCGATTCGCCCAAGATCTTCCATGAAGCCGCGCAAAGCGTCGGCGAGATAAATCAGCAGGAGGTTCTGCGTCGGCCCTTGAGACGCATGGGTATCGAACCCGGGCAGGCTCACATAGTAGATGCGGGTCATCATTCCCGCCTTGATCAACCCGATCACTTTCTTCAGATCCAGAGTCAAGTTGCTGTCGCTTCCGTAATCCACCAGGGTGCGGTATTCGGCGCAGGCATTGCGAACCAGCGAGGCCCCTGCCGTCGCGGTCTTTGAAACCGTGTTCACAAAGTCCAGCGAGGAGTTGAGGGTCCGGTACGGATGGCCGTACAGCTCGAAAACCTTTTGCTGAGCCTCGGTACCGGCGCGGCCGAGTTTCTTGGGATCGCTGAAGACAATCGGTGATTGTTTGGCGCTGGCCACCGCGCGGGATTGCCGAGGGCCGATGTTGACGATGTAATTCTCAACCGGCGTTTCCTTGTTTTGGTCGGCAAAGCGGCCCAGCCAGCCGTAAAGCTCATTGCCATGGGGCACCGCGGTGTGCCACCACTCCATGGCGGTAAAGTGCGAGAGATTGGGGTCGGGGTAACCGCAGCCGTGCACGATGGCTAGCTCGCCCTCCTTAAAGAGCGCCTCAAAACCGGGCATCGCCGGATGCAGCCCGAAGTGATCGTTGAGCCGTATGACCTCCTTTGGCTTGATGCCGATGGTGGGTCGCGCCCGGTAGTAGGCGTCATCGCCGTAAGGCACAACCGTGTTCAGTCCGTCGTTGCCGCCGGTTAACTCCAGTACCACCAGGATGCGATTGGGATGCTTTTCCTCTTGGCCCTCCAGAATCTTTTTGGTTTGGTCCTCTGCCACGCGGTCGAGGAAAGAAGGAAGCGCGGCGGAGACTCCCAGTCCAAAAACGCCCGCGCGCAGTAGATCGGGCCGGCACGTTTGACTGTGAATGAGCATGATCCCTACTCCTTCTGGCAATCAGTTCAGTTGATATTCGGGCGCGCTTAAGATCAAGTGAACGGTGAGACCGAGCGCCGGGGCCAGACCAGCGTCGGAATAATCGAGCCTGTCCGATTTCAATTGGCCTCGAAGAAACGAGGTAACCGCGCTATGGCGATCGCTTGAGAGGGGAACGCTCAGAAAGCGGCGACAGAAATAGTTGACGGCTTCTTCTGCCGTTTGAGCGCCGCCATCGCGAGCCATTTGGGTGAAATCGGCTTTCGCCAGAGTGCGGGGAAACGGTTTCACGCGGTCGTTGGCCTGCCACGCCCCGGTGTAAACCCCGACGGCCAAGTTGTACCGCTCGTTGTTCGAAATCACGCTCATCCTGCTTTTGGGCGCGTTCGTCGCGGGAAGATCCATGGCCAGCGGTCCCGCCATGGTGGTTCCCTCTTTGATGCTCCGGGCCTCTTTCAGCGACATTCCGGCCAAATAGCGGTCATAAACCGCCAAGGGCACGGGCTCCATTCTCTCGGTCTGGGGATCCCAAATGTGGCCGGTGACGTTGTAGTTGGTATATTTGAGAGGGATTTTGCGGTAGCTCTCGGAGATCTCTTTTTGCGGATCTACAAAGGTTGTGGGATCGGGGAACAGAAGACCTTCGATGAAGTTGCTGCGCGCCAGCAGCGTGGCTGGATTGATCCATGTCCTGCCTCCCGCCCAGCCGGCCACATTCGGGGGGAAGAACAGAGACTGGCCCAGCGTTAAGGTGGTCTCATTGAAATCCGGAATGCCGGGGATCGACGTAAGCCCCATCTTTCGATAGGTCGAAACCAGCAGGACCACGGGCGATTTGATCTGGGTCCCGAGCGAGTGTTCACTGTAAAAATCGCGCGACAGGAAGATGGTCTTCAGCAGCGGTTTCAGCTCGTAGTTCATCTCCCGGAGCAGCCGGGCCAACCGCTCCTGGAGATCGGGCGTGATGTCTTCGCGCACAAAATAGCGATACAGCTTTCCACTGAGGAAGCGGGGCGGGGCGGGCTGGTTGAGTATGATGTCGATGGCGTCGTACCCATTGAAATTCCCGGTTGCTCCCAGGAAGGACTTCACACCGTCATCATGCTTGGCAGGATCGTCGATGAATTTCCCGGGGTCCTCGACGGTGTCTCCCTTCATCAAGGTCCAGCCCGTGAACGCTCGGGCCATCTCGCGAATATCCTGCTCGGTGTAGCCCTGACCCTCGCCCATGGAAAATAGTTCCATCACCTCACGGGCGAAGTTCTCGTTGGGATGTCCCGTGACATTGTCCTTGTTGTCCAGCCACATCAGCATCGCCGGATCCTGGGCCATCCCGACCAGCAGATTGCGCACGTTACCAGCGGCCAGCCGTCGAAGCATCTCGATCTGCCCCATCATGAATTCATAGCGGAGCACCTTTTGCTGGCTCGTGGCGAAGTGGTTATGCCAGAACAGCGCCAGTTTCTCCTCCAGAGGGCGCGGCGTGAGCAGCATGCGCTCGGCCCACCACTGGGCGGCGCGACGCATCTCGCCGAGCTCGCTCCAAAGCAGCGTATAGAATTCGTCGATGGGCGGCTGAAAATCCAGCGGCGGTGACGGCTGGCTGGCTACGCCCAGCGACGTGCCCTTCAAACGAACCTCCTCCAGCACCTGGTAGATGGAGGCGTACTTAAAACCTCGGGGATAGATGCCGGACGGCTCAAATTGAGGCAAACTGCCGACGTCGATCGATTCATAGTCAACCAGACAGTTAACGGCCTGCTCGGGAGTCATCTCGGCCAACCGTTGCACTTCCTCCGGAGTGCCGCCGAAGCCCGCGCGCTCGAGCAGGTGCGCTGCTCGGGAGTAATTCCAATCGGCCTGGGTCAGGGGGGTGAGATCATTCGCCCACGAAGAGGGTGTCGCAGTTTCGGACCGAGGAACGGCCGGTGCCTGCTGCGACTTTCGGGATTGGCCAACCACATTTGTTTCCATTGCTCACCTCGTTTCTGCTCAAGAGGCGCTGCCCGCTGTCACGGCTGTCGATTTCCCGAGAAATTCCAACACGGCTTGATGGGTGGCGTCGGGCTGGTCGGTTGCCAGGATGTGGCTCGCGTGGGGAATCAGGACCAGCTTCGCGTTCGAAATTCGACCGGCGATCAGTCTGCCGTTGGCAGCAGGCACGAGTCGATCACTTTCCCCGTGGATCACCAGGGTGGGCGCGGTGATCTGTTCCAGCCGGCTGTGCGCTTCCCAGGCCACGATTCCTTGGAGCTGAGCCATGTGACCCGCCGGGTTTGGCCACCACTGTTTGCGGAGCACGGCATCCTCCTTGAGCCGCTCGCGGGATGTTCCCTGGTCATAGATATACGGGTTGATGGCTTCGATGTACTCCTCCGGGCTCATCCCCCTGCGCGTCAGCAGATCGAGAACTTCGGGCTCCGCCCGCACGGCATGAGGACCGCCCGCTGCCGTCGAGCCCAGGATCAGCGACCGTACCCGCTTGGGATAGGTGAGCGCCAACTCTTGCGCGATCATGCCCCCCATCGACATCCCGAAAACGTGTGCACTCTGGACGCCGGCCGCGTCCAGCACGGCGGCTGCGTCAGCTGCCATCAGCGCGATGGGATAGGGCCCCGGAGGGACATCGCTTCGCCCCACGCCACGGTTGTCAAAAACAATGGTGCGGTATCGGGTCGACAGGACAGGCCGGGAGCGGTGCCATAAGGCGGAGGCCCATCCGAGGCCCATGATCATCAAAACCGGATCACCGTGTCCCTGCTCGTCCCAGTAGATCTTCGCGCCTTGATTCATGGCGATGGACATCGGATCTCCTCATTCAGCTCCGACTGGGGCGCGGTCAGCGGCGGGCGACTGGACCGGCTCGGCGCCCCATCGACCGGAAAGACGAAAAGGCTCTCGATTCCGATAGTCGGTTAAAGAAGAGAGCGACTAACTCAATCGGATTGTATATAATCGCGCGCACTATGCCAAGACAAGAAACGCTTTATGAAGTCACCGATCGAGTCGCAACCATCACCTTGAATCGACCGGACAAGCTGAACGCGTGGACCGCCGTGATGGAGCAGGAGGTTCGTTCCGCGGTCGACGAGGCCGATCGAGACGACAACGTCCGCGTTGTCGTTCTGACGGGGGCGGGGCGGGGTTTCTGCGCGGGCGCCGACATGTCGCTTCTGAAAAACGTGGCGGACCGCGGTGTCGATCCAAGCGTTCGGGACCGCGCGCTCACGGGCGGCCCCAGCCGGGAGGCCCGCGTCGACTTTCAGAAGAAATACTCCTATTTCCCGGCGGTCGGAAAACCGGTGATCGCGGCAATCAACGGGCCGGTCGTGGGATTGGGATTGGTCCTTACGTTGTACTGCGATCTCCGATGGGCGTCGGACGGGGCTCGACTGAGCACCACCTTCGCGCGTCGCGGGCTGATTGCCGAGTACGGAATGGCTTGGATGCTGCCGCGACTGGTAGGGGTCGCAAACGCTCTTGATCTTCTGTTTTCGGCTCGCACGATCGACGCGGCCGAAGCGCTGCGCATGGGTCTGGTCAATGTTGTGTTTCCCCAAGAGAGCTTTTCCGATCAGGTCCGGGAACACGCGCGGGAACTGGCGTCCACCGTGAGCCCGCGGTCGGTGCGGGTGATCAAGCGGCAAGTGTACAATGCCATGTTTCAAAGCCTGTCCGAGGCGTTTGAGGTGTCTGAGCAAGAGATGCTGGCGAGCCTGACGAGTGAGGACTTCAAGGAAGGGGTCGCGCACTACGTCGAAAAGCGTGCCCCGGCTTTCACAGGCCGGTGAGGTGGCTGAATGAAGTTTGAATTCAGTGACAAAGTGAAGGACCTCGAACGGCGCCTTCAGGCTTTCATCGAAGAGCATATCTACCCGAACGAGGAGCGCTTTCAGGAGGAAGTCGAGCGCAATCGGTGGGCACCTACCAGAGTCATCGAAGAGCTCAAGCCCAAGGCTCGCGCCGCGGGGCTGTGGAACCTGTTTCTGCCAGACAGCGAACACGGCGCTGGTCTCACGAATTTTGAATACGCACCTCTTTGCGAGTTGATGGGACGCAGCCACATCGCGCCGGAAGTGTTCAACTGTTCGGCGCCGGATACCGGCAACATGGAGGTGCTGGCTCGCTACGGCACAGCGGAGCAGCAGGAGCGGTGGCTCAAACCCCTGCTCGCAGGCGAAATCCGGTCGTGCTTTGCCATGAGTGAACCTCAGGTGGCCTCCTCCGATGCGACGAACATCCAGGCCAGTATTGTCCGCCGCGGCGATGAATACATCCTCAACGGCCGAAAGTGGTGGACCTCGGGAGCGGGAGACCCGCGCTGCAAGATCGCCATCTTCATGGGCAAGACCGACCCATCGGCGCCCACCCACAAACAACAGTCGATGATTCTGGTACCCATGAATACGCGCGGCGTCAAGATTGAACGGCTGCTTACGGTTTACGGCTACGATCACGCGCCGCACGGCCACGGAGAAGTGACATTCGAAAACGTGCGTGTCCCGGCTTCCAACATTCTGCTTGGCGAAGGGCGAGGATTTGAGATTGCCCAAGGCCGGCTCGGGCCAGGACGGATCCATCACTGCATGCGCTCGATCGGCGTGGCCGAGCGAGCGCTGGAGACGATGTGCAAACGAGTTCAGTCCCGCGTGGCATTCGGCAAGCCGCTGGCCGAGCAGGGCACGATCCGAGCTGACATTGCTAGGTCCCGCATCGAGATCGACCAGGCTCGCCTGCTCACGCTGAAGGCCGCCTACATGATGGACACGGTGGGGAACAAAGCGGCGCGAAGCGAGATCGCCATGATCAAGGTGGTCGCTCCGAACGTAGCCCTGCGCGTTCTGGACCGGGCCATTCAAGCGCACGGCGGCGCCGGGGTTTCTCGCGATACGTTTCTGGCCGCGGCCTGGGCCGGCGCGCGAACGCTTCGGTTGGCCGACGGGCCGGACGAAGTGCATCTCGAAGCGGTCGCCAAGCAGGAGCTCCGTAAATGGGCCAAACCCCCGGCAAAATCCGCGTCCCCGTGAGCGCTGCTTCCCCCGCCAGATTCCCTCGCCCGAAGGAGGTCTCATGCCAGCCCTCGTCGTCGATACACCGCACGTGCTCAGTGAATTTGTGGGACGTGAAATCGCCGTGACGGATTGGTTCCGAGTCACCCAGGAGAGGATTCGCCAGTTTGCCGAGGTGACCGAAGACCGGCAATGGATCCATCTGGACCGGCACCGGGCCGAGAGGGAGTCGCCTTTCAAAACGACCGTCGCACACGGGTTCCTGACCCTGTCGCTCGCGAGCCACTTCATGAAACAGGCCGTAGAAATACGAGGCGGCGTGCGCATGGGCGTCAACTACGGACTGAATCGCGTGCGATTTCCTTCTCCTGTGCTGGCCGACTCGGAAATTCGCGCGCGCGTGAGCCTGCAAGCCATCCAAGAGCTTTCCGAGGCCACCCAGGCGACCTTCTCGATTGTTGTGGAGTGTCGTGAGACGTCGAAACCTTGTTGCGTGGCTGAGTGGGTCGTCCGCTACTACGCCGGGTGAAGAAATGGGTTGGGTTTCAGCTGGCTCTTTCAAATAGACCTGCTGCACCCTGGCCGCCGCCGACGCACATCGTTACAACACCGTAGCGCGCCTTGCGCCGAGCCATTTCATTGGCCATCGTTCCCACCATCCGCGAGCCCGTCATGCCGTACGGGTGACCGATGGAAATCGATCCGCCATTGACGTTGAGCTTCTCAGGATCCAGGCCCAGCCGATCGCGACAATAAACCACCTGGACGGCAAACGCTTCGTTTAACTCCCAGAGGTCAATATCACTGGCTCTGATTCCCGCGCGCTTCAATAGCTTCGGAACAGCAAACACAGGACCGATACCCATTTCGTCCGGATCGCAGCCGGCGATTTGGAAGCCGCGGAATACCAGCTGGTAAGGGATGCCCAATTTATCGGCGCGCTCGCGCGACATCACCAGCGTGGCCGACGCGCCGTCGGAAAGTTGGGAGGAGTTGCCAGCCGTGACGGTTCCTTGCCCGCTGGTCGGATCAAAATGTGGCTTCAGGGCCAGCAGTCCATCCAGCGTCGTATCCGGCCGGTTGCATTCATCTCGGTCCGCGCAGACCTCCTCCTTCCGAGTCACTTCGCCCGTTGCCTTGTCCAAGATCGCCCGCGTCACGCGCATCGGAGCAATCTCATGATCAAGAAAACCTTCCTTTTGCGCACGGGCCGTTCGTTGCTGGCTCAGCAGTGCGTATTCATCCTGCGACTGGCGGCTCACCTTGTACCGCTTGGCCACCACTTCGGCCGTGACGCCCATGACCATGTACAGACCGGGCAGGCGTTCAGATAGTTCCGGATGCGGGTCGTAGTCGCGCGGTGTGAGACTGATGCTCTCCACTCCGCCGCCAATCGCCGCGTCGACGCCCTCGTTGACGATCTGGTGGGCGACCAGCGCAATCGCCTGTAAACCGGAGGAGCAGAACCGGTTGATGGTCGTCCCGGCGACCGAAGTGGGCAGTCCCGCCAGCACCGCCGCGATGCGAGCAACGTTCATCCCCTGCGAACCATGCGGTTGTGCGCAACCCAGAGCCACGTCCTCAATCTCCTGGGGATCGAGCTTCGGCGTCTTGCGCAATACGTCTTTGATACAGTGCGCGGCCATATCGTCGGGGCGAGTCAGATTGAAAGAGCCGCGATACGACTTCGCCAACGCCGTTCGCGAACTGGCGACTATGACTGCTTCTCTCATGGTGTCTCCGAGCAGAAAAACGTAAGATGAGTTGGCGCGACGAAACGAAGTCGAGCTCAACCGCCGCTAGGCCGTGGCTCGAACCGCATGGTAGTCGGCGAATCGCTTGCCTTCCTCCGCGAGTCGCTTCAACAGCGGCGCCGGCTCCCAGAGCGGACCGTGCTGGCGATAAAACTCTAAGACTCGGTTATACACCTTTCCCAGACCAACGCTGTCGGCAAACCACATGGGCCCACCGCGATAGGCCGGGAAACCGTATCCGTTCAGGTAAATAATGTCGATGTCCACGGCGCGCAGCGCATAGCCTTCTTCGAGAATGCGCGCGCCCTCGTTGACCAAAGCGTAGAGGCAGCGGTCCACGATTTCATCGGCGGATATCGTCCGCTGCCGAATACCGGCCTGGGCCGCCCATTGGCGCACCAGTTCGGTAACCTCGGGATCGGGGATGGCCTTCCGATTTTGGTCGTACTTGTACCAGCCCGCGCCGGTCTTTTGCCCGAAGCGTCCCTGCTCACACAGGCGATCACCCGCGATCGCCTGCCGAATGCCCGGTTTCTCCAGGTGACGATATTCTTTGCGAATGCGCCAGCCCACATCGAGTCCGGCCAAATCTCCAACGGCCAGCGGTCCCATCGCCATGCCGAAGTCATAGAGGGCCTTGTCCACCGCTTCCACCGTCGCGCCCTCCTCCGCCAAAAAAACCGACTCCCGGACGTAGGGATGAAACATGCGGTTGCCCACAAATCCGCGGCAATTGCCGACGAGGACGCCGATTTTCCCCAGCTTCTTGGAAAGCTGCATCGTCGTGGCGATCACTTCCTTGCTGGTTTTCGCTCCGCGGACCACTTCGAGCAAGCGCATGACGTTCGCCGGGCTGAAGAAATGCGTGCCGATCACAGAGTCAGGCCGCGATGTCGCAGACGCGATTTCGTCGATGTTCAGAGTGGACGTGTTGCTGGCCAGGATCGCACCCTTCCTGCACACGCCGTTCAGTTCAGCAAACACCTGCTTCTTCAGGGCCATGCCTTCGAAGACGGCCTCCACGACCATATCGGCCTTCTCGAATGCGTCGTAGCTGAGCGTCGGCTCGATGAGCTCGAGCCGTTCCTTCACGAATGCCGGGGTGAATCGGCCGCGCTCGACCGAGTTGGCATAGTTTTTCCGAATCTTGGCCATTCCGCCGTCCAGAGCGGCCTGGTCGGTTTCCTTGAGCAGCACGGGAATGCCGGCGTTCGCGAAAACCATGGCGATTCCGCCGCCCATCGTACCCGCACCGAGGACGGCGGCACGGTTTACCAGGAGCGTCGGCGTGTCCTTGGGAACGTCCGGAATCTTGGCGACTTCGCGCTCGCCAAAGAAAACGTGAATGAGCGCCTTCGACTGGTCCGAGTGCAGGCACTCAAGAAACAACCTCTGCTCCTCCCGGCATCCCTCATCGAAGGGTAGCTTCGTCGAGGCTTCCACTGCATCGATGGCCGCGAGCGGGGCCATCAGGCCACGTTGCTTTTTGCGAGCCGATTCGCGAGCGGCGGCAAAGATCGGAGAACTTTGCTGAGGCGCTAAGAGCCTTTCGCTGCGCTCACGCGTTTTCAGGGTAGGCCGGCCCACGATCTCCTGCGCGAAACGAACCGCGCTCGCCCGGAAATCGCCGTCCGCGATTCGGTCGACGAGCCCCAGTCGGAGTGCCTCTTCCGCTTTCACGGGGTTCCCGTCGGCGCACATCTGGACGGCCGTTGCCACACCGATCAGACGAGGGAGGCGCTGCGTCCCCCCTGCTCCGGGAATGATGCCCAGCTTAACTTCCGGTTGGCCGAGCTGAGCTCCCGGGGCGGCGACGCGATAGTGGCCGGCCATCGCCAGCTCGAGTCCACCGCCGAACGCTGTGCCGTGTATGGCCATCACAATGGGTTTGCGGCAGTCCTCGATCTGAAGAAGCAAAGGCAGAAGGCCGGCGCCGCGTGGCCGGGCGCCGGAGGTGAACTTCTCAAACTCCTTGATGTCGGCGCCGGCGACAAACGTGCGCCCGCCACCGATCAGCACCGCCGCCTGGATGGCGTCATCGCTCCCAATCTGGCTGAGGGCCTCGGAAATTCCTTCCGGAACGCCAGGGCTCAGAGCGTTTACCGGTGGGTTGTTGATGGTGATGATCGCGATGCCATCTTGGCGGGTGAGTTGAACAAGCTCGCTCATGATCGTGTCCGTCTGGCGAGTCGTGGCACTTTGGCTCGCAGCAGCTGGTTTCTTTCTTTTGGTCCGAGTGCCGGCGACCGCCTAGACAAGTACATGCACGGGACCACGACCGGGGTGGGCAAAATGGCATGGTCCCCGTGCATGCTGAAACCACTCGGAGTCGCAACCCAAGCGGAATTCGCGTGTGTAACTATCACATGTTAGCAACTAGCGTCAAGCAAACAATTGCCCCGATCGGTTTCCGGGCGGCGAGCCTGTTGAGAGGCGGGCTAGTTGCTGGCGGCGGCCTTGACGGAAACCGTCACCAGCGCGTTCGTCCAGCAGCATTGAAATCCACGGCCACCCTCGCCGGACCAGTCGTTGGCCACCACGTGCAACATGTACTCTCCCGGCTCGCTGAAGGTAGCGGTCGTAACCGCTCGGCCGGTGAACACGGCGTCCACCGCCTTCTTGTCGTCCGTCTTCTCCACCGCCGGCTTGGCGTTTGCGAACACGACGGTGCCCGGCCCGCGGTATTTGCTCCATCGCAGAGTTACCGGTGGCAGCAGCGGCGGCTTTTCGCCGGGGTAGACCTTGGCGTCGTCGCCGACCCACAGATTCAGTTCGAGCGGGACACCCACCGTCGCGGTCAGTTTCTCGTCGACCGGGCGTGGCCCCTGCACGGAAAGTGCTCCTTCTCCAAAACTAATGACCGGCGGCGTATTGTTAATGCCAATCTCATGAAAAGGCGAGACCTCCCAGAGAGGGTTGAGACCGGCGGGGATCACCGTTTTGATGCCGTTCGCCACCAAAGTCCAGGTGACCTTCTTGTCGCCGAAGTCCTTTGGCACCGTTACGGTAAACAGGCCCCACTGGCGGCGGGTGAGAAAATGTGTCGGCTGACCTCGGTCCGGACCGCCCGGCTCGATGTCGTTGTTGGGGCCGATGGGGATATCGGGTTCCTCCTTTAGGTTGCGGTTGAAATAGCCAAACAGCAGGCTGAACGTGCCGTCGGGATTCTTGAACCAGCCCTCGTACGCTCCGGTCACGCTCTGCCCTGAATCGTGCTGAGGTTCAAGCGGCAATGTCGCTTGCGCTCGCGCGAGGCGCGTGGCCGACAGCAGCACGAAACTGACGAGGGCGAATCGAACGGCCACCCTCCAAGCTCTCGATTCGATCACCGTAACCCCCCAACCATGATTCCGGCTCATCCCCCAAGACGACACAAATCCGCGCACGCATGAGGCGCGACCGCTCTCAAAACGGCTGCCCGAGTTTTCCGTTTGGACCAGCTTGACTAGTGTACGCCGGCTCCGCCCTCGGACCCCGGCCCCGGCCGAGCTGTCTTTTGCGTCGCGGCCCATGCCTGGTAGTCTTCGTCGCTGATATAGGTCACGTTCACCCAGGCGTGCCCCATCTCATCGATCGTGCGGTCGCCCCACCCGACCCACTGATTCGGGTCGGGATTGGACGGATTATTCGCGGTGTTGTCGTACCATGCGGTGAAGCGAAGCACAGTGCCCTTGGGCAGCACGGGCGCCACCTCATCATCGTAGATGTAATTGTTCATCCAGTTGAAGTTGAAGTGGTCGACGTAGCTTAGCATCCGCGTGGTTCCGTCCGGCAGAATCGCTTCCATCGACATGGCCTTGCCGCGAAGATGCATGTGCGGCTGGAAGTTCTCCAGCAGCGCCGGTTTCTGGAGCACAAAGACCCCTTGCGTTTCCGCCATGGAGTTCGGCGGGATATCCAGGCAGCCCGGTCCACAACTCGTCTGCAAAGCCATCAGGCGCGTCCGATACTTCGGCGTCACGTCTTTGGGATAGAGATAGACAGCGAGTTCGACGTGGTCCCGAATGGTCTCGCCCACCGAATGGTAGTGAACTTCCCAGCGAATCTTGGCGCCGGGCAAAAGCAGCTTCCCGGTGTCGGGACGGTAGATGTCGAAATTCTTGCCGATGGCCCATTCCATGAGGAGTCCGGGGCCGGTAAAACCGCCAGCGTCCCCGACCACCGGCGCGGTGCCGGGGGCGCTTCCCGGTTCCACCTGCTCGAGCTGAGCCAGGGCGTGGTGCGTTACCTTGGCACCTTCCACCGTGCCCGGGTGCATCTCGACCGCTCGCACCCATCGTGGTTCGGTGATCGGAATGGGCGTCAGCGGTCTCCACCACACGTCCTGCCCCTCGGCCGCCACCGTGTAATCTTCCGACTTGATCACGAAATCGGGCTGGCCGAATTGCTTCGCCAGCTGCCATTCGGTTTGGTTCGGCCATTGCTTGGCGGGCGGCAAATCTTTCGGATTGCCCTCGGGTGCGCCGGAATCAATCCATCGGACGATCGTGTCGATTTGCTCGTCGGTCAGCGAACGGTCGTTTGCAAACTTCTGAATGCCGACGGTCTTGTCGATGTGCCACGGCGGCATCTGCCGCCTTTGCACTCGGTCTCGGATGACCGCCAACCACGGGCGCGCATCCTGATAGGTCATCAGGGACATCGGGGCAGGCGTTCCCGCATGGTGGCACTCCTGGCACTTGGCCTGGAAGATGGGGGCGACGTCCTTTGAATAGGTCACCTTGTTGGTTCCCACCCCGTCGGCATGAAGGGCCGTTGAAAAACCGACCGAGGCGCCGAGGGCCAGCGCGCCGATCCGAATCCTGCGCCCGATACCAACTGGAAAGTTCCAATTCGCCATGGCCGGCTCCTTCTTTCCCTGCTGGAGGAAATACCGAATTGGCCTATGAGCCCGCGGTCAGAATGTTAGCAGCTAACATATATTAGCAGCCACCGCCGCCGGAATGCAAGAGCGTCACTTCAAAACGTATTTCTTCAGCGCCTTGGGACCGACTTCGGCTCCGTAGACATTGCCCGCCGCGTCGGCGGCCACCCCTTCGGCCGCGCTCGAAGCCCCGGTCGGGTTCGGGTCGGGAATGAACGCGGTTAGCTTGCCGTCCTTCGCGCTCCCAATGCGAATGCCTCGCTTCCATCCCGGATGGTATCCGTAGCCTTGCTTATCGGTCGATTCCGAATCGGCTACGTAAATCACGTCGTTCTTGTCGATGAAAAGCCCGCTCGGCCGGCTGAACTGCTTCCACTCGTCCAAGAACTTTCCGTCTTGATCGAAAATCTGGATTCGGTTGTTGGTTCTGTCGCCCACAAAAAGCCGTCCCTGGGAGTCCATCGCCAAAGCATGGGGCGTCTCGAACTCTCCGGGGCCGGATCCGTGCTTGCCCCACTGCTTGATGAATTTCCCGTCCTTGGTGAACTTCACGATCCGCGCATTCGAGGTGGGGCTGTGCCCGTCGGCAACAAAGATATCACCGTTCGGCGCCACCAGCACGTCCGACGGCTGATTAAAGGTATCGGGACCGTCCCCGGCAACCCCGGCCTTTCCGAGCGTCAGCAGCACTTTGCCTTCTGGGCTGAACTTGAGAACTTGCTGGCCCTTCCCATCCTTACCCTGTCCGTCCGTAATCCAGACGTTGTCCTCTTTGTCGACGAAGATGCCATGCGGAAATACGAACATCCCCGCGCCGAAACTTTTCACCAACTTGCCGCTCGAATCAAACTTGAGGATGGGATCCAGATTGGAATCGGCGCAGGTGTTGGCGCCGCAGCGCTCGCCCACCCAAATGCTCGTACCATCGCGGTCGACGTCGACCGCCGAGGTCGACCCCCACGTTCTTCCTTCCGGCATCTTGGCCCAGCCCTCGATGGTTCGGTACGGATTGGGCAGATCGTTCGTTGGCACTCCGTCGGACTGTGCGCCGACCCATGCGGTGGAAACGGCGAGCACGAGGAACATTGCGGCTACAACCATGAGCCTCAGCCTCAAGGAATTGAGCACCGTACACCTCCTGAAAAAATTCCCATCCTGCGACAAGGGTGGGGAACTTTACCTGCTCGGAATCTGTCCCGTGGTTTCCAACTCGGCCTCGTGGATCGGCCCGTTCGCCTCTGTCGTTTGGGCTCGAGCTTCCCTGGCGACTCCCTCCGGAGGTGCCGCGCCTGGCCGAAGATGTCTACGCGGGCGCTGTTTGACCATCCTCGACCCGAGCCAGAGCAGTCCCGCAAAAATCACAATCCACATCAACGCACGCATCACCGTCAGGAGCAAGGCGGCGTTCGGTGCCGGCCATGGAAACTGGCGGAGCCGCTCGGCCCGGTCGATCATCCAGTGCCAGCCCGTGTGAGCCACGAGCGCCGAAAGAATAATCGTCCCCATTCGTTCCGTAACAACAAAGCGAAACAGCAGGTTCAGCGCCGGGACCACCACCAGCAGCACCGCCAGCTGCCCAAGCTCCACACCGAGGTTGAAGGAAAGCAGCGAAGTGAGCAGATGCGAACCTGCGAACTGCAGGGCCTGCCGCAGCGCGAAGGAAAAGCCGAATCCATGGACGAGTCCGAAGCCAAAGCTGATCATCCACCGTCTCTCGACGCGCGCCCCCACTACGATGTTCTCAAGCGCCATATACACAATGGACATGGCGATCAGCGTCTCAATCAGCGGCGGAAACCAGAGCGCGTCGGGCGCCATGTTGTAGGCCGACGCGAGCAAGGTAATCGAGTGCGCGATCGTAAACGACGTCACCACGGCGACCAGTGGTCTGATCCGCCGCAGCGGGATCACGAGACACAACAGAAACAACAGGTGATCGGTCCCGCTGAGGATATGGAGAAAGCCCATCTCGACGAAGCGCAGCGCCGTCTGATGCCACTGAGGATCGAGTCTTACCAGTCCGGGGTCCTGGGTCAGCTCAAAGGCGCGAACCCCGCCGCTCGGTGGCAGAAACCGCACGACGGTCACGACACGCAGCCCCAGCCGGTCAAGGGCCGGATGGATTGAAAATCGGGACCGATCCGATTGAATCGGGTATTCGAGCAGGGCGTCGAGCATTCCCTGGTTCCAGTAGAGGTCCGCGCTGGCTGGAAGGGGCGGGCCCGTTACGTGCGCCAGAGCCCCTTCGTAGGAGGTGAACGAGCGATCCGAGGGCAGCGATACGCGGACGCTCCGAAGGCGTGGGGCCGCCAGCCGCACATCGTTTTCATACAGTTCGATGTCGCTGGTAATCCACAGCGTCACCGCGTCACGAAGCGACCGGTCGGCTTCGGCAATGTCTAAGTATCCGGGACCGCGGCGGGGGAAATCGATGTCGCGCATGGCGCTCATCGGCACGCGAACCAACAGTTCCAGGCTCGGTCCAGCCGGCTTGACAAACAGTTGTACGGTAACGTCGCTCGGAATGTCGTGTGCGGCCGCGCCGAACCACGGCGCCAGAACCAGCAGGGTCGCCAAGCCGGCAAGAGCCGCCCACGGAACGATGCGGCGACTGCTTCGTCCCACGTCTTTCTCCCCTGGGGCGGTCGGGCCCGCCTTCGCCCGCGCATGGTATACGGACAGCGCCAGGGCTGACAATAAAAAAGAGAGGCAATAACAAACGAGAAATACTTACGCAATTGTGGGGAAGACGCGTATACTAGCGCCCTTCCCGGGGAAATCCTGAGCGGGGGAGTTCAGGATGGGTGGAAGGCAGTGCGCTTCGGAAGATCAGCATCCCGACGTGTGAGGAGGTGAGCGATAGGATGCGCAATCGCGCCGTCTGTATGGGTGCGGCCTTCGCCGCGTTTTTCGTTGGGCTCATCGCTGCGGGAAACCGACTCGATCAAACCACCGCGCAACCGAAAAGCGTGGCCCAGGCGCCCAAGTTCCAGGTGGACCCGCTGTGGCCCAAGCCGCTGCCCAATCACTGGGTCCTCGGTTCGGTCACCGGCGTGGCGGTCGATTCCGAGAATCATATTTGGATCGTGCAACGCGGCGCCGACTCTCTGAGCCCCTTAGAAAAAGGAGCGATCTTGGATCCGCCCACCGGCTGCTGCGTGCCCGCACCGCAAGTTCTCGAATTTGACGCGGCCGGCAACCTTCTCGGGCACTGGGGAGGACCGGGGCCGGGCTTCGATTGGCCCCATTCGACGGGCGGCCTGGCGGTTGCGCCCAGCGGAAACGTCTGGATCGCGGGGGCGGGTCTCCCGGCTGCGCCGCGCGGCCCCAGTGGCCCCGGCGCGACGCGACCGAGCGCCCCGGCTCCGCAGGACGCGCAAGTCGTCGAGTTCTCTGGTGCGGGCCAGTTCGTCCTCCAGATCGGGCACGCTGGCAAGCCGGAGGGCAACGACAGCACGACGGGCCTGAACCGTCCGGCAGGCGTCAGCGTCGATGCGAAGGCGAGCGAGGTCTACGTTGCCGATGGGTTGGGCAATCGCCGCGTGGTGGTCTTCGACGCCGGCACGGGTGCCTACAAGCGTCACTGGGGCGCGTATGGCGAGAAGCCTGACGATTCGACCCTCCCTCCTTACGATCCCAGCGCGCCGCCGGCTAAGCAATTCCGCGAGGTGACCTGCGCCAAACTTTCGAACGATGGCCTGGTCTATGTCTGCGACCGCCAGGGTGACCGCATTCAGGTTTTTCACAAGGACGGAAAATTCGTGAAGGAGGCCGTCATCGCCAAGGCCACGCTCGGCGACGGTTCGGTCTGGGACGTCGCTTTCTCAAACGACCCTCGTCAGCGCTTCCTCTACGTCGCCGATGGGCAGAACAAAAAGATTTGGATCGTGGACCGCGCTTCTCTGGAAGTCATCTCCAGCTTCGGCGACGGCGGCCGCTACCCCGGCCTGTTCTATGGCGTCGGCAGCATCGCGGTCGATTCCCAAGGCAACGTCTATACGGGCGAGACCTATGAAGGTAAGCGCGTTCAGAAATTCGCCTACAAAGGTCTGGCCCCTGCGGGCCAGAATCGTTAGAAGCGGAGAAGGAGCCAACGAGATGAGGGCGAAGCGAGACATCTTGGTGGGTGCTTCCATGGTCGTTCTCGTGGTCGCTCTGGCGGTTGGTCAGAAACTTTTGGCGAAGGCGACGGCGGCTCAGGGAAGCACGGTGGTAATGGCTCCCCAATTTGAAGTCGATCCGCTGTGGCCCAAGCCTCTGCCGAACCATTGGTATCAGGGCATGACCATCGGCGTGTCGGTCGACGACAAGGACAATGTTTGGATCATCCATCGCCCTGACACTTTGTCCCCTTCCGAAGCGGCCGCTGACCAGAACCCGCCGACCGGGACCTGCTGCGTGAAGACTCCCCCGGTTCTGGAATTCGACCCCGAGGGCAACCTCATCGGACACTGGGGTGGCCCCGGCCCGGGCTATGAGTGGCCCGAGTCAAACCACGGCATTACGATCGACTACAAGGGCAACGTTTGGATCGGCGGCAACGGCCAGAACGACGCCCAGATTCTCAAATTCACCCAGGACGGAAAATTCCTTGCCCAATTCGGCCACGAGGGCAAAAATGGCGGCAGCAATGACACCGAGAACTTTGGCAGAGCCGCCAAGATTTTCGTCGATGCCAAGACCAACGAAGCCTACATTTCCGATGGATACCTCAACCATCGCGTCGTGGTGATCGACGCCGATACGGGCCGATTCAAGCGCTACTGGGGTGCTTACGGCCACAAGCCCGACGACACCAACCTCGGCCGATACAACCCCGACGCGCCGCCCGCGCAGCAGTTCCGCAATCCGGTGCACTGTGCCGAACTGTCACACGATCAGCTGCTCTATGTCTGCGACCGCGTGAACGACCGCATCCAGGTCTTCCGCCCCGACGGCACCTTCGTGAAGGAGCAGTTCATCGCCAAGCGCTCGCTCGCCGACGGTTCGGTTTGGGACATCGCCTTCTCCAAGGATTCCGAGCAGAAGTACATTTATCTCGCCGATGGCCGCAACGAGAAGGTCTACATCATCCTTCGTGACACCCTGGAGATTCTCACCAGTTTCGGTGACGGAGGTCGCCAGCCCGGCCAATTCTTCGGCGTGCATAGCATTGCCACCGATTCCAAGGGCAATATTTATACGACTGAGACTTATGAAGGCAGACGCGTCCAGAAATTCGTGTACAAAGGGCTCGCGCCCGTCACCAAGGGTGACCAAGGACCTCCTTGGCCTGCTTCTGCCGCAAGGTAGAGAGGTTGATTCTGTTGTCCACAGCCAGTAGGAGGTAAGCGATGTCAGAAAGGTGTTTGATCCGCGCGCTTCTGGCACTTTCTGTGGGGCTGGCCGGAGCGGCCACCGGAATCGCCCAATCGGCGGCGCATTCCACCAAGAACGGCGAGTGGCCCAGCTATGCCGCGGACCTGGCCAGCACGCGTTACTCGCCTCTCGATCAGATCAACGCCTCCAACTTCAGCAAGCTTGAGGTGGCTTGGCACTTTAAGACGGACAACCTCGGCACGCGTCCCGAGTACAAGCTGGAAGGCACGCCGCTCATGGTGAACGGCATGCTCTACGCCACGGCTGGCACGCGGCGCTCGGTCGTTGCTCTGCGCGCAGACACCGGCGAACTCGTCTGGGTCCACACGGAGTTTGAAGGTGCGCGCGCGGTCAACGCACCCCGGCAATTGTCCGGGCGGGGACTGGCGTTTTGGTCCGACGGCAAGGGCGATGACCGCGTCCTGTACGTGACCACGGGCTATCGCCTGATTGCGCTGAACGCCAAGACGGGCGCTCCGGTCAGTTCGTTCGGCAACAATGGCGTTGTGGACCTCAAGGTCGGCGTTGTGTACGGAACCGGCCAGCCGATCGATTTGGAGACCGGCGAGATCGGGATTCATTCGACGCCCATCGTGGCCGGCAACACCGTACTGATCGGCTCCGCCATGCGCGAAGGCTTCACCATCAAGACTCACAACAATACCAAGGGCCTGGTCCGCGCCTTTGACGCGCGCACGGGCAAGGTGCTTTGGACATTCCACACCATCCCTCGACCGGGCGAGTTTGGCAACGACACGTGGCTCAACAATTCCTGGGCCATCAATGGCAATGCGGGCGTCTGGACCCAGATGAGCGTGGACGAAGAACTGGGCCTGGCCTACCTGCCGGTCGAAGATCCCTCTTCGGACTTCTATGGGGGCCACCGGCCGGGCAACGACCTGTTTGGAGACAGCCTTGTCTGCGTCGATCTGAAGACGGGCCAGCGCAAGTGGTTCTATCAGATCGTGCATCACCCGATGTGGGATTACGATCTTTCCTCCGCGCCCATTCTTGCCGACATCAACGTGGACGGACGACCCATCAAGGCCGTGGCCCTGCCAAGTAAGGAATCGTTCCTCTATGTCTTCGATCGCGTTACGGGCAAGCCGGTGTGGCCGATCGAGGAGCGCGCCGTCCCGAAGGGCGACGTGCCGGGCGAGTGGTATTCACCAACGCAGCCCTTCCCTACCAAGCCTCCCGCCTACGCACGCCAGGCCGTTACGGTGGATGAATTGATTGACTTTACTCCGGAGATGCGCGCGAAGGCCCTGGAGATCATGAAGATGTATCGGATGGGGCCGATGTTTAACCCCGCCGTCGTGAGCAAGGCGGAAGGGCCTTTGGCCGCGATCACCATCGGGACGACGGCCGGCGGGACCAATTGGCCCGGTGCCGGGTACGATCCGGAAACGCACATCGTCTATGCACCTGCCTCCAATGCCTCCCTGGCTCCCCTGAGCCTGGTGAAGCCGCCGAAGGAATTCGTGACGGACATGGACTATGTTGTCGGGCGAGCCGATCAGCCCTTCCGCTTTGTCCTTGGTCCTGGAGAAGGCAGCGCCGCCGACGCACCTCGTTCGCCCCAGAACACCCCACAGCCCGGCGGTGGCGGCGCTTATTACGGTCTGAGTGTCCAAGGTCTGCCGATCGTTAAGCCTCCCTACGGACTGCTGTCGGCGATCGATCTCGATAAAGGGAATATCGTATGGCAGGTCCCGCACGGCGACACGCCGGACGTGGTCCGCAATAGCCCGGCCCTGAAGGGAATCGACATTCCCAAGACGGGCCAGGCCGGCAACGTCGGCTTGGTGGTCACCAAGACTTTGGTCATCATGGGCGATCCAATGGTCACCACGACGCCGGAACATCCGCGTGGAGCGATGCTGCGCGCCTACGACAAAGCGACGGGGAAGCAGGTCGGCACGGTCTACCTGCCGGCACCCCAGAGCGGATCCCCCATGACATACATGGTCAACGGCAAGCAGTACATCGTCGTGGCTGTGAGCGGCGGCGCCTATTCGGGCGACTACATCGCCTTCGCCTTGCCGGCCGCCGATTAGCTGGTTGTAGCAGAGCGCGGTGCGTGGCTTCGCGCGGTCGACTGAAAAAACCCTGCGTCAGCGAACTTCGATGCTCCCGGAGCCGTAGGTGAAAGCCACGAAGCTCAGGATCGGCATTGCGGCAGTCATCAGTCTCGGCGCCATCGCCGCCATGCGCTCGGCTCCACACGCGCAGGAGCCGACTGAGACGACACATTCGGTCTGGGACGGTGTCTACACGCCCGAGCAGGAAAAGCGCGGTGCAGGCGCGTACACGAGTTTGTGCGCACATTGCCACGGGGAAGATCTCGCGGGCAATGACGAAGCGGCGCCCCTTTCGGGGCCGGCTTTTCTTGCCAATTGGGACGGCCTCACGGTCGGGGACCTCGCTGAACGAATTTTTCGCACCATGCCGCAGAATGATCCGGGTCATCTGTCTCGGCAGCAGGTCGCCGACATCATCACGCACATGCTCAGCTTCAACGGTTTTCCCGCCGGCAAAACGGAGCTCGACCGGAGGGTCGAAGTGCTGAAACAGATTCGCATCGAAGCGACCAAACCGACCGAGTAATTTGAAGCGGAGTTCGGCGAAAGATCGACAGCCTGGCCGACGAGCATTGGCTTTCGCCCGTGCTTGGCGCCGGTGGTGGTGAGTGATAAGGTCCGGTCATCGCAGGAGCTTTGCCGTTCGAGACAAGAATCAAGAATAAGGAGGGGACCATGCGGAAGCTAATTTCGAGTCTAGCGCTCTGGCTGGCGTTTTCGGCCGCGGTTCAAGCGCAGGATGCCGCTCCACCCAAGCAGGCGATCGACATTCCGCAAGCGGACATCAAAGCCGTTCTGAAGACCGAGCCGCCGGCGATCGACCAGTCGATCCGGATCGTGGACATGGGCAAGTACAACTTGGCAGTGGCCGTGATCCATCGCGGGCCGACGAAGCCCGGGGCGCCGGTAACCGGCATCTCTCACGATTTCACAGCCGAGACCTACATCATCCTGTCCGGCTCCGGAACGCTGGTGACCGGCGGTACGATGATCGACCCAAAGCCGATTCCGAAGGACAGCGAACCGTACCGGATCTTGAACGGGCCAAGCGAAACCGGTACGGTGAAGGACGCCTACAGCCGACCCGTGTCGGCAGGAGACGTGATCATCATTCCGCCCAACGTGTTTCACGGCTGGACTGACATCACCGACCACGTGGACTACCTGAGCGTCCGTCCCGACCCTGACAAGGTCCTGCCGGCCGGCTATGTCCATCCGGCGATAAAGAAGTGAGGCGTGGCGGCTTGCCTCGACCTCCCCGCCCCAGAGAGAAGGCGCGTGCGGGCCTGTGGTCCTACCTCCCCCGCTCGAGCGAGAAGGTGAAATCGTGAACCGGTGGCGGATCGCTTTGGCCGGGGTGTGCATGCAAATGGCGCTGGGCGCGGGCTACGCGTGGAGTGTGTTCCGAATCCCGCTGTCGAAACTGTATGGTTGGACGATCCCGCAGGTCACACTGCCGTTCACGATCAGCTGGTTCTTTCTGGGATGTACTTCGGTGTTGGGCGGTCTGTGGCTCACGCGCAAGGGGCCACGGGTGGTGGCGATGGTGGCGGCGCTGCTTTGGGGCTTGGGGGTCTTTTTGACAAGCTTCACCGACCACCGGTTGTGGTGGCTGTACCTGACGTACGGAGTGATTGGCGGCGCCGGTCTCGGAATGGGCTATATCGTGCCCGTGGCCGTGCTGGTGAAATGGTTTCCCGAACATCGGGGACTGATCATCGGTTTAGCCGTTGGGGGATTTGGCGCGGGGCCGCTCGTGGCTGCGCCGGCTGCGCAGTGGCTGATGGGCCGCATAGGAGTGATGGAGACGTTTGCCTACCTGGGTGTTACCTACGCGATTGTGGCCGTTTCGGCCGGCTGGTTCATGCAGGACCCACCGAAGGATTGGAGGCCGGCTGGCTGGGCACCCAGCCCATCGGAAAGCGCGCAGCTCGCCGACCACGATTACGCGCTCGGCGAAGCGCTCCGGACTTGGCAATGGTGGGGACTGTGCCTTCTGGTGTCGCTTAACACCATGGCGGGTCTCTCGATTGTTTCACAGGCGGCGCCGATCTTTCAGGAGATGGGAGGCGTGAGCGCGGCAGCGGCGGCGAGCTTGGTCGCTGTCGTAAGCGTCGGCAATGGGCTGGGGCGCGTGGCTTGGGCGTGGCTCTCCGACTTGATCACCCGGCGCTTGGCCTTCGTCGTAATGTTCCTGCTGCAGGCGGTGCTGTTTTTTTTCTATCAAGACATCCCCTCGGTAACACTGCTGGCGGTCGTTACGTTCATCCTGGTGATGTGCTACGGCGGCGGCTACGGCATCACGCCAGCGTTTACAGCCGACTACTTCGGGCCGAGGAACGTAGGACCGATTTATGGGCTCATGCTCGTGCCCTGGGCGTTCGCCGCGGCGCTGGGCCCCCAATTCTTCGCGTACTTGCGCCAAACGTCAGGCGACTATAAGGAAGGATTGCGCTTGATCGCGGGAATGCTGGCGGCTTCGACCATCGTCCCCGTTTTGGTGTCCCCCCCGCGAAGCCGCAAGGCGAAACGCGATCTCGCCAAGGATGGGTTAGAAGTCAGCCGGCCCTAGCCAGAGGTTGATGCGTGTTCAGCCGAAACGTGACATTCGCCACACAAACCAGGAGGGAGCAATGGAGATGAAAACGAATTACAAACTGGCGTTGGCGGCGCTGACGGGCGCTGCCATCGGCGTTGCCAGCGCCGGAGCGATTCTTGGCGAGCAACCGAAGCCAGCGCCTGGCTATGTGGTTGCGGAAGTCGACGTGAGCGATCCCGTTACCTTTCAAAAGTACGCGGACCAGGTCCCCGGAACGCTCGCGTCTTTCAACGGGAGATATCTCGTTCGTGGAGGCAAGACCGTGTCGCTGGAGGGAGAGGCGCCCAAGCGTATCGTGGTCATCGCCTTCGACAGCATCGAGAAAGCCCGGGCCTGGGAGGATTCGCCCGCCTATGCCGCGATCAAGCCGATTCGGCTGCGCTCGGCGAAGAGCCGTGTGTTTATCGTCGAAGGCCTAGCCGCCCCCTGATGGCGCGCTATCATCCAGCAAGCTGAGCTTAGGGTGTGCGTCAGCTGGGAGGAGTTGAGCGGCGAATCCCAGAAATGACTCAACCGATCTCTGATGGCTTTCGCGCAACAGCATTCCATCCCCCACCCGGGTTCTCGACTCACGCGGGCCGCAGAGCCCACCGATTCCAGTCACGGGCACTCCAACGCCTTCCTAGGAGGCTATAGAATGTCGGTACGACACGACGAAAGACAGCATCATGAGTCGTTGCTGAAGGGTATCCTGCAGATGGCTCTGGTTATCTTATTCCTCGCTCGTGCACCGGGGGTTTTCGGCCAAAACGAGATCGCCGGCTCGCTCCTACCGTCGCCTGCGCCAGAACGTGCGCCCTCCCCAGCAGCTACCCCGCTTAAGGAATTGCTCGCGGAGGCCGAACGGAACAACCCGCGGATTGAGGCCGCGCGGCAAGCGTGGGAGGCTGCCAAGCAGGTGCCGTCGCAAGTTTCCACGCTGCCCGATCCGGAATTTGCGCTGGTTCAAAACAATGTCGGGAGCCCCCGACCGTTCGCCGGCTACACCAACAGTGACTTCGCCTATATTGGACTGGGCGTCTCGCAGGATCTTCCCTACCCAGGAAAACTTCGTTTGCGCGGCGAGATGGCCCAGCGAGACGCCGACATCGCGCGGCAGCAGTACGAGTCGGTGCGCCGTTCGGTCCTTGTCGCCGTTAAATCGAGCTACTTCCAGCTGGCTTATCTGGCACAGACGCTCGGAATCCTCAACAGTGACGGGCAACTGCTCCAGCAAGTGGAACGGGCGGCGGAGGCGCGCTACCGCTCCGGGATGGGCAGTCAGCAGGACCTCCTCCAGGCCCAGGTGGAACAGACCAAACTGCTCCGCGAGATCAGCATGCACCATCTCGACGCGGCGAAGGCGCAGGCGCGGATCAAACAACTTCTGAGCCGCCCCCAATCTTCGCCGGATATCCAAACCACTGACCTGTCCGCGACCCCGCTCGTCTACAGCTTTGAGGAATTGCTGGCGGCGGCAGACGCTCAAAACCCGGAAATTTCGGGCGCGGAAACCATGGTTGAAAAGACGAAGCTGCAAGTGGATCTGGCGCACAAGGATTTCTACCCCGATTTCAACGTCCAATACACGTGGCTGCGCACCGATCCCAGCCAGTTCCGTGCTTACTACCTGTTGAAGGTGGGCGTGCAAGTGCCCATCTACCATAGTCGGAAGCAGCGGCCTGAGCTCGCTGAAGCCGAAGCGAACGTCAATCGATCGCACAGTGAAGCGGAATCCCAGCTGCAACAAATCGCCCTGGAGGTGCGGACGGAGTTCGACACGGAGGAGGAATCAAGCGAGCTGCTCGGTATCTATCAAGATGGACTCCTTCCACAAACGCGCGCAGAATTTCAGTCGGGTTTGGCGGCCTATCAAAGCAACCGGCAGGATTTTCAGGCGCTGTTGGCCTCGTTCCTCGATGTGCTTCATTTGGACGAGGAGTACTGGCAGACCGTCGCCGGCCATGAGACGGCGCTGGCGCGACTGGAGGAACTCACCGGACTGTCGCTCGGGGAGGAAGGAACGAAGCAGTGAAGACCTACCGCACAGGATTCTGGATGGCGGTGATGGGGAACATCGCCCTCGCCGCGATCCTGGCTCTCCTGTGGTGGCATTACCGAAATCGAAATGAAGGGATGGTTCTAGAGCGCCCAGGGTTGGCCAATCAGAGCGTGCCCCACGCCGCCGAAGGTGTGGCGGCCGTATCGCCCGCCCCGGCCGAGCGGCCGATGGCTCCGGTTGAAATCTCAGCTCAACGATTGCAGAGCATCGGCGTGAAAACCGGCGCGGTCGAGCGAAAGCCGGTGGAAGACGAGATTCGCACGACCGGGAATGTGGTTGTGGATGAATCCCGCTTGGCCTACGTCCAACTGCGTTACTCCGGCTATATTCAAAAAGTGTTCGTCGATGCCACTTATCAATACGTGAAAAAGGGACAGCCGCTGTTCACAATTTACAGTCCCGATCTCGTGGCAACCGAACGGGAGTACCTGGTCGCCAAACAGAACCGGGAACAGGTTCGACAAAGCACGGTCCCGGGGGTGGCATCGAGCGCGGCGGCATTGCTCGATGCAGCTGCGGAACGGCTCCAGCAGTGGGGTGTGCCACCAACAGAAATCACGAGACTGGAATCGACCGGCCAAGTTCAGCAGGAACAGGAGATCGTTTCCCCCGTTTCCGGCTACATCACCGAACGCAATGCCCTCCCCAGCGTCGCTGTCCAGCCCGAAATGCGCCTCTACACCATCGCCGATCTTTCAACCGTCTGGGTTCAGGCCCAAGTCTTTCAGGGTGACCTGGGACGCGTCCGGATCGGCAATCCCGCCACGCTTACTGTGGACACGTTTCCAGGTCGCACCTTCCGCGGTCGTGTGGATTTCATCTACCCCCAAGTGGATACCGACACGCGGACGGCCAAGGTGCGAGTCGTTTTTCCCAACCCCGCACTTCAACTCAAGCCCGGCATGTTCGTGAACGTGATCCTCAAATTGCCGATGGGGTTGCAGGTGGTGATCCCCGCGACCGGCGTGCTGCAGTCGGGAACGCGCGAGATTGCCTTTGTGGACCGCAAAGACGGCTACATCGAACCGCGGGAAGTCGAGCTCGGCGCCCGCGTCGGCGAGGATTTCATCGTATTGAAAGGATTGAAGCCGGGTGAGCAGATTGTTACGTCCGCCAACTTCCTGATCGACTCCGAGAGTCAGCTACAGGCCGCGCTGGGTTCCTTCGTTCCGTCTGCTCCGGCCGCTAGCGCCGGATCGGCAAACGCGCAAGGAAATGTCGAACTGGGTTCCGAACCCAGCCCTCCGCACAAGGGCCGCAATCTGTTCCGCGTGAAAGTCATGGACGCAAACGGGGCGCCTGTTTCCGGCGCAGAGGTCAGCGTGACATTTTCCATGCCGGCCATGCCCGCGATGGGCATGGCGGCCATGCGCACCTCGGTCAGCCTGGATGACAAAGGAAAAGGGCTTTATGAGGGTTCCGGCGATTTGGGAAGTGGGGGGACGTGGCAGGTTTCGATTCTGGCCAAGAAGGACGGCCAAGTCATAGCCAGCAGGCAACTCAGCGTGAACGCCACGGGAGAGATGTGAGGTGATCGCCGGATGGATTGACTGGTGCGCTCGAAACCGCTTCCTGGTCTTTACCGGGACCGTGCTTGTTGTGCTCGGAGGAATCTGGTCGCTGCGCCAGATTCCGCTCGACGCGCTGCCTGACCTCTCCGACGTGCAGGTGGTCGTGCACACACCGTGGCCCGGTCAACCGCCCAGCATCATCGAGGACCAGGTCACCTACCCCATTGTCACCACGCTGCTGGCCGCACCCCACGTCAAAGCGGTCCGCGCTCAGACGATGTTCGGTGATTCCTACGTCTATGTCGTGTTCGAAGATGCAACCGACCTCTACTGGGCGCGGTCCCGCGTTTTGGAGTACATGCAGCAGATGAGCGGGCGACTTCCGGAGGGCGTCCATTCGCAGATCGGACCTGACGCGACCGGCGCCGGCTGGGCGTTCGAGTACGTTCTTGTCGACCACAGCCATCAACACAGCCTGGCCGATTTGCGCAGCCTCCAGGACTGGTATTTACGCTACCAACTGGAAACCGTGCCGGGCGTTGCCGAGGTAGCGACCATCGGGGGATTCGTGCGGCAGTACCAGGTCAATCTCGATCCCGACAAACTTCGGGCCTACGGCATTCCCCTGGCAACCGTCATTGAAAAGGTTCGCGACAGTACCAATGAGGTCGGTGGACGCCTGCTAGAAATGGGTGGGGCCGAATACATGATTCGCGGCCTAGGCTACCTGCACACCCTGAGCGATCTGGAGACCGTTCCCGTTTCAACCAAGAACGGCACGCGCGTGCTGGTCAGAGATTTGGGAACCGTCACGTTTGGACCCGATATTCGAAGAGGAGTTGCGGAATGGCAGGGGCAGGGAGAGACCGTCGGCGGGATTGTGGTCATGCGCGACGGGATGAACGCCTTAAACGTCATCAAAGGGATCAAGCAAAAATTTGCCGAAATCAAACCCTCCCTGCCAGCTGGCGTGGACGTCGTCGTCGGATACGATCGCTCGGGGCTGATCGAGGCATCCATTGGTACGCTCGAGCGTACCTTGCTGGAAGAAGCCGTGATCGTCAGTGCCGTTATTGTCGTGTTCTTGTTTCATTTCCGCTCCGCGCTGATCCCCATTCTCACCCTGCCGATCGCCGTAGTCGCTTCGTTCATCCCCATGTATTTCCTCCACGTCAGCTCAAACATTATGTCGCTCGGCGGACTGGCGCTCGCGATCGGCGTACTCGTCGACGCTGCCATTGTCATGGTCGAGAACGGGTATCGAAAACTCTCGGAGCGCCAAGGTGCAGCACCCCTGCCTGAACCCGAAAGACAGCAGATTGTGCTGGATGCAGCCAAGAAGGTCGGTCCTGCGCTTTTCTTTTCACTGCTGATCATCGTGGTTTCCTTCTTGCCTGTCTTTCTGCTGGAGGCTCAGGAAGGACGCCTGTTTCGTCCCTTGGCGTGGACCAAGACGCTCGCGGTTGCCTTCTCCTCCGTCTTTGCCATCACCCTGGTGCCGGCGCTGATGGTCCTGTTCATCCGGGGACGACTGATCCCGGAATCGCGCAACCCGATTTCCAGAATCACGCAGGCCGTTTATTTGCCTGTCCTCGGACTTTCGCTGCGTTTTCGCAAAACCATCCTTCTGCTCAGCTTGCTGTTCTTGGTCGCTAGCTTGCCTCTGGCTCGGCACATCGGCAGCCAGTTCATGCCACCTCTGTTCGAAGGCTCCTCTCTCTATATGCCCACGGCCCTGCCCGGAATCTCCATTACTCAGGCCTCCCAGTTGCTGCAAAAGCAGGATCAGATAATTCGCACCTTCCCAGAAGTTTCGACCGTCTTCGGCTCGGTCGGCAGATCCGATAGCGCGACCGACAACGCCCCTCTCGACATGTTCGACACGACCGTGATGCTCAAGCCGCGCAGCCAGTGGCGAGCCGGTATGACCTACCAAAAGCTGATCCAGGAGATGGACCAAAAGCTCCAATTCCCAGGCCTTTCCAACACCTGGACGATGCCGGTCGCCGGCCGCCTGGACATGGAACTTACGGGAATCAAGACCCCTGTCGGATTGAAGGTTCAAGGACCGAATCTGGCGGGCGTCCAGCAAATTGGCGCCCAGATGCAGCAGATCTTCTCGATGCTCCCGGAGGTGCGATCGGTCTTTGCAGAACGCGTCTCGCAGGGTTTTTACCTGAACATTGAGGTGAACCGAGCCGAAGCGTCGCGCTATGGCTTGACGATCGCCGATGTGGATGAGGCGGTTACCTCCGGAATCGGCGGCGAAATGGTGGCCGAGAATGTCGAGGGCCGCGAGCGATATCCTGTGAACGTCCGCTATGGCCGGGATTTTCGCGATAACGTCGAGGCCTTAGGCAACGTCCTGATTGCGACACCCTCCGGCGCGCAAATCCCCATCTCCGAAGTAGCAAAAGTGTCATTTTCACGCGGACCTTCCATGGTCCGAGATGAAGATGGCGCGCTGACCGGCTACATTTACATCGATCTGAACACGGACGATTACGGCGGATTTGTCACCAAGGCGAGCAATCTGCTGAAGCAGAAGCTGGTGTTGCCACCCGGCTTTACCTATAAGTGGTCGGGTGAATACGAATTTGAGATGCGGGCCAAGCAACGTTTGGAGCTGATCTTACCGGTCGTGTTCTTCGCGATCTTCCTGCTCCTGTATCTGGTCTTTCATTCGGTTGGCGAAGCCGCGATTCTCATTATCCCGACCCTCTATGCCCTGACCGGCGGCCTGATTTTGCAACGGATGCTGCGCTTTAACTTTAGCGTGGCCGTGTGGATCGGCTACATCGCCTTGTTCGGCATCGCTGTGGAAACGGGCGTGGTTATGGTCGTGTACCTACACGAAGCCCTGGACCACCGGCGCAAGTCGCCGATCCCGCTGGGAAAACAGGACATCGAGGCCGCGGTCATGGAAGGCGCCGTGCAGCGTCTTCGACCGAAGCTCATGACGGTCTCGGTTGTTCTAGCCAGCTTGATTCCCATTCTGTGGGAAACGGGCGTCGGCTCCGATGTGATGAAGCCGATCGCCGCCCCCATCGTCGGAGGAATGATCACCTCCGCCATCGCAGTCCTGATTTTGGTTCCCGTCTTCTTTGCACTGATGAAGGAGCGCGCCCTCCGGCTGGGAACCCTCACTCCCCTCCGGCCAGCGGAGGAAGACGCCGCCGTTACATACGGAGCTCGATCAGGAACGGTCCGGAACGACGGAAGCTGACCCGCAGCAAATCGGCTAATTGCTCGCAACTTTCCGCGCGCCCGGCCTCCACGCCAAGGCCCATGGCAAGCTGCGTCCAGCCAATGTCCGGACGGGAAAGGCTCATCATTCCCAGAGCCGTGGGTCCCGGTTTGCTGTCGACATTCGCAAGTTCAGCGAGAAGGATGGCATAGGCTCGGTTCGAAAATACGATTGTGGTGACGTCGAGCCGTTCGCGCGCTTGCGTCCAAAGCGCCTGGACGGTATACATCCCCGATCCGTCCGCTTCGAAAGCAACGATCCGTCGTCCAGCTGCCGCGATCGCTGCCCCAATCGCCATCGGCAGGCCGGCGCCGATTGCCCCGCCGGTTAAGTCCAGCCAATCATGCGGAGCCGAGCACTGGCTAGCCGAAAAAATGGCTGGCCCACAGGTGCCCGCCTCATTCACCACCACCGCATTTTCCGGTAGAAGTGCGGCGATGGTCTGTGCGGCTGCCGCAGCCGTCGGCGTTCCATGCGCCACTTCCCTCGACAGGCCAACCTGGGGAGGTGAAACGCTCGGTGCTTCGAGCGCATCGGCCAGTTGCGCGAGTGCCCACGGTCCATCTTCCTCACACCGCGACAGCACATGGACCTGGCATTCGGGCGGATACAGACGACCCGGCTTGCCGGGATACGCGAAGAAACTGACCGGGGGCGCTGCGCCCACCAGAATCAGATGCCGGAACCCTGCTAGCTTGGCTAACGCTTGGTCGACCGGATAGGGCACGCGAGTGATCGACGGTCGACCACAGCCACGTTCGATGCGCGCGTTGAACATCTGTGCCATCATCTGTGCACCAGTGGCAACGGCGATCCGATAGGCGTCGGTGAGCGCAGCGGCTCGCAACGACCGACCGCCGAGCAGAAGCAGAGTTGGTTGAGCGCTCTGAAGGGCGCGTGCCGCGTCTTCGATGGCCGATGGTGAGGGCCGAGGAACTGCTGGCCGGGGAAGCACCTCTCCGATGGAACTGTTTGAGTCCCAAGCGGTGTCGGCCGGTAGGATGAGCGTTGCGATTTGCCCCTGTCGCGCAGCCTCAATCGCAGTGGCGGCATCCCGGCCGACCGCCGATGCGTCCTCTACCGTGCGGGTCCATGCCGAGACACCGCGGGCCCAGCCCTGCGAGTCTGCCGTCAGGGGAGCATCGAGCGCACGATGGTAGGTGGCTTGGTCACCCACGATGTTGACGATTCCGGATCGAGCTCGACGCGCGTTGTGCAAGTTCGCCAGACCGTTCGCAAGGCCGGGGCCGCAATGCAGGAGTGTGGCCGCTGGCTTCTCCGCCATTCGCCAGTAACCATCGGCGGCTCCCGTCACCACGTTCTCCTGCAACCCGAGAACGCACCTCATGCCAGAAATCCGGTCCAACGCTGCAACGAAATGCATCTCGGTGGTCCCGGGGTTTGCAAAACAGACATCGATGCCGCTTCCCAGCAGGGTATGGATGAGGCTTTCGGCTCCGGTCATCTGTCGAATCTGTCCTCTGTCAAAATGCTTCGAGGCCGAACAATGAGCTGTAAACAGCGGAACGCGAAGGCAGTCTGCTACAACTCAGATCCGCGCTCAACGTGTTTTTACCCGATATCCAGCGCTCCGCGATCTTCGCCACTCGCGAATGGGGCGAAGCAAACTCCGATTCGTCGGATCGCGCAAAGCCCTGGGGAAGGGCGCCGCGAAGGGCTCTGTCCTCGAAAGCCCCGTCACGCTCGCTGCGGGTATGCTATTATGCTAACGTAGATACGTGTTTTTCACGCGCCCGGGGGGGGAGGCGTCACTTCAATTGACGTAGGAGTGTTGACTGATGGCCCGCGCTAAGATGGCTCGTAAGGATCCGCCACCCAGCATCCTTGGCAGTCGACTGGAGCATCCCAGCAGGACACCCCGCCTGTCGGTTCACCCCACCCCAGCGGCGGGAAATGGGGAGGCCACCGGTCTTCGCGAGCGCAAGAAGGTGCGCCTGCGACAGCAGATCATCGATACGTCGATCCGCCTGTTCCGCAAGCGCGGATACGAGAATACGCGGATCGACGATATTGTTCAGATTCTGGAGATCAGCCAGCCCACCTTCTTCCGCTATTTTCCGAGCAAGGACGCGGTTCTGCGCGAAGTGGGGAGACGCGGATTTGCCTGTATCAAAGAGCATCTGGAAACCGAGCTTTCCAGCAGCGCGTCGACGGCCGATCGCCTGCGCGAGATGTATCACACCATGGCCCAGGAGGCTGAGTCGGACCGGCCGCTGTGGCAGGCGGTGGTGCTGTCGGGGGCCATGGATCCGGTGCGATCGCCGGAGATGCGGCAACCGGAGGAAATTACGGCCAGCCTATTGCGAGAGATTTTAGCCGAGGGGCAGAAGCGGGGGGAGATCACCCGCCACTTTCCTGTGGCTCACCTGGCCGAATTCATGGAGGGACTCTACACGACCCTGGTTCGGCGCTGGGTGGTGGATCTGCCGGGGCCCCACAGTTTGCGCGAGCGCGTGACGAGCGCCGTGGAGTTTTTCTTGCGCGCCGTCGCCCCTTGAGGCCTTCGTCATTTGCCGTCGACGGTGAAGGCCAGCAGCACGTTCCCGCGATGCCCGATGATGCGGCCGTATCCCGAATTGACGTAGAGGATCCCGTTGGCGACTGTGGGACCGCCATTGTCGAGCGAGCCGCCCACGGCCGCGACTCCATTGACCGCCTCGAATTTCGCCCCCGTATCGAAATCCCAGAGGATGGCACCGTTCTTCTTCGCGTAGGCGCGGAGGTGACCGTCCATGGACCCCGAGAACAGCACGCCGGGAATCGCCGTGGCCGCCTGGGAGTGCGCCGCGATGCACTGCTGGATCCCCCAGGCGCAAACCGGTTCGGGAGGGGACGTGTGCCACAGCAATTCGCCACTTTCGATTTTCAAGGCGCTCACGCCGCCAGCGGCTAGGTTCGGCTGCTGGCTGGGGTTGGCGATGGGAACATAGACCGTATCCTCGTCGGCCGCGAAGCCCCACTCGATCCCGCCCAGCGCGCTGCCCGGGCCGACCTGTACGCGCCACAGCGTGCGGCCCCGTCGATCCGGATCCAAGGCATAGAGGATGCCGGATTTCTGCCCGGCCAAGATCACGTCTTTGCCGTTGGGCAGCTTGCCAATGATGGGCGAGCTGCCAAAGTCATAGTCGGGACCGACGGGATCGGGGCAGTTGGCGGTGCCGGCGCGGCAGCCGACGACATAGTTGTCGTTGGCGGTCACCTGATTGACCCACTTCACGGCGCCCCTCTTCAGCTCCATGGCCACGATGGCGTCGGAGGAATCGGTGGGGACATCGGTGTAGGAATCACCCGTTCCTACGTACAAAAGCTTGCGCTTCGTGTCGATGGTAGGCGAGGACCAGATGGACGCTCCGGCTGGGCCGTACATCTGCGTGCCGGCCGGATTTTTCTTAAACGGTTTCGGTGCGTCCTTGATGGGATAGGTGCGCCAGATGACTTTACCGGTGCCCGCGTCGAGCGCCGCCACGCTGCCCCGGAACTTGCAGCACTCGTAGTGGATGTTCGACCCCGTTATTTCTTCCCCGGAAGAAACCGGCACGTAAAGGCGGCCTTTGTAGAGAGTCGCGCCACCGCTGATACCCGCGTAGGGCATCTGCTCCAGACTGGTTTTCCAGATGCGCTGTCCGCTCAAGGCATCGACGGCATAGACCGCGCCTTTCATGTCGCCAAAATAGGCCGCGAGCCTGCCGTGCGAGCCGGGCAGCGGACCGACCGTGACCGCAGTCCTCGATCCCGCGTCCGCTTGGAAGACCCAGTAGGTGCAGGCGGTGTGCGCGTTGAGCGCAAAGATTGCGCCGGATTCGCTGGTGACGTAGAGGCGCTCGCCGACAATGGTCGGCTGGCCCCAGGCGAGTGCACCCGGATAGGCGAAGGCCCACTTCAGTTTGAGTTGGGGAACGCCACCGGCTTCGATACCCGGGTCGGGCTGGTAGCGGGAATTTTTGAGATCACGGCCCCAGCCATTCCACATCGCGCCCGCAAGACGCAACGGCGGATGATCGGAACAGCGGTTGGCGTTCACGTCGACGGCGGGGTTTGTCGCTCCGGCTGCGGTTCCCGCGCCCTGCGGATTCGGTGGTATCGGAGTGCGCGTGACGAACCCCGCGAGCGCTTGAATCTCGGCGGCGCTGAGGCCGGCGGCCTGTTGTCGCATCACACCGGTGGTGAGCGCGCTGGTGACCGCCTCGACCGACAGCGAAGCGATCGTGTCGCGAGACGGCACTCGCTCGAGCGGATGGTCATGGCAGGTGGCGCAACGCTGTCGGTAGATGGTGCCGCCATCAGGCGCCTGTGCCCGAGCGGGCTGACAGAAAGAGGCGAAAAAAAGCATTCCCGCAAGCCAAACCTTTTTCATCTTTATCCCCCTAAACCTGGCAACGATCGTCGAGTCCCTGCCAGGGCCGCCTGGGTCGACGGAGCGAATATCTGTTAGAGTAGCTCTTGCGTTGACGCCCCGCCAGCGCCCACTTCCCAGGAGACTTTTTCTCATGGCGAAGCCTAAAATCGCTGTTTTTCCCCCCGGAGTCCTAAGCGGTCGACGGGGCGAGCGCCGTGGAGTTTTTCTTGCGGGCCGTCGAGCCGTGAGGATGGGAGCCGGACGATGAAGGCCGCGGTCCTCAAGGAGTTCAAGACACCGCTCCTACTCGAGGAAGTCAACCCGCCCCAACCGGAAGCCAAAGAAGTCCTGATCGAAGTAGAGGCCTGCGGCGTATGCCACTCCGATGTCCACCTGGCGGATGGGGATTGGACGCAGTTGACGAGAATCGTCAAGAAGCCCTTGATCCTAGGCCACGAAATCGCAGGGCGGGTGATTGCGCGAGGCTCTGCCGTTGACAACCTTCAGGTGGGCGACCGAGTGGGAGTTCCGTGGCTGCATTGGAGTTGCGGAGATTGCGAGTTTTGTCGCGAAGGAAACGAGAATCTTTGCGCACGTCAGAAGATCACGGGAGTCACGGTCGATGGCGGCTTTGCCGAACTTACCAAGGCGCCGGCAAGCCACGCCGTACCGATCCCCAGCCCCCTTTCGGCGATCGAAGCGGCTCCCCTATTCTGTGCCGGCGTCACGGTGTACCGGGCGCTCCAGTCGGCACAGCTTTCTCGCGGCCAGCGCCTGGCGATCTTTGGTGTCGGAGGATTGGGGCATATGGCGGTGCAAATGGGCCAGGCCTTGGGCGCGGACACGATTGCGGTGGACGTGTCTGAGGAAAAGCTCGCGCTGGCCCGCTCGCTCGGAGCTTCCCGGACGTTTCATGCTCGGTCGGAGGACGTGACGAAGGGGCTGCGCGACATCGGGGGCGTACACGCTGCGCTTGTGACTTCGGCGGCGAAAGAAGCTTACGACGCTGCGGTCAGTTGCGTGCGGCCGAGCGGAACCCTTCTCATTGTGGGGTTGCCGGCCGAGAACATCTGCTTTGCCCCCATCCTGCTGGCGGGTCGCGAAATCCGCATGCGCGCCTCCGCCGTCGGCACGCGCCAGGACCTGCGGGAAACCCTGGCCATCGCCGCAGAAGGAAAAGTCCGTTGCAAAGTATCTGCGCGCCCGCTGGCGGAGGCCAACGCAGTGATCGACCAATTGCGGCGTGGTCAGATCACGGGCCGCGTCGTTCTTACTCCTCGCTAAGGGTTGTCGTGGGGCGCCACACGACGAAGAAGCCGTTGTGGGAAGCGACCTTCCGGCCATTGGACCCTGCCAGAAATTGAGTTCGCTCATCCCGCCGGCCGGGAGTATGATTGCCTCTCCGACGCTCCCAACCAGCGTCATCTCTCCTCGGAGGCAGCCATGAAAAAAGTCCTCGTTATTCTGGGCATCGTGCTTGCCGTGCTGATCCTGATCGTCATCGCCCTGCCGTTTATCATCGACGTCAACCGATTCAAGCCCACTCTGGAAACCGATCTGACGAATGCGCTTGGCCGCAAGGTCACGATCGGAAACATCGGGCTTTCGCTCCTGTCCGGCGGCGTGACGGTCGATGACGTTGCCATCGCGGATGATCCCGCCTTCAGCCAATCCCCCTTTCTGCAGGCTAAGCAATTGACCGCGGGCGTGGCGCTGATGCCTCTGATCTTTTCGAAGAAACTGGAAGTGCAATCCTTCACCGTCGTTGAACCGCAAGTCTCGCTGCTGCGTTCCCCGTCCGGAGCGTGGAACTATTCAAGCCTGGGGACTGGGTCGAAGAGTTCCAGCGGATCGTCCGGAGCCTCTACCTCGCCGACAGCTTTTTCTGTTGAGAAGCTGACGATTTCCAACGGGACGCTGATCTTCGGTACAGTGCACGGAAAGAAGCAGACATACTCGAACGTGAATCTGGAAGCCTCCGACCTTTCCTACACCTCGCAGTTCCCGTTCAAGTTCTCGGCGAAGGCGCCCGGTGGTGGCACGATCGGTCTGGACGGGAAGGCAGGCCCGATCGATTCCGCCGACACCTCGCTTACACCTCTCGATGCCAAAGTCACCGTTCGCAATCTGGACATCGCTTCGACGGGCTTCGTCGAACCCTCGTCCGGCGTTGCTGGGGTGATCGATTTTAACGGCAATGTCGCCTCCAACGGCCATCAGGCGAATTCGAGCGGCACCATCCAGGCCAGTAAGATGAAACTTGTCGCCAAGGGCCAACCTTCGGGCGTGCCGGTGAACATTGACTACGCGACCGCATATGACTTGAAAAGCCAGGCGGGCACGCTCAAAACGGGCGACGTCCACATCGGCAAAGCGCTGGCACGAGTGACCGGCAGCTACGACATCGCGGGCGAGACGACCACGGTTCAGATGAAACTGAATGGTCAGGCCATGCCGGTCGCCGATCTCGAGGCCTTCTTGCCGGCTGCCGGCGTGACCCTGCCCTCCGGCGCATCGCTTCAAAGCGGCAGCCTCGATCTCAACCTTTCGATCACCGGCCCCGTCGACAAACTCCTGATCACGGGCCCCGTGAACCTCTCGAATGGCAAAATTGCGGGCTACAGTCTCAAATCAAAGCTGGGGGCGCTCTCCTCCTTTAGCGGCCTCGGCGGCGGAGGGGGCGGCTCGGACACGGACATCCAAAAGCTCAGTGCGGACTTGCGTCAGGATCCCAGCGGAACGCAGGCGAATAATCTGATTCTGGTGGTGCCGTCGATTGGAACCGTCACCGGCACCGCTAACGTCAGCGCGAGCGGACAGCTGGACTGCAAAATGGTGGCCCAGCTTGCCGGGGGCAATCCTGTCGGCGCGGTGACCTCGGGCCTTTCGGCATTTACGGGCGGTGGCGGGAAGAGCTCCCAAGCAGGAGGAGCAGGAGGAGGAGGAATTCCGTTTCGCATCACCGGCACGACTTCCAATCCTGTCTTTATCCCCGATGTAGCGGGGGCGGCGGGCACTGTGGCCAAAGGCGCACTGACGGGAGCCGCGGGAGTCCCTGCGGCGGGGGGAAGTGCCGGCCAGGCGGCCTCGGGAATCGTCGGCGGCCTCCTCGGAAAGAAAAAGTAGATCGAACCTCGGTTTAGAGCATTTGGCGAAGAACGTATTGCAGGATGCCGCCGTGCTGGTAATAGGCGACCTCAAAGGGTGTGTCAACTCGGGCGACGGCGGTGAAGCGCTTCACGTTGCCGTCGGCGGCCCGTGCGGTTACGCGAATCTGCTTGCGCGGCTCGAACGTTCGGGAAAGCCCCTCAAAATCAAATAATTCGAGCCCGGTCAGACCCAACGACTGAAAGCTCTCCCCGGGCATAAATTCGAGCGGCAGCACGCCCATTCCGACGAGATTGCTGCGGTGAATGCGTTCGAAGCTTTCCGCCAGGACCACGCGGACGCCCAACAGAAGTGTTCCCTTGGCGGCCCAGTCGCGCGAGGAGCCCGAGCCATATTCTTTTCCAGCGATCACCACCAGAGGTACACCCTCGTCGCGGTATTGCATTGCCGCATCGAAGATGGACATTTGCTCGCCACTCGGCTGATGGATGGTCCAGCCGCCTTCGGTGCCGGGGGTCAGCTGGTTGCGCAGGCGGATATTGGCGAACGTGCCCCGCATCATCACCTCGTGATTGCCGCGGCGCGCGCCTTAGGAGTTGAAATCCTTCGGCTGGACGCCGTGGGCGATCAGGTATTTTCCCGCCGGGCCGTCGGGTTGAATCGAGCCAGCCGGCGAGATGTGGTCCGTGGTGATGCTGTCGCCCAAGACGGCGAGCGCCCGCAGTCCATAGCAATCGGAGATTTCCCCCGGGCTCACCTCCATGGCTTCGAAGTACGGCGGGTTCTTGATGTAGGTGGACTTGTCGTCCCATTTGTACAGGTCACCCTCGGGAATCGGCAGCGCCTTCCAGTGTTCATCGCCCGCAAACGCGTCGGCGTATTCCTTCTGAAACATGTCCCGGGAGACCGAGCTCCGGATCGTTGATTCGACCTCCTGCGGAGTCGGCCAAATTTCGCGGAGATACACCGGTTTTCCAGCCTGGTCCTGCCCGATGGGCTCGTTGACAATGTCGAAATCCATGCGGCCCGCCAGCGCGTAGGCCACCACCAGCGGCGGTGAGGCCAGGTAATTCGCGCGGCAGAGGGGATTGATGCGGCCCTCGAAGTTGCGATTGCCGCTCAATACAGCCACAGCGACGAGATTGTTGTTCTTGATGGCCTTGCCGATCGACTCGGCCAGCGGACCGCTGTTGCCGATGCAGGTCGTGCAGCCGTAGCCGACCAGATTAAACCGCAGCGCATTCAGATACGGCCACAAGCCGGCCCTTTCAATGTAATCGGTAACGACCTTCGAGCCTGGTGCAAAGCTCGTTTTGACCCAAGGCTTGGTAGCGAGGCCGCGCTCGACAGCCTTTTTCGCCAGCAGTCCGGCGCCGAGCATGAGCGATGGGTTCGACGTATTCGTGCAGCTGGTGATCGCCGCAATGACCACGGAGCCGTCAGCCAGATCGAATTTGTCTCCATTGTTCTGCACGCTGGCGTGCCGCGGTGGCTCGGTGAGCGATCGTTCAAACGCCGTCTTGGCTTGGCTGAGCGGAACGCTATCCTGCGGGCGCCTTGGTCCCGCCATCGTGGGCACGACCGTGCCAAGATCGAGTTCGAGACGATCGGAGAAAATGGGATCAGGCGTCTCATCGGTGCGGAAGATGCCCTGCTCCTTCGTGTAGGCTTCGACGAGCTTCACCTGCTCGTCGCTGCGCGCGGTGAAGCGGAGATAGGCGAGGGTCTCCGCATCGACGGGGAAAAAACCCATGGTGGCGCCGTACTCGGGTGCCATGTTGGCGATGGTGGCGCGGTCGGGAAGAGTAAGGCTCGACAGGCCGGTGCCGTAGAACTCGACAAACTTTCCGACCACACCCCTCTTGCGCAGTATCTGAGTCACGGTGAGAACCAGATCGGTCGCGGTCGCCCCTTCCGGTAACCGGCCGTGCAGCTTGAAGCCCACGACATCCGGGATGAGCATGGACAGAGGCTGGCCCAGCATGGCGGCCTCCGCTTCGATGCCTCCCACTCCCCAGCCGAAAACGCCAAGGCCGTTGACCATCGTCGTGTGTGAGTCGGTACCCACCAGCGAATCGGGGAAAGCGACCCAAGTGCCATTCTGCTGTTCGGAAAAGACAACGCGCGCGAGATATTCCAGGTTCACCTGATGACAGATGCCGGTATCCGGCGGGACGACCCGGAAGTTCTGAAGGCTCTTCTGGCCCCAGCGAAGAAAGGCGTAGCGCTCGATATTGCGCTGCATTTCCAGATCGGCATTGACGCGAAATGCGTCGGAGGAGCCGAATTTATCGACTTGCACGGAGTGATCGATCACCAGTTCGGCCGGCAGCACAGGGTTGATCCTCTTCGGATCACCACGGAGCTTCTGGATGGCGTCGCGCATGGCCGCGAGATCGACGACGGCGGGCACGCCCGTGAAGTCTTGCAGCAAAACGCGCGCTGGCAAAAAGGAGACTTCTCTTTCAGCACCGGAGGGTTGGGTGGGGTCCCAGCTGGCCAGCGCGCGGATGTCGTCGGGGCTGACGAAACGGTCGTCTTCATGACGCAGCAGATTCTCAAGCAGCACCTTGAGCGAGAAGGGGAGCCGAAAGACCTGGGTCAGGCCCGAGCGAAGCAGTCGGTCGAGGCGATGGATCTCAAAGGAGTGGCTGCCGACCTCGAGCCGTGCCCGCGTCGAGAATGAGTTGTTGGACCCTGCGCTCATCTACATCCATTCTAGCGCAGAGACCTTGCTTAGGCAGGCGGCAATCAAAAAAAATCGCAGGTCTTTGCTTCTTGTTTTGCGAATCGTTTCGCCCAGCCCCACGCGGATCTCCCAAGCGGTGGGCGACGGCGAAAGCTAGTGGCCGGCGAGTTGACTTAGAGCCAGGTCCCGGTTCTCGCGCGCCGCTTTCGCCGACGGATCAATCGCCAGTGCCCGATTGAACTGCTCGAGCGCCTCTTCGGACTTGCCCAGGCGCAGGAGCAACTCACCGAAATCGTTGTGCACTTCGGCGTCGTCGGGAGCCGCAGCGATGACCAGAGAAAAATCCTTCGCGGCTTCGTCGAGGCGGCCGGATTTGACCAGCGCCTTGGCGAGATGGTAGCGGGCGTTGGTGTAGTCGGGCTTTAGGCGAAGCGCCATCTGAAACTGCGCTATGGCTTCCTGCGAGCGGCCGACCGCTGCCAGCGCCACACCGTACCAGTTATGTCCTTCCGCTTGTTCAGGGGCGAGGCGCACGGCTTGGGCCGTTTCGTCGACCGCGCCGGTGGGATTGAGACGCGACAGCATCAGCGCGCCAAGCCACAGATGCGCACTGTAATCGCGCGGATACTTCTCAAGCTGATGGCGCAACACCGCTTCTTCCAGCTCGCGCCGCCGGTCGCCTCGGCCGTGCGGCAGGACCTGCAGCCACAAATGGCCCATTTCATCGGTCGACTGATTGCCGCCCTGGACTTTCTGGGGAGGCTGGTGCGGATTCCGCGGATTCTCCGGTGAATTATCGTAGTGCCAGCTCATCGAGATCACACTGCCCTTCGGCAGGGACACCGGCTCGCGGTAATGGTACACAGCCTGCCAATTCGGATCCCAATCGGGAATGCGGATAAGCCACCGGCGTTCGCCGTTCGGCAGCGTGGCGTAGCCTTCAAGCACATGACCGAGGTAATGGGCGTGCGGATAGATGGCCAGAACGTCCACGTCGAGCGGCAGACGAAAATGGTCCGAGACGGTGAAGTCGCGGGCGCCCGGGGGAATGTCCAGCGCGCCATCGTGTTCGAGTTCGATCAGCAGAGGGAAGCGGTCCGGAGGTTTATCGGTGAAATAAAGTCCGATCGATGGCCGGACCTCCATGGGCATGCCCATGGTCATGATGTGCGTGTTAAGGACAAGATCGTTGCCCGGATCAAGCTCCCAGGCCAGGCCATCGGGCTCAACCCAAGGCGGGCTGCCCGGCTTCCAGAACAGAAAATGGCTGTCAGAATCGAAAACGCTGCGCGCGATTTTCAAGTCCATGCCGGGAAAGCCGGCTCCCGGTTCGGCTTCCTCCAAACGGGCCGAGCGGGTGCGATCGACCAGGAGGTTCGCGTGGTGCACACCGTGAGGAATTCCTGGGCGGACCTCGATGGCGCGGACGTAGTGGCGCGTGGTGATGGGCGGAGAAAAAACAAAATTCCAGAAGATGTCGGGTCCGGAAGCAGCAACGGTATGCGCGCGGGAAGCTTCCACGATCATGTCCGGTGGGCCGAGCTGCCATCCTTCGGTGAAGTGGGGAGGAGGGGGAGTCTCCGAGGCCGGCCCTTCCGGCGCCCCGTCCTTCACCCAGGCTTCGATCAACCGGATCTGGGCTTCGGTAAGACGTGGGTCGTTGGCAAAGTCACCGAAGCCGGACTCGGGAAGCCACGGCGGCATCGAGCGGGCGCGCACGGCCCGAGCGATCTTTGCTGCAAGCGGCTTGGCGTCGCCGTAGCTCACCAGCGGGAAAGGAGCCGACTCGGCTGGACGATGGCAGGAGGTACAGTGCTGGTAGAGGATGGGCGCGATATCGTGCGCGAACGTGGTAGGCGTCGGCGTTTGCGCTATCGCTGACAAGGCCCGGGCAACGAGAAACAGCGGCCCCACAACCCGGCGCCCTGTCGAACACACGGGGCCTCTTACTTTTCAATCACGCCGCAGGCGATACGATCACCCGAGTTGCCGGACGGATCTGACATCAAGTCGTCCATCTTCGCATGGATCACGACTGCCGTGCCGCCGTCGTGGAACAGCGAATTCGGGCCGTCGCCGAGCGTCACGCCCTTCAAGGTGAATGTGGCTTTGCCCTTGCCGTCCTTGTCCACGACCAGGTTCGGCATGTCGCCGAGATGCGGATGAGGATCCTGGGCATTGTGCACGCCGTGGTGTGCGCTGGTGGGATTGAAATGGCCGCCCGCCGACGCGAAGGCTGGTCCCTCACACTTGCCCACCGTGTGAATGTGAATTCCGTGCTCTCCCGGTGGCAACTGCTCGACGTTCACCGCAATTTTCACGCCGTCCTTGGTGGCCGTGATCTTTGCCGTGCCGATTTTCACCCCCGGTACGTTCAGGATGTCGGCGTGCGCCGATTTCGTTGCGGCGTCGCCCCATGCAAGCGTAGCGAAAAACAAAAGCAGCGTGGGAAGCACAAGCAGATCTCGAGTGTGCATGGCGTGTCCCCTCCCGGAAGTAGAGCTGTCTCGATCGGCCGGCATTTTACCACAGGAGCGGCTAGTGCTTCGGTTGGACATAGCCTTCGGGAAGTTTCGCCCCTTCGCCGAAGAAGAACTGCTCCATCTGCTCTTCCATGATTTTCTGCGCGTTGGGATCAAGGGGGTTCAGGCGGTATTCGTTCAACAGCATCTTGGAGTGGTCGACCCACATGGCCCAGGCCTGTTTGGAAACATTTTCATAGATGCGCTTGCCGAGTTCGCCTTTCCAGGGGGCGCGGTCGAGTCCGGGCAGTTCACGGCCGAACTTCACGCATTTCACCATGCGAACAGGGGGTCCGTCGTCGGCCATGGCTGCTGCCTCCTCATACTCCTCGTCTCATTTCACAATACTTCAAGCCAATCTGAAAATCCGTCGATCGCGTACTCCCATCGTAAGCCAAGGGGCTCTCGCCACACAATCGTGCCGGCCTATTGGCAGAGCTCGACAGAGCAGCGATCCAGTTCCGCTGAGTTTCAAAGGGCGTTTAGTTTTTCCCTTCCTGCTGGCTGCGGCGCCATGCGTAATAGCCGTCCAGCACCTCGAGCTTGTCCATATTCGGCACCGGGATGGGCTTCGACGGGTCGTTCAGGTTCATCACCCGCTGGTTGGCGTCGCTGAAGGCGGGCCATCCGGGCAGCCCCGCGCCGTTCGGGTCTCCGTTCTTGGCAAAATTCACCCAGTAGGAAGACATCTGGTCCGCCAGTGCTTTGTCTGCGTCGCTGGGAGGCATCGTCTTTGGGAAGTTGCCAAATACGTACTGGATTTCGCCAACGTGACTGGCGCCCCAGTCCTTGAACGAAGGCGCGTCGGGGTAGGGCGGCCGGTGACTGAAGTAGTAGACGAAGACCTTGCCTTTGCCGGTTTTGGCCTGCAGACGCGCCCAGCTCCAGGTCGGCCAGGCGAAAAGCGTGTCACGAAATAGGTCTCGAGCGGAGCGAAGTGCTTCGGTGTCGTTCGCGCCCGGATACACGGTGAAGATCTTGTCGGCATATTCGCCGTAGCTGGAGCGAACGGACGCTTGGTAGGCCGCTGCCGTGACGGTTGGGACGAACAGCGCACCTTCGTCGGAATTGGTTCCGATGAGGACCGGTGTGTCGTGGTAGAGAACTTTTTCATAGAGTGTGTACTGATCGCCTAGCAGCACGCGGCCGTCGAAATCCGGCCAGAACCCACCCAAGCCCGGGACCACACCTTTCATGATGGCCTCGGCCGGCATTTTTCGGGCATCGGCGAGGGAGGGCGCACCGATCTTCGCCAGGAAAGCCGCGCCGTTTTTCTCTGCCGTTGCGAGCGAGAGCATGTTTTCGCCGCCATCGTTCCCGATACGCGCTGGAGCAAAATTTCCTCCGCTCTCCGATATGGCACCCGTGAAAAGGCCCTTCGCCAGCGGCGAAGCAGCCAGCATGCTTACGGAGATTCCGCCGGCGGATTCACCGAAAATCGCGATGCGATGAATATCTCCACCGAAGGCGGCGATGTTCTGCTTTACCCATTCGAGTCCCGCAATCTGATCCATCAGGCCGTAGTTTCCGGAATGGCCACCCTGCTCGGCGGTGAGCTCGGGGTGTGCGAAGAATCCGAACGGGCCAACCCGATAGGCCACGCTCACAACCACCACTCCTTTCTTGGCCAGGTTTGTGCCGTCGTAGAGGGAAAGCGAGGTAGCCCCCGTAGTGAAACCGCCGCCGTAAATCCACACCATCACGGCCAGGCGATCAGCCGGAGATTTCGCAGGGGTCCAAACGTTCAGATACAGGCAATCCTCGCTCACGGGAACGGAAGTGATTCCCAGCGCCGGAAACACCAAAGGAATCTGCATGCATCCGGGCGCGAATTTGTCGGTGGTGCGGACTCCGGTCCAGGCGGCGGGCGGCTCGGGAGCGCGCCAGCGCCGATCTCCCAGCGGAGGGGCGGCAAAGGGGATTCCCTTGTAAATGGTGATGCCGTCCTCGGTCGTGCCTTGGACCATTCCGGCTTGTGTCCGGACGGGGGCGGGGGTCTGGGCGTATAGAGAGCAGGCCAGCGCGACGACCGCCACGAACACGGAAATACCTTTGATGATCTTCATGTCACTCCTCGGGCAGCAGACGACACGGCGACATGCCTGTCGGATCGCCTGAGACTGCCGCCGAACTCATTCGGACTTGGTGCGGTTCACCCGAACCGCCGAGATTCTACTCCCCTTTCACTGGGCCGAGCGATGCCATAGACGGATTGTTGACGGGCCGGCGGAACGGTTTTCCTCTCGATCGTCGGTACCGAGCCCAGCCGCACACCAAGCTAGAAAAACCAGAAGCGCTTTCGTTTGCGCGTGGTCGCGCCGCCCCGTTCGGAATCGCTTGCCAGTTCGGGGACCCAGGGGAGCGGGCGGCCTTCAAACGCCGCGAGCGGGTTGTCGACAAGCAGCGCTCGCGCGACCTCTTCGCCTCGCGTCTGGGCGACGTGATCGAAGGTCTCCTTTAGCCGCAGCGGGCGCGAGATGAGGTTGTGCGCATCGCTGGCGAGAAAATGGATCGCCCCAACGTCCAGCCAAAGCTGCGCCATCTCCCGCGCCGCCTCACCGAATTTTCCTACCAGCGACTGCGCTGTGAGCTGCGCGTAACATCCCTGGCGCAACCATCGGTACAGCCGCTCGGGCTGCGCTCGAATCAGCGGGTTGCGCTCGGGGTGCGTCACGATGGGGTGCAGCCCGGCCAACTGCAGTTCGTGAAGCGCCTGGTCGAGTGACGGC
>Ga0187783_10000058_pt1 | contig 88282 bp, 81 predicted proteins | sample 1015_SJ02_MP02_2_FD_132471 | JGI IMG/M metagenome (GOLD analysis project Ga0187783, IMG submission 132471) | Tropical peat soil microbial communities from peatlands in Department of Meta, Colombia - 1015_SJ02_MP02_20_MG | ecosystem: Environmental > Terrestrial > Soil > Wetlands > Peat | place... | reverse complement strand
GATTGCGTTGGTACTGTTGCTGCTTAAAACCTCTGCGCCCGCGCATGCGCAAAGTGCGAATCAGGAACCCGCAGCTCCCATCGCCTACCTTGGATTCGACGCAAATGATTATCCGGGCGACGCCGCCCTACCGGTTCTTCGGCACACTTTTGCTTTTGCAGGTTATTGGCTGAACAATCCGCCGGGCGCAAGTTCCGATCCCTGGCTAGGCAAGCGCAAGGTGCTGCTGAGCGACGGCTTTGGCTTCCTCGTCCTTTTTAACGGAAGATTGCAACGCGAGCTCAAGAATCCGGCTCGCGCCGCCGGCATCGGCTCAAGCGATTCGCAAATCGCCGCCGACACTGCTCGCCGCGAGGGATTTCACGCAGGCGCCACGATTTTCGTCGACCAGGAAGAGGGTGGCGAGATGGAACCGGAGCAGATGGCTTATCTTCTCGCGTGGTTCGACGGAATCATCGCTGCGGGATTCCGTGCCGGTGTGTACTGCTCTGGGATTCCAGCGAGCGCGGGCGCCGGGCAGTTCGTGATTACGTCGGACGACATCCGTAATCGCGCGGGCGATCGGCCAATTGCGTTTTTCGTCTACAACGACGCGTGCCCGCCATCTCCAGGCTGCGTCTATTCGCAATCTCCACCTTCTCCATCCGCAAGCGGCGTTTCCTACGCCGCGATCTGGCAGTTCGCGCAGTCGCCGCGAAGGAAGCAGTACACGGCTCGCTGTGCATCAACATACGATCGCGATGGCAACTGTTATCCGCCGGGATTCGGCCCGAAATCCGCTTTCATAGACATCGAGTCGGCCACATCGCCTGATCCATCAAACGGCAGGCACTAGCTTGGCGGCATCCGGAATTTCTGGTGGTACCCGGCAATTCTCGAAGAAAGACTCAGGAAACAGCGCGTTCCGCCTGCGAAAATGCGACCAGCGCATCCAGTTTTTCGCGGGCCGCTCCCGTATCGATCGACTTGGCGGCGAGGCGCACGCCTTCGAGAAAGTCGCGCGCGCGCCCCGCAACGACCAGCGCGGCCGCGGCATTGGCTAGCGTAATATCTCGATACGGCCCGTACGGACGGTAAAGCATCGACTGTCCAAAAATCTTGTGCATTGTCTCCGAGTTGTGCCGCGCATCGCCGCCGCGAATTGCTTCGACTGGCGAGCGGTGCAATCCGAAGTCTTCTGGCGTGACCGTGTAATTGCGAACGATGCCGTCGCGCACCTCCGATACACGTGTTTCGCCGGAAATTGAAATTTCATCGAGACCATCGGCCCCATGCACCACCAACGCGCGCCGCACGCCAAGCTCGCCGAGCACGCAGGCGATCAGCTCCGTCAGCGATTCATCGTAAACGCCGACGACCTGTGCGGACGCGCCGGCGGGATTCGTAAGCGGCCCGAGGAGATTGAAGACTGTCCGGATGCGCAGTTCGCGGCGCGCTGGCATCGCGTGTCGAGTGGCCGCATGCACGGCAGGCGCAAAGAGAAACCCAATCCCGATTTCTTCAATCGCCGCCGCGATGCGTTCGGGAGGGAGGTCCAGACGCACGCCGAGCTGTTCGAGCACATCCGCCGAGCCACATCGCGAGCTGATCGATCGGTTGCCATGTTTCGCGACGCGCACGCCCGCGCCCGCCACGACAAACGCCGCCGCTGTGGACACGTTAAACGTGCCCGAGCTGTCGCCGCCAGTTCCGCACGTATCCACGATCGCTTCCTCAGCCTGCGCAGTCGCCGCCCGGAAAATGGGCGTTGCGTGGCGGCGCATCGCGGTGGCGAAACCGACCAGCTCGTCTACCGTTTCGCCCTTCATCCGCAATGCTGTAAGCAGCGCGGCAATCTGCGCGTCGCTCGCGCCAGCGGAAAGAATCTGTTCCATCGCAGCTTCCGCTTCGACGCGCGACAGATCTTCCCCTCTAACGATTTTTTCAAGCGCTTCGTGAATCATGCTAGGAATGCCAGTCCGTCCTAAGCCTTTCAGCGAGGCGCGAGTTTTTGTCCCCCGTTCTCACGCTTGCCCGCGTCGCAAATTCTCAGTAAACTTTCCCGTTCATCTCAGTGCAAAATCTTAGCACTATTAAGGCAGCCTTCGGATAACGCAACATCCAAGCCAGCCGATGATTTCAGTATGAAAATTCACGAGTACCAGGCGAAAGCGATCCTCGCCCAATTCGGCGTCCCGGTGCCTCGCGGCGAAGTTGTCTTCAACAAGGAAGACGCGCGAGCAGCCGCGCAAAGGATTGGAGCGCCGGTGGTCGTGAAGGCGCAGATTCACGCCGGAGGGCGCGGCAAGGCGGGCGGCGTAAAACTCGCAAAATCGCCGGACGAGGCAGCGGCGCTAGCGGCACGGATGCTGGGGATGAGGTTGGTCACGCCCCAGACCGGCGAAGAGGGTCGCATCGTTCGTCGTCTGCTGATCGAGGAAGGACTCGATATCAAGCGGGAGCTATACATCAGCTTGCTCGTCGATCGCGCCGCGGGTGCACCGGTCTTGATGGCCAGCGCGGCGGGCGGAATGGAAATCGAAGAAGTCGCAAAGGAGCATCCCGAAGCGATTCTGCGTGAGCCCATCTACCCCGAGACCGGTTTCCAGCCGTTTCATGCGCACAAGATTGCTTTTGGCCTCGGTCTTTCAGCTGAACTTGCCCATGCCGCCGTGCCATTTTTTCAATCGCTTTATCGCGCGTTTCTCGAAACCGATGCGTCGCTGGTCGAAATCAATCCTTGCATAGTCACCGGCGATGGCCGCCTTATGGCGCTGGACGCGAAGGTGAATTTCGACGACAACGCACTCTTCCGCCACCCTGAATTCAAGGAGTTGCGCGACCTGGATGAAGAAACTCCGCTCGAAGTGGAGGCCTCGAAATACAAGCTCAATTACATCAAGCTCGATGGCACGATCGGTTGCATGGTGAACGGCGCTGGCCTGGCGATGGCTACGATGGACATCATCAAGCTCAGCGGCGGCAGCCCGGCAAATTTTCTCGATGTGGGCGGCGGCGCTTCCGAAGAACAGATCACGAATGCCTTTCGCATTCTCCTTAGCGATCCCAAGGTGAAGGCGGTCTTCGTCAATATCTTCGGGGGCATTCTGCGCTGCGACGTGCTGGCGAACGGCGTCGTCAACTCGGCGCGGCAGCTGAACTTCAACGTGCCGGTGGTCGTGCGCATGGAAGGCACAAACGTAGAGCAGGGCCAGGAGATTCTGCGCAATTCGCGGCTGAATTTCACGGTCGCACACGGAATGAAAGACGGCGCGGAAAAAGTCGTAAAGCTTGCCAGCGGGGGCGCATGAGCGTTCTGGTCGACAAATCGACGCGCGTGCTCGTCCAGGGTCTGACGGGGCGCGAAGGCAGTTTCCATGCTGAGCAGATGATCGAGTACGGCACGACGGTCGTCGGAGGCGTCACGCCTGGTAAGGGCCGCACGAATCATCTGGGCGTTCCCGTGTTCGACACCGTTGCTGAAGCCGCGCGGGCCACTCGCGCCAACGCTTCGGTGATTTTCGTTCCTCCGCCATTTGCGGCAGACGCAATCTTGGAGGCGCTCGACGCGCAGATTCCACTCGTGATTTGCATCACGGAAGGAATCCCGACGCTCGATATGGTGCGCGTCGCGGCGGCGCTGAAGAATTCCCATTCGAGACTCATCGGTCCCAATTGTCCCGGCATAATTTCGCCTGGCAAATGCAAAATTGGCATCATGCCCGGCTCGATTCACAAGCAAGGAAACGTGGGCGTGGTCAGCCGCAGCGGTACGCTGACGTACGAAGCCGTCGATCAACTGACGCGGCTCGGCATCGGCCAATCGACCTGTATCGGCATCGGCGGCGATCCAATTATCGGCACGAGTTTTCTCGATGCCATCAAGCTTTTCAACAACGACCCAGAAACTCATGCGATCGTCATGATCGGGGAGATCGGCGGCAACGCCGAAGAGATCGCCGCCGACTTCATTAAGCAGCACGTGCAAAAGCCGGTTGTCGGTTTCATCGCCGGCCAAACTGCGCCGCCGGGGCGCCGTATGGGACATGCCGGCGCAATCATCAGCGGCGGCCAGGGCACTGCGGCCACCAAGTATCAGGCCATGCGAGCAGCTGGTATTCACACTGTGCAAAGCCCGGCGGACATTGGGCAAACGCTCGCTTCCGTTCTGGCGAAGTTGAAAGTCGGCGCCACGTAGCAGCTGCAACTGCGAAGAATCAAATTCTCGGAGGAGACCTCAATCGAATGGCAGTCGAGCGAACGTTGGCGATCATCAAGCCGGACGCTGTCGGCCGGGGCCTTACCGGAGACATTCTGAGCCGAATTCAGGCCGCGAAATTCCAGATTGTCGCGATCAAGTCGCTGCGCCTTACGAAAACCGAAGCGGAAGGATTTTATGCCGTTCATCGTGCGCGGCCGTTTTTCGGCGAACTTACTGAGTTCATGAGCTCGGGAAGAGCCGTGGTGATGGTTCTTGAGGCCGATGGCGCGATCGCCAAGTGGCGCGAGACAATGGGAGCTACCGATCCCGCCAAGGCCGCTCCGGGCACGATTCGTCGCGAACTGGGCAAAAGCATCCAGTTCAATTGCACTCACGGTTCGGACGCGCCCGAAACCGCTGCCTTCGAAATCGGTTATTTCTTCTCGGGCCTCGAACTCGTCTAGTCAGAGTGCACACGCAGTCCCAAGTATTCGGGTCAGCCTGCCGGGTTAGAATGACTACTGCGATGGACCCTCTGCGCGAACTCGGCAAAATGCTTCTGATCGTCGGTGTGATTTGCGTTGGAGTGGGGGCGCTGCTCGTTTTCGGCGCGCGTTTGCCGTTCCGGCTCGGACGCTTGCCGGGCGATATCGCCTATCAGGGCCGCAGTTCCAGCTTCTATTTTCCGATCGTGACGTGCATCATCCTGAGCGCGGCCCTCACATTGCTCTTCTGGATTGTGAACCTTTTTCGGCGTTAAGCTCCGAGTCTCGGTGTGAGAGTCCAAACTTCGTGAACCCATGAGCCAAGCCTCTCTTTTCGACTTGATGCCCCAGCGGCGCGTCTGGAAAGTCAGCGAGCTCACCGAACGCATCGGTGATCTGCTCGAAGGCGAATTTCCTGACGTGTGGCTCGAAGGCGAAGTCTCGAATTGCCACCTTCACCAAACCGGGCACATTTATTTCACGCTGAAGGATTCCCGCTCTCAAATCCGCTGCGTCTGTTTTCGCGACGAGGCTCGCGGAATCAAGTGCAAGCCCGCGGATGGGCTGCACATCACTGTCCGCGGTTCGCTTGGCGTTTACGAAGTGCGCGGCGAATACCAAATTTATGTCAGCTACATTGAACCTGTCGGACTTGGCGCCCTGCAGCTTGCATTCGAGCAGCTGAAGAAGAAACTTCAAGACGAGGGTCTTTTCGACGGCCAGCGGAAGAAACCAATTCCCGTGTTGCCGCGCTGCATTGGCGTCGTCACGTCGCCTTCGGGTGCGGCGATTCGGGACATCGTGCGCGTGTTGAAGCGCCGTTTCGCGAATCTCTATGTCCAGCTCTACCCGGTGAAGGTGCAGGGCGATGGCGCGGCGGGCGACATCGCAACCGGCATCCGCTATTTCAACCGCGTGAAATTCGCGGAGGTCCTGATCGTCGCGCGTGGTGGCGGGTCGCTCGAGGATCTCTGGGCGTTCAACGAGGAGATTGTCGCGCGTGCCATTGCTGCGTCCACAATTCCGGTGATTACGGGAATCGGCCACGAAGTCGATTTCACCATCGCCGACTTCGTCGCCGATCTGCGTGCGCCAACGCCCTCCGCTGCTGCCGAAATCGTCGTACGTTCCCGCCAGGAGTTTGAGCGGCACATCGCGGAGCACAAGCGTCGACTCTCGCACGGCATGCGCTACTTTCTTTCGGAGCGCAAGCACCGCCTGCGCGATTTACAGGGCCATCGCGGCTTCCGCCAGATCGAAACGCTTGTGCGCAGGCGCAACCAGCAACTCGACGAACTTTCCTCAGCTCTCGCCGTTGCCTTGCGGCTGAAACTCGCAATGGCTCGCCAACGCGTCACGACCGCCACCGCCCAAATTTCGTCTTTCGATTTGCGCGCCCGCGCCACCATGCTGCGCCGCCGCATCGAACAACAACAGGAGGCATTGCGCGCCGCACTTGAGCGGATCGTGACGCGTAAGCACCGCGAATTTGCGGCCATTCGGGTGCGGGTCGCGGCGATCGACTTGCGCGCGCGAGTCGCGCGCCTGCGCCATTCGCTGGAGCAACGAACGGCAGAATTGCGCGCTCGGATCGACCGCGCGCTCTTCAGCTGTAGACATGAGTTGAAAACCGCGGACTTACAGCTTCAGGAGCGCAGCCCATTGCGCTTGCTCGAGCGCGGATATGCCATTGCGTACGATTCTTCAGGAAATGTCCTGCGTGCGGCCGATCAGGTCGCGATTGGCGAGGACGTTTCCGTTCGCCTCGCGCGCGGGCAGCTCGACGCGACGGTCCGCCGCAAACGCGACACAAGCTAGCCGCTCCGGAAACGTCTGAGGGCCGCACGGAATCGTCGCGGCCCATGCTGCGATTCATCAATCGCTGGCCGAGCTATTCTTCCTCGGCGCTCCCGGCGACTTTCAACACGGCAAGAAACGCTTCCTGTGGGATATCGACGCGACCCACGCGCTTCATGCGCTTCTTGCCTTCTTTTTGCTTTTCGAGAAGCTTCCGTTTGCGCGTGATGTCTCCTCCGTAGCATTTGGCTAGGACATTCTTGCGAATCGCGCTGATCGTCTCGCGCGCGATAATCCGGCTCCCAATTGCGGCCTGCAACGGAACTTCAAACATCTGGCGCGGAATCAATTTGCGCAGCCGCGCGACGAGATCGCGTCCTCGCTCGTACGCTTGATCGCGATGACAAATGATCGTGAGTGCGTCGACCGGCTCGCCTCCCACCAGCACATCGAGTTTCACGAGATCGGATTCGCGATAGCCCGATAGGTGGTAATCGAGCGACGCATAACCGCGCGAACCGCCCTTCAGCCGGTCGTAGAAATCGAGCACAATTTCATTCAGCGGCAGTTCGTAGGTGAGCATGATGCGCGTGGGCGAGAGGTACTCAAATTTCTTCTGAACTCCTCGTTTCTCCTCGCACAATTGCAGCACGCCTCCCACGGATTCCTCCGAAGTGATGATCATCGCCGTAAGGATCGGCTCCTCGATTTTCTGAATCGATGTCGGCGGCGGGAATTTCGTGGGATTATCGACCTCCATCACGTCTCCGGTTGTGGTTGTAATCCGGTACCGCACGCTCGGCGCCGTCGTGATCAGGTCGATGTTGAACTCGCGCTCGAGCCGCTCTTGCACGATTTCCATGTGCAAGAGGCCCAGGAAGCCGCAGCGAAAACCGAAACCGAGCGCCACCGAATTCTCCGGCTCGTAGAAGAAAGCCGCGTCATTCAGCTGCAGCTTGCCGAGCGCGTCTCGCAGCGTCTCGTAGTCGCTGGCGTTCACGGGAAAAAGGCCGGCAAACACCATCGGCTTTATCGCTTCGAATCCCGGCAGCGGCGGTGCTGGCCGGCCCGCCTCCACAATTGTGTCGCCCACGCGTGCATCCGCCACGCGCTTTATATTCGCAATCAGAAATCCCACATCGCCGGCTGAAAGGTCCGACAGCGCTGTGGGCTTGGGCGTCAGCACGCCGATATCTTCCACCTCATAGGTTTCGTTGTTCGCGCACAGGCGAATCTTCATGTGCGGCACGATCCGCCCTTCCATCACGCGCACCAGAATCACGGCGCCGCGATAGGCGTCGAACCACGAATCGAAGATGAGCGCGCGCAAAGGTGCGTCCGCCGACCCTTTGGGAGGCGGAACTCGGCCCACAACCGCTTCGAGAACGCTCTCGACGCCCAGGCCGCTCTTCGCGCTGATCAACAACGCGTCGTCGGCCGGAATCGCCAGGACATTCTCGATTTGTTCTTTCGCATAATCGGGTTGCGCCGCCGGCAAGTCGATTTTGTTGATCACCGGAATGATCGTGAGATTGTGGCGGGAGGCGAGGAACGCATTCGCCACGGTTTGCGCTTCCACTCCTTGGCTCGCATCGACAACCAGCAACGCGCCCTCGCAGGCGGAAAGCGCGCGCGAAACTTCATAGGAAAAATCCACATGGCCCGGAGTATCAATCAAATTCAGCCGATATTCGTTACCGTCGGGAGCGTTGTAATGAAGCCGGATGCTCTTGGCTTTGATCGTGATTCCGCGCTCGCGCTCGAGGTCCATCGAATCCAACACCTGCGCGGTCATCTCGCGCTGGCTGAGCGCGCCAGTCAGCTCCAGCAGGCGGTCGGCCAGCGTCGACTTGCCGTGATCGATGTGCGCGATAATGCAGAAATTGCGGATGAACTTCGGATCCATGTGTTTTGTGCGCGCTGCGGCGAGGCCGGCGGCGCCACTGCAGGTGACCGCCGCTTCCTGTAAGAATTCGAGTGTGCCACAGTTTCAGGTGAGCGCCTAGCGCGCCCGACTACGTGAGGTTCGTCTTCTTCGTCGAGGGGCAAGCGGAGACAATCTCAAGTGCGTGCGCAATGATCCTTCGATCTGTTCCAAAACCGGAGAGCCAATCGACATCACTTTCGCGGCGAAACCACGTGATCTGCCGCTTAGCAAACCGTCTTGTGGCTTGCTGCGTCTGTTTCACCGCAGCTTCAAGCGACAGCTTTCCTTCAAGGTGCTCCCGAATCTCGGAATAGCCGATAAATTGGAATGGCTTCGCACCGCGCGGCACGCCCATCGCGACTAGCCTACGAACTTCTTCAACCCACCCTGCCGCAATCATGGCTCGAACGCGCGCGTCGATCGCAGCGTATAGCGCAGCACGTGAGGGGAGCAGCCCGATTTTGCGAATCGAGTATCCCTTCAGCCCGCTTCGCCCGCTTCGATGAACATCGCCGACGGTCTGCCCGGCGAGTACGCAGATTTCTATGGCACGGATGATTTTTGGCGTATCGCGGGGCGCGATTCGGCTGGCAGCTTCGTGATCCATGCGAGCGAGCAGCTTATGAAGATATTCGCCGCCTTTGGTTCGCGCGCGTTCGCGAAGGCGTTCTCTTAATTCTTCTGACCTCGTCGGTGCGTCCGAAAGCCCTTCGAGCAAAGCCCGTAGATAAAGGCCTGTCCCGGCGGTGATGATGGGAACTTTGCCGCGGCCACGCAAATCCTCCAGCACTGCGATCGCTCTCGACCGATATTCGCCCGCGGTGAACACTTCCGCCGGTTCAACCACATCCACCAGATGATGCGGAATTCCGCGCTGCTCAGACTGCGCAACCTTGGCCGTCCCGACATTGAAATGCCGGTAGACCTGGGTGGAATCGCAGACGATGATTTCACCGCCCAATTCCTCAGCGAGGCTGATCCCCAGCGCCGACTTTCCCGAAGCCGTCGGCCCCAACACCACGAGCAGCTTCGGAAGTTCGCTCATCGCACGAAAATCCAGTGGCGGATCAGCAGGATCAGCAGAACCAGCGCCGCGAGAAGCAACATTCCCGCGACCTGCGCGCGGTGAAGCTTCAATGGAAGTTAACTTGGTCCAGAGGAATGTTATAGATGAAGATGATCCGCAGCCGGAGATAGGGCCCGTGAAATTGCGAGGGCAACGGCTCGAACGGATTGGAAGCGTGAATGGCGGACATCGCCGCGGTATCGAGCGGCTCTTTCCCGGATGTTCTTTCCAATTGTGGATCGGGCGAAGGAACACTGCCGTCCGGATTGATCTGGAATGTGGTGAAGACAATTCCTTTGTCGCCCATGTAGGCGGACTCGGGCATCACCGCCATCCAATTCCTTCGTAGCGTCGCAAGCAGCCGCTGGATGTAAGGATTGAAATCAACGCCCTGCGTGTCCGAGAGGATCTGCGCTTGCGATCCTATTCCTGCCCTGCCGCCGCCCGATGGAGTCTGGCCGCCATTGTAGACTGCGCCCTGCTGTCCCTGCCGGATCGCATCGCGGATCTGGTCCTGAAGCTCCTTCCCGGGCGACGATTGATTCAAGCCAAGATTCAGTCGCGGTTTCGGCGTCACCGGTTGAATGGGCTGCAGCTGTGAAGTCTGCTGCTGCGGAGGCGGGGGTGGTGGCGGCGCGACCGATGGTTGTGGCTTCGGCGCTTCCGGCAAATCTGATGGAGGTTTCACGGGCTCCGGCGCTGGAAGCTTCGGCTCTTCGACCGGCGGAGACAGCTTCTTCAATGTTTCGCGCGTAATCGGGATTTTCGGGGCAGGCGGTGGCGCGGTTTTCGGCAGATCCGATGGCGCAAAAATCCGCGCGAATTCGGTCTGCGTCTGGGTAGGAGTTCGCGGCGCCGGAAACATTTTCGGTGCAGCGAGCAAGAAAATGATCAGGAGAATATGCACCGCCACCGAAAGCACACGCGTGACCAGATTCTTCCGCGGATCGATCTTCTTTTCAGGCTCGATCAGCAGGTTCGTGTCGCCGGTTGTGAAAACATCGGGCTCAACGATCTCGCGAAGTTCCGGCGTCATCTCGATCGGCTGTTCGAGGCGCTTGATCTCCTCCGGCGAGAGCGGCTCGACATGCTTCGGCACCACTACACGCGTGTCGAGGATGTCCAGCGGAAGCTCCGCAACCTGCTCGATTTTTTCCAAGGGCTTCGCGGGCAAACCGCGAGGCACAAGCGTTCGGTTTACGAGCACGCCCAATGGAAGGTAGGACGGAATACTCGAATGACCGTTGAGCGGCGGCGCTTCGGACAACCCTGAAGGCACCACCGTGCGGTCGTCCATGTATGTCGTGAAACGGCGCGGGGTCGCTTTCTTTGCCTCGTCCTTGCTGACGGGGCGCACATTGACGGGAACTAGAGTGCGCGGAATCATCGAATTGCCTGTGGAATGAGTGCGTTTAGTTGGACGCGGCGCGCATGGTCAAGGATGCTTCCCATCACCCGGTCCGCCAGTTCCAGCGCGTTCCGTCCAGCCACGCCGTCCACAATCGGCGCCTTGCGTGTGCGAACACAATCGAGAAAGGCGCGAAGCTCGGCGCGAAGTGGTTCTTCCGGTTCAGTGGTCAGCTTTTCAAAGCCGACGCCCAGCGGGGCTTCTGATTGCACGCGAATCCGCAGCGCGTCCTGGCGCGTGAAATCGAGCGAAATGTACTCGTGTTCCTGAAAGAAACGCATTTTGCGAATTTGTTCGGTGGACACCCGGCTCGCCGTGAGATTGGCAACGGCGCCCGTAGCGAATTCTAGGCGCACGTGCGCAATGTCTACCTTGTCCGTTATCACCGGTATCCCCACCGCCCTGAGATCCACCACCGGTCCCTCGACAAGCGCAAGCAGGATGTCGAGGTCGTGAATCATGAGATCGTAAATTACATCAATATCCAGGCTCCGCGGCGTGAAGATTCCAAGCCGGTGCACTTCAAAGAACATCGGCCGGGAGACGATTTTCTGCGCCGCGGCCACAGCAGGATTGAATCGTTCCACATGCCCGATCTGCAGGATGCGGCCAGACTGCCGCGCGGAAGCGATCAGTTGATCCGCCTCATCGACCGAAGACGCAATCGGCTTTTCGATCAGTACGTCAAAACCAGCGTCGAGCAACTCGCACCCGATACGCGCATGTTCGTTTGTGGGCACCGCGAGACTGATCGCGTCCACACCGGTCTCGGAGAGATCGGTCAGCCCCTCAATGACCTGGGTGCCGAATTCTGTTGCTACTTCGTGGGCGCGCTCGGCGTTCGAATCGAGAACACCCAAAAGTTCAGCGCCTTCAAGTTCACGCCACACGCGCGCGTGATTCCGGCCGAACTGGCCGGCTCCGACGACAGCGACGCGAATGGGCTTTGCGCTCACGATTTCTCTCGTACAGCAGGTGTAGCGGCCTCGATCGGAAACGCTTGAATCGCGATCCCCGCACAGTCAGCTGCCTCGATCAACTGATCGCGATCAAATAGCAGTGTGCGCGCAGCATCGATTGCAAGCGCCGTCGCGTTCGATCGGCGCATCACCTCAATCGTCTTAACTCCAATGACCGGCACGTCGAATCGCATGTCCTGTCGCGGCTTGCTCACCTTCACCACTACAAATCGTTGTCCGCCCGTAAGCCGCGACGCGCGCTCGATCGTTTCGTCGGTCCCTTCCATCGCTTCAATCGCTACGCAAGCGCGCTCGCGCACCACAACCGTTTGCCCAAGATCGAGATCGGCGATTCGACGCGCGATTTGCCGGCCGTAGTCGATATCCGCCATTTCCGATTGATCCGGCGCACGACGTGTCAGAACTCCAGGAAGCGGCAAGAGCGGCCCAAGAAATTTGGTCGAATCGACCAGTTCGATTCCCTCGTCTTGCAATACGCGCGCGATCGCGCCGATCAACGAGTCCGTATTCTTGGCCGGAAGTGAAAGCAACAGTTTCGCCAACCGCCAGTCCGGCCGAATCGAACTGAAAATCTTGTTGTGTTTCACTTGTCCGGCCATCACGGCGTGTTTCACGCCTTCCTGGTGTAGCAGTTCGATCCCGCGGCTCAGCTCCCCGAGACTGATCCAGTGGAATCTCTTGGCGGCTCGCTCGAGCGATGGCGAAGCCTCTTCGCGAATCGCGATCACGGACATTTCGATGCCGCGGCTGCGCGCTCCTTCCAGGACGAGAAATGGGAAGTCGCCATTGCCGGCAATGAGCCCCCAATTCCCCACCGTGTTTTCTCCAGTTGGGGCCACTCGGTCCTACTTTGTCAAGCCGCGGTCGGAAGCCGACTCAATGAACTTGATAATTGCTAGGACGTCTTCAGAGTGGGCCAGGGTTCCACGCATCCGGTCGACAGCCTGGGAGGTGTTGAGCTTGGAACGAAGAAGATAGCGATAAGCCTGCTCGATCGGTTGAATGCGCTCTGGTGAAAAGCCGCGCCGCTCGAGCCCAACTTTGTTGATGCCGTAGCAGCGCGTCTCGCGCGGGCCAACCACCAGCGAAAACGGCGGCACATCTTGCGTGATCACCGTACCGGCCCCGATGTAGGAGTGGCAGCCAATCCTTGAAAATTGGTGCACCAGCACGAACGAGCTGACCGTCGCGTAATCGCCGATGTGCGTGTGGCCTGCGAATTGCGCGCCGTTGATAATCGTGCAGTAATTTCCAATCACGCAGTCGTGCCCGACGTGCGCATACGCCATGATCAAATTGTTGTTGCCAATCCTCGTGTATCCGCCGCCTTTGATCGTGCCTCGGTGCACCGTGCAAAATTCGCGGAACGTGTTCGAGTCACCGACCTCGAGGCGGACCTGCTGGCCCGTGTAGGTGTAATCCTGTGGATCCCCGCCGACAATTGAGAAAGAGCAGAATCGATTGTTGCGGCCGAACGACGAAGGTCCCTCGATCACCGCGTGATGCTCGACGATGCAGCCCTCGCCGAGTTCCACGTCGTCGCCGACCACCGCGTACGCGGCTACTTTTGCGTCTTTCGCTAGCCGCGCGCCCGGTGAGACAACAGCCCGCGGATCGATTTCGCTCATCGCGCCTTCTCGGCAGGCTCGCTGGCCGGCGGCTGCTCAGTTTCGACGTCGACCATCTTGCACATCAGCGTCGCTTCTGCGGCCAGTTCTCCGTTCACGGTCGCACGGCCTTCGAGCTTGCAGAATCCCCCTCGCTCGCGCCACGCGAGAACTTTCATTTCAATTTTCAATTGATCGCCGGGAACTACAGGCCGCCGGAACCGCGCGTTGTCGATCGATACGAAATAGAGAAGCTTCTTCTCGCGATCGGCAACTTCCATGAGCAACAATAATCCGCCGGTCTGGGCCATCGACTCGATGATGAGCACGCCCGGCATGATTGGCTTGCCTGGAAAATGACCCTGAAAATAGCTTTCATTGATCGAAACATTCTTAATTCCTACAATGCGCTTCCATCGTTCTATTTCTTCAATCGCATCGACGAGAAGAAAAGGATAACGGTGCGGAAGAATCTGCTGGATCCCGTTGGTGTCGAGAAGCATCTTGACCTCAGTGTTATTTTCGTCGTTCCGCGTCTGTGAGTGCCGAGTCGAGCAATTCTATTACGGAATCGCAGCAGCGGGGAATCGCGGCGGGGGCGGAGTTGTGCTGTGCGAATCACCGCGCGCCTTATCATGAATACCGTGCAAAGAGCCGAGAATGAATGACCGTAACGCGCTGATTCGAAGGCTGCTGGACGAGACGCGCAAGCGCGAGAACGAAATCGTGCGCCTGCTCGGACGTTTCGTCCGTTGCGAGTCCCCAAGCCACGAGAAAACCGCCGTCGATCGCTTCGGGAAAATGGTTGCTGCGGAATGGCGCGCGCGCGGCGCGAACGTGCGTGTGTTGCCGAGAAAGACCACCGGCAATCACGTGCGCGCGGAGCTTTGGCTTGGACAGGGACACCCGGCGGGGCAACTTCTCGCGTTGGGGCATCTCGATACGGTCTATCCGCTCGGGACCTTGGCGAGCATGCCATTTCGTGTCGCGGCCGGGCGCGCGCGTGGGCCCGGCGTTTTCGACATGAAAGCCGGGCTTGTTCTCGCGCTGTTTGCAGTCGACGCGCTGCGAGCGGCGCGCGTGCAACCGGGCAAGCGCCTGGTCTTCTTCTGGAATTCCGACGAGGAAATTGGTAGCACGACTTCGCGCAGCGAGATCGAGCGCGAGGCGAGGCGCAGCGATGCCGTCTTGGTGCTCGAGCCGGCCGCAGGAAAATCGGGAAAGCTGAAGACGGAGCGCAAAGGAGTCGGCACGGCGGAGATCGTCGTCGAAGGGCGCGCCGCCCACGCCGGAGTCGCGCCCGGCGCAGGCGTGAACGCCGTGCATGAAATGGCCCTGCAGATCGCGCGCCTGATGAAAATGAATGAACCGCGCCGCGGAATCACGGTACAGGCCACGGTGATCACCGGCGGGACAGCCTCGAATGTTGTCCCGGCGCACGCCCAAGCGAAGGTGGACATCCGTTACGCGCACGCCAAAGATGCAAAGAGGATAAATCGAATGCTGCGCAGCCTGCGGCCGATACTAAAGGGAGCCCACGTTGAAGTCCACGGCGGGGTGAACCGGCCGCCGCTCGAGCGCACCACCGGCGTCCTCAAGCTCTTTCATCACGCGCAATCTCTTGCGCACGAAATTGGAATTGCACTGGATGAATGCGCCACAGGCGGCGGGTCTGATGGCAATTTTACAGCTGCTCTCGGTGTGCCGACGCTCGACGGGCTTGGCGCGATCGGAAATGGAGCGCACAGCATCGATGAGCACGTGATGATTCGTTCCCTCCCGGAGCGTGCTGCGCTGCTGGCGGGACTTCTTGCGACGTTGTGATCTCCGCGCTACGGCTCACAGCACTCGCGGCTGAAACAGCTATTGCAGGTAGGCCCGTTTGAGATAAGTGACAGTCTGCTGATCCAGATCGGCGTAACTGAGACGCAGCGTTTCTTGCATCGCGGCTTCTGTCGACGGCGCTGTTGAGATACGGTCGAGCAGTCGGCTCACGTCGCTTACCCCACCGGAGTCGATGATCGACTCAACCGCCGCCAGTGACCACGCATACGCCACCGAAGCCGAATCGCCCGACAAATTCATCCACGAGCCTTCGAGCACGCCCAAAGACGGCAGTTTGCCTTGCGCGGCCGCAGTAACCAGCGCGCCGGCTACTTGCGTGCTGCGGCGTCCTTCCATCCATTGCGCAGTCCCTTCTTGGAGCCAAGTGGGCGCCCGATAATGAGACTTCTGCCCTACGAAACTGTGCGTGAGTTCATGTTTCAGGACGTGCGCGAGATCGGGAGTCACGTCGCTTAGGCCTTGGACCGGAATCCGCAGGCGCCCATCATTCAAAGCGCCAACCCAATTGGGCGCCCGCGTGATGTCCGCAAATGCCTGCGAGGTGTAAAGGATCACCGAAATCTGATCGGGTGGCGTGTAATCGAGTTGCGATTCAAGGTCTCGGTAGTCATCCTCCAACGCCCGAAGAATGGCACGCGCAAGGTCCGGAGTCGCGCCTCCGTTGTACTTCAAATCGAAGTGCGCCGTTTCGCCCTCGCGATAGTCTTCTTCCTCAGTTTTGTCGCGTTGTACTTTTTGCAGCGCTTGCTCGACTTCCGGTTCGGGACGCAGAGCTTCGGCGCGTTTCCATGCCTCAATAGCGCGGTCGGGCTTGTTCGCGCTATAGTAGGCCCAGCCCATAAGCTTGGCAACATCAGCCGAGTCGGGCGACACACGCTGTGCTCGTTCGAGCGGATCGAGCGCCCGCGTGAACTGACTCTCTCGCAAGTAAAGGACTGCAAGATTCAGCAGCAAGCCGGTATTGTCGGGAGCAAAGACCAGTGCTTGCCGGTATTGCTCGATCGCTTGGTCGGTGTCGCCCTTGCTCAAAAGGAACTGCGCCGCGGCATGGTGTGCGGCTGCATCTTTGGCAACTGCGACAGTCGAGTTCGAGCGAGCGTCCAAATCGAGTTTGGTCAGGTAAGCGAAATCGATGGCGTCCCCGTGAACCGCCAGGCCCGCAACATCCTCGTAACCGGGTGCCGGCTGAACTTCCGGAGCTGACACGGGCGGTTCCGAAATGGAACGCCCCGAAGACGAATCCGCGAAGTTGTCGCGATCGATTCGTGCCACAAGCGATCTCGGAATCGACAATTGGCCCGCATCCGTTACGTAGGTAACGTGCTCCGCGTCCTCGGTGACGTTGGTTGCGATGATCCGCTTGCCATTCTTGAGGACAATCGTGTCGGCCGCTGCGGAAGCGGACAAAGTGAGCGTAAGAAGCGCGGAAATGGGCGTTGCGGAGCGCACACTCGATTCTAACAATCGGCTCCGGCCCAGCGTGCGTCTGTGAAATTTCTTCATGTCCTATTTACATATGGTCCTTTGGTTGCAACGAATTTGCCCGCGTTCTGGATTCTAAATTTTCTTTCATTTCACCTTGCGTACGAACCTCTGCGGTTCTATGCTATGCAGTCCTAAGCGAGCCCTGCAGGGTCGTTGATGCCTGATTGGGAGCTGCATCACCGCCGCGCGGTTTGCCAAACGCTTCGGATTGGGATCGTCGCCTACGGGGTGTGAGACTGATTCCAAACGTTTCGAATGCCCCTTCAAAAATTTACAGGCATCCGCTAACAATGAGGTTGGGGATACTGCGTGGATTCTGAAGGACCTCAAAAAACAACTGCAGTAGCAGAACCCGATCCGATTATTGGTTCCGGCTTTACTCTGGAATCGGCGACCGACAAGATCGGTTCGATCGTCCTGAATCCCGAGATCAAGAAGGGCTGGATTGGTGGCTTTGTAATCGCCTTCGGCCTGCTAATGCTCTTGAATCTCGTGATCACCCTCCTCGCAGTCAAAGGCGTGGGAATCTGGGGCATTAACGTCCCGATTGCCTGGGGATTCGCCATTGTCAATTTCGTCTGGTGGATTGGTATCGGGCACGCCGGCACCCTGATTTCCGCCTTCCTTCTCTTGCTCCATCAACAATGGCGAACTTCGATCAACCGTTTCGCTGAAGCCATGACGATTTTCGCCGTCATGTGCGCGGGCATGTTTCCCTTGCTGCACATGGGCCGTCCCTGGCTGTTCTTTTATTTGATGCCGTATCCAAACCCCATGTGGCTTTGGCCCCAGTTCCGCAGCCCGCTCGTCTGGGACGTCTTTGCGGTCTCCACCTATTTCACTGTCTCGCTGCTTTTTTGGTTCGTGGGTCTGATTCCCGACCTCGCCACCCTGCGTGACCGCGCGAAGAGCCGCTTTTCGCAGATCGCCTACGGCATGCTCTCCATGGGCTGGCGCGGCTCCGCCGTCCACTGGTCGCGGTACGAGTTTTGCTCCGTGCTTCTGGCTGGCTTGGCTACGCCGCTCGTCGTTTCCGTCCACACTGTAGTGAGCTTCGATTTCACGATTGCGCTCGTACCAGGCTGGCACAGCACGATCTTTCCTCCCTATTTCGTTGCCGGCGCGATTTATTCCGGTTTTGCCATGGTGTTGACACTCGCGATTCCCTTGCGCGCCTACTATCACCTCGAAGATCTGGTCACCATGCGTCACCTCGACATCATGGCCAAGGTGATGTTAGCGACTGGCATGATCGTCGCCTACAGCTACGTCATGGAAACATTTATGGCGTTTTACAGCGCGAATCCCTATGACCGTTTCATGATGCTCGACCGGTTCGCGGGTGCCTACAAGTGGGTTTTCTGGGGCCTCGTCACGTGCAATCTCGTCATTCCTCAGTCGCTTTGGTCGCGTAAAGTGCGTCGCAGCGTGGTGGGGCTGTTCATGGTCTCGATCGTGATCAACATAGGAATGTGGCTTGAGCGTTTCGTGATCGTTTCAGTCAGCTTGCACCGCGACTACACGCCTTCGATCTGGGGCATGTACTATCCGACGCATTGGGACTGGGCCACCTACGCCGGAACATTCGGCCTTTTCTTTACCTTGTTTTATCTCTTCGTCCGTGTCCTGCCGATGATTTCGATGACCGAAGTCCGGTCGCTCGTGCACGAGACGAACGAAGAGAAAGTGAAAGTGCACTCATAGAAGGCAGCCAAACCGATAGATGCCGCAGATCTTCCATCGCAGCGCAAATCTGATCTCTCGGCTCAGTGTTATTGGCGCCGTGGTTTTTCTCGGAGTGCTCACTTTCGCTCTCTACGAGATTGCACTTTCTCCCTGGTATACGGACCAGTACGTCACGCGTCAGCAGCCCGTGCCGTTCAGCCATCGCCATCACGCTGGTGAACTCGGCATCGACTGCCGGTACTGTCACACGTCCGTTGAGAATTCCTCTTTCGCGGGTTTGCCGCCCACACATACTTGCATGACCTGCCATTCGCAGATCTGGACCAATGCCTCTATGCTTGAGCCGGTGCGCGCCAGCTATCGCGACGACACCTCGCTTGCGTGGACGCGAGTAAATGCGCTGCCGCAGTTCGTTTATTTCAACCATAGCATTCATATTTCGAAGGGCGTCGGCTGTACCACCTGTCACGGGGCCATGGGCGAGATGCCTCTCACCTATCGGGAAGGCACGCTCTACATGTCCTGGTGCCTGAATTGCCACCGGCAGCCGGAAAAATTCGTGCGCCCGCGGTCGGAGGTTTTCAATCCCTTCTACCAGCCGCCCTCGCACACGAACGCCGTCACGTTTGAAGGTGTGAGTTATACGGACCAAAGCGCCATGGGGAGCCAGATCGTGAAGAAGTACAAAATCGATAGCTTGCAGTATTGCGATACGTGCCACCGATAATGACGATGAAGCCAGACTCCAATCCGGAAAGCTCGCCCAAGGAACTGCTGCGGGATTCGATCGATATCGCCACTGCGCGCGCTGCCCTCGCCAAAGATGGCGGCAAGCGCCTCTGGCAAAGCCTCGAGGAACTGTCTGAGACAAAGGAATACCGCAATTTCCTCGAGAACGAGTTCCCCGCAAACGCCGATAAGGACCCCGATGGAATCAACCGCCGCGACGTCTTGAAGCTGATGGCCGCCTCCGCGGCGATGGCTGGCTTGAGCGCCTGCACAAAGCTCCCCACGGAAAAAATCGTTCCCTATGTGCGCCAGCCCGAAGAAATCATCCCTGGGCGGCCGCTTTTCTATGCCACCTCCATGCAGAGCGAAGGGGTCGCGACCGGTCTGCTCATCGAGAGTCACATGGGCCGGCCCACAAAAGTCGAAGGGAACGCCGAGCATCCGGGCAGCCTCGGCGGCACCGATGTCTTCAACCAGGCTTCGGTGCTCAACATGTACGACCCTGATCGCTCGCAAATCGTGCTCTTCGATGGGCGCCTGAGCAGTTGGGCCGATTTCTCCGCGGCTATGAGCAATGCCGCGATTCGTATCGGCTCCCGAGGAACGGGCGTGCGCCTCCTGACGGGCACCGTAACTTCGCCCACTCTGGGGGCGCAGATTCGCTCCATGCTCGCGAAGCTGCCGGATGCCAAGTGGCATCAATACGAGCCATGCGGCGCGGACTCGCGGCGCGAAGGCGCTCGGCTCGCGTTCGGCAAGCCTGTTAACACTGTCTATCACCTCGACAAAGCAGACGTCATCGTCTCGCTCGATGCAGATTTCCTGACTGTCGGTCCCGGCCATGTCCGCTACATTCGCGATTTCTCGTCGCGGCGAAACCTGGAAGCCGGCCCATCAACCAATCTGAATCGCCTGTACGTCGTCGAAAGCATGACCACGAGCACCGGCGCGATGGCGGATCACCGCTTGCCGCTGCGCTCAAGCGACATCGAAACGTTCGCGCGCCAGCTTGCCGCGGCTGTTGGTGTTTCCGCGGCTGGCGCAGGCGGCGGCAGCGCCAAAATCCCAAGCGACTGGCTCGCCGCTGTGGGCCGTGACCTCGCCGCACATCGCGGCTCTTCCGTCGTCATTCCCGGCGAGCAGCAGCCGCCCATCGTCCATGCTCTCGCGCACGCGATGAACGCTGCCCTCGGCAACGCCGGCAAGACCGTTACCTATACCGATTCACTCGAAATCCAGCCCGTCAATCAGCTGAATTCACTCAAGGATCTCGTCAACGATCTCAACGCCAGCAAAGTCGACTTGCTGCTCGTTCTTGGCGTGAACCCGCTTTACGACGCCCCGGCCGATCTGAATTTCGGTGACGCTTTCCTGAAAGCCGGGCTTCGCGTTCATTCCGGCCTTTACGAGGATGAAACAGCCGAGTACTCGCACTGGCATGTGCCCGCCACCCACTATCTCGAGACTTGGAGCGATGCGCGCGCTTACGATGGCACCGTCGGAATCGTGCAGCCGCTGATCGCTCCTCTCTACGACTGCCACTCCGACCACGAAATCATTGGGCTATTCACCGGTGACACAGGAAAATCCGGACACGACATCGTCCGTGATTACTGGGCGAGTCAGCGGCCTGAGAAGGGCCGCGCGTTCGAAGTTTTCTGGGAGACCTCCCTGCATGACGGCTTGATGGCTAACACGGCGTTGCCTCCGATTTCCGTTTCGCCGACTGGCAGTTTGGCAAGCCAGGCGCCGGGCGCCTCAAGCGACGCCAATGCCCTTGAAGTTGTCTTCCGTCCCGATCCGGCCATCGGTGACGGCGAATGGGCCAACAATTCCTGGCTCCAGGAATTGCCTAAGCCCATCACGCGTACCACTTGGGACAATGCCGTCTTGCTGAGTCCCGCCACCGCTCAACAGTTGAACGTCACCACAGGTGACTACGTAAATGTCGCCCTTGACGGGCGCTCAGTTGCCGGCGGCGTTTTCATCGTCCCTGGCCATGCGGACAATTCCGTCACTCTGCATCTTGGGTATGGCCGGCGCCGCTCGGGAAAAGTCGGCACAGGCCCCGGATTCAACGCCTATCTGCTGCGCAGTTCCCAGGCGCCTTGGATCGCCACAGGTCTGCAAATTCAAAAGACCGGCAAGCAGTACGGCTTCGCTGCCGTACAACATCAATACACCATCGATTTCGAGGGCCATCCTGCTGACGACGAAAGCGTGAATGCTTTCCGCCGCGATCTCGTTCAGATCACCACGATCGACGAGTTTCGCAAGGATCCCAATTTCGCCAAGATTCCGGACATCCAGGAAGACAAGAGCCTGTCACTCTATCCTGCCTACAGCACGGCTGGCTACGCCTGGGGCATGTCCATCGACCTGAACCGCTGTGTCGGTTGCAATGCCTGTGTGATTGCCTGTCAGGCGGAAAACAACATTGCCGTCGTCGGCAAGGAACAGGTGATGCGCGGCCGCGCCATGCACTGGATTCGCATCGACACGTACTTCAAGGGCGGCCTCGACGAGCCCGAAACCTATTTCGAGCCGCTCCCGTGCATGCAATGCGAAAACGCGCCATGCGAATACGTCTGCCCCGTCGGCGCCACCACCCACAGCCCAGAAGGGCTGAATGACATGACGTACAATCGCTGCGTTGGCACGCGGTATTGCTCGAACAACTGCCCCTACAAGGTTCGGCGATTCAATTTCTTCCTCTTTTCCGACTACACCACGCCCAGTCTCTACGGCGTGCGCAATCCGAACGTCACTGTGCGTAGCCGCGGCGTCATGGAGAAGTGCACCTATTGCGTGCAACGCATTCAGGAAGCCAAGATTCGCTCCCAGGACGAAGACCGCATCATTCGCGATGGCGAGATCGTGACTGCTTGCCAGCAGGTGTGTCCGGCGGACGCGATCGTGTTCGGCAACATCAATGATCCGAATAGCCGCGTCACCAAGCTGAAAGCGCAATCGCGTGATTACGTCTTGCTCGCGGACCTGAACACACGCCCGCGGACCAGCTATCTCGCGCGCATACGTAATCCCAATCCGGAAATTCGGAGCTGAATCGAGATTCAAACATGGCTCGCCAACGCACCTACGGACTGATGGCTGAGTTTGACACGCCGGAACAAGTGCTGGCCGCCGCTCTGCGCACGCGCCAGGAAGGTTATCGCCGAATTGACGCGTACAGTCCCATCCCCGTCGAGGGGCTGGCGGAGGCCATCGGTTTTGATTGGACCAGCCTTCCAATCGTCGTTTTCATTGGCGGTCTGCTCGGCGGAATGACCGGCTTCGGCATGTGCTGGTACGCCAACGTGATCAGCTTCCCGCTGAACATCGGCGGCAAGCCCTACAACAGTTGGCCCGCCTGGATTCCGATCACGTTCGAGTTGACCATCTTGGGCGGCGCGCTCGCGGCCACTTTTGGCATGCTGGCAATGAACGGTTTCCCCACGCCCTATCATCCGGTTTTCAACGTTACGGAGTTCGCGCGCTCGACGACAGATCGCTTTTTCCTGTGCATCGAATCGCGCGACAAGCATTTCGACGCCGCCAGGACGAAAACGTTCTTGGAAAGCCTGCGTCCGCGGGGAGTATTCGAAGTTGATGCCTGAGTGCATGACAACCTCGCCGCAAATTTCTTGCGCGCGCCTGCGTGCCATCGCGTCGGTCGTGGCGCTCGCATGGCTGCTCGGCGGTTGCCGTCTCGACATGCATATTCAACCTAAGTACGTCACCGAGCAGCCCACCGATTTCTTTGGCGACGGCCGCTCTGAACGCCAGCCCGTTCCCGGAACGGTCGCCCGCGGCCAATTGCGAACCGATGAGTTGTTCTACACCGGCAAGATTGACGGCGTTGTCGCCAACCAGTTTCCGTTTCCGATCACGCGCGCCGATCTCGAGCGCGGGCGCGAACGCTACAACATCTATTGCACGCCTTGCCACGACTACACCGGCAGCGGCAATGGCATGATCGTTCAGCGCGGCTTTCCGCAGCCGCCGTCGTATCACATCGATAGGCTCCGGCAAGCGCCTGCCGGCCACTTTTTCGAAGTTATCACCAATGGCTTCGGCGCCATGTACGGCTATGCCGCGCGTGTCACGCCGGAGGATCGCTGGCGCATCGCGGCGTACATCCGCGTCCTGCAAGCCAGCCGCAACGCCACCGTCCAGGACGTGCCTGCAGCCGAGCGCCAGCAGTTAGATCAGCAGCCAGCCGGGCCTGCACCGGGGCAAGCACAATGAATTCGCTCGACACAATTCGGCCGCGGTTCGATCGCTGGAAGAAAAATGGCGCCACGCTCGGTGCGATCGGCCTCATCCTCTGGCTGATCTTTGGGTTTGTCGATGGTCAGCGGCATGGCTTTGCGGGATGGCAGCAATTCTATCGCTCGTATCTGTTCGCCTACGTCTATTGGATCTGCCTGCCACTCGGCTCGCTGGGACTCCTCATGTTGCACCATCTCACTGGCGGCAAGTGGAGCTATCCGATTCGCCGGATTCTTGAGGCGGGTTCGCGTTCGCTCGGCTTGATGTTTATCCTGGGAATTCCGCTGCTTATCGGAATGCCGAAGCTGTACGCCTGGGCGCGTCCAGCCGATGTGCAAGCCGATCCAATTCTTCAGGAGAAACAGTGGTGGCTGAATCCGACCGCCTTCGTCGTCCGCTACTTCATCTATTTCGCTGTCTTGGTGCTGATCGTTTATCTCCTCAATAAGTGGTCGCGCCTTCAGGACGACACAGCCGATATCAAATACAAAGACAAAATGGACGCCCTGAGCGGCCCAGGCTTGGTGCTCTGGTCGCTCATCGTCACGAGTGCCGCGGTCGATTGGGTTATGTCCCTTGAACCGCACTGGTTCTCGACCATCTACGGAATGCTGTTCATGGTGATCGAGGCCCTGGCCGGACTTTCCTTCGCGGTCTTCATGTTGCGAATGCTTTCCGATTACGAGCCCATCAAAAACGCCGTCGATCCCAAGCGCTACAACGACCTGGGTAACCTGATGCTCACGTTCGTGATGTTGTGGGCCTATCTCTCATTCGACCAGCTACTCATCACTTGGGCCGGCAACCTGAAAGACGAAATCACCTGGTATACGCAGCGCGCGTTTGGAGGATGGGCGCCCATCGGCGTCGCGCTGGTCGTGTTGCATTTTTTCACTCCGTTCCTTTTGCTGTTGCAGCGCGGCGTCAAGCGCCGCCTCCGCGCGATTTCCTTCGTAGCCGGCTTCATCATCGTGCTCACCTTGTTGGACATCTACTGGATCGTTGTTCCGTCCTACGAGGTCTACCGGCCGCGCGTACACTGGCTCGATATCTTCGCTTTGGTTGGAATTGGCGGTCTGTGGCTCGCCGCGTTCAGCCGTCAGTTGATGAAGCTGCCGCTACTTCCGCAGCACGATCCCAGGTTCGTGGGCATTGCCTTGGAGCTCGAGCATGGCGACTAATCATTCCCACGACCACAAGGACCCGATCCCCGTCGATCCTTCGCTGGGGTATGAAAAGCGGGACGCGCGCCCGGCCTCGTTGCTTCAGTTTGGCTTCTGGATGGCTGTTGTTCTCGCGGTGACACTCGTGGCCATGAAGTACGCGTTTGATTATTTCTCAAAAACGGAGCCCCTCGGAGCTCCGCCTGCGCCATTCGCAACCCAGGTGAACCAATTGCCTCCGCAGCCCAGGCTCCAAGTCGAGCCGCACACGGATCTCAAGGATTACTGCCAGGCTCAGCAGCAGCAAGTGGATAGCTACGGCTGGATCGATAAGCAGGCCGGCATTGTCCGCGTTCCGGTCGATCGCGCCATGGACATCGTTCTCGCGCGTGGCCTTCCGGCCCGAGCCTCAATGCCTGCCCCTTCCGGTGTCATTTCCGATTCGGGCGGACCTTCCGTCGGACAATTGACGCCGAGGATTCCGGAAGCGCCGGATATTGACGGCCCGTGCGGCTATTTCTCAACCCCCAGCGTCTCGCCGCGGGAGGAAAAGAAGTAATGACCCTCTTCGGCACCCGCGGGCGCGACAGGCGATCTCGATCGATTTCAAAGCCAGCATGGCTTTGGCTCGCGGCTCTCTCTGTGCTGGTCTTTGCCGCGCTCCCCTCAGGCGCCTCCGCGCAGCTCATGGATCCGCTCCAAAATATCGGCACGCGTCCCGAGTTGCTCAAGCAAGCCGGAATCGATCAAAAACTGAACAGCTCGATCCCGCTCGATTTGAAATTTCGCGACGAGCATGGCCGTTCCGTCGAACTCGCGCAATTTTTTGGCAGCAAGCCCGTAATCCTGTCGCTCGTCTATTACAGCTGCCCGATGCTCTGCACGCAGGTGCTGAACGGACTGGATCGCAGTCTGCGCCTCATACCGATGGACATCGGGTCCGATTTCAACGTCGTCACGGTAAGCATCGACCCGTCCGATCGGCCGATATTGGCGGAGGCCAAGCAGGAACTGTATGCCGGAATCTATGGCCGGCCGGGAGCCGCGCAAGGCTGGCATTTCCTGACCGGGGATGAGCCGCAAATTAAGCAGCTCGCCGACTCTGTTGGATTTCGCTATGCCTACGATCCGGACTCGAAGCAGTTCGCACATCCCGCAGCCATCATGTTGCTGACGCCGGAAGGAAAAATCTCCCGCTATTTTTATGGGATCACCTATCCCGCTCGCGACTTGCGCTTGGGTTTGGTGGAGGCGTCTGCGGGAAAAATCAGTTCGCCGGTGGATTCGATCTTGCTCTTTTGCTATCACTACGATCCCCACACGGGTAGGTATGGTCTGCTGATTTCCCGTGTCCTTCAGTTGCTCGGTGTCTTGACTGTGCTGATCGGCGGGATCTTTATGATTTTTCTCTTCCGGGGCGAGCATTATCAGCTACCCAGAGGGCATGCGTGACGCGGATTTCGCGAACGAAGCGAGACCGAAAAGGACTTTAACGCGCCAGTGATGACCGGCCTTATCTCGATCGCTTTCAAAAGCGCCGCAATTGCGTTTGCAACAATGCCGTTTCAGCCGCCTGCTGCCTCATCCATTGCGGGCAGCGTCGACGGCCTGTACTACCTGCTCACCGGCATCACCCTCTTCTTCACCGTCCTGATCTTTTCGATCATTTTCTACTTCATGGTGAAGTATCGCCGGCGTTCCGAGGACGAAATCCCTGAGGAAACTCACAGCCCTCTCGCTTTGGAACTCACTTGGACCATCATTCCCTCCTTGATCTGCGTGGTCCTGTTCGTCTGGGCCGCCGCTCTTTACGTCCGCAACGGCCGGCCTCCGGCATCCTCGACCGAGATGTACGTCATTGGGAAGCAGTGGATGTGGCACATCCAGCATCCGGAAGGTCCGCGCGAAATCAACGAGCTGCACGTGCCAATTGGCGAGCCCGTCCAGCTAACGATGACGTCTCAAGACGTCATCCATGATTTTTACATTCCGGCTTTCCGCGTGAAGAAGGACGTTTTGCCCGGTCGCTACACCTCGCTCTGGTTCCAGCCCACGGAAGTCGGCACGTACCACCTCTTTTGCGCTCAGTATTGCGGCACGAATCATGGTGAAATGATCGGGTGGGTTTACGTGATGGACCCGGCCGACTATGCGAATTGGCTCTCCGGTGGCGAAAAAACAGAATCGATGTCCCAGCAAGGAGAGCGCCTGTTCACTCAGCTCGGTTGCAACAGTTGCCATTCCACCGACGGCAGCTCCACCGGCCGCGGCCCCACTCTGGCGGGCTTGTACGGTCAGCCTCAGAAGTTGGAGAATGGGCAAACGCGAGTTGTCGACGAAACCTTGATTCATGATGCCATCGTGAACCCTAGCTCCATCCATCTGCCTAATTTTCAACCCATCATGCCCACTTACCAGGGCCAGGTGGACGAGGAGCAGATTCTGAACCTGATTGCTTACGTGAAGTCTTTGGGCTCGCAAGAAAGGACGAACGCGCAATGAGTACGGCCACTGCAAATCTTCAGGAAATCCCGGCCGAATCCCGCGTTAATTACCTCAACGCCAGCTACGGTATCCGCTCCTGGCTCTTGACCCTTGATCACAAGCGCATCGGCTTGCTCTACCTCGGCACCATCACCCTGATGTTTGTGATCGGCGGCGTTGCCGCCGTCTTGATGCGCCTCAATTTGATGGAACCTCAGGGCGCGTTGATGGAGCCTGAGACGTACAACAAGATGTTCTCCACCCATGGCATCGTGATGGTGTTCTTCTTCCTTGTGCCCTCGATTCCGGCGACGCTCGGCAATTTCTGCATTCCCTTGATGATCGGTGCGCGCGACGTAGCCTTTCCGAAACTCAATCTCATGAGCTGGTACATTTTCGTGACCGGCTGTCTCTTGATGACCTACGCCCTGATCAGCGGTGGCGTCGATACCGGCTGGACCTTCTACCCGCCGTACAGCAGCATCTACGCGCATACCAATGTCGTTGCCGCCGCTCTTGCCATCTTCATCGCCGGTTTTTCCTCGATCCTCACCGGCTTGAATTTCGTCGTGACGATTCACAAAATGCGCGCGCCGGGCATGACTTGGTTCCGGCTTCCGCTTTTCATTTGGGCGATGTACGCGACAAGCATCATCTTCATCCTCGGCACGCCTGTGATCGCGGTCACTCTCCTGTTGCTCGGCCTTGAGCGCATCCTGCACGTTGGAATCTTCGATCCCTCGATCGGCGGTGATCCGCTGCTTTTCCAGCACTTGTTTTGGTTTTACTCCCATCCCGCCGTTTACATCATGATCTTGCCCGGCATGGGTGTGATCAGCGAGCTGATCCCGGCTTTTTCGCGCAAGAAGATTTTCGGATACAGCTTCGTCGCTTTTTCCAGCTTGGCCATCGCTATTATCAGTTTCATCGTCTGGGGCCACCACATGTTCGTCACCGGCCAATCCATCTACGCGGGACTGGTCTTTTCGTCCCTTAGCTTCCTCGTCGCGATTCCGTCCGCCGTGAAAGTTTTCAACTGGACCGCGACGCTCTACAAAGGTTCGATTTCCTATCAGGCGCCAATGCTCTACGCGCTTGGCTTCATTGGACTCTTCACCATGGGCGGCCTCACCGGCCTCTTCCTGGCCTCCCTTGCTACCGACGTCCATTTGAACGGCACCTATTTCATCGTCGCCCATTTTCACTACATCATGGTTGGCGGCGCGGTCATGGCCTACCTCGGCGGCATTCATTACTGGTGGCCCAAAATGACCGGCCGGCTCTACCCCGACCTCTGGGCGCGCTTCGCCGCCCTTGTAATTTTCGTCGGCTTCAATCTCACGTTCTTCCCGCAATTTGTGCTGGGCTATCTGGGCATGCCGCGCCGCTACGCCGTCTATCCCCAGGAATTCCAGGCGCTCAACGTCATGTCGTCCGCCGGCGCATCGGTCTTGGCCGTCGGCTACGTTATTCCCCTGGTTTATTTGATCTGGTCTTTGAAATATGGTCCCGAAGCCGGACCAAATCCCTGGAAAGCGACCGGCCTCGAATGGAAGACTCCGTCGCCTCCCCCGACCGAAAATTTTGAGGAAGTTCCGATTGTGACTTACGACGCCTACGAATACCCAACCGTTCGAGCAGGAGTCGCTCGTGGCTGACGCCGCCGTCGAAACGCACGCTCCAAATCCCAGTGGCTTTGCCCATCAGTATGAAACCCTCGAGCAGCAGCACGACGCTGGCCGCCTCGGCATGTGGCTGTTCCTGGCCACCGAAATTCTTTTCTTCGGCGGCATGTTCACTTCCTACATCATCTACCGCGAGCTGCATCTGCCCGCCTTCGAAACCGGCAGCCGCCTGCTTGAAGTCAGGTTCGGCGCCACGAACACTGCCGTGCTCATCTGCAGCAGCTTGACCATGGCGCTCTCCATCCGCTCGGCTCAAGTCGGCAAAAGCAAAGGCACCATCATCTTTTGGCTGATTTTGACGATGATTCTGGGTGCCGCGTTCATCGGCATCAAGCTGAGGTTTGAGTGGTACCACGATTGGCTTGAGGGCATCGTCCCGGGCCTCAGTTGGACCTACAGCGGCCCTTACCAATCTGGCGTCCAGATGTTCATGTGTTTCTATTTCTTCATGACCGGCTTGCACGCCCTCCACATGGTCGTCGGCCTTGGCATCCTGACCGTTCTGGTCGTCATGGCCGCTCGCGGAAGATTTACCCCACACTACTTCACCCCGCTCGAGATCAGCGGCTTGTACTGGCACTTCGTCGATATCGTCTGGATCTTTTTGTTCCCGCTTTTGTATCTGATCGGCGGACGTTACACCCTGGGGGGCCACTGATGCACGACGCGGCGCACAACCCCGAGGAATCGAAGCTCGTCGACCCAACCGAGCACATCGTTCCCGTCAGCACTTACGTCATGGTCTTCATCGGCTTGATGATCGGTACCGGGCTCACCACCTGGGTCGCCTACATCGATCTCGGCAAATGGAACACCGTCGTCGCCCTCATCATTGCCGTCTGCAAGATGCTGCTCGTCGTGCTTTTCTTCATGCACGTGAAGTACATCCGCAGCCTTTCGCGAATCGTGATCATCGCCGCATTCTTCTGGCTCGGGATTATGGTCGCGCTGTCTCTCTCTGACGAGCTCACTCGCAAATGGGAGATGAATCCCGCCGGCTGGGGCCCGCGCCTCGGCCTCAACTCGCAGGTGGTTTCGTCGAAGCCTGACACTCTCGCCTGATTTTCGTAACACGCCACATGAACGCGACGTCATCCTGAGGGAGCGCAGGCGACCGAAGGATCTCTCTTTGTCTTTTGACTCGCAGCCAGGGGCTCTCAAACCGCCCGAAACGCCACCACCGCGTTCAGCCCGCCAAACGCGAACGAATTCGACAGCGCCGCCTCCACTCGCGCCGTCCGCGGCTTATTCGGAATGTAGTCCAGGTCGCACTCCGGATCGGGCTGGCCGTAGTTTGCTGTTGGAGGCAGGATCCCATTCTGCAGTGCCAGCACCGTCGCCACCGCTTCCAGCGCTCCCGCCGCACCCAGCGCGTGCCCATGCATCGACTTCGTCGAGCTCACTCCGATCTTATCCGCGTGTCCGCCGAACACGCTCCTGATCGCGCGCGTCTCCACCGGATCGTTCCCGGGAGTTCCCGTCCCGTGCGCGTTGATGTATCCGATGGCCTCGGGCGCGAGTCCCGCATCGTTCAACGCGCCGCGCATCGCGCGCGCCGGCCCTTCTGTCGTCGGCTGCGTCAGATGGTGCGCGTCAGATGTCATCCCGAACCCGCAAACCTCCGCGTAAATTCTTGCGCCGCGCGCTTTCGCGGCATCCATCGGCTCCAGCACCATCATCGCGCCGCCTTCGCCCAAAATCATCCCGCGCCGGTCCTTGCTGAACGGCCTGCACGTGTCCGGCGAAATTACGCGCATCGCCTCCCACGCCTTCAGCATCCCCACCGTGAACATCGCCTCGCTCCCGCCCGTCAGCGCGAATTCCGCGTGGCCGTCGCGCACCAGGCGAAACGCCTGCCCGATCGCATGATTCGCCGACGAGCACGCCGTCGATACCGTGTATGCCGGCCCACTAAGGCCCAGGTCCATCGAGATGTGGCTCGCGCCCGCGTTCGCCATCGTCTTCGGAATCGTCAACGGGTGCACACGCCCTCGGTCCGCCACATAGAGGTCCTCAAATCCCTTTTCAATCGCCGATTGCCCGCCCACTGCCGACCCGCACACGATCGCCGACCTTTCCCGAATCTCCTGCGCCAACTCGATCCCCGAATCCTTCAGTGCCTGCCGCGCCGCTACGACCGAAAATTGCGCGAACCGGTCGATGTACTGGTCCTTCCCCTCCGCAAAGTGCTGCGTCGGCTCGTACCCGCGCACTTCTGCGCCGTTGCGAAATCGCAGATTCGAGCAATCCACTGACTGGATCGGCTGAATCGCGCATCGACCCTCGCGCAGTGAGTTCCAGTTTTCGGTCAGGTTCAGGCCCAGCGGGGAAATGATTCCCAGGCCTGTGATTGCCACGCGGCGTGCCGCCATGCACTAATCCGCGGTGCTGGCGGAGCCCATTGACGTGTCGGGCGGCGCGGCAGCCAGCAGCTTCTTGATCCCTTCCACAACGTCGTTCACCGTCTTGATCGACCGCACATCGTCGTCCGGGATCGAGATTTTGAACGCATTTTCCAGCTCGAACAGCAAGGTGAACACGTCGAGCGAGTCGATGCCCATCTCCTGCAGGTTGGAATCGAGTGTGATCTTGTCGGCTGGGATGCGCTTTACGGACGAAAGTGTCGCGATTACTTTCTCGGCCACCGGATCAGACATCCAGCGTTTCCCCCATTCGTGAGTGCGAAGTTCTGCGCATGTCGCCTCGTTCTCATTCGCATCGTCGATTCAAAAACCGTATCGCAAGCCCCGCAAGAAATCAAATTCTAGCAGACCCGCGTTGCCATCGCGTTGTATCATTTCCTCAGCCGAACGGGCCTGAGGCCATTCCTGTTGCAGCGAAAGTTCTAGAACAGCGGCGCCGGTATTTCGAATAGCTAGCTTTGTCGCATGGATAGAAACCCCTTTGACCTACATCACCGAAGCTAGTGTTCGTGCGTCTGCCGTCGAGTACGTGCGCCACCGTTGGGGCAGGGCAAATCCCTCGCAAGAGCCTTACTCGAAACTGTCCATTTTGGGGAAGGGAGTATCATGACTTTGAGTCCAACTCCGCTCAGCCCAACACAGACGATACAGTTCGAGCGGGGACACGCCGCACAGACGCACCCTAGGCCAGAGCACATCAAAATCGGAGACGCCTGGTATCTCGGAATTCCCAAGGCGAAGGCGCGGTACCAACTCGTCGAAGCAATCTTTGGGCTGCTGCAACAGCCTGAGGGTATCTGCCTTTTGGAGAATTCCTTGGCCGATGCCTGTGATGGTTGGTTGCAGCGGGCAAAATCGAAAATCGAAAATAGTCACCAACGGGGACGAGGTTTATCACGTTTTGTTCAATACAGACCGCGATAAACACAAGATTGAGGCTGCAATCCGCGAGTGGGATAAACCGCCAACGTCGATCGGAGCGTTCGGAAGCATGAACGAAAAAGCCGCAGCGCAGATCGCATCCGCGCAAAGCCTGACCAGAGAACAGTTGGCTGCGTTCGGCAAGAGCGCTCAATCCGTATTCGTCAGGGCTTATGACGGAGAGGGCTACATCCAGTGGAACAGATGATGACGACGGTTCCGCTTGCTCGCTAGCGCGTCGGTGGCGGCTCCGGAATAGCTTCGCCGTCCTTGCGAGGATCGGACGCGCCATAGTTCACGCCTTTCGAGAAGTCGCGGCGAACGGCCTGGCCGCCTCCCACCTCCGTGGCATAATCCCCGAGCAGCTCTATCCGGTCCCCGCGCGCTGTCAACGCATCGCGTACCGCCTGCGGAATCCGGTCCTCCATGGCCACGTCGCATCCGTCGAACGTCAACTTGGTGAACCGCGCGGCTTCCATGGCGGCTTGAATATTCATCCCGAAGTCGACCACATTCGAAACAAACTGAGCATGTGCCTGCGCCTGATTGAACCCGCCCATGATGCCGAAGGCAATCCGCTCGTCTCCGCGAGCCATGAATCCCGGAATGATCGTGTGCAGCGGCCGCTTGTGTCCGGCCAGCGCATTGGGCGAGGTGGGATCAAGGCTAAAGAGTCCGCCACGATTCTGCAGCGAAAAACCCACACGGTCCGGGACCAGCCTCGCTCCGAACTCCGCGAAATTGCTCTGGATCAGCGAAACCATATTTCCGTCGCGGTCCACTGCCGTCAAGTAAGTCGTATCGCCCGTGGTGGGGAGCTGCGGTTCGCCCGGCGAAACCGCACAGTTCGCCTTCGCCATGTCGATCAGCTTGGCTCGCTGCGCCGCATAGTCCTTCGCCAGCATTCCTTCGACGGGCACTTTGCTGAATCTCGGGTCGGCCACATACCGGTGCATGTCGGCGTAGGCCAGCTTTTTCGCTTCGATCATCACCTGCAGAGCGTCGGCGGAATTATGTCCGAACTGGGACAGAGCAAACCGCTCCATCAAATTCAACATCATCAGCGCCGCGATCCCCTGGCCGTTCGGCGGAATCTCGTAGACGGTCCAGCCGTGATACGTCGTCGAAATCGGCTCGACCCATTCGCTCGAATAATCGGCGAGGTCCTGCGCCGTCATCGTCCCGCCAAGCTTCGATGAAAATTCGACGATTCGCGACGCGATCTCCCCTTTGTAATAGGCGTCACGCCCGCCGGAGGCAATCGCTTCAAGCGAGCGCGCCAGCGCCGGATTCCGGAACAACTCGCCCACGCGCGGGACACGGCCGTCGATCAGATACGTGGACGAAAGATTTCCGTCTTTGCCTTCCGCTCCCTGCCAGTACACGGCGTCCCATTCCGCCACCGGGAAGCCTTCGCGCGCGTAATAAATTGCTGGCGCCAGCAGTTCAGGCAGCTTTTTTGTGCCGAATCGCGCGAGCAATTTCGACCAGCCATCCACCGCGCCCGGAACCGTCACCGAATCGATTCCGGTTTGCGGCATCGCGGTAATCCCCTTGCTCTTCAGGAATTCGATCGTCAACTTTTCCGGCGCCCAGCCGCTGGCGTTCAATCCGTAGAGCTTTCCTGATTTCGCATCGTAAACGATGGCGAAAAGGTCTCCGCCGATGCCGCTCATCATCGGCTCCACGACGCCCATCACCGAGTTGGTAGCCACGATGGCGTCCACGGCACTGCCACCTTTCGCCAGAACGGCCGCGCCAGCCTGCGCAGCCAGCGGATTCTCCGCCGCCACGATTCCGCCGCGGCTGATCACCATGGACCGCCCTTGCGAACGGCTCTCCTGCGCCCCGGTAACCGCAAGGGCCATTCCCCATGCGAGCAAAATCGTTACAACTAATCTCGCGTATCTCCGCACCAGTTCTCTTGCTCCTTGCTCATCACGACTTTCGTACTCGCTACTCAAACAAGTATCCTTTGCATCCGCACGAGGAAAGAAAATTTTCGGCCAGCATAACTTATTCTCGTTCGCGTCGTGAACGCTCTTTCAATAATGTACAGGTCGTACTGTGCCCCGTCGCTGACTGTACTTCCGGACAGTATTTCTTCCCGCCCGCTTTGCTAGCCTGAATAGTTGTCATAAGGAGAATCTCGCGGTGAGGGAAGCCGAAATTGCAACGTCCGAACCCCGCAGCAACGCTGGCCTTGGACTGCCGCGAGGATAGACGCCTTCCCGTTTCGGTCTATCCATGGGTGCGCGCTTTACGACGCCACCGGAGCAAGATCTATGATTTTTTTAATCGCAACTCCAGGAATTAGAATCCGGCTCAAATAATTGAAAACAAAGATGAGCGATCGTTTCTAATCGCAACTAAAACGGAGGTGGCATTTTCCGAGGCGAAGAAAAAACGGAACACGGCTTGATCCACAGCCGCGAGGCACGGCCAGCGGACGGCCTCGGAAGTGTTCGTCTCGCACGTTTTGGTGCGCGCCAGATCGTACATGCTGCCGATTAAGATTCGTCGTAACTCATTGCAAACAAAGGATCGGTACACAAGTTAATCGGACATAAACTGGGGTGCTCGATGACACGCTTTTCAGGCTCAGCGCATTCGAAGATCTGCCCCGCTCGCGACCGACGCTCGTCGAGTCAGCGGAATTCGTATGGCATAATGAGGCGTTCCGGGACCGGACCCAGCTGCTCCGCCCGGTCACGTCACACCGAATGACATTCCGCGAGAAAATTCGGAAGCGGGCCCTTTCCGCGCACCGCAAGCTGCGCGAACTGCGCGGTATAGCGAAGGCCCTCGCTTCTACGCGGCACCCCCTGCTCGTCCATATCATTCCCATACGCCGCTGCAATCTTTCCTGCACCTATTGCAATGAATTCGACGACTTTTCGCAGCCTGTTCCGACCGAAGAGATGTTTCGCCGCATCGACCTGCTCGGCGCGATGGGCGCCGCCGTCATCACGATCAGTGGCGGCGAGCCGCTGCTCCACCCCGATCTCGACGCCATCATCGCGCGCATCCGCAAGAACGGCATGATGGCCGGACTCATCACGAACGGCTATCTGCTTGTCGCCGAACGCATCGAGCACCTCAATCGCGCCGGCCTCGAATATCTGCAGATCAGCATCGACAACGTGAAGCCCGACGATGTTTCGAAGAAAAGTCTCAAGGTGCTCGACCAGAAACTGCAACTGCTTGCCGAGCACGCCGAATTTCAGGTGAACATCAATTCCGTTCTCGGCAGCGGCGTGCGCAATCCGGAAGACGCGCTGACGGTCGCCCATCGTGCACAGGGATTAGGCTTCACGTCGACCGTTGGAATCCTGCACGATGGCAATGGCCAGTTGCAGCCGCTCGGCACGCGCGAGCGCGAAATTTTCGAAGAGATCATGTCGCTCGGCAAGCGTTCGTTCTCTCGCGTGAATGGATTTCAGCACAACATCGCCGCCGGCAAGGAGAATGACTGGCGCTGCCGTGCCGGCGCCCGTTATCTCTACATTTGCGAGGACGGCCTGGTCCATTATTGCTCGCAGCAGCGCGGCCATCCCGCGATTCCGCTCGACCAATATTCTGAAGAACATCGCAGGCGCGAATTCTTGACCAAGAAAGGCTGCGCCCCGCGCTGCACTGTCTCATGCGTTCACCAGATTTCGATTGTTGACCGCTGGCGCGCGCCTCAAACGATTGATGGAGGTTCGGCTGCTTCTCCCGATTCTCTCGTTCAACTTACCGGTCCGGTGGCCCGCAACTAGATCGCGAGGATGCGCGCATCGCAAACTCGCCCCTGAGTAGCTATGGCATCGACAGCTGAATACGTGCAGCCGGTGCCGGAGGTGAGCCCCTGGCTCATCGCCGGCACCGTAATCATGGCGACCTTTATGGAAGTGCTCGACACGAGTGTCGCCAACGTGTCGCTGCCGCATATCGCGGGCAATCTCTCGGCCAGCGTCGACGAAAGCACCTGGGTTCTTACTTCCTACCTGGTTTCGAACGCTATCGTCCTGCCCCTCACCGGATGGCTTTCTACTCTCTTCGGCCGCAAGCGTTTCTTCCTCGCCTGCATCGTGATGTTTACGCTCAGCTCGCTCCTGTGCGGGCTCGCGCCTTCGCTTCCATTGCTCGTTTTGTTTCGCGTGATGCAAGGCGCTGGCGGCGGAGGACTGCAGCCCATTTCACAAGCAATTCTGGTCGACAGCTTTCCGCGCGACAAACAGGGCATGGCCATGGCCATCTACGGAATGGGCGTCGTGGTTGCGCCCACGATCGGTCCCACGCTTGGCGGCTGGATCACCGACAGCTATTCATGGCGCTGGATTTTCTTCCTCAACGTTCCCGTGGGAATCGTGGCGGTGATGATGACGTCCATTCTGATTGTCGATCCCCCGCAGACGGTCCGCAAAACCTTCAGGGAAGGACTGAAGATCGATTTTATCGGCCTCGGGCTCTTGAGTGTGGGCTTGGGATTTCTTCAGGTCGTCCTGGACAAAGGCGAGCGCGACGATTGGTTCGGTTCGCGTTTCATTCTGTGGGCCACGGTGCTTGCGATCGTGGCGTTGATTGCCGCAGTTTTTTGGGAATTGCACACCGAGCACCCCGTGATTGACCTGCACCTGTTAAAGGATCGGAATTTTCTGGTCTCGACGTTCATGATGTACGTCCTGGGCGTGGTGATGTACGGAACTACTGTGTTGCTCCCGATTCTGTTGCAGACACTGATGGGCTACACGGCCGAGAAAAGCGGCATTGTCCTGCTGCCGGGCGGTCTCGTCTTGCTGGCATTGCTGCCCTTTGTGGGCATGTTGCTCGGCCGCGTGGAGCCGCGCTGGGCTGTAGTTTTCGGCCTACTGATGATGGCGATCGGCCTGTACGACTTGTCGCATTTCACGCTGCAAACAGGAATTGGGACCGCGGTCAATGACTGGATTGTCTCGCGCGCCGGCACGGCATTTCTCTTCGTTCCCATCAATGTAATGGCATTCTCGTTTGTGCCGCCGCCGAAAATCAATAGCGCCACAGGGTTCATCAATCTTGCGCGCAACGTTGGCGGCAGCACCGGCATTTCATTCGTCACCACCATGCTCGACCGCCGCGCTCAGTTTCACCAGAGCGTGCTTTCCGGAAACATCCAAAACGGCAATTTTGATTTCCAGATGGCGCTTCATAGGATCACGCACGTCCTGATGGCGCGGGGTCTGAGCGCTCCGCACGCTCTGCACGAAGCCTACGGCTTGATCTATGCACAAGTGCAGCGCCAGGCGATGATGCTGTCGTTCGTGGACAACTTCTGGCTGATGTCGATGATCTGCATTGCCGTGATTCCGCTGCTCTTCATCATGAAGAAGCCGAAACCGCGCGCGGAGCGAGTTCCGGTTCACTGACCGGATGACAATACATGCTGCTAGGCGCGACGCCCCTCCAGAATTTGCGGGAAGGAGCCGCTGCGCAGCTCCGGCTCCGACAATCCGGTCAGTTCCTGCACTTCACTTGCTGCGAGCGCGCCGCAATTAATCGCCTGTACAAAATAGTTCAACAAGCCTTGCGCCATGGCGGCATCATCGAATACCTGCCCGACTCGCGTGGCCTGCGCGGCTTTCTCGACGAAATTGCGCAGCCGCTGCGCAGTCGAATCGAGATTTTCGAGGAAGAACGAATAGACGGCGGCATAGCGGACGGGCAGCTGCGCGGGATGCAAATCCCATCCCTGGTAATAGCCGTTGGTGAGCGATCTTCGGATATTCTCGAAATGCAATTTCCAGGCGTAGTGAACTGCCGCACGATTTTCTTCCGTTTGGCGGACGGCCAGCGGATTCTCGTCGGTCGCTTTATGCGGCGGAATCGGCATGATGTTCGTGGGGCCGTCCGCGAGCCGAATGCCGGTTCCTGCCAGCGCCACTTGCATCGTCGATCGAGCAAAATCGGACGCGGGGTGCGTCATCGGTTGGTAGACCGCAGCGATATTGCACGACGCGGTGTAATCGTAAGGGCCGAAATGAACGGCCACGCAGCGCCCACGCGCCGCGCTGACCAGAGGCAACAGGTTCACTCCGCCGCGTTCGTTGAAGATGGCCTGCGGAGTTTCGATCATCAACTCGATGCGCAGCGCTCCGGGCTCAAGATCCAACATCGGCTCGAGTTGCGAGCAAACGTCCGCAAGCGCGGCCACTTCATCGGGCAACGTGACTTTTGGCAGCGTGATGCAAAAATTATTCGGCACTCGCCCGCCGGTTTTTCCCGCGAGCTCGGTCAGGAATATGTCGATCGTGCGGATGCTGCGATCACGGAGCTCTTCATTCAGCGGCTTGGTGCGGATGCCGATGAACGCGGGAAGCTCGCCGGCCGTCATTCCAGCGCTCATCTCTTTCGCCGCCGCGACCGCATGGCCATCTTCTTCCTGGTCGGATCGGTTTCCGTAACCGTCTTCGAAATCGACACGCAAATCTTCAACCGGTTCGCGCCGCAACTTCTCCTGGACGCGCCGATAGACCGTGTGCGCAAACCAGGCAGGCTCGTTCTCGCGTTTTGCTGCTTTGGAATCGCTTTCGATCGCCTTCGACAGGGACGCGGCTGCGTTCGCAGAATCGGGCAGAAGCTCGGCACCTTTCAAACCGATTGCTCTGGCAAACGTGGCGAAGTCTGGTCCGTATTCCGCGAGGGATCGCAGGGCGAGCTCGCCGAGTTTTCGCGCAGTTCCGGCGCGAAACAGATGCGCGCCTCCATAGACCACGTGCACCGGTTGCCGGCCGTCCGGTGGGCCCGGATAGCGATTGCGAAATGCTTTGTGCGCCAGTCCCAGGCGAGTGGAAATATCTCGCAGCGACTCCTGTGGCAGGGTTCGTTTCATGAAGATCCTTTGAACGTGACTTGGATTTTTGCGCGAGGGCACGCGCTACGCTCAGGTTTTTGCAACCCGCTCTTCGCCGGCATAAATCACGAAACGCCGGCCGCGCAGAAACCCGATCAGAGTCTGGCGCAGCTCCCGCGCAAGCTGCACGGCCAGGCTCGACGGCGCCGACACGGACGCGACGACCGGCAATCCCGCAACAATCGCTTTTTGCACGATTTCGAATCCGCCGCGCCCGCTGACCATCAAGATCGACTCGGCGAGCGGAAGGCGATCCTGCTGCAGCGCCCAGCCGACAACCTTGTCTACTGCATTATGCCGCCCGATATCTTCGCGCAGGACAAGCAACTCGCCTTTGGCATCGAAAAGCGCAGCCGCGTGAAGTCCTCCCGTCCGACCGAAAACGGCTTGCGATTCGCGCAGCGAATCCGGCAAACGCACGAGCACTTCGGGATCGAGGCGAAAACGAGGGTTCGGAGGCTCAAGGGTCCGCGCCCGAACGGAATCAATAGAGGCTTTGCCGCAAATTCCGCAGCTCGAGGCCGCGAAGAAATGACGGCGCATCTTATCGAAATCCGGAATCGAATCCGGAGCGAGCTCCACGCGAACCACATTGGCGCGATTCGCGTCCGAATCTCCCTGGTTGGGTTCCAGCGCGATGATCTGCGCGCGCCGCTGAACCAATCCTTCTGTGAACAGGAATCCCGCGGCTAATTCGGTATCGTGCCCCGGCGTGCGCATCGTGACGCTCAGCGGGTTCTCGCCGATGCGGATTTCGAGCGGCTCCTCGGCCGCAAGATAATCATCCTTGCGCCGAACTTCCCCGGCATCCCACTCAAAAACTTGTGTCAGGTCCACACTGCGAGGTTTTCGCGCCAAGCCGCCGTCCCCGTTGAATCAGCCTACAGTCAGGCGTTCAGCATACATCCGGGAAGGATTGAAGCTGACTCAAAAAAGATTCGAGTCACGCGCGGCGGCTTAAAACCAATTTTTAGGCATCGATCAATAAGAAACCGGCTCGAGAAATCGGTGGGCCAAAATTCTGCTTGTGCGCGGTTACAAAATAATGAATGCGCCGTAAACACGGAGCGCGCATTCAGGCGAGGAGGCGCGCCCTCTAGAGGCGACGTGGAGAGGAATGCAACTGGGGATCGCTTGCCTGCTCCTACGGCTGCTGCTAAACTATCGCGGCAAGAGCTTAACTCCTGCTCCTGCAATATTTCCTCGAGAAGGCTTTCATGTCTGGACATTCGAAATGGGCCACAATCAAGCATAAGAAGGCGGCTACCGATGCGCGCCGCGGCAAAATCTTCACCAAGCTAATTCGAGAATTGACGATCGCCGCTCGTGTGGGAGGCGCGGACCCCAACTCGAATCCCAGGCTGCGCACCGCGATTTTGGCCGCGAAGGGCGAAAACATGCCCAACGACAATATCGAGCGCGCCATCCAGCGTGGCACGGGCCAGCTCGAGGGCGAGACACTCGACGAAGTGATGTTCGAGGGCTATGGGCCCGGCGGCGTGGGCGTGCTGGTGCAGGTGGTGACGAGCAATCGCAACCGGATTGTCAGCGAGATCCGCCATCTGATGTCGAAAAACGGCGGGAACATGGCGGAATCGGGAGCCGTCGGTTGGATGTTTCATCGTAAGGGCGACATCGCCGTCGCGAAAGAGCAGGCGGATGAAGACAAGATGATGAGCATCGTCCTGGACGCGGGCGCGGAAGATCTCCGCGATGACGGCTCGTCGTGGGAAGTGATTACCCCGCCTGAAGTGATGGAAAAAGTGCGAGAGGCGCTGACTGGTAGCGGGATCACGCCCACGTCAGCGGAAGTGGCCTGGATTCCGCAGAATTACGTCAAGCTCAGCGGTCCGCAAGCGCAACAGATGCTGCGGATGGTGGAAGCGCTGGAAGACCACGACGACGTGCAACACGTGTATGCCAACTTCGACATCGACGAGAAGGAAATCCAGGCGGCAGTGGCCGGATAGTTCGCTTCGCGTCGCATTTCCCGGAAAAAACGCTACCGTCCTCATTTGGGCCGCACGTACACTTGTGCGGTCTCATATGCTTGGTGAATCCAGAACGCGCGGCGCAGCGAATCGCAAGATTCGAGTGCTGGGAGTCGACCCGGCGGTTTCCGGCTCGACGGGGTATGGAGTGATCGAATTCGACGGCGCTCAGTCGCGAGCATTGCGATTTGGTGCGCTGAAACTTCCTTCTCGAGCGACGTTTGCCGCCCGGCTGCGTGAAATGCACGTGCTGATCAGCGGCTTGGTCGAGGATTTCGCGCCCGATGCGGTCGCAGTCGAGTCCGTATTCACGGCGCTGAACATGAGAACTGCGCTGAAACTGGCGGAAGTGCGAGGAGTGGTGCTGCTGGCTGCCGCGCAGGCGCAAGTTCCCGCGCACAGCTATTCCCCGCGTGAAGTGAAGGCGAGCGTTGCTGGATTTGGCGGCGCCTCAAAGCAGCAGATTCAACAGATGGTGCGTTCGCTGCTGAACCTTTCGCAGTGCCCGGAACCTGCGGACGCGTCTGATGCGCTGGCCGTGGCGCTGTGCCACGCATACTTTTCAGACGCGAAAGAGCGGCTCGCACTCGCGGCGGCCAGCAAGCAAAAAACGATAGCTACCACCGCAAGGCCGCGGCGAGAGACGTACGGCTTGTCACGCGGATAATGTTTCGAAGGCCAACCCGCGATCATTTTTTTTCGGCAATTCTTCTGGTCACTCTGGCTGCTCTCCTAGCGAGGGCTGCCGAGGGACCTACCGTCACTTTCCGCAAGATTTTCAAATCGAGCTATCCCGAATTTGTGGAAATCAAGGTGAACCAATCGGGGGCGGGCACAACGGATATTCGGCAGCTCAGCGATGACCCCAGCCCGCAGCCGCTGCAGATCGACCCGGCGCTAGCCCAAAAGATTTTCGACCTGGCGGCGAAGCTGCACAATTTCGACGGCATCGACCTCGAAATGCATCGCCGAATTGCGAATCTCGGTCAAAAGACATTCACGTATCAATCAGGGGCCGAAACCCACAGCGTCACTTTCAACTATACGGTGGATCAGTCCGCGCAACAGTTGCTCGATATCTTTGAAAATCTTTCGAGGGAGCAGACCGATCTTTCCGATCTGCAGCGAACGATGCGCTTCGACCGACTCGGCGTCAATGATGTGCTGGCCCAAATTGAGAAGGATTACGATCACAACCTGCTGCCCGACCCGAAGCGGTTTCTGCCCGCGCTCGATCAGTTAGCTGGCGACGACCACTACGTGAATATTGCCCGGGAGCGCGCTCGCGCACTGGCGAGCCGAATCCGAACCTCCTCGTCGTAACCTATTAGCGGAACAGGCGAAAGTCCAGGTTACCTTCTGGGTATCCAGCGGACCACACCCGATTGAATCTTCATCCATCTTTCTGGAACCCTGACAGCATCAGAGGGGAATGACGAACATGCGAACCCAATTGAAGGTAGGAATCGGACTGCTGTCTGCAATTGCGTTTTTGGCACTCATCCCCGCGCGGGTGTTGCCGCAGTCGAGCGAGCTGAGCTCGAGAATTACTGCGGCGATCAATCCGGCGCAGCTAACGGTTCTCATGGGCAATGTTCACCCATTGGCCCGCGCAGAGTTCGACCGTGGCGCCGCGCCAGCGAGCCTAGCGCTGGACCACATGCTGCTTGTGCTGCAGCGCAGCCCGCAGCAGGAAGCCGCGCTCGCAAGTTTGGCTGCGCAGCAGCAGGACCGTTCCTCACCCAATTACCACAAGTGGCTGACGCCAGAGCAATTTGCCGCGCAGTTTGGTGCCGCCGATTCGGACATTCAGAAGGTGACATCGTGGCTGCAGTCGCAAGGTTTCCAGGTGAATTTCGTTACGCGCGGCAAGAACACGATCGACTTTTCGGGCAATGCCGGCCAAGTGCTGCAAGCGTTCCACACGGCGATCCATCGGTATGTGCTGAGCGACGGCGAGGAGCATTGGGCGAATGCCACCAGCCCTGAGATTCCCACCGCACTGGCGCCCGTGGTTGCGGGCGTCGCTTCGATGAACAACTTCCGCAAGAAACCGATGGCGCATTTCGTCGGCACAGTACATCGGCCGGCGAAATCGGCGAAAACGACGATCGTACATCCGGCATTCACGTTCGCGGGCGACTGCTACGGTACGGGCACGAATTGCTATACGCTGGGTCCGGCGGACTTCAACACAATTTACAACGTGACCGTCGGAAGTACTGGCGGCACCGGCGAAACAATCGCGATCGTCAGCGACTCGGACGTAAGCGAAACGGATTTGGCTGATTTCCGTCAGCTTTTCGACTTACCTGCACTAACGGTGTGTACGACTGCGACTTGCACCGGAAGCTATTACCGCCAGGTTGAGACGGGCACGGATCCTGGTATTCAGCCGTGCAGCACCGGCGGCGACGAGTGCGAGGCGGCTCTCGACACGCAATGGTCAGGCGCCGCCGCCCCATCAGCCGCGATTAATCTTGTAGTTTCCCCAACCACGGCTACAACGAGTGGGCTGGATACGTCCGCTTCGTACATCGTGAATTGCCCGACAGTCAGTTCCACCTGCGCGTTTGCGATACCGGCTGGAATTTTGAGTTACAGCTATGGAGCTTGCGAATTCGCGCTAGGCTCGGCGGGGAATACTTTTTACAACAATTTGTGGAGTCAGGCCGCGACCGAGGGCATCACGGTCGTCGTTTCGAGCGGGGATATGGGTTCCGCGGGTTGCGACCCGCCCGCCCCAGCTGACCTGGATACGGCGGACCCGGCGACGATGGGTCTCGCAGTGAACGGAATTGCATCGACGCCTTTCAACGTCGCGGTAGGCGGAACAGATTTTGACTACCCGACTCCCTTCGCTGCTCCAACGACATACTGGTCGTCCACCAACGCATCCGGAACTCAGGAGTCGGCGGTCGGCTATATTCCCGAAATGACCTACAACGACTCCTGCACCAACTCGTGGATCTATTCGAACGCGCTCGGACTAAGCAGCGCAGAAGCGGGTTGCAACAATGCGACGGCTCAGGAGGATGGAGTAGTTGCTCCGATGGGCGGGGGTGGCGGTGTCAGCGCGTGTACAGCGCCAACCTCCACGACGGTTACGAGCTGCGCCGGTGGTTACGCGAAACCATCGTGGCAGAGCGGGCAGGGTGTGCCGAACGATGGCAAACGCGATCTGCCCGATATCGTCTTCTTCGCCGGCGACGGGGAAGTCTCCGGAAGCTTTTATATTTACTGCGAACAAGACATGAATGAGGACGGGTTGCCCTGCAGTCTTTCGATTCCAGCTGGAATCGATCCGTCGACGGACGAGCCCTTTTACGACTTCCAGGGTGTCGGTGGAACCTCGGTGTCGGCGCAGGCCTTCGCAGGCATCGTTGCAGTCACCGATCAGAAACTCGGAGGCGTCCAGGGAAATCTGAATCCGATGCTCTATTCTTTGGCTGGCGAGCAAGCTGCATCCAGCTGCAGTTCGAGTTCCCCAGCCAGCACTTGCGTATTCCACGACGTGACGGTGGGAACGATTTCGCAGCCGTGCCAGGCCGAGCCCGCGCCAGCAACTCCGAACTGCACCACGACAGGCAGCAACGCGATTGGGCTTCTTGAGGCAAACGGAACGGAAGCGTACAACGCGGGAACGGGATTTGATCTTGCCACCGGGCTTGGATCGATAAATGTCGCGAACTTCCTCGGCGGCGCGGGTCCGAATTTCTACTTGTCATCCGCGTCTCCGGCACTCACGTTGCCAAAAGCGGGCGGCTCAGCAACGATGACAGTCGCGGCGAACGCGGTGAGCAGTTTGCCCAGCGACAGCATAGCCATCAGCTTTTCCGGCTTACCGTCGGGCGTGTCATGCAGTGCTATGCCGGCTAGTGTTAGCATCGGCGGTGGCACTGCTAGCGGCTCGACAACTGTGACCTGCACGAACAGCGCCGCGCTGCTTACGCCCGCAAGACGGCCAGGAATGTTCAGCGGTCACGTAGCTGAAATTTCAACTGCTGTCTCGCTCGCTCTGACAATAGCGGGCATTCTTCTGCTGGGTGCGAGCGGCCGAGAGCGGCGGTGGGGCACGGCTCTGGCGTTATTCGCCTTCGCCTTTGTCCTTGCGACCGCAGGCTGCGGTGGAAGCTCGAGTAGTGGTGGTGGAGGCGGAGGTGGTAGTTCGACTACAACCACTGCGAACGTGATCGGCGCGGACTCATCTGGCCGCTCGTTCACGATGAATTTTGCAATTACAGTGCAATAGCTTTGTTCGCGGGCGGCGATCCGGGATTTTTTGAGGCGTCTGCAAGTTGGCGCTAGGAAACTGTGATTCCTGCGTAGCCGACGACGTGCTCGTGATCGCCGCTCACCTCTCCTGAAGTCGCATAGCGAATCAGCTTCGCCTGCTTAGCGCCTAATTCCACAACTGCCACGAGCATCGCCGTGGTCGCGGCATACCCGCACATCGAAATTCCTTCATTACGCACCACGTCATAAAGACCGCGCGGATCCAGCGCAAGAATGCGTTCGATTGCACGGGAATCTTTAGCGCGCGTGATCGTGTCGTTTTCATAATGATTCATGTCCGAACTTGCGATCACCAACACGCGCTCAGGGCACGACTTCACGATTCCAGCGACGGCGCGTCCCAATTCTTCGAGCGCGCCGTAGCGATCCGAAGCGAGCACTACGGGCACAAACCGAAAGCCATTGACCAACCGCTGCAGAAAGGGAATCTGCACTTCGAGCGAATGCTCCTGTTGATGCGCGACCGGATCTTCGCGGAGTAACGGATCGCTGCGCGCTAATTCCACGGCGAGCGGGCAATCAATCGACGCCTCCCCGAGCGGCGTCGCGAAGCTTCCTTCCGTGAGAATTGCAAGCGGCTGGCCTTGCGGAAAATGGCGAGGGCCGAGAAGAATGCAGCGCTCCGGAATTTCAATCGATGCGTATACCGCACCCGCCACATGACCCGAATACATGTAACCCGCATGCGGCACGACACAGCCCAGCGCGCGGATCTTGATTCCAGTCGCTGGGTCAGAACACAACGAATCGACTTGCCGCGCAAGCTCGCCCGGTTCGGAGGGATAAAACCGGCCGGCGACGGCAGGCGGGCGGACCATTCCCCAATTTGTAACACAATCAAAGGCGAAGGGCTGAGTTCAGCGAGATTCGCAGGTGAAGCGAACTACTGAGGCTTCGATGGATGGCCGTGGATTTTCAGCGCGACAGTCTGGCCCTGCTGATAGAGGATTTTCACCTTGTCGCCGTATTGGTAGCCGCCAGAGTCTTCGATTTGTTGCATTCGCGTCTTCAGGTTGTCCGAGTAGGTAAAAGTGTGAATCATTCTCTCGTTGCCCTGTTCGCGAACGATGATCGAGCGCGCGTCAGCGTGGATTACCTCGGCGTGCATCCAGAGCTGATTGGTTGCAACGGGCGGTCCGCCGCTCAGGGTTCTCACGACAATCGGCGCAATGGGATCGACCTGAGCTCGCGCGGGTACGGCGATGAAGGCAAGTCCCGCGGCGAGAGCCGCGACCGCAATTGTCTTAAAGCTGCTCATCGAAAGAAATCTTCAGTGACTTCAAGAATTTAATGTCCTGCGGCGTGATCTCAACCTTCGGCAAAACCGTTTCTTCTTCGAGCACATCTTCATCGACGCGAATGTGCAGCGATTCGAGAAAGCGGCGATCTTGCGACGTCATTTTCGCATCCTGTGCATTCCGGCGGGCCAGTCCGATGGTGGCGTCAAGCTTCAGGACGATGTCAAAGCCCGCGGCTCGGACGCCGGAGATTGCCTCGGCGATGCGCTCGGATTCGGACACCGTATCGTTAATCGCGTGTCCCAGCTCTCGCAGCAACTGCTTCATGTTGTCGTCGAGTTGCAAGGGCGTAACCTCCGGAGAAGCCCTGCCATAGTCTCAATTTTAGGGCTGCGTTTACAACGAAAACAAGGACTTCGATGCCCGGTGGTCCGCGCCGGTTACCTGGTCTGGCGTTTCCGGAGCTGCTCGGACAGGCGCATCGAAAGCGCAACTTATACTAGAATTGTGGTATGTCCGGGCGGATGCTTGTAGCTCTCTGGCGGTCCTTTCTGGTCACGCTGCGCGTTTTCTGGCGCGTGACTCGACAGCTCTTTCATGAGGCTACCGGAGCACTTTTTGGGCTCTTTGCCGCTTATGGCGCGTTCGTGGCGTGGAAGCAGTGGCGGCACCGCCCTGTTCTCTGGATCATGGGCATCGCCATTGCGTACGCGGTGGCGATGGCCGTGTTTGCCGTGGGCTCGTTCCGCCGCGCCAAACGCGTACGCTGATGTAATCGGCCAAACCGTGAAATCCTGTGGCTGACCGCACGCACAACCGAGTTTCGGTTCCGGAGAAGAAAAAAGCCTCAACCACCGGCCTGCCGATGGCTCCGGTGATTGGTTCGAAGGATCGCGCGGACTGGGACCCGGAACGCGATCTGGGCTATCCCGGCCAGTTTCCCTTCACGCGCGGCGTCTATCCCACAATGTATCGGGGCCGGCTGTGGACCATGCGGCAGTACGCCGGCTTCGGCACTGCCGTCGAGTCGAACCGGCGTTACCGCTATCTCCAGTCGCAGGGACAAACAGGACTGTCGGTTGCGTTCGATTTGCCCACGCAGATCGGAATGGATTCGGATGCGCCGCTCGCGCTGGGTGAGGTGGGCAAGGTCGGCGTGGCGATTGATTCGCTGGAGGACATGCAGACCCTATTCGAGGGCATTCCGCTCGATCGCGTCTCGACATCGATGACAATCAACGCGACCGCTTCGATCCTGCTGGCGCTGTACGTTGCAGTGGCGAAGCAACAGGGCGCGGACCTGCGGCGCCTGTCCGGGACGGTGCAGAACGACATCCTGAAGGAGTACATCGCGCGCGGCACTTACATTTATCCGCTGCGTCCGGCCATGCGCATCGTCACCGACATTTTCGCATGGTGCCGCAGCGAGGTACCCAAATGGAACGCGATTTCGATTTCCGGCTATCACATTCGCGAAGCAGGCTCGACCGAAGTGCAGGAAGTCGCCTTTACGTTGGCGAACGGGATCGCCTATGTGGAAGCTGCCATCGCGACTGGATTGCAGGTGGATGAATTCGCGCCGCAACTTTCGTTTTTCTTCAACTCGCACAACGAATTCTTGCTGCAAGTCGCAAAGTTTCGCGCTGCGCGACGGCTATGGGCGCGCACGATGCGCGAACGGTTCGGCGCGCGCGATCCGCGGTCGTGGATGCTTCGATTTCACGCGCAGACGGCGGGATCGTCGCTCACGGCCCAGCAGCCGGAAAACAATATCGCTCGTACGGCTTTGCAGTGCCTGGCCGCTGTGTTGGGAGGTTGCCAGTCGCTGCACGCGAATGCACTTGATGAGGCGCTCGCGCTGCCAACCGAGCAGGCCGCGCTGCTGGCCTTGCGAACCCAGCAGATCATTGCCGAGGAGACCGGAGTTGCGAATACGATCGACCCCGTCGCGGGCTCCTTCGCTATCGAGAAATTGACCGACGAGATCGAAGCCGGCGCTTGCGACTACATCTCGAAAATCGATGCAATGGGCGGCATGTTGCGCGCCATTGAAATTGGTTACGTACAGCAGGAAATCCAAAAATCGGCCTATGAATACCAACAGGCGGTGGAGCGCGGTGAGCAGGTTGTGGTCGGCGTGAATCGATTCCAATCAGATGCAGAACAGCCGATTCCCACGATGCGTATTGATCCGGAAATTGAACGCTCTCAAATAGCCCGATTGAACGCGTTACGCGCGAGACGTGACGTTTCGAAATCGCAGGCCGCGTTGGAAGAGGTGGAACGGCGCGCGCGCGGAACCGAAAACCTGATGCCGGCGATCCTTGCGGCGGTCGAGGCCTACGCTACGGTCGGCGAAATATCCGATGCAATGCGCCGGGCATTCGGCGAGTACCAGGAATCCGTCGTGATCTGAGGCGCTTCCGCTGGGCCGTATTTTCCGGCGTTCACACGAATGAAGCTCATCCTTGCATCTGCCTCGCCGCGACGCGCGGAAATTCTTCGCAACGCGGGCTTCGATTTCGAAGTTCATCCGGTGCTCGTTGACGAGTCGCTTAAGACGGGAGAGTGTGCGAGCGATTATGTTCGGCGCCTTGCGCTTGACAAGGCTCGCGCCGTAGCCGAATCCATGGACGGTACGGACAGATGTTTGTTCATCGGAGCGGACACAATCGTCGTTGCCGGGAGCGAGATTTTGGGCAAGCCGAAATCGGAGGAAGATGCACGGAGAATGCTGCGGCGACTGACCGGAACCACGCACGAAGTTCACACAGGGTTGGCTCTGCTGAGACGAGCGCCTGGAGTCGAGCATGTCGCAGAGGAAATCACGCGCGTGACCTTTGCACGGCTCTCAGATGACGAAATTGAAAACTACGTCGCGACTGGCGAGCCCTTCGGCAAAGCGGGCGGGTACGCAATCCAGGGAATCGGCGGGCGATATATCACGAGAATCGAGGGCTGTTATTTCAACGTGGTTGGATTTCCGCTGGCGCGCTTCTATTCGCTTCTGCGGGAATTTGGATGGGAATTGCGCTGAAACTGAGAACTGCTAGCCGGAAGGCCTTGTAATCAGGTGGCGCTGCCTGCAATGCTGGTTCGCAGACAGCGCGCTCGAAAAGCTAGACCTTCTTTTCCTCAGTCGTGGAAGCTGGCGGAGTCGTTGGTGCTGAAGTCGTCGTCTGAGATGACTGAGTGGGCGGCTGTTGATCGCCGCGCATTCCTTCCTTGAATTCGCGGACTCCCTGTCCCAAACCCTTCATCACCTCGGGAATCTTTCTGCCCCCGAAAAGCACAAGAATCACCACGGCGATTATGAGCAAATGCATGGGGCTGTCCCACATGTCTGCCTACCTTTCATGCCCGGTCGCGAGAGACTCAGCGGTTGCCGGGCACCCCGATATCACCGACACTCCCTAGATTATAACACGCTCGTTCCCGGCCCGCCGGGTGACGTGCTCCCGGTCGAGAAACTCGAGCAGGGGAATCCCGTATTTGCGGCTGACGCCGGTTAACTCCTTGAAATCAATTATGGATAGGCGCTCGCCTCTTTTTTTGCGGTATTCGATAATCAGCTCGCGCAACCGGGCAATTGCGGTTTTGTGGAACACGAGGTCTTCCGTGACTTTGACGAGCACGTTTTCTCGCAGAAGAATCTGCAAGATCTTCTGGGCTCGCGCCGCTTCCACCGGCAATTTCTGGAGCACTGCTGATACTGCGGGGACGGTCAAACCCGCAGTTTGAAATTCCTGTTCGATCAGCTGTTTGGCTTTCGATTCTTCGCTCGAGAGCGAAATCTCACGGCCCGCGCGCTGTACCACATTTCCAGACGCAGTCACTACCTTCTCGCGTTCCAGATCCGCGAGCGCCGCTTCGAAGATTGCTGGCCGCGGGTTTCCGATACGCCCGCGAAGCTCCTGCTTCGGTATTCCAGGCACCAGCGGATTGGCCTTGTGGAACTCCTCCACAGTCTTTTTCAACGCGGTTGCGCACTTCTCGATTGAATTTTCGGGCGCCAAAACTACCGGCTGCCCGCCTAGCATTCGCAAGCGCTTTTGCGCGCTAAGCTTCGCGGCGGCCGCAAGGATTTCGCTTTCCATCCACCCCGTACGGGCGGTCACTTCTTGCAGGGTCAGGCCTTTCGGCTCCGATTCGGCCAATGCCGCCAAAGCTTCCTCGGGACTTCCCGTCTCGAGCGTTTCGAGAAAGGCGCCGACGGCCGGATCGTTGCGCCGATGGCGCCGTGGCCGGTCGTCAATGACCACGCCGCCCCCGATTGTCACGACCGGTGAAAATTGTCGCAGGATGAAGCGGTCTCCCGCGACGAGTAAGACGGCATCGTCGAGCTTGAGCTGCGCGATAGCGGACGCTCCCGGGGCGAGCTCGGGTTGATCAAGCAGGATGACTTCGGCGATCGTCTCAGCCGATCCCTGATGGAAATGCACTCGGGCGCGATTTCGCAAGGGGCGTGCTGATGCGAGCAGCGTGATTCGCGCGTCCGCTCGTTTTGTGGACTCGAATACTCCGGCGGTGGCCAGTACCATCCCGCGTTTCACTTCCTCGTGCTCCACGCCGGCTAGATTAACGGCCGTGCGCTGGCCTGCCACAGCGCGCTCGATCGCCTTCCCGCCAGAATGCAACCCGCGAACGCGCAGCCGCTTTCGCTCCGGGTGCAACTCGACTTCGTCCTCTAGTTTTACTATCCCCGAGACCAAGGTCCCCGTGACGACTGTCCCGAATCCCTTGCGTGGGAAGGACCGATCGATGGGCAGGCGAAAATGTCGCGCGACGTCCTTGGCTGGAGCGGCTCGGGCCACGCGCAGTAGTTCTTGTTTCAAGGTATCCAGTCCGGCGCCAGTCCGCGAACTCACCGGTATTATTGGTGCTCCCTCAAGGAATGATCCGCGCACAAAATCTTCGATTTCCAGCCGCACCAGTCCAAGCATGTCGGCGTCGACGAGATCGGACTTTGTGATCGCAACGAGACCGCGCGGAATTCCAAGCAGCCGACATATGTCGAAATGCTCGCGCGTTTGAGGTTTGATCGATTCGTCTGCCGCAACCACTAACAGGACGATATCGATACCGCCCGCTCCGGCCAGCATGTTGCGCACGAAGCGCTCGTGGCCCGGCACATCCACAAAGCCGAGCTGGACGTCATCAAGGTTCAGAAATGCGAACCCAAGGTCAATCGTGATGCCACGTCGCTTCTCTTCTTCAAGACGGTCGGGATTTGTGCCGGTCAGCGCTTCGACCAGTGAGGATTTGCCGTGATCAATGTGACCTGCGGTACCGACAATGACGTGCTTGTTGGCCGGCCTAGCCTCGGCAGCTTGGTTCACGATTTGAGCGGACTCGGGCATGTTCTCGACCTGCCGAGCCTATCGAGCGCCGCTAGATCTTGCAAGCCGGAACAAGTTGCTGGTGAACGCGAGGAGAAGCTTCACGCTTGGGCTGAAGACGTATTGGCGGCACTGCCGATTTCCTTTGCGATGGCGAGAGCTGCTTCCCGAGGGTTCTTTGCAGAGGTTATGGGACGGCCGACGACAAGGTAGTCGGCCCCGGCGCGGATCGCTTCGGCTGGCGTGGCCACACGAGACTGGTCATCCGCGGAGGTCTGCGTTGGCCGGACACCGGGCACGACGATAAGGAAGTTGTCCCCGCATTTGTCGCGTATGTTGCGGGCTTCGTGTGCCGACGCTACCACCCCGTCCAGACCAGCCCGCTTAGCGAGCTGAGCCAGCGCAAAAACCCGCACAGACGCCGGACCCTCTATGCCAATCCCCTCCAGAGACTTCTCATCAAGACTGGTCAGGATTGTGACGCCTAGCAGGGCTGGCAACCGTGATTGCCCCGCCGCCGCGTTCTTGGCGGCCTCCATCATGGCTACCCCACCAGTGGCATGCAGCGTCATCATGCGGACTTCCGGCAGGGATGCAGCTGCCCTGACTGCACCGGCTACGGTATTGGGGATGTCGTGGAACTTCAGATCGAGAAATATGCCAAAGCCAAGGCCCGCGAGTTTTTCGACGGCTCGCGGGCCCTCGGCTGTGAATAACTGGCTGCCTACTTTTACCAAGCCAACCGCTCCCTGAAGCTTTCCAGCCAGGGCACACGCCGGCCCTAGCCGGTCAAAATCCAGGGCAACTATTAGTTGTGATGATCCGTGCTCGGGCGTTGGGGCACCTTGAGGAGTTCCAGCCGGACCTTCGCGAGGCCGGTCTGCGAGAACCCGAGTTGGCGGGCAACCGCGTACGAGACGTCGAGCTCCCGGCCCTCAACATAGGGCCCGCGGTCGTTGATTCGGACGATCTGGCTCCGGTCGTTCTTCGGGTTCACGACCCGAACGATCGATCCGAGCGGCAGCGTAGGGTGGGCTGCCGTTTCACTATACATATCGTAGGTTTCACCATTCGCTGTCGGCTGGCCGTCAAAATCCTCGCCATACCAGCTCGTCGTGCAAGTCCAAATTGCCAAAGGCTGCGTCTGCGTGCCACTTTTCGTCTTTTTCGGGAGGGTCTCTGACTGCTTCAGCGTGGTCAGCGAAGGGTTGCTCGTCTCCGCCGCCGTCTTGGGATTCGCTGACGGGGCAAAACCGAGCAGACCCGACCCTAAGAACACCGATGCGAGAACTACGGACATCTTAGCTCTCATTGCCATAACCTCCTTTGAATCAATAGAATTATATCTTTTCTGAGTTGCTGAGGGCAAGCTCTTCGACTTTCCGAGTTTCCTTCATCCCTCCTTGTAAGCTACTGATTGTAAGCACCTTCTCTATCTCAGACCACTTTTCAAGGGCACCTACGAGTCGCTCCGAGGCTCGCGGGTCGATAAAGTGGGCGCTTCCAACTTCTACTGCTGTAGCGCCCGCCAGGAGATACTCGGCTACATCTTCCGCCGTCTCAATACCGCCGAGCCCTATGACGGGTAACCTTGTTACCCGAGTGGTCTCAAGAACCAGCCTCAGCGTTATAGGCTTTATGGCCGGTCCCGACAACCCCCCAGTCGTACTGCCCAGCCGGGACGCTCGAGTGTGGGAATCTAGACACAATGAAGGGTAGCTGTTGGCTACGACCAGGGCGTCTGCACCGCTCTCCTCGCATGCCCGAGCTATGGTTCCAATTACTCCAACTGTAGGAGATAGCTTGACCCAGAGGGGACGCCTCCGAGCAGCGCTTCTCGCGCGGGATACCACCGAGGCTGCGAGAACTGGGTCAGTGCCAAATTCTGCTCCCCCATGGTCGACATTGGGGCAGGAGATGTTTAGCTCATAGCCGGCGAGACCTTCGGCGTCCTCAAGAACGCGGATTACTTCTTCGTAGTCCGCGGGAGTCGTCCCGAAGACGTTCGCAAAAACGGCTGTGTTGAACTTGCGAAGTGCCGGCAGCTTTTCGGCGACGAAAGCGCGCACGCCGACGTTTTGCAGGCCTATGGCGTTGACCATCCCGCTTGCGGTTTCACAGATTCGCGGGGCGGGCGCGCCAGCCATCGGTTCCCGCGACAGGCCCTTCACCACGAGGCCGCCAAGACGATTCAGGTCGACGAGGTTCGCGAACTCGACTCCGTAGCCGAATGTTCCGCTGGCGGCAATGATGGGATTTTTTAGGAGGATACTACCCACGCGAACTCGGAGGTCTACCCCCGAGAGCTGGGTACCGACGCTTGCCATCTCGGGCGAAATCATTCGGCACAGTCTAGCACCGCCGTCAAGGAGCCTTTTCCTCCGTCTGTGGATTTCGCAAGGGATTCGCCTCCTGCGAGTCGTTCACGTGTGTGCTAGGATGAAGCGCCCGATGCGCGTCGTCGAAAAAAGACAGCTCCTCTCAGCCGCTCAGATCAATCATTCGCTGCAACGTCTAGCTCACGAGATCGTCGAGGAAAGCGCCGGGGCAACGGACGTCGCGCTCATCGGGGTGAGACGCCGGGGTGTCCCGCTCGCCAATCGCCTGGCAGAAGTGATTCGCGGATTTACGCAAGAAGAAGCCCCCGTGGGCACTCTCGACATCACTCTGTATCGCGACGACCTTTCGACGATCGGGTCTCAGCCAGTTGTTCAATCAACGGACATCAACTTCCCGGTAGATGGGCGCGATCTGGTGATCGTCGATGATGTTCTTTACACCGGCCGCACCATCCGCGCGGCGATGAACGGCCTGTTCGATCTGGGGCGTCCGAAACGGGTGCGCCTTTGTGTCCTGATCGACCGGGGGCATCGCGAGCTTCCGATCGAGGCTACCTTCGTCGGCCGGACGGTCCAAACGAGCGAAACAGAAATCGTGGAAGTTCGCCTGCAGGAAATCGATGGTGAGGAACGCGTCATGCTGGTCGATCGCGTTTCCTGAGATGGCAGGCGAATTTTCCGGAGGAACACCTCAAAGGTAAAAAGTGGTTGAGCGCCTGACACATTTGCTCGGAATTGAAGACCTGACGCGCGAGCAAATCGGTTTCATTCTAGATCAGTCCAAACCATTCCAAGAATTTCAGCGCCATCCTCTGAAAAAACTGGCCACGCTGCGTGGCAAGACTGTCGCCATAGCCTTCTTCGAGCCGTCCACACGCACGCGCATCAGCTTCACCACCGCCGCGGCACGTTTGGGCGCAGACACGATGGCTCTTCAAGCCGAGGCTTCGAGTCTCAAGAAGGGCGAGTCGCTTATCGACACAGTTCGCACTCTCGAAGCGATGCGTCCCGACGGAATCGTGATTCGCCACAGTTCGTCCGGCGCGCCGGAATTTGTCGCCGCGCGGATCGACGTTCCCGTCCTCAATGCAGGCGACGGCCAGCATGAGCATCCCACGCAGGCTCTTTTGGACGCGCTGACAATCCGCGACCGTAAGGGCAGACTCGAAAACTGGAATGTCACGATTCTTGGCGACATTCTGCATAGTCGGGTGGCCCGCTCGAATATTCATCTGCTGAGCAAATTCGGCGCGCGGATCACCGTCTGTGGTCCGGCAATGTGGCTCCCGCGCGAAATCGAGACGCTCGCTCCCAACATTCGCCGCACCGTATGCGTGGAAGAAGCGCTCGATGGCGCGGACATCGTTATGGTTTTGCGCGTTCAAAGCGAACGCATGTATGAGCCCGCGCTCGCGGCTGAAGAATACATTCTCCGATATCAGCTCACTCCGGTTCGCCTGCGACTGGCGCAACCCGACGCTTTGGTCCTGCACCCCGGCCCAATGATTCGTGGCCTCGAAATCGATCCTGCAGTGGCTGATGGGCCGCAATCGGGGGTGCTCGAGCAAGTCACGAATGGGCTCGCAGTCCGCATGGCCTTGCTCTATCACCTTGTGGGCGCCGCACCCGTGGACGCACCGCACCCGGCAAAGGAACGCACGAGTGCTTCTGATTAAAAATGGCCGCGTGCTCGATCCGGCGAGCAACAAGGATTCGCTGCTGGATATCTTGCTCGATGGCGAACGAATTTCGCGAGTCGGCGCGAATCTTCCCGTTGATGGTGCGGAAGCTTTCGACGCGACCGGGCTGATCGTCGCACCGGGTTTCATTGACCTCCACTGTCACCTCCGTGAGCCGGGCCAGGAAATGTCCGAAACCATAGAGACCGGAACGCGAGCGGCCGCGCATGGCGGTTTCACGGCGGTCTGCTGCATGCCAAACACGCAGCCTGTAAACGACACCGCGTCCGTCACGCGCGGTATCGTTGAACGTGCCGCAGCCGCGGCCTCGGTTCGCGTCTGGCCGATAGGCGCAGCCTCAAAAGGCAGCAAGGGTGAAGCGCTCGCGGAAATCGGCGCCATGAAGGACGCTGGAATCGTGGCGGTCAGCGATGATGGAAAGCCGATCGCAACCGCCCGCCTGATGCGCCAGGTGATGGAATATTGCAGCTCGCTTAATCTTCCGGTTATCGATCACTGCGAAGACGCTTCGCTTTTCGCGGGCGGCGCGATGAGGGAAGGCCCGCAATCCGTGCGGCTCGGCCTCAATGGCATTCCTGCCCAATCGGAATCGATTTGCGCGGGACGCGACGTCGAAATGGCCTCCCTCACGGGCGCACGGCTGCACATCGCACACATGTCGACCCGCGGCTCGCTCGAATATGTGCGCTGGGCGAAAAAGCAAGGCTTGCGCGTCACCTGCGAAGTGACGCCGCACCATTTCACGCTGGTCGACGAAGATGTGCGGTACGACTCGAACTACAAAATGAATCCACCGCTTGCTTCACGATCGGATCGCGCGGCGCTGATCGAGGGTCTCGCAGATGGCAGCGTGGACGCAATCGCCACCGATCACGCGCCGCATCATCCCGCGAGCAAGGACGTGGAATTCGATCGCGCGCCTTTCGGGATCACCGGATTCGAAACTGCCTTGACCCTTGGTCTCACGGAGCTCGTGATCGAGAAGAAGCTGTCGCTGATGCGCCTGGTCGAACTATTCACGACCGGCCCTGCCCGCGTCCTCGGCATCGAGCGTAAAATCGCCGCCGGCGAACCGGCAGATTTGACGATTTTCTCAACCGATCGCGAATGGACTTTTCGCGCCGCCGAATCACCCAGCAAGTCGCGCAACACGCCCTTTGACGGGCGTTCGTTCCGGGGCGCGCCCATGGCCACGATCGTTGCAGGACGCTTCGTCTATCGCCGCTAGCCGCAGCATCGCACCCATGAGCGATTCAAACTCTGCCTCGGTTCTACCCAGTATCAGCGATCGCCTCGCGCTCGAGCGCACGTATCTCGCCTGGATTCGCACGGGTCTGGCGCTGATGGGTTTTGGCTTCGTGGTCGCGCGGTTCGGTCTGTTCCTGCAGGAGATTCAGGTGATCCGGCCACAGGTTCAAACGCGCTCGTTTGGTTTCTCGCTGTGGTTTGGGACGGCACTGATCGCAGTAGGCGTCGCTGTGAACATCCTGTCGACCACGCGGTACTTGACATTGATGAAACATCTGAATCGAGGCGAGGCGAATTTCATGCGGCCGTCCGCTGGCGCCGTCGGAGTGGCACTTTTTTTGGCCGTCGTAGGCGTGGCAATGGCCATCTACTTGGTTTGGGTTTGATCCTTGAAGGCACATCGAGAAAGGATGTGATTCATGCGTGCGTCGCCGGACAACGGGATCATCAGCAGACTCAGCAATCATTCAGTCGACGAAACGACCGCGAAATTGAAATCAATTCTTCAGACGAAGGGAATTACCCTGTTTGCTCTCGTCGATCATAGCGGCGAGGCGGAAAAAGCAGGAATGAAAATGCCGCCGACTAAACTTCTGATATTCGGAAATCCGAAAGGGGGCACGCCGCTGATGTTGGCATCGCCTAGCATTGCCATCGATTTGCCACTGAAGATCCTGGTCGCGGAAGACAGCGCCGGAAAAACTTGGATTTCGTTCAATTCGGCTTCGTATCTCAAAGAGCGTCATAGCTTGCCTGATGAGTTCGTCCCTGTGCTGGCGTCTGTTGAGGGCCTCGCCTCCGCTGCATCAAGCTAGCTTGGTATTTGGTGGAGTACGCCGACGTCGTTCCTCAGACGAGCGTCGAAAACGACCTCCCTTCGGATGTCCAATTTCGATTTCGACTTTTCTGGCTTTTGCTAGTGAGCGGTAGGCTCCGCGGCGGGATGCATTCCGTGCTGAGGCACTTCGTGCACGCCGCGCGGCGGCGGCTCCTGGTGGAATCGGAACAACTGGTTCAGCGGACCTGCGCCTTTTCCGATCTGGTAGGACTTTTCGAGCGCCTTTGTGACATACGCCTTCGCGAGAATCATCGCCTCCCGCAGTTGCAGCCCCAGCGCCAATTGCGAAGCAATCGCCGAAGAAAAGGTGCAGCCTGTCCCGTGGGTGTTGGGATTCTTCACGTGATCGCTGACGAAGGTTTCAATCGCGCTGCCCTCGCACAACACATCCACCGGCTTCTCGAGGTGCCCGCCGGTGACGATTACGGCGCGCGCGCCCATTTCCAGAAGTTTCTGTCCTGCCGCTTTCATCGCGCCGAGATCCTTCACGTCCATTCCCGTCAGCAGCTCGGCTTCCGCGATATTCGGAGTTATGACGCTAGCGCGCTTCAGTAGGTCGTCGCGCAAATACTTGATCCCAGCCGAGTCGAGTAACTCGACACTGCCCGCTGTTGGGTGCGTGACGGGATCGAGGACCACGTGCGCAAAGGTGTGCTTGTCCAAGAATTCTGCAACGACGCTGGCGTTTGCGCGGGTCGCCAGCATGCCGATCTTGATGGCCGCCACCTTCACGTCATCCGCGATCGTGTCGAGCTGCGCGCGCAGCGTCGTCGTCGGGGTCGGATGGAGTGAAACGACACCCTGGGTCGATTGCACCGTCAGCGCCGTAACCGCCGCGACGCCGTAGCAATTGTGCGCCGCAAATGTCTTCAGATCGGCGGAAACGCCCGCTCCGCACGAAGGATCAAAACCCGCAATCGTGAGAAGAATTGGAGGAGCTTGTGTCCCGTGCCCCGTGTGATTCGTGTGGTTATTCAATTATTGCTGTGCCCTCCGCGCAAGGCACAAATGCCGGCCACACCCAGAAATCGGGAGTGCCGGCAAAGCAAAATGTACGCGCCTGCCAAGCAGCACGCAAGTACAAAATTTGTGAAGAAGCAAACGAGAGGAAAAATTTCGGCGAGTACCTAATCCGCGCTACTGGGTTTCCATCAGGGAAAAAGACCGCGCACGAGCGTCGCGTCTGCGACGCGCCCGACCGCAAGAGCGTAAGCTCCCGTGCGCAAGTGGGTGCGATGCTTTCGCGCGGATTCGACCACTTCGTTGAACGCGCGCCGCATCACGGCCTCAAGCTTCGCATTCACTTCAGCTTCGCTCCAGAAAAAGCTCTGAAGATCCTGTACCCATTCGAAGTAACTCACGGTAACGCCACCCGCATTCGTCAGAATATCCGGCAAGAGTGTAATGCCGCGACGCGCCAACACTTCGTCCGCGTGAGGAGTGGTCGGCCCGTTTGCCGCTTCCGCAACAACTTTTGCTTTCACCTGCTCCACGTTATTTAATGTGATCACGTTTTCGAGCGCCGCGGGAATGAGAATGTCGCACTTCATTGTCAGCAGGTCATCATTCGAAATTCTGGAAGTGCCCGGCATTCCGACGACTGTACCCGCGCGCTCCTTGTAGCGCATTGCCTTCAATGGATCGATGCCGCGCGAATTGAAGACACCACCGCGCGAGTCGCTGATAGCGATTACCCGCGCCTTTTTCTCTGCGAACAGGCGCGCCGCCAGCGACCCTGCGTTTCCGAACCCCTGAATCGCCACCGCCGCACCGCGCAGGGGGATTTTCTTGATCTTGCAAGCTTCCTCGACTACCACGACACATCCGCGCGCCGTCGCTTCCTTGCGGCCTTCGGATCCGCCAATCGATACCGGTTTCCCGGTCACGACGCTGAGAGTCGAAAATCCCTTGGTCATGGAGTAGGTGTCCATGATCCACGCCATCGTCTGCTGATCCGTATAGACGTCCGGCGCGAGAATGTCCTGGTCCGGCCCAATGAGGGGCAGAATCTCGGATGTGTACCTCCGAGTCATTCGCTCGAGTTCTGGCTTGCTCATCCGCTTCGCGTCGCAGATGATTCCACCCTTGCCGCCCCCGTAAGGGATGTTCACAGTCGCGGTTTTCCAGGTCATCCAGGTCGCGAGCGCCTTCACTTCATCGAGCGTCACGTTGGGGTGGTAACGTAACCCGCCCTTAGCCGGCCCGCGAGCGGTGTTGTGTTGCACCCGATATCCCGTGAATACTTTCACCTGACCGTTGTCCATCTTGGTGGGGATCGACACTTCCAGGACGCGCTTCGGGGTGCGCAGAATCTGCCGCAAAGCGGGATCGAGCTTCAGGTACTCAGCCGCGATATCGAATTGAATCTGAGCGATTCGGTAGGGATTCAGATCCTCGCGCGGCGCGATGCGTGGAATTGGTTGCGGTGCAGCCTTGGCAAGAGTTGCCATTAATGCCTTCCTCCTCAGCTAGGAAGGGCTGCGTCGTCGGGCGCCGCCGGCGTGAACTCCCTGCAGCCTCGGTACTCGTAAGTCACACTGGAATCGAAGTTTAGCCGAGCACGGACGGAAGTCAATGGAAACAACTGCCAAATTCTGACTTTGACTGCTGTCAAACGGCTGGACTTGCGTCTTGAACGCGTGACTTGGCTCACAACCTGCTAAAAACAGGGGTCTTGTGCTCGATTGGCGCGACCGGAGGCCCTTCAGGCAGGTCTGCTTACTCTTCGGTACACGACCCTGATCGGTTCCCGGCCCCGAGCCCGTTGTAACGCTCCGAGGCGCTTGGCGCTACTTCCGAAGCCAAATCTCGAATCCGATAGGCTCCTCTCGAATTTCGGCCTTCTCGAATCCGCTCTGCGCGATGAAGTCCTCGAAGTTTTTCCGCGTGTAGGCGCGCTTGAGCAGCATGAACCGAAACGTCAGCTTGGTCATGATCGAGCTTGCCGCGCCCAGTCCCATGTGATCAACGTGCGCGTTGACGGTTTCCTGCGGCGTGTCTTTGCGCAGATCGATGATCAAGGCACGTCCCCCGGTTCTCAGAACACGACGCATCTCGGACAGTGCTTTTACCGGCTCGGAAAAATTTTTGAAAGCTGCTCGGCACACGACCAAGTCGAAGCTGCCATTCGCGAAAGGCATGTTTGATGCATTGCCCTGCCGGAACTCGGCCGACACTCCTGCGTCGCTCGCATTTCTATGCGCGATTTCGACGAACGTCTTACTGATGTCCAGCCCCGTCACGGTGTATCTGCCGAATTTGGCCAGTTCGATTGAGAGATAGCCCGGCCCCGGCGCCACCTCCAGCACGTGGCTACCCTTGGGGAGCTCCTGCGCCAATCTCTTTGCCAGGGTCTGGAATTCGGCCATGTCCTTGTGCGTGATCTTCGCGTACCACCTCGCAACTGGCCCTTCCATTCCCATTCCTTTGTATGCCTTGGCTGTCGCTGTCATAGAATTTCCCGTCGTCAAGAATCAATTAAGCGCCCTAAAGTGCGCCCAATGGGCGCCCAATCTCCGGGCGCGACGTTGTCCCTCACTTTTGGACTACGCTTCCAATCGCCTCAAAGTTACAAACAGCGTGGCGTTTTGTTGGAACTGGTGCGGGCCAGGTTCGATCGTTCGCTTGACTTGGTTTTTCCCACACGCTACCCTCCGCTGCCGCTCTCGCGAAAAACCCGATGTGAGTCATGAATCCATTCCGCCGATTGATTCGCCGTTCGCCTTTCTATACCGCATACAAATCGCTGAGCCACTATCCCGATTATTGGTATTGGAAACTGCGCCTTCATCCGGTTCGCTCGCCTCATATCGTTAAGCAGCGAACGGTGCGGGAATACGGCGCAAAATACGGTCTACGAATTCTGATTGAGACAGGCACCTATTACGGCGAAATGGTTGCGGCAATGAGGAACGACTTCGAACAGATCTATTCGATCGAGTATGATCCTGGTCTCGCGCGCGAAGCCACTCGCAAGTTCGAACGCGATTCACGCGTCCGGATTCTCGAAGGGGACAGCGCGCGTGTCCTTCCCGAGCTCCTCAAGTCGATCGCGCGCCCGGCGCTTTTCTGGCTCGATGCCGGCTATTGGGGCTGGGAGAAGCTTGGACGCGATCCGCAACGGTTATCGGTCGAAGTGGAATCGATCCTCGCGCACGCGGTGAAAGGTCACGTGATCCTAATGGACGACGCGCGCTGCCTCAACGGCCAAAACGGTGCGCTCACGCTCGCGGAATTCCAGTCACGCGTCGGCGCGCGCTTTCCTGGCCACGCTTTCGAAGTGAAACACGATATCGTCCGGATCACGCCAGCGAGTTAGCGGCTCGCGATTTATGCTTGTGCTTGCCACGTAATGTTTCCGTGAAGTCCCATTCAGGGCCTATAATCGCCGGGCAAGCGATCCTAGAGTTACGCGCCTCGCATCGAAGGAGAACCAGCCATGAAGCGCAGCATCCCTTTGCTAGTCGCAATCCTTGGGCTCTCCGTTTCGCCTCTCTTCGCGCAGAGTCAATCGGCCAGCACGGCCGATGCGATCCGGCAGCAGTACAACGTCGTCAAAAACAATCTGTTAAAGGCGGCGGACAAAATGCCCGATGATGGCTATGACTTCAAACCGACTCCAGAGGAACGCAGCTTTGGAGGCTGGATCGCGCACGTCGCGGACGCGCAGACAGCTGGTTGCTCGCGTGTTCTTGGGACGCCGAAAACTCCCAGCGCAGGATCCAAAACGTCGAAAAGCGATCTTGTCGCGGCTCTCAAAGATTCGTTTGATACTTGCGACGCAGCCTACTCTGCCCTAAATGATTCGAACGCGTCGGATACCGTGCAGAGTTTCCGGGGCCCGACCACTCGCCTTGCGTCGCTTGCCGGTAACGTCGCGCACGACAACGAGTGCTATGGCTCGATCGCCGTTTATTTGCGCCTCAAGGGCATCGTCCCGCCGTCCAGCGAGAACATGCGCCGTCCCGGGCAGTAGAATTGCGGCGGGCATAGCTGAAGTTGCTCTGCGCATCGGGCTCCTGTGGGGCGCTTGCATATCGCTTGTTTGTACAATGCAAATCTGGATTCTGTACACGAACTGCGCCGATTCGCCTGCTGTTTCTCGTGCTAACGTAATCGTGGTCGACTGGCATGAAAGAACAATAGTGTTCCGCCATCCGACTGGACAGGTCCATGTCTAGACGCCCGCGTCCTATTGTTCTCACTGTGCTCGATGGCTGGGGGTACCGGCCGGAGACCAAGGGCAATGCCATCGCTCTTGCGCGGAAGCCGAACTACGATCGGCTGCTCAAGGAGTTTCCCAACACGCTGATCCATACCTCCGGCCCTTTTGTGGGCCTGCCTGAGGGGCAAATGGGCAACAGCGAGGTGGGCCATCTCAATATCGGCGCGGGCCGCATCGTGAAGATGGATATCACCCGCGTTGACCAACTCATCTCGACTGGCCAGCTCTTTCAGCAATCACTTTTGCTCGAAGCCATGCAGCGCGGCCGCACGCACCAACTCCATCTCATCGGTCTGCTCAGCGACGGAGGCGTGCATTCTCATATCGAGCACCTCTTCGCGCTGTTGCGCATGGCTCGGGAGAACAAAGTCTCAAAAGTATTCGTGCATTGCTTCATGGATGGGCGCGACACACCGCCCGAAAGCGGCATCGATTTCATTCGCCAGCTCGAACAAAAGATGCGCGAGTACGGTGTCGGGCAAATCGCAAGCGTTAGCGGGCGTTTCTACGCCATGGACAGAGACAATCGCTGGGAGCGCATAGAGAAAGCCTACCGCGCGACAGTTCATGGCGATGCGGACGTGAGATTCAGCGATCCGGTCGCTGCGATTCGCTCGAGCTACGAGAAAGGTGTAACAGACGAGTTCGTGATTCCTGCTGTGATCACCACGGCCGCCGCACCAGGGAAACCGGCTGCTCCGCTCGGCTTGATTCGCGACGACGATGCGGTGATTTTCTACAACTTCCGCGCAGACCGTGCCAGGCAAATGACGCGGGCGCTCGTGGAGCCAGGGTTCAATCAATTCGCCGACCCAGCACGGCCCAAGAATCTGTTTCTTGTCGGCATGACACAATACGAAAAGACATGGCCTTGGCTGCGTTATATTCTTGCGCCGGAGAAACTGGAACACATTCTCGCCAATGTCTTCGCCGACTTGCAGTTCAAGAATCTGCGCGTCGCCGAAACCGAAAAATATGCGCACGTCACTTACTTCTTCAATGGCGGCGTGGAGAAACCTTTCCCCGGCGAAGAGCGCACGCTCATTCCTTCGCCGAAAGTTCCCACGTACGATCTCAAACCGGAAATGTCCGCAGCGGGGATTGCGGACACCGTAATTCACGCGATCGAAAAAGGTGATTTCGACGCTATCATCATGAACTTTGCCAATGCTGACATGGTGGGACATTCGGGCAAGCTGGAGGCGACCATCAAGGCCTGCGAAGCCGTGGACGATTGTCTGGGAAGGATCTTTCAAGCGGTGCGCCCGCGCGGAGGCGCATGGATCATCACTGCCGATCACGGCAATGCCGAAACAATGATCGATCCTGTCACGGGTGGACCGCATACTTACCACACAACGAATCCGGTTCCGTTCATTCTCATGACTGAAAATGGAAACCCATCGCTGGCAACTGGCGGTTCACTCCGCGACATTGCGCCCACACTATTGAGTGTCCTTGGAATTCCCGAGCCAGCCGAAATGACAGGTCACGATCTGAGGGCTTTGAGTCCGTAACTCCTTACCTCAGTGGATCATCAAATCTGATTGGGGGGAGGATTTATGCCGGAACTTCTTGTGCAAGATGAGTTGAACGTCTATGAGTCCGCTGAAGCTCGATTTGAAATTGCCGCCAGCAAGCTGGATTTGGAGCAGGGTCTTTACCGGTACCTGAAATATCCTGAACGGGAGATCACCGTTTACATCCCGGTCTCGCTCGACAACGGCAGGGTTGAAGTCTACACGGGCTATCGAGTGCTCCATTCGACGGTTCGAGGGCCTGGAAAAGGCGGGATCCGGTTCGCGCCAAACGTCACAATCGATGAAGTGCGAGCCCTTGCCGCATGGATGACGTGGAAATGCGGAGTCGTCAACATCCCATTTGGGGGCGCAAAAGGCGGTGTGATCTGCGACCCAGAGAAGCTTTCAAGATCGGAACTCGAGCGCGTCACACGCCGCTATACGGCGGCGCTCAGTGATTGGTTCGGCCCTGAGCGCGACGTTCCTGCGCCCGACATCGGCACCAACGACCAGATAATGGCCTGGGTGATGGACACGTATTCCATGCACGTCAATCAGGCGACCACCGCCGTCGTGACGGGCAAGCCGCTCGATCTTGGCGGCTCGCATGGTCGCAAGGAAGCCACTGGCCGGGGCTTGATGATTTGCTGTGACAAGGCCATCGCGCGACTCAGGATGAAACGCGAGGACTGCCGCGTCGTCATACAAGGCTTTGGAAACGTCGGCTCTGAGGCGGCACTGCTCATGCATGAAGCTGGCTACAAGATCGTTGGGGTGGCCGATATTCACGGCGGTCTTTACAACGAGAAAGGCTTCGACGATGTGCGCAGCCTGCACGAGTGGGTCTACTCGCAACGCAAGCCGATCGCGGATTTTCCCGCCGGCGGCCTCAAGCTCTCGGCGCAGGAGATTCTGTTCCGCCCCTGCGAGATTCTCATCCCCGCAGCAACGGAAAATCAAATCACTACCAAAAACGCGTCTCGGCTCAATTGCCGGATTCTTTGCGAAGGCGCCAACGGCCCAACCACCGCGCACGCCGATCCGGTTGTCGATGAAAAGGAAATTTTTGTGATTCCGGACATCCTCGCAAACGCCGGCGGCGTCACGGTTAGCTATTTCGAATGGGTCCAAGATAGACAGGGCTTTTTTTGGCGTGAGCGCGAAGTGAACGAGCGCTTGCAGGACGTGATGGAGGAAAGCTTCGACGAGGTGCTGCGCTACGCGCAGATCTATCGCGTAAGTAATCGCATCGCGGCTTACGTGCTGGCCATAGATCGGGTTTCGCGCGCCTTGAAACTTCGGGGCTTCTACGCGTAAACTACGCCCCTCCATTGGGAGCCGGAGGCGAAACCTGTATCCCCAATCCATCTCCCCGGGCGCCATGAAGACCGAGGCCGAGCACCGGCGCGACATCTGCGCGGTGGGCCGCTGGATTCACGACCGTGGCTACGTGGCTTCTACCGACGGCAACATGTCCCTGCGACTTGGCCCCGACCGGATTCTCACGTCTCCCACCTGTATGAGTAAGGGCATGATGACGCCCGAGGATTTGGTCATTACAGATATGGATGGCCGACGGGTAGGCGGCTCGCGAAAGCCGTCATCAGAACTCGCAATGCATCTGCTGATCTACCGCCTGCGTCCCGATATCCACGCGGTGTGTCACGCTCATCCGCCGACTGCAACAGGGTTCGCCGCGGCTGGAATCGCACTGGATACTCCGATTCTCTGCGAGCTTATTGTGGGGCTTGGCGAGATTCCCGTGGCGCGTTACGGAACGCCCGGGACAACCGAACTAACGGAAGCGCTGGAGCCGCTAATTCGTGACCACGTCGCAATTCTGATGGCGAACCATGGTGTCGTCACTTACGGTCCCGATCTGCTGACGGCATTTTTGCGGATGGAAACGGTCGAGCACTTCGCGCAAGTCACACTCGTCACGGAGCGACTTGGCAAGCGCAATGTGCTATCGCCTATCGATGTGGAGAAGTTGGTAATTGCTCGCGCCCGTTACGCGGCCGGCGCGCAGCCGATGCCGGAGACTTCCCAGGATCATGAGGGCCCTTCCACCTCACCCGAGCGAGTCACACTCACGCGCAGCGAACTCGATGCGCTGATTGACGAAGCAATCCAGAAGGATCGTGCCCGCCGTTGAAGGTGTGCGATACCCCCCCGCTACGTCTGCCAAAATCTCGTGAAAATCGGCAGGCAGCACCCGCTGCTAGCGAATGCTGCCCACCTTCGGCGCTGCGAGCGATTACTGCGCAATCGTGACGTACTTCATCTTGCCGCTGAAGTGAATTTCCTTCACCACGCCATCGACTGCCACGACGCCTGAGTATTGCGCCTTGCTGGCTTCATCTTTCCACTGTATCGGCGCTTGTGCCACCATTTTGCCATTCATTTGAAGCGTTACGGTCGAGTCGTCCGCCGAAACGGAATAGATCCCGGGTTTTAATTGCTGACCGGCGAGTGTCATTGGCTTCAAAACATCTACGGTTGTCGTTGTTGCTTTGGATTTTGCTGACGGCATTTCGCCTGCCATCACTGGCAGCGTAACCATCAGAGTGACCAACAACAGGACTGGAAACATCACCCCACGACGAAACATTTGCTCCTCCTTGGACTGTCATCACACCCACAACTGCCTGCGATGCCGCGTTAGACGCGCCGCTGCTCCTTTCGGAAGCAAGGTACGCACGTCGCGCAACATTTGTTTCGTAAATACAAAGTCAAGAAACCGAACCGGTAAAAATTTCATGCACGGTTTGTTGCGGCCAACACTCGGGTCCACGAAACCGCATCGCTAGCTGTTAACCTAGCGATTCAATAGCTGTGGCGCTATCCGACTCTTGCGTTCAAACTCTCGGCCGCCGAGCGATGCACATTCAGGCGAGCAACCCTCAAATTGGCCGTGCTGCTTGAATATGAATTTCGTTGAATATCAAGAGACATACAACTGCCAAAATGGGGGGGTCGCAAGCGCCAAAACGGCCAAATTGGCAGACATCTTTCACGCACGGATTTTCATCTGAAAGCTGCTTGTTTCGCGTTCATTGACACTCTTCCCACTGTCATGAATAATCGCTCGACATGATTGGCTCGCTTCGCGGCAAGCTCGTCGACAAGCGCCCGAACCAAGTCCTGCTCGATGTGGGCGGCGTCGGCTACCAGATACAAATCCCGCTTTCGACGTTCGCGGGACTCGGGGCATTGCATCAAGAAACCACCCTGCTGATTCACACCCACGTGCGCGAGGACCAACTCGCGCTGTATGGTTTCTTGACCGCCCGCGAAAAACAATGTTTCGAGTTGCTTATTTCTGCTTCCGGGTTAGGACCAGCGCTCGCGCTCAGAATTCTTTCAGGCATGGGCATCGAGCAACTGGTTCCCGCGATTCGGAAAGGGGATTTGGCTCAGCTCGTGCGGATTCCGGGGGTAGGGAAGAAAACGGCGGAGCGCATCGTCTTGGAACTGCGCGACAAGATGACTGCGGTGGACGTGCCCGAGAGCGGAAAACCGGCGACGCGATCGCAGCTCGAGTCGGATGTCGCGTCCGCGCTCGTGAATCTCGGCTACGACGAGCGTTCCGTCGAAAGAGCGATCGAAAAGGCGCGCGGTTCGGCCGCTGATTTCGAGGCGCTGCTGCGCGGCTCGTTGCAGATTCTTGGCGGCTCGGCCATGCAGAAAAGTGCGCAGGCAGGAACAGGCTGAAAGAACGCGAAGCTTCACGAGGGAATCCTAAATGCCAGAAGCGAGGAGGATGCCGGATAACCGCAGTCGGCTGGTTTCCGGCAGGGCATCATCTGAGGACGCGCGCATCGAGGCGAGTGTTCGCCCGGCTAGCTTTGGCGATTACATTGGGCAAGACCGCGTAAAGGAGAACCTGCAAATCGCCGTCGAAGCGGCGCGCGCCCGCGGCGAGGCTCTCGATCACGTCCTACTCTACGGCCCGCCCGGCCTCGGAAAGACGACCCTAGCACAAATTCTCGCGCACGAAATGGGCTCGTCGATCAAGATCAGTTCGGGGCCACTTCTCGAGAAGAAAGGGGACCTCACGGCGGTCCTCACGTCGCTGGAGCCAAGCGATTTTTTCTTTCTAGACGAGATTCATCGGCTGCAGCCCGCCCTCGAGGAAATTCTCTATCCGGCGATGGAGGATTTTCGTGTTGACCTCATCATTGGACAAGGACCTGGCGCGCGAGTACACCCGTACCAACTGAATCGGTTCACACTGATTGGTGCTACCACGCGGGCAGGGCTGATCATGGCGCCGCTGCGCTCGCGTTTCGGAATCGTGCACCGGCTTGAGTTCTACACGCCAGAAGATCTCGAAAAGATCATCACGCGTTCGGCACAAATTCTTGGCATCACCATCGATCCCGATGGAGCGACGGAAATCGCGCGCCGCAGCCGCGGTACCCCTCGCGTTGCAAATCGCCTGCTGCGCCGCGTCCGCGACTATGCGGAAGTGCGCGCAAAAGGGCATATCACGGTGGGCGTTGCGCGCGATGCTCTGAAAATGCTTGGCATCGATCAGCACGGCCTCGACGAGGTCGATCGCAACTTGCTCCTGACTGTTATTCAGAAATATTCCGGCGGGCCGGTGGGGCTGAACACTATCGCCGCCTCACTGAGCGAAGAAGAAGATGCGATCGAGGAAATCTACGAGCCGTACCTAATGCAGCTAGGCCTACTTGATCGCACACCGCGCGGCAGGGTTGCCACCGCGCTTGCCTACAAGCATTTCGGCATGGACGAGCCGCGCCGCCAGCCTGGCCTGTTCTAATCGCCCAGGTAAAGAAATCCTGTTGCGTCCTTGGAGGGAATCCTATGGCGAAAGTGGGCGAAACGGAGAAGTCTTAACTACGCCGTCGCGCTAGTGACCCCGATGGCTCGCCGTTGCTGGAAGCATTCGCGGCAATACACCGGACGCCCCTGCGTTGGCTTGAAGGGAACCGTGGTCTCTTTACCGCACTGCGAGCAGACTGTCTTGGTCTCCACTCGCTGCACATTAGTCGAACTCGTCTCGCTGCCCTGCGCGCGGTTCGCCTTGCATGACTTGCACCGCTTTGGCTCGTTTTTGAAACCCTTGTCGGCGAAAAACATCTGCTCGCCGGCAGTAAAAACGAACTCCGATCCACACTCAGCACACTTCAGGACTTTATCGTGGTATTCCATACGCTGCCCCCGAGCGGGTTCGCGCAAGACGGGCAGCGAAGCGGCTTCTATTTTGCGCTCCGGTCAGGTGCTGTATAGAGCTACATACCTGACCGGCCGCTGAACAAACGCCGCTGGGAAATTCCCATTGTCGTGATTTTGTCTTGCTAATCCTGCTCACGCCGCTGTTTCTTACGGAGACGCTTACGCGAGAGGGCCTGCTTGGCGCGACGCTTCTCCCCCGGCTTCATGTAGTAGCTGTGCTTCTTGATCTCCTTGATGATGTCTTCCGATTGCACCTTGCGCTTGAAGCGGCGGAGAGCGTTCTCCAAAGACTCACCCTCTTGAATAACAACTTCTGCCACGCGTATTCACCCCCGTCCCCTGTCTTGATTTAATTGATTGGCCTATTTAGTGTAACCGGATGCACGCGAACCGGCTATTGCCCATCCTTCTATCGGAGGCTCCCCTCCAAGTCAAGTTCTAAATTGTGAAAGGGGAAAAGGAGGGCGGTCTCTAACTCCTTAGTAACTGGGCAGACTTTTCGCCACCGTGTGCGGCCCGCTGCGGTAGCTCAAGATGCATGGAAGTACGTTCGTATTGGACCAGCCTGTTAGAATGATCCGTCGTTTAAAAGCTGCACGGCCGGTCGGGTAACACGTTCATGCCCCTGATGCGGAATGCGATTGGCGTTCTTCTGGCGGGCGGTCAAGGCGAACGCCTTTGGCCGCTCACTCGCGATCGCGCAAAGCCAGCAGTGCCCTTCGGCAGCGTCTATCGCATCGTAGACATCACTCTTTCGAATTGCCTCAATAGCGATCTGCGCCGCGTCTTTGTCCTCACTCAGTACAAGGCGCTAAGCCTGAATCGGCACGTTCGGCGCGGCTGGTCGGTACTTATGGGAATTGGCGATTTCATCGAAGTGCTGCCGCCACAGATGCGCGTTTCCCAACATTGGTATCGCGGTACCGCGGACGCCGTCTACCAGAACATCTACTCGATCGGCAACGAGCAGTCCAATTACGTCTTCATTCTTTCCGGCGACCACATTTACAAAATGAACTACCAGACGATGCTCGAGCAACATGTCGCGGCAGGCGCGGACGTCACCGTTGCCACCATCGAAATCGACATCGCCGAGGCCGCCGGCAGATTCGGGATCCTCGAAACAGACGAGCACTGGCGGATCATCGGATTTGAGGAGAAACCCTCGAACCCCAAGTCCTCACGCGTTCACCCAGGAAAAACGAATGCCTCGATGGGGGTCTATCTCTTCAATACGCAGCTGCTTGTTCCTGTTCTTATCGCCGACGCGGAAAACCCGGCATCCTCGCACGATTTCGGCAAGGATATACTTCCGCGGATCATCGAAAAATATCGGGTGTACGCTTACAATTTTCGCGATGAGAACAAGAAGGAAACGTCCTACTGGCGGGACGTTGGTACGATCGACGCGTACCACGAGGCCAATATGGATCTCGTCTCCGTGTCGCCCGTTTTCAATGTCTACGACAAAAGCTGGCCCCTCCATACCTGGATGCAGCAGTATCCGCCTGCAAAATTTGTGTTCGCCGATCCCGAACGCATGGGCGTTGCGCTGGATTCGATTGTGGCCGGCGGTTCGATCGTTTCCGGCGGCCGTGTGCTGCGGTCCGTGCTCGGCTACGACGTTCGCGTAAATAGCTACAGCGAAGTCGAGGAGTCAATCGTCTTTAACCACGTGAATATCGGCCGGCACTGTCGTATTCGCCGCGCAATCATCGATCGGCACGTTAATCTACCCGAAGGAACTGTGATTGGACACGATCTGGAAGCTGATCGTTCGCGATTTCATGTCTCGGAAAACGGTATCGTGACCGTCGTTCGCCCCGAATCCCTCATCGAAGAGCCGGAGTAATCGCCAAGCCATTGTTCACCGCTTTGCAGCTACATAGATCGCATCTTGGCCGCACGAAAATATTCCCGTAAGATTTGTGGGCCGTTTGTGAAGAAGTGCCAAGCTTCGAATTCATTCCCGGGGGAGAGATGTCTACGAAAATCAGCGTCGTTCATGGTCGCGAAATTCTCGATTCGCGCGGCAACCCCACAGTTGAAGCCGATGTGCGCCTTGAAGGCGGCGCTCTAGGAAGGGCGGCGGTGCCGTCCGGGGCTTCGACGGGCGAGCACGAAGCGATCGAACTGCGCGACGCCGACAAGTCGCGGCACCTGGGGAAGGGAGTGCTGAAGGCGGTGAGCCACATCAACGGCGAAATCGCCAAGGCGGTGGCGGGGCTCGACGCCTCGAACCAGAACGCGCTCGACCGGCGCATGATCGAAGCGGACGGAACTCCGAACAAATCGAGGTTGGGCGCAAACGCGATCCTTGCTGTCTCAATGGCCGCTGCGCGCGCGGCTGCCGCCGCCTCCGGCCTGCCGTTGTACAGTTACCTGGCGCGCCATTCGAACGACAAGTCCGCAAATACGCTTCCCGTGCCGATGATGAATATTCTGAATGGCGGTGCGCACGCGGACAATTCGGTGGACGTGCAGGAATTCATGGTGATGCCGCTGGGCGCGACAAGCTTCCGCGAGGCACTACGCTGGGGCGTGGAAGTGTTTCATCACTTGAAGGCAGTGCTGAAAAAGCACGGCTACTCGACGGCGGTGGGCGACGAAGGCGGTTTCGCTCCCAATCTGAAGTCGAACGAAGAGGCACTCGATCGCTTGCTTGAAGCGATCGCCGCGGCTGGCTACAAAGCCGGCCAACAAATCGCAATCGCCCTCGATCCCGCTGCGAGCGAATTCTACGACCCTGGAAGTAAGAAATACATTTTCAAGAAATCCGACAAATCGGCGCGAACACCAGAGCAGATGGCTGAATTCTGGGCAAATTGGGTGAGGCAATTCCCAATCGTCAGCATTGAGGACGGCTTTGCAGAAAATGACTGGGACGGTTGGAAGATCATCACGAAACAGCTTGGCGGCAAGATCCAGCTTGTGGGCGACGACATCTTCGTGACGAATCCGAAGATTTTCGCACGCGGAATCTCCGAGAAGATCGGCAATGCGATCCTGATTAAGTTGAATCAGATCGGCAGCGTCACGGAAACAATCGAGGCCATCGAGATGGCGCGTAAGGCGAACTACGCCGCGATCGTCTCGCACCGCTCCGGCGAGACCGAGGACGCATTCATAGCGGATTTCGTCGTCGCGATGGGTACGGGGCAGATCAAGACGGGCTCCGCTTCGCGCACCGACCGAATCGCGAAGTACAACCAACTGCTACGCATCGAGGAAGAATTGGGCTCGGCTGCGCGGTTCCCTGGACGGGCCGCATTGGCGCGTCACTAGCAATGTGACACACGCCGCGGATCGGCCAACTTCAGTTCAGCGTGTCCAAATTGTGAGTGGATTCTACGGAGGCTATTCGCCGGCGATTCGCATGTTATGCGCGCCCGAGAAGAGGAACATGCTTGTGCTTGTAGTTTGTGGCACCCACCACAGGTGGCGAATCAAATTGCGATGGCTCAACTGCATGCGTCGCGCGACATAGTCGAGCGCCAGTGGCGCAACCTGTATCGCCCCGTAAATCGCGGACGAATTCGCGAACGGCCGCATGAACGGATCCTGCTCAACCGCTCCGTTTGCGATCGCTTGCCGCGTTGAGTAAGCGTCGAATCCAGCTGCCCCATGCTGCACGAGCGAAAGGATTATCCAGCTCCGGCGCGAAGGCAATTTCTCGATGCTTGTTTGCGTCAAAGGACGCACCGGCTCGATCGCTGCTAAATGAGCATTGGCGAAAGCCTGGGTGTTCACTGGCCGCGGGCTGCTCGGTAGGTCGCTCGTCTCGCCCGTTGCTGCTGCAGATGCCGTGGGGCCAGTTGAATCGGCCACCAACGTTGCCTGTGCCTGAGCCCGCGTAGCCGCCGCCAGTCCGAATACCAAAAGTGCGGCCGCGATGCACCACTTGGCCATCCTGCAAGATTTGTCGGTTCTCATCCCTGGGAATCCCTCAGTCCCGTGCGTTCCGCCCCTGCCGGAGACCCGGCACGTGCAGTGCCGTCATGCTACCGATGGCCTTCGGACTGGCCTATGGGTCCCTAGTTTCAATCGACTAGTACTCTCGTGGGACAACTCTGCCGCGTTCCAAATTGGTCTCGCTGTTTAACAAACTGAGCGGTGCGTTCTGTCGGTACATCCTCTAAACTCCACCCGGAAGCGGTTTGACTCTCACCCGAATTGCCACTATTCTCATGTAAGCGATTGAAATGGTTTCCGCTTTCTATTAGCTGTCCCTCTTAACGCCCGCAGACGCGGGTCCGAGTGGAGAGCGCATTCGCGCTCGCTCCAAAGCTGTAAGTCGGGTCTGCAACTCACAAAAATCAGAGGTTTCTTGCGCAGCGTGCTGCAGCCCGCGCGAGACTCAGTCCCGAATCATGGGCAACTCAGGAACAATGCCATGGCTAATTTGACGTTCTTCGAAAAACTCGACCAGATCGAATCGCGCTATGACGAGCTGATGCGTCAGCTCTCCTCGCCCGAAATTTTGGAGGATTCGGCGCGTTACCAGAAGCTTGCCAAGACAAACGCGGAACTTTCGGAAATCGTCGGAAAATATCGCGAGTGGAAGGAAATTGAGAAGGGCTTGCAGGGCGCTAAGCAGTTGCTCGTCGAGACCGACGACCCTGAGATGAAGCAAATGGCGCATGAAGAAGAGCGCTCGCTCGAGGCCCGTCGCGAAAGCGTCGAGCGCGAGTTGAAGTTCTTGCTGCTGCCGAAAGACCCGAATGATGAGAAGAACGTCATCGTCGAAATTCGGGCTGGCACGGGCGGCGACGAGGCGTCTCTTTTCGCCGGCGAACTCTTCCGGATGTACTCGCGCTACGCGGAGCCGCAGGGCTGGCGCGTGGAGGTGCTGGAGAGCTCGCCTTCGCCTGTGGGTGGCGTGAAGGAAATCGTAGCGGCGATTCAGGGGAACAAAGTGTACTCGAAGCTGAAGTACGAAAGCGGCGTGCATCGCGTACAGCGTGTTCCGGCAACCGAGCAACAGGGACGCATTCACACGTCGGCGGCGACCGTGGCCGTGTTGCCTGAAGCGGATGAGATCGACATCAAGATCGAGCCAAAGGACTTGCGCATCGATACATTCTGCTCTTCCGGTCCCGGCGGGCAGTCTGTGAACACGACCTATTCGGCGGTGCGCATCACGCATATACCGAGCGGGCTCGTGGTGTCGCAACAAGACGAAAAGTCGCAGATCAAGAATCGCGCGAAGGCCATGCGCGTGCTGCGCGCGCGGTTGTATGAAATGGAGCAGGCCAAGCAGCACGAGGCGATCGCGGCCGAGCGGCGCGGGCAAATCAAGACCGGTGACCGGTCGGAAAAGATTCGCACGTACAATTTTCCGCAGAATCGCGTCACCGACCATCGCATCAACTTCACGCTGCACCAGCTGGACCAGGTGATGGAAGGCAAACTTGGGCCGCTGGTGGACGCGCTGGTAACGCATTTCGAGTCCGAGCGGCTAAAGCAGGAGCTGGTGGAGGCATGAGCTCGCTGCACAATCGCGGTCTGTCCGGGGGCGATGCGAGCCCCGGCGAAGAGCTGCGAAGGCGATTCTCGTTCCCACCGGGCAGCAATGGTGGCGCTCTTGCCGAGTCGGCGGCGATGGATGTGCGAGCCGCCCTGAAGGAAGGAATGGCGCAGTTGCGCACAGCCGGCGTCGCATCGCATACGCCGGCCGCCGAACTTTTGCTGATGCACGCGCTAGGGCGCGACCGCGCGTGGCTCTACTCACATCCTGAAACGCAGATCGATCCGGCGGCGGCCGAAAATTACTTCGGGTTCGTCGGGCGCCGCGCAGCGGGCGAGCCGGTGCAGTACATCACGGGCAAACAGGAATTTTGGGGCTTGGAATTCGAATTGACGCCGGCGGTGCTGATTCCGCGCCCCGAAACCGAGCACGTGATGGAAGTCGCTTTGGAGCGGCTGGGCGCTCGCGGCATCAAGATTCGGCTCGACACGGGCGAACCGAGCGCGCCGCTGCGCATTGCGGATGTGGGCACGGGCTCGGGATGTCTGGCGGTTGCGCTTGCGTGGGAGTTGTCGCATGCGCGCGTGGTGGCGACAGATATTTCGGCGGAGGCGTTGGAAGTGGGGCGAGGCAATGCGGCCCGGCACAACGTCGCTGATCGCATCGAGTTCATGCAATGCGACCTGCTGTCAGCTTTTGTGGAATCGCCACGCACGATTTCCGCTCAGCCGCTAGTCACTAGCCACTCGCCACTGCCTTTCGACCTGATCGTGAGCAATCCGCCATACGTGGCGCGCGATGAAGCGGAGACGCTCCAGCGGGAAGTGCGCGACCATGAACCCGACGCCGCGCTTTTCGGAGGCCCCACGGGCAACGAGATTTATGCGCGGCTGATCGATCAAGCGCGATCGCTGCTGCGCAGCGGCGGGATTCTGGTTCTCGAGCTCGGCCACAATTCCGCCGGCCACGTACGGGAGTTGCTGGCGAGCGATCCGCGGTGGGCGAACGTAACCTTCACCAACGACCTCGCGGGGATTCCCCGCGTGATCGCCGCTGAACGCGTCTGATTCTTAGTCAACGCGAGCTAACCCGGTAAGCCCTTTTTCGATTATCCTTCCCGCAGCGGAGGGCGCGCAGCGTGTCGACCTCCTCCAAAAGCGTCAAGGTGCTCGCCATCGACGGCGGCGGCATTCGCGGGATTATTCCGGCAACGATTCTCGCGGAATTGCAGCGTCGCATCGGGACCGATTTGTGGCGGGCGTTTGATCTGATCGCGGGCACGTCGACGGGCGGCATCATTGCGCTTGGGATCGGGACGGGTCGCAAGAACGGCCAGCCTTACTCGCCGGCCGAAATGCTCAGCCTCTACCTGGAAAACGGGTCCTCGATCTTCAAGAAAAGCCCGCTGACCGGGGTGCGAGGGCTGTTCGGACCCAAATATTCGCCCGCGGCGTTGGAGAAAACGCTTGAAAAATATCTTCAGGCGGCGGAATTTTCCTCAGCGTTGACGCCGCTGCTGATTTCGAGCTACGACCTTGCCGGGCAGATTCCTTTCTTCTTCAAGAGCCATCGAATCGCCGCGCATCCGGACTACAACTGGAAAGTGGTGCAGATCGCGCGAGCTACGTCGGCTGCGCCCACTTACTTTCCGCCTTTCCACCTAGAGCGCGACAGTCAGAACTACGCGCTCGCCGATGGCGGCGTCTACGTCAACAATCCTTCGATGGCGGCTTACGCGGAGGCGCTTTCGCTCTATCGGGCGGCACCTGGTTTCGTGGTGGTTTCCGCGGGCACGGGCGACCGTCAGGATCACATTCAATATTCTTCGGCGCGGCATTGGGGACTGTTTGGCTGGGCAACCAAGATTGTCCCAGTTTTCATGGACAGCGTTTCCGAAGCGGTCGACTACGAGCTGAAGTACTTGCCGAAATGTTCTTACTATCGCCTGCAGGTTCCGAATCTCACCGGCTCGGCGGCGGACATGGACAATGTCTCGTGCGAAAATCTGAAAGCTCTGCAAAAGGTGCTACGCAGTACATTGCTTCGAATGCGGCTATGCTCGATAAAATCTGCTCGGAATTGAGCGAAGGGCGCGGCAGCAACATGCCCGGCATCGGGCTGCCGAAGCCACCTGCGTAAGTCGCTTCGAGAGACTCCTTCGGCCCCTCGCATTGCGCCTGCGTTCGTTTTCCTCACCGGTGTATATTCTGGGCGATGGCGAAGCTGGCCCATTTCCGCGCGAAGCACGGCCCGGTCGATGCGGATGCGGGCGTCTCGGTCGAGTCGTCGCCTTCGATCCTGCACATCGACATGGACGCATTCTTCGTGTCCGTGGAGCTGCTGGCGCGGCCGGAGCTGCGGGGCTTGGCGGTGATCGTGGGAGGCGGGCCGAATCAGCGCGGCGTGGTGACGTCGGCGAGCTACGAGGCGCGGAAGTTCGGCGTGCATTCGGCGATGCCGTTGCGCACGGCGGCGAAACTTTGCCCGCACGGGATTTTTCTCGACGGGCACCACGAGCTTTACGGAGAGTGGAGCGACCGCGTCGCGGCGATCATGGCGAAATATTCGCCGATCGTGGAGATGGCGTCGATTGATGAGGCTTACGTGAATCTCGCGGGGACGGAGAGGCTGAACGGCCCGCCGGTGGCAGCGGCGCACAAACTGCTGCGGGAAATTACGTCGGCGACGAGCCTGCCGTGCTCGGGAGGTCTTGGGGCGACGCGGCTGGTCGCGAAAGTCGCAAGCGAACAGGCGAAGCCGCGCGGGTTCGTCTGGGTGGCGGCAGGGCAGGAGCCCGCTTTTCTGGCGCCGCTTGCGGTGCGCAGGATTCCAGGCATCGGGCGCGTGACACAAGCTGCATTAAAGAATCTGGGCGTCGAAACGATCGCGCAGCTGCAGGGATTTTCTCTAGAGGCGCTCGAAGAGGTTCTCGGGCGCTGGGGGACGGCGCTATTTCGCAAGGCGCGCGGAATCGATTCGTACGAGTTTTTCGTAGATGCCGAGCCCAAGTCGCTTTCGCACAATCAGACCTTTGGCGAGGACACGAACGATCGCGAGCGGCTCGAATCAACGCTCAGCTATTTGTGCCAGAAGGCGTCGAAGCGGCTGCGAGACGCTGGGCTGAACGCGCGCACCGTGACGCTGACGGTCCGCTATTCCGATTTCAAGACGATCACGCGCAACGAGACGCTCGCGGAACCGTCGGACCTCGATACGGTGTTTCTTGCTGCGATTCGCGAGCTGTTCGCGCGCGCGTGGAATGGCAGGGCGATGCTGCGGCTGGTCGGCATGGGCCTGTCATCTTTTTCCGGCGCGCTGGGCCAGCTCGATCTGCTCGATCCGGAGCGGCGAGACAAGCTGGAAAGGCTGGCACGCGCGACGGACAAGCTGCGCGATCGATTTGGATTCTCGAAGGTGCAGCTCGGGGGTTCGCTCGGGAAGAGGGACCGGCGTGAATAGGCTACCGAAGCGCGAGACTGGCCGCGAGATGTGCAGCAAGGCCCTGTGGAAATTTGTCGATACCGTCGCACGATGCTCGCCGACGTGAAACTTCCCATCGCACCGTTAGTTCGCTCATAATCGCCTCATGGACGCTCGAGAGCTGGCCAATCAGATTTGCGCCGTTCTGCGCGCGGAGGGGCACCAGGCTTACCTGGTTGGGGGATGCGTGCGCGACATTCTGCTCGGGCGCACACCTGTCGATTACGACGTTGGGACCGATGCGACTCCGGACAAGGTGCAAGAGCTTTTCCCCGGCAGCCTGGCCGTGGGCGCGCGCTTCGGCGTGATGATCGTTCCCAGCGGTGAGGGCGCGATTCAGGTGGAGGTCGCAACGTTTCGGTCGGACATCGGCTACTCAGACGGGCGGCATCCCGACAAGGTCGTCTACACCAAATCGGCAGAAGAGGACGCGAAACGGCGCGATTTCACAATCAATGCCCTGCTGCTCGACCCGGTGACGAACGAAGTGCTCGACTACGTCGGTGGGCGGCGAGATCTCGAAGCGGGAATCATTCGGGCCATCGGCCGGCCCACGGACCGCTTTCAGGAAGACAAGCTGCGCATGGTTCGGGCGGTGCGATTCGCTGCGCGTTTTGGCTACGGGATCGAGGCGTCCACGTTCAGCGCAATCCGCAGGCTGGCGCCGGAGATTCGGCAAGTGTCTGCGGAGCGGCTGCGCGACGAGCTGACGAAGATTCTGACCGAGGGCGCGGCGCGCCGTGGTTTCGAGCTGCTGGATGAAACGGGCCTGCTCGAGCAACTTCTTCCCGAAGTGGCGCGTATGAAAGGTGTGGAACAGCCGCCGCAGTTTCATCCCGAAGGGGATGTCTGGACCCATACACTGATTATGCTCGGCATGCTGCGCGCGGGCTCGCCGCCCACTTTGGCCTGGGGCGTTCTGTTGCACGATGTCGGCAAGCCTCCGACGTTCACGCCGGCTTCTGGGCCGAACGGCCGGATCCGGTTCGACGAGCACGCCGAAGTGGGAACGCGCATGGTCGAGGAGATTTGCGCGCGGCTTCGGTTCTCGAATGACGACACGGCGCAGATCGCCGGGCTGGTGGCCAATCACATGCGGTTCAAGGACGCGACGCAGATGAAGCCGGCAACGCTGAAACGTTTCGTCCGTCTAAACGAGTTTAGCGAGCATCTGGAGCTGCACCGGCTGGACTGCACGTCGAGCCACGGCCAGTTGGACAATTACGAGTTCGTCCGGAAGTTCATAGCCGAGACGCCACCTGAGGAGGTACGGCCGCCGCGGCTAGTAACGGGCGACGATCTGATTGCGTTGGGTTACCAACCGGGACCACCGTTCAAGGCCATTCTGGAAGCCATTGAGGAAGCTCAGCTGAATGGCAAGATCAGCACACGGGAGGCGGCATTGCGTATGGCCGAAGAGGCATTTTCAGGGAGCGGAAAGGCGCATAAGTGACCTCTTTTCAGGAGCGGGAAAAGGTAAAGCCAAATGGGGCTTACGGTTCCGGAAAGCGGTGTTGCTTCCAAATATTTAGTGTGCTACACTCATATTCGCTTATAACATCAAACATAAACGGGAACCTTTTCCTATCCACTGCATCTAACCTGTTAACCGCCGATTAGCTTGGCGGGCGCTGGTGTATCTGGTGTCGTGGCTTTCCGCATTTAGGGGGTCAAAGTGACCAAACCAACTAGAGTTGTTCCATCGGAATTAGGGGTCCTGCCCGTACGAGACACGGTCCTGTTCCCGGGCGCGGTAATGCCGCTTCCGGTCGGCCGGGAGAGCTCGCTCGCACTGCTTGATTCGCTGGAGGGACCCGAGAAGCTGCTTGGCGTTGTGGCCCAGCTCGACCCCCGAGTCGAGGCGCCTTCGGGGACCGACCTGCACAGCGTCGGCACGCTGGCCAAGGTCCACAAGATGGTCCGCATGCCGAACGGCAACGTGGTGGCGTTTCTCGAAGGGCTGGAACGCATCCGGGTGCTCGAGGTAGTCGGGCTGAAGCCGTTCTTACGGGCTCGCGTGGAAGCGCAGCTCGAGACTGACGATCAGCGCGACGCGGAACTCACCGCGCTCGAGCGCAACGTGCAAGATCTGTTCAAGGACGTGGTGGCGCATTCGCCTCAGCTTTCAGACGATCTGCAGGCGGAGGTCATGAACATCGAATCGCCGTCGCGGCTGGCCGATTTCGTCGCTGCGACGCTGCCGTCGCTGAACACGATGATTCGCCAGGAACTGCTCGAAACCTTCAGCGTGCGCAAGCGGCTGGAGACTCTTGTAGGCGAGCTTTCGAAAGAGCGTGAGGTGCTCGAGCTACGCAACAAGATTCACGACCAGGTTCAGGAGCAAGTGAATCAGAGCCAGCGCGAGTTCCTGCTGCGCGAGCAGATGAAAGCGATTCAGAAGGAACTAGGCGAGTCGGACGATACGCAGTCCGAAGTCGACGAGTTGCGAAAGAAGGTCGAAGCATCGGGCATGTCCGCCGAGGCGAAGAAGGAGTGCGAGCGCGAGTTGAAACGGCTGGCGAAAATGACTCCGGCTTCCGCCGAGTACATGGTTTCGCGGACGTACCTCGAATGGATGACGTCGCTGCCGTGGAACAAGACGTCTGGCACAGGCGAGCAGGAGATCGACATCGCGAAGGCGCAGGAGATCCTCGACGAGGATCACTACGATCTCGTCAAGGTGAAGCAGCGATTGCTGGATTACCTGGCGGTGAAGAAGCTGCAGCCCGGAATGAAGGGGCCGATTCTGTGCTTCGTCGGGCCCCCCGGCGTTGGCAAGACGTCTCTGGGCAAGTCGATCGCGCGAGCGATGGGACGCAAGTTCGTTCGAATCTCGCTCGGCGGCATGCACGATGAGGCGGAAATTCGCGGCCACCGCCGCACCTACATTGGCGCGTTGCCCGGGCAGATAATCCAAGGAATTCGCCGCGCTGAGACGATGGACCCTGTCCTGATGCTGGACGAGGTCGACAAGCTCGGGCGCGACTTCCGAGGCGATCCGTCGGCGGCGCTGATGGAAGTGCTCGATCCAGAGCAGAACTCCACGTTCCGCGATCACTACCTCGACGTGCCGTTCGATCTTTCGAAGGTTCTGTTCGTCGCAACGGCGAACTGGATGGATCCGATTCCGGAGCCGCTACGCGACAGAATGGAGATTCTCGAACTCCCCGGTTACACCGAGGAAGAGAAGGTGAACATTGCCAAGCGGTTCCTGATCCCTCGTCAAACGAAGGAACACGGAATCACACTGGGCGAGCAGATAGAATTCACGGATGAATCGCTGCACGACCTGATTCACCACTACACGCGCGAGGCGGGCGTTCGAAATCTCGAGCGCGAAATCGCCACGCTGGTGAGGAAGCAGGCGCGGCGCATCGCCGAGGGCAAGACGGACAAGCTGACCGTCACGCCCGACGTGATCCGCGAAGTACTGGGCATTCCGAAGTTTCGCATTGAGCAGGAAGTGGAGGAACGGGTCAAGAAGCCCGGCGTTTCGATCGGACTCGTGTGGACTCCGGTGGGCGGAGACATCGTGTTCATCGAAGCGAGCAAGATGCGGGGCGGCAAGCAGTTCACGATGACGGGCCATCTCGGCGAAGTGATGCAGGAGTCGATGCGCGCCGCGTTGAGCTGGGTGCGCGCGAACTCCGATCGCTACAACATCGATCCGGACTTCTTCCGGAAGCTCGACTTGCACATTCACGTGCCGTCGGGCGCGATTCCGAAGGACGGTCCGTCGGCGGGCATCGCGATGGTGACGGCGCTCGTCAGCCTCTTGACCGGACGCCCGGAACGGCCGCGCGTGGCGATGACGGGAGAGATTTCGCTCTCCGGCATCGTGCTGCCGATCGGCGGAGTGAAGGAAAAGGTGCTGGGCGCCAAGCGAGCGGGAATTCGCGAGGTGATCCTGCCGGCGGAGAACGAGCCCAACGTGAAGGAGGACTTGTCACCGGAAATGCTCGAAGATGTGAAGATCCACTTCGTGCGAACGGTGGAAGAAGCCCTCGAAATCGCGCTGGGCAAGTTCGACAAGCCTGTGCGGCCAGTCACAGGCGGGCCGCTCGGCGAGGATCGACCGCAAGCCCCGAGTCCGGTTCACTAAGCCGGTTCGGTAGGAACACGGAACAGACAAAGCAGGCCCGGGCATCCGTTGGGATGTCCGGGCTTTTTGTTTTTGGCAGCATTTCCTTTTTAGGGCACGCGAACCCTTTCCTGTTGCGAGGGGCGGCGCATTCGCGTACAGCTAGCCTGCATGCCGTACCGACCTCGAGAACTGGTGATCCGCGCGAGAGAGACGGCCACGATCCTGCTTGGCGCGCTTGACCGCAACGAGACGGTCGCGCGCTTTCTCGACATGTACGCGGCCGAGCATCGGCGACCGGGCCGCGCAGACCAGCCGGCGTTTTATCGCGACCAACTGCAGAACATTCGACGCGAGGCAATTCTCGCTTCGGTACTGCGAATCGAGGCTGCGCTGCCGGCTCGATTGAAAGTGAGCGTAACCGTGCGAAGCGCGCGGCGGCCCGCGACGAAGAGGAAGAAAGGAAAGAAAGGCAGACACTCGCCGCCAAGGCGCGCGAAGCCGTCGATGGAATTGGCGATCCCGTTCCTCGATTTATTCCGAGAGGAGTTTTTCGTGGCTCTCGGCCAGGCACTCGAATGGGGTGCGGAAGATGCGCAGCAATTCTGGCGCGACCTGGATTTCTACGAGAAGCTGACGCCGCGCGAATTGCGGCGGTCGAGCATTCACGGTTCGCGCGCGCCATCGTCCGGGCCGTTCGTCGACCGCGTGGCGATGCTGCTCGACCCATCGCTGATGGAGCAGGCGCGGCGCGCGGCGGGAAAGTTCCAGATCGAGCTGAACGCAGGCGCAGACCAAGTATTGCGCCGTGTCTTCTCGCGCCGCCGGCCGAATTAATGGGCGCGGAGCCGTAAAGCTACGCGCGCGCGTCGAGAACGATATTGAACGGCGTCTCGGTCGACCGCCTAACCTTGGTGAATCCCGCCGATTTCAGGACTTTCGTGAGCCGCCCTTCGCCGGCCTGGGCGCCAAGGGCCAGACCGACCTCCTGCGACTTCGACGCAGGAGTGCAAAGCATGGTGGACGCGCCGTAAAAGATGCGGCCGATGGGATTGAGATTGTCCTCGAGTTTGTCGTTGGCGAACGGCTCGACGATCATCCACGCGCCGCCCGGGGCAAGGCTCTGCAATACGTGCTTGGCCGCGCCTTCGGGATCGCCCATGTCGTGCAGACAATCGAAGAACGCGACGAGGGTGTAATCCTTGCCCGGATAGTCCTTGGCCTTCGCAACTTCGAATTTCACGCGATCGGCGACGCCTGCTTTGGCGGCCGCCTCGCGCGCCAATTCGATCGACCTGGGGTGGTAGTCGAATCCGACGAAGGTGGATTTCGGGTAGGCCTGCGCCATCAAGATCGTGGAGCTGCCGAGCCCGCAGCCCACGTCGGCCACTTTTGCGCCCGCTTTCAATTTGGCTTCGATATCGCCGAGCGCCGGTATCCATTCGCTCACCAGGTGCGCGCGATAGTTTGGCCGGAAGAACCGTTCGGTGCCCGCGAAGAGGCACTGGTCGTGTTCGTGCCAGCCGACTCCGCGCCCGGAGCGAAACGCTTCCGTGATCTTGGGCTCATCCTTCACGCAGGCACTGAGAACTTCGAAGAATCCCGGAAGGAAAACGGGGCTTTGCTCGTCGGCCAGGGCCATGGCCTGCTCGGGCGGCAGCGTGAACTTGCCGGTGGCCGCGTCGTAGGTGACGAATCCGCCTGCTGCCTGGGCGGAAAGCCACTCGCGCACGTATCGTTCGTTGGTATTTGATTTCGCCGCCAACTCCGTGGACGTCATGGGCCCCGCGCCGGCCATCGCTTTGTAGAGCCCGACTTTGTCTCCGACCAGAATGAGCGCCGCATTCATGGCGGCTCCCATTTCGCCGACCGCCTTCATCACGAAGGCATGCAATTTCTCTTGATCGATAGGTTGAGCGGCAGGACTGGACATGGTTGTTGCCTCCAGGAAGAATCGAAGAGTTTGAGGCTGGGGAAACGCGGCGATTCTACTTTTACGAATCGGGCAAGTCAACGGCACGCGGCGGCGCCGGGGGTGCGGCTTTTTGCTATTCTCGCGATGTGTACGAGCTTTTTTACCTTCTCGTCATCGCGCAGATCGCGCTCGGTCTCTATTCGCTGTGGGAGGGTATCGAGTGGCTGCGGATGACCCGGACCGCGCCGGCGTCGCACGCGGGTTTTTACGCTCCTGTGGCGGCGCTGATTTGCCCCTGCAAGGGAGTTGAGCCGGGCCTGGAAGACAATCTCACGGCGCTGACGCGTTTCGATTATCCAAACTACGAAATTTATTTCGCGGTGGCGTCGTCGAGCGACCCATGCATGCGGGTGCTCGAGCGCGTGAAGGGGGCGAGTCAGCGGCCGGTACACATCATCACGGCGGGACCGCCGAACGACTGTGGCGAGAAGGTGAATAATCTGCGGCACGCGGTGGAGGCGCTGCCCGAATCGGCGGAAGTGATGGTCTTCACGGATTCGGATGTGCGGCTCTCGCGGAACTGGCTAGCGAAGCTTGTGGCGCCCTTACAGGATCCGCGCACCGGCGCGACCACCACGTATCGCTGGGTCATTCCGAGTGGCAGCGGCGCAGCGGGATTCGCGAGCGCGCTTGCCTCAGCCTGGAATGCCGCAGTAGCGACAATGCTGGGAAGGCCGCGCGACAATTTCTGCTGGGGCGGCGGCACCGCAATTCGCCGCCGCACTTTTCTCGACGCGCAGGTTCTCGACGCCTGGAGCGGCGCCGTAAGCGACGATTTCGCGCTCACCCGCGCCCTCGAAGCCGTCACCAAGCCCATCATCTTTTGTCCCGAATGCCTCGCCCCCACGCTGCATCCCTGGACGCTTTCCGGATTGCTCGAATTCACGAATCGACAAATCCTCGTCACGCGCGTCTACTCGTCTCGGCGCTGGATGATGGGAGCCGCCGCGCACCTTAGCTACTCGCTCACGCTGGTTTATGCATTGATCGTCATCATCGTCACGCTCGCCGACGGCGATCCGTGGATCCAGCTCGCACTCGTCGCGCTCGTGGTTCCGCTCCTCGCCGCGATGAAGGGAGCCATCCGAACCGTCGCCCTTCCGGAATTGCTTCCAGAGTGGAAAGGGCGCCTGAATCAATGGAGCTGGGTCTGGACCATGCTCGCGCCATTCATTTCCTTCCTCTTCGCATGGAACTTTATCGCCTCGCTCCTCACGCGTCGGATCCGGTGGCGCGGCATTCGCTACGAACTGCTCACTCCCGCCACGACGCACATTATCCGTCGCTAGCCAGCGCGGATTGCGTTCCCATCCGTTCCATTGCTACTGCTGACTGCTTTCGCCCCGCGAGCCGTGCGCTGCCTCTGTAACTTTTCTCTAATTTCCGCGTAGTAGGGTTAGAATACGTCGCAAATTCTGAGTCTTGGAGAGGGGAGTTTTATGTCCAGCCCTGCAGTTGTGTCCGCCGAGGTCCCCGATCAGAGCAATTCCGTCAGTCGCCTTTTCGGCGTCTTGTTCAGTCCCAAGGCCACTTTCGAATCGATCGCGCGCCGCCCCACCTGGGCGTTGCCGCTCGTGCTGGGAATCGTTCTCAGTATCGCGGTCGTCTGGATTTTCGGCCATCGCGGTGGATGGCCCGGCTACTTCGAAAGGCAAACGGCAAACAACACGCGATTCCAGCAGATGCCCGCCGATCAGCAGCAGCGGGTCATGGAGGCGCAATTGAAATACGCGCCACCCATCGCTCTTGCCTCTGCCGTCATAGTTTTGATTTTGGCTGCGCTCCTAATTGCGGCGGTGCTGATGGGAGTTTTCAATGGGGTGGCGGGAACCAAAATCGGTTTCAAGAATTCTCTCGCCATCGTCACCTATGGCGGAGTGCCAGGTTTGATCGGAGGAATCCTTGGACTTCTAATAGTGTCGCTGAAGGACATTTCCAGCGTCGATATCCAGAACATTGTCGCTTCTAACGCCGGCGCATTTCTGCCGAGCACGTCCGCGCGATGGATGATTTCGCTCTTCAGCTCCATCGACGTCTTCACTTTCTGGACGTTCATTTTGATGGCGATCGGCTTTTCAGCTGCCGCGCCGAAAAAGCTCTCGTTCGGCAAAGCTCTCGCGTACATCGTCGCAGTGTGGCTTGTTTGGGTCATTGTGAAGGTCGGACTCACAGCCGCCTTCACCTGATACACTCCGGCGGATGGGTTTTCGCTTCGAGGTTCTCGCCACCGATCCGTCGGGCGCGCGCTTGGGACGTCTCACTACGCCGCACGGCGTGATTGAGACACCGGCCTTCATGCCCGTCGGCACGGCCGCGACCGTGAAGGGGCAGACTCAACAAGACCTCGAAGCCCTCGGCGCGCAAATAATCCTCGCGAACACCTATCACCTGTATCTGCGTCCCGGCCATGAGCTCATTCGCCAAATGGGCGGACTTCATCAATTCATGTCCTGGCCGCGACCGATCCTCACGGATTCCGGGGGTTTCCAGATTTTCAGTTTGAGCGATCTGCGCAAAGTCTCCGACGAGGGCGTCACCTTCCGTTCCCACATTGACGGCTCCGAGCATTTCCTATCGCCGGAGAAAGCCATCGAAATCGAAATCGCGCTGGGTGCCGATATCATCATGGTTCTCGACGAATGCATCGAAACGCCGGCCGAAGATTCCCGCGCAGGCGAAGCCGCAGCCCGAACACTCGCCTGGGCGCGCCGCTGCCGCGAGCACTTCGCGCGCGTCGGCGATCGCGAACGCCAAATGCTTTTTGCCATCGTCCAGGGGGGCACATCCGCTAACTCTCGTCGCGAAAACGCTGACGCGCTCGTCGATCTCGATTTTCCCGGCTACGCGATCGGCGGTCTCGCTGTCGGCGAACCTCATAACATCACGTGCGAGATGACCGAACTAGTCGCCGCGCGCCTGCCCACCGATCGCCCGCGCTACTTGATGGGCGTGGGCAAGCCCGAACAAATCCTGGATTACGTCGCGGGCGGGATCGACATGATGGATTGCGTGCTGCCCACACGCAGCGCCCGCCACGGCTGCCTCTTCACGTCGCAAGGACGCGTGCTGATTCGCAATGCACGCTATGCCAACGATCCCAGGCCCATCGACGAATCGTGCCACTGCGCTGTCTGCCGTCGTTATTCGCGCTCGTATTTGCGTCACTTGTATTCGAGCGGCGAGTTTGCCGCCATCATCCTGAACACCCACCACAACCTCTACTTTTACCTTGACATGATGCGGAAAATTCGGGAGGCTATCCGTTTTGGGAACCTGGAAAACTTCCGCTCTGACGTTCAGACTCGCCTGACCCAGGTTAATTCGTTC
>Ga0187783_10000057_pt1 | contig 88302 bp, 79 predicted proteins | sample 1015_SJ02_MP02_2_FD_132471 | JGI IMG/M metagenome (GOLD analysis project Ga0187783, IMG submission 132471) | Tropical peat soil microbial communities from peatlands in Department of Meta, Colombia - 1015_SJ02_MP02_20_MG | ecosystem: Environmental > Terrestrial > Soil > Wetlands > Peat | place... | reverse complement strand
CGTCCGGGGCGTGCTCGATGATGGCCGCATCCTCAACATCGCGGGCGACTACATCGCCCACGGCATTCGCCACCGGGCGAGTGAACTGGTCACGCTGGAACTCGGACCGCAGACCGAGCTGGATGTCGCCCGCAAGCTCGCCTCCGAGGTCGACGCCGAGCGTCTGACCCGGCTCGACAAAATGCTCATTGCCGAGCAACAGGATCAAGGAGTCATCGATCTGCGGCCTGGAGAGGGTGCGAGCTATCCTGTCCGCGAGAACCGGCACCTTCTGATCGGCCGGGCGCGGACACTGGAACGCTATGGTCTGACAACCGAGACGGAGCCGGGCCGCTGGGTCGTCTCGGACCAGGCCGAGGCAACCTTGAAAGAGCTTGGCGAGCGGGCCGACATTATCAAAACCATGCACCGGGCGTTGGCTGATCACGGCCTCGCCGAGCAACGCGGCGTCAGCCAATACCTCACGCATGGCGAAGGTTCGTGCGAAAAAATCGTCGGCCGGGTTCTGGCCAAGGGGTTGGCCGGCGACGAGATGGGCGAGCGCGTCTATCTGGTCATCGATGGCGTGGATGGCCGGGTCCATCACATGGAATTCGCCAATCCCGCCCGCATCGAAGATGTGCCCACGGGTGTGATGGTCGAGGCGGCACCCGCGGTCTCCGGCCCAAGGCAATCAGATCGGAACATCGCCATTGTCGCCCAGAACGACGGCATCTACCGTCCAGACCAGCATCTCCACCATATTCGCGGCAGCTTTGAACAGCAGGGTAAGGATCCCCACGCCTTCGTCCGCTCCCATGTTCGTCGCCTCGAGGTTCTCCGCCGCGCCGGGCATGTGGAGCGCATCGACGAAGACCATTGGCGTGTCCCCAAGGACATCGTCGAGCGCGGCCAGACCTACGATCTGAGCCAAGGCGGCGACGGACTCAGGATCCGGACGCTGTCGACTTTCACACTTGAACAGCAGATCGGCAGCGACGGGGCGACCTGGCTCGACCGGCAGATGGCATCGTACACCCGCACGCCGCTCGCCGATGCCGGGTTCGGCCGGGAGGTCACCGGTGCCTTGGAGCGCCGCAAACAGACGCTGGTGGAGATGGGCCATGCGACCCGACTGCCCAACGGCCAGATCCGCGTGCCAAATGGCTTCATTTCCAAGCTGGAGCGCGCCGAAGTTGCCCGCGCCGGACGCGCAATAGCCGCCGAACGTGGCCTGACTTTTCAGGAAGCGAAGACCGGTGAATATGTCAGCGGGAAACTTATCGGCTCGACCCAGCTTGCCAGCGGGCGCTTCGCCATGATCGAAACTTTTGGCGGCGACGGCGGCCTTGGATTCAGCCTCGTACCCTGGCAGCCGGTGCTCGAGAAGCGCATCGGCCAGCACATCACCGGCACCATGCGCGGCGCCGGCGACATTGAATGGGGCTTCGGCCGGAAGCGCGGATTGGGGCTATGATTGGATAGCGTGGCCTGCTTGCGGCGAGTGGGCCGAATCTGCGTCAGCCCATCAAGGCGCAGCCGCTACGCGGTGGCGCGTCCCGCGCCAGCCTTGACCGGCCGTCGCCGACCCGGCAGAGGCTCGCCAAGCAGGTAAGGGACTATTGAGAAGCAGGACGCTTCCTTCGGGATCAGGTACCGGCACTCCTATTGAAAAATGTCGCGTTCTATTTTGACGGTTTGGCAATTCGGCCTAAATGGGCTGGCGGTCGCTTGTGATGTTCGACAATCATGGCCGCATTTTTCACGCTCGGAGCGCCTGATTTTCGCCCCAGCAAGTATTTTTTAGTTTCGCCGCGAATCGTAGTCCGGCGTAAAATTGGTCTATTCTTGTTCCGAAGAGTTCACGCAATTCTCGGGGCATGCCCCGATCGCAGATTCTTCGTAGAAAACACGTTAAGAGGCTGAATGGCTGCGATCATTCTGCGCGAGCTTCAGTTGGCTCAAAAACTCATGAGCCGCAGAATTGTGGAAGGCATTCAGAACCTCTTGCAAGGAGCGACCCGGAAGATCATGATTCCGTTCCCTGGCCGGTCACAGATGATTGGCCGGAGCATGTTCCGATCACGACGGCTGAAGTCGAAACCATCGAAGCCTTCTTACGGGAGGGGATCGACGATTTTTTGAAATAGCGCATTTGGATCGAGATTCCCATAATGAATGTGATCCTGCCTCTCTCAAGCCGCGCGGCCCTCTATCTTCGTGTCTCGACCACAAGGCAGGCTGAGGTCGATCTGTCGATACCTGATCAAAAGCTCCAGACCGCAGCCTATTGTGAGCGCCAGGGCTGGCCAATCGTCGCCGAATATGTCGAGCCCGGCGCCTCGGCCATGGACGACAGCCGCGCCGAATTCCAGCGCATGATCGAGCGCGCCTGCGATGATGATCATCCCTTCGAAGTCATCGTCGTTCACAGCTTCAGCCGGTTCTTTCGTGATGCCTTCGGGCTTGAGATGTATATCCGCAAGCTCGCCAAGCACGGCGTGCGGCTCGTCTCGATCACGCAAGAGCTCGGCGACGATCCGGCCCAGGTCATGATGCGGCAAGTCATCGCTCTTTTTGACGAATACCAATCCCGTGAGAATGCCAAGCACGTCCTCCGTGCTATGAAGGAGAATGCCCGGCAGGGCTTCTACAATGGCTCGCGGGTTCCGCTCGGCTTCACCCTGCAGGAGGTCGAGAAACGTGGCCACCGGACCAAGAAACGCATCATCGCCGATCCGGTCGAGGCCGAGATCGTCCGCTTGATGTTCGATCTTTATGCCCACGGCGATGGACAAAGCGGACCCATGGGCGTCAAGGAGGTCACGAAACACCTCAATGCCAAGGGCTATCGGACCCGCCTTGGCGGGCGCTTCGGCATCGGCCCGGTCTACGGCATTCTGACCAATCCCATCTATATTGGCTCTTGGAGTTTCAACAAACGCAATTCGAAAACCGGGCAGGCAAAGCCGCAAAGCGAAATAATCTCGATAGAAGTCCCGGCGATCATCGATCGTATAACTTTCGATAAGGTGCAGAAGACCTTGCAGGCGAAGAACCCGCAAGCCAACCCGCCGCGCGCCGTGACCGGCCCAATCCTTCTGACGGGTCTTGCTTATTGCGCCTCATGCGGCGGAGCGATGACGCTGCGCACCGGCACGTCCAAGAACGGAAATGTTTATCGCTATTATACCTGCTCCTCGGCAGCCCGCATCGGGAAAACCGCCTGCCGGGGCCGGTCTATCCCTATGGAGAAGCTCGACCAGCTTGTCACGGAGCACGTTGCCGATCGAATCCTCGTCCCCGAGCGGTTGGAGGCTTTGCTCCAATCTGTCGCGGACCGGCGTGTGAAGACCGATGCGGAGGTTCAAACGCGGCTCGAAAATCTTCGCCGAGAGGCCGGAACGGCGGAGGACAAGCTCAGGCGGCTTTACAAGCTCGTGGAAGAGGGCCTCACCGACCTTGACGACATGCTGAAAGATCGAATTACCCAGCTCAAGGCCGGGCGCGATCGCGCGGCAGCAGCCCTCGACCGGGTCGAGAGCCAGAGACCAGCCATTCGGTTGGAGACGGACAAAATCGTCTGCTTCGGCAATCTTATGCGCCGGAATATCACCGAAGGTGAGATCCCATTCCGCAAGGCCTATCTGCGATCCCTGATCGAAGCGATCGAGGTAGACGACCATGCCATCCGCATTCATGGGTCGAAAACGGTCCTGGAACGCGCCGTCCTCGCCGACCAGGCCAAACACCCAGGTGTTCGCGGTTTTGTTCGCAATTGGCGCGCCCGAAGAGATTCGAACTCCTGACCCCTAGATTCGTAGTCTAGTGCTCTATCCAGCTGAGCTACGGGCGCCTGCTGCGGCAATGCCACCAAAAGGCACGGTAAGCGGCGTGGAGACTTAACCGCTTGCCGCCTTGATAGCAAGAGCGAGCCCCTAACCCTGTTGCCTCTTGCCTACGGAACTTCCGAGCTGGATTGCGGCAGAATAATATGGAATATCGCGCCGCGATGACCTTCCTCCTCACCGCTCAAGAGCTCAATCGTGCCGCCGTGGCCGCGCACGAGGTCGGCGGCGATCACCAAACCGAGGCCTGATCCGCCGGCCCTTTCAGAGTTGAAGGGTGTGAAGAGATGCGCCCTCGCCGCTTCCGGCACGCCTGGCCCGCTGTCGGCTACCTCTATGGTGAGCCACTGGTCATGCTGCCACGCCTTTACTCTCACTGTTTTTTCGGCCCCAGTGAAGCTTTGCAACGCCTCGCAGGCATTCCGGATCAGATTGACTAATACTCGAAACAGCTGCTCCCGGTCGGCGGAAAGATCCAAGCCGGAAGGGATTTCATCCAAAAATGTTATGCTCGACGATACGTCCAGGCCGACTGTTTCGATGACCTCCTCGACAAGAGAACGTAATTCAAAGCGCAGCAGTTTAGGCGGTTCGTCGACGGCGCGACCATAGGTTAGAATTGACTGGCAAAACCGGATAGCCCTGTCGAGCGTTGCGACAAGTTTCGGCCCCAGCCGCTGCACGAGCGGATCGTTAACATTGGTCAAGCGATCCGAGATGAGCTGCGCCGACGTGAGCATGTTACGCATATCATGATTGATTTTGGCAACCGCCAATCCAAGCGCGGCGAGATGTTTTTTTTCATTGAGCTCGCGGGCCAATGAATTCTGCATAATCGCCAATTCTTCCTCGGCATGACCAATCTCATGGCTGGCGCGCGAAATGATTTTTGTGCGCAAACCATGCTCTGGATTTGCCTTGAAATGGACGATACTTGCTGTCAGGCGGCGCAAGGGGCGAAGGACCATGAACTGGATGGCGATCGTCGCGAGCATGGCGACACTCGCCGACATTAAAAGCGTCACGGAGAGAAGCCGCAATGAATAGGCGCGCATGTCCGTGGTGAGCGGCGCCTCTTTCATCGTGATTGCAATGGATTCGCCTCCCCTGGGAGCTTCACCAAGAACCGTAATAAAGCGGCCCGGCGGGGCCCTCAGCGTCGAGATGGCCGAAGGCGAGGCCAGCGATGGAGGATCGCGAAAATCATAAACTTCATCGACTTTTCTAGGCAATTCGGAAGCCGCGAGTATGCGCTTTGTCCCGTTTTTGCTCAAAACGATGATGCACGCGCCAACACTATCCAGCAATTCGCGTGATAATTCCGGAGGCACCATGGCCTGAGGGGCGGCATCAAGGACAAGCGCCGCAGTGTAGGCAGCGCTAAGGCGGTTGCGCAGCCAATTATCGCGGAACGTGGCGATCGCGGGAACATACACCATTGCCGCCGCCATCATGGCGAAGGCAATAACGAGCACGAGCACCCTCATCGCCAGGCCGAACCTCGCTGGCCGGTTATTTCTTGCAAAGCCCTCGCTCGAAGCGACCCGGCTGCTTGGGGGTATCGCGTAGTCGCTCATGAAAGTGTCACCGGAACCAACGCAAGCCAGGCAATATATTAGGTATCGACAAGCGACTACCAGCCCCGATCGGGTGCGTCATGCAAGCCCGCCGCGCCGCTTCCGCGAATGCGAAATGGCTTGGCATGGCCACGGCAAGATCTTTGACCGCCATATGCTCCGAAATGGCTATTGCAAAGATGTTGATCAACTCTTCCGCTTTGGGACCAGCGATCCCCGCCCCGATGATAATGCCTTGACGATCAGCCACAATCTTCATATGGCCGTAGGGGAGATTTGCGATTCGCGCCCGTTCCGTCTCAGCGAATGGCCAGCGCAGCACACAAATATTGCCGTGAACAGCTCGCGCTTCTCGTTCCAATAATCCCGCAAAAGCGACATGCGGGCAAGTCGGAATGACGCGCGTGGTCATTAATTTATTTTTAACAATGGTCGCCCGCCCAAAGTTTGCCTCGAGGAGATGCCACGCGTGCTGTTCAGCGGCCCCATTATAACCGCATTCGCCAAGCACCGCGCCGATGGCATTCACACGCGGATTGCCCGTCCTGAAACAGCTTTTGATCGTGATGCCTTTTTCACTGTAACGGATTTTGGCCTCGGAAAGGCCGAGGCCCTCGACAGCCGGCGCGCGCCCCGCGGCGATCCATAGATGAGAGCCAAACAGGGGTTTTTCGTGCCCCGCGGTCTTGAGAAAAACGCAAACTCGATCGCCGCGCGGCTCAACTCTTGAGACTCTCGCGCCTTCCTTGACGGCGATACCATCGCGGGCAAGAGCAAGACGCACAACGGCAGCGAGCTCTTCATCGCCAAACCATTCGCTCTGCTCTGGCATCAGCACCAAAACATCGCTGCCAAACCGGCGTATAGCTTGGGCTAGCGCAAGGCCGCTCGGGTCATTTCCGAGAACGATGAGTTTGCGGGGTGGGTGCTTTAGCTCGACGAGAGAGGCGTGATTGAGAGGCCGGATGAGGTCTAGTCCCGGAATTGGCAGTGATTTTTCGGCCGCCCCAGCCGCGATGACAAACCGGCGAGCCCGGATTTTTTGCCCCGCGGCCTCGCAGAGATCAGGTGCTAGAAAGCGGCCGGCGGCCCGAAGGACGCGCACGTTCATGGCTTCAAGGCGTGCTTGCGTATAATTTGCCGCGATCGTCCCGCAGGCTCTACGGACGTTCGCTAATACAGCGGAAAACGCAGCGGGTGCATCTTCTTGGCGTGGGTGGGGATGGCCGAGTCCTGCCGCGTTGCCAGTCGCAAAAGCCTGGCTACTGCTGATAAGTAAGTCGAGGGGAAGACTATGCGTGAGTTTATAGCCTCCGCATACCGCTTTTTCGACTAGGATAGCCGATAGCCCTTTTGCTGCCGCTCCCAGCGCCAGGGCAATGCCCCCAGCTCCGCCACCGATGACGCAAAGATCCGGCTCAAGGTCCGATTGCTTTTGTTTCACCCCGGCTGCGCTCCGTGATTTGCAATGAACGTTAATTATGATCAAAATTGCTTTAAAATACCCGTATCTGTTCTTTATGGACATTCCATAATGATCTCTTGACCCGCGCCAGCAAGCATCAACGCCGCGATTCCGGAGTACCGGGACCGCGACCAGCGTAGCTTATCGGTCAGCGATCATGCTATGGCTGCCGGCAATCTGGTTTGCCCGAATATATCCGAGGAAGAACGCATGCATATCGCGATGATTGGATCTGGCTATGTGGGGCTCGTTTCTGGCGCTTGCCTTGCTGATTTCGGGCATACCGTCACTTGCGTCGACAACGACGCACAAAAGATCGAATCTTTAAAGGCGGGGAAAATGCCGATTTTTGAACCCGGCCTCAAAGATCTGGTCGGCAAAAACGTGCACGCTCGCAGACTGTTTTTTACAAGCGAACTCGGCGCCGCTGTTGCAAATTCGCAGGCCGTCTTCATCGCTGTCGGAACACCATCGCGGCGCGGCGATGGACACGCTGACCTCTCCTATGTTTACCAGGCGGCACGCGATATCGCGGCCAGCTTAAACGGCTTCACCGTGGTCGTGACGAAATCGACGGTCCCAGTCGGCACTGGCGATGAAGTTGAAAGGATTATCCGCGAAAGCCGGCCGGATGCTGATTTCGCCGTCGTCTCGAATCCTGAGTTTTTGCGTGAAGGGGCCGCCATTGATGATTTCAAGCGGCCAGACCGCATCGTCATCGGCGTCGAAGACAAGCGGGCCGAGGCGATCATGCGGGAAATTTACAGGCCTCTTTATCTCAATCAGGCGCCATTCCTGTTCACGATGCGCCGTACATCTGAGTTGACCAAATACGCCGCCAACGCATTCCTTGCGACAAAGATCACTTTCATCAATGAGATCGCTGACCTTTGTGAGCGCGTCGGTGCAAATGTGCAAGATGTTGCGCGGGGGATTGGGCTTGATAAGCGGATTGGCCCAAAGTTCCTGCATGCAGGCCCGGGCTACGGGGGGTCTTGCTTTCCAAAAGACACGCATGCGCTCATCAAGACCGCGCAGGATCATGGCGCTCCCGTGCGCATCGTGGAAGAGGTTGCGGCCGTCAATGACCAGCGCAAGCGAGCGATGGCCCGCAAAGTTCTGGCCGCGTGCGGAGGAAGCGTGCGTGGCAAGACCATCGCCATTCTCGGTCTGACCTTCAAACCAAATACCGACGATATGCGCGAGTCCCCCGCCATTTCAATCATTACGGCGTTGCAGGATAATGGCGCGAAGATCAACGCTTTCGACCCAGAGGGCATGGACCAAGCCCGCCTGGTTCTCGACAACCTCACATTTTTCTACGATCCATATTCCTGTTGCGACAAGGCGGATGCCCTTGTTCTCGTCACGGAGTGGGATGCATTCCGCGCTCTCGACCTCGACCGCATAAAATCGGCGCTAACCCAGCCGGTGATGATCGATCTTCGCAACATTTATGACCCGGCGGAAATGTCCTCACGCGGTTTCATCTATTGCTGCGTTGGGCGCGGGAATTCGCCGGCCGAGCCTTTATAATCACGCGGCCCTCCTACGCATCTAAAACCGCGCCCTCCTCGCGCATCGAAGGCAAGCGACAAAAGCGAAATCGCCGCCGCTGGCGTGGTCTCCCCAACTTCATCATTGAGTATTGACAAAGTTTTTCCATAGAATTACCCGACTACATGAGAACAAAGATCCTCCCGGCTCCATGCGCGGCAAGCGAACAATTCTCAACGCGAGCTTTAAGCTCGCGGGCCTGATCTTGCTCGGCGCGGTCGCAGCACCGCTGCCGGGTACCGCGGAGACGCGGCTTTTCAATGTTTCATATGACCCCACCCGCGAGCTTTATGAGGATTTGAATGACTCGTTTGTGGAAGCCTTCAAGGCGCGCACAGGTGTGAGCGTAACCGTTGAGCAATCACATGGTGGATCGAGCAAACAAGCGCGCTCCGTGATCGAAGGATTGCAAGCCGACGTTGTCACATTGGGCGCCGGCTGGGACATCATTGCCATAGAGCGCGCTGGCCTGATTAGGCCAGGATGGCAAAGCCGCCTTCCGTATAATTCCTCGCCTTATACCTCGACCGTCGCCTTTCTGGTGCGCAAGGGCAACCCTAAGAGCATAAGGGATTGGCAAGACCTGACGCGACCCGACGTGCAGGCCATCGTTCCTAATCCTAAAACGGGCGCTGCCGCCCGCTGGGCGTTCCTGGCGCTTTGGGGGGCGACAGCGCACGCTAAAACTCACGATCCTTCAACCGATTCAGGAGTGAACGAGGCCCAACAGGCTGGCAAGAGCCCGCACGATTTTCCAATCTACCAAAGTGCCGAAGCGCGTGAGACAATTAAGAAATTCTACAATAACAACGTTCCTGTGCTCGATACCGGAGCCCGAGGCGCAACAGTGACCTTTGCACAAAAAGGTCTTGGCGACGTGTTATTGAATTGGGAAAATGAGCTTTGGTTGGCACTGAAGGAATTCGGTCCTGATAAATTTGAAATCGTCTATCCATCGAGCAGTATTCTTGGTGAGCCACAGGTTGCCGTCGTCGACGAAGTCGTGGATAAAAAAGGGACCCGCGACGTCGCAGAATCCTATCTGAAATTTCTTTACACTTCCGAAGCTCAGGACATCATCGCGCAGAACCATTACCGGCCTCACGACCGAAATATTCTGCAAAAGTATCGCGCCGACTTGCCTGCCCTTGCCCTCTTCACAATTGATGAGACATTTGGCGGTTGGCCACGTGCGCAAGCCGAGTTTTTTACAGATGGTGCGCTATTTGACCAGATTTACAAACCTGCTAGCGCGAAATGATGCCACCAATTTCGCATCCTTCGCATGTGCTGCCCGGGTTCCCGCTCACGCTTGGCTACACGCTTTTTTATCTTTCCTTATTTGTGCTCATCCCAACGGCGGGCCTCCTGTTCCAATCTGCGCAACTTACTTGGCGGGAATTTCTAGAAACAATCACCGATCCCGCCGTCCTCGCCTCCTTTAGGTTGACCTTTACAGCCTCTACTATCGCCGCAGCAATTAATGGCGCTTTCGGACTCATTATCGCCTGGGTCCTTGTGCGCGAGCCCTTTCCCGGGCGGCGGATTTTCGACGCCCTGATTGATCTTCCCTTTGCGTTGCCGACTGCCGTCGCCGGCCTTACATTTAGTTCGCTATATCTTAGCAACGGCTGGATTGGCGGCCTCGGAGACCAGCTCGCGAATGGCTTAAATCGGCTCGCGGCTCTCGCCAACCTCGGACCGTTGCTGCCCGCCGGTGCCCTTTCCTGGCTGAATTTTGCTTATTCCAATACCAACACCGGCATTGTTATCGTACTCGTATTTGTTGGTCTCCCGTTCGTTGTGCGCGCGGTACAGCCCGTGCTGCGGGAATATGACACCGAAACAGAATATGCAGCGTTGAGCCTTGGCGCCAATAGCTGGACGATTTTCAGGCGTGTCATTTTTCCTGAGATTTTTCCGGCTTGGATTAGTGGCGTGAGTTTGGCTTTGGCGCGCGCGATTGGCGAATATGGTTCGGTTATTTTTATTGCCGGCAATATTCCGGGAAAATCACAGATTGCGCCGTTACAGATTGTGCTGAAGTTGGACGATTTCCATACGGCGCAGGCAACCGCCATCGGCGCCGTGCTGCTTTTTTCCTCTTTTCTGATTCTCTTGGCAATCAATGCGTTTCAAAGATTGGCACAACGAAGGGCGCGGGTCTTGGCGCCAACTCCCTTCGAGCCAGGGCTCTCGAGCGCTAGCCAATGACAGCAGAGCCCTCGAAAAATCACACGGCTCGCAGCATCGGTAAACCAGCGCCGCCATCGCATCCGCTCGTCCATCGGGTCAGCATTGCGGTGACCGTTATTTTTCTCACCGTTTTCATCATTGTGCCGGTTGTGAATGTATTTTCTCAAGCGCTCGCCAAAGGATTTCATGCCTATGCAACCACTTTTGTTGCACAGCCCAGGAGCATGAGCCCGGGGCTGACCCGAGACGAACGACGCCAGCTTTCATCGGAGCGCCGGCAAGTTGAAAAAACTTGGCACGCGATCAAACTGACGGCGACCGTCGCTGTCGTTGTCGTTGGTCTAAATATTATTTTCGGCCTTGCCGCCTCGTGGTCTGTTACAAAATTTCCCCTTAAGGGGCGTTCTCTTTTACTCGCGCTGATTGACCTGCCCTTTTCCGTCTCACCCGTGATCGCGGGTCTGATGTTTGTGTTACTCTTCGGACGGAGCGGTATCTTTGGTCATTGGGCCTCCAACTTGACTTGGCCGGATCCATTTTCTCTTCAATGGCTCGGTTTAGCCAACGGCTGGCCAGGATTTCAGTTTACCCAGTACTATAGCGGTATTATTTTCACACCTCTGGCGATCTTGGCGGCGTCGATTTTTGTGACTTTTCCCTTTGTCGCCCGATCTTTAATCCCGCTGATGGAAGCGCAAGGCTCGGATGAGGAAATCGCCGCCCTTTCCCTAGGCGCTTCTGGATGGCGGATTTTCTGGACCGTGACCATACCGAATGTCAGATGGGCTCTTTTATACGGCGTCATTCTATGCACTGCACGTGTGTTTGGCGAATTCGGAGCAGTATCGGTAGTATCCGGTCACACAGACGGCAATGACACCATGGCTTTGCGCATCGAAAAACTATGGAACGAATATAATACACAGGCGGCTTTCAGTGTCGCCTCACTTCTTTCGTTACTGGCTCTCATCACGTTGATAATCCAGACCGTTATTGAATGGCGCTTGCTTAAGGCTTCGAACGTGGCAATCAAGAAGGACGCTCCATGAGCATAGAAATCTGCAACGTCAGTAAAACCTATAGCGAGTTCAAGGCGGTCGAAAACATTAACCTCAAGGTGGCGACGGGAGAACTCGTATCGCTGCTTGGCCCGAGCGGGTGCGGTAAGACGACGCTACTGCGGATCATCGCGGGCATCGAGCGAGCGGATCATGGCAGTGGACCAATCCTCTTCGATGGGCACGACGTTTCCGCGGAGAAGATCAGCAGCCGGCGGATTGGTTTTGTGTTTCAAAGTTATGCTCTTTTCAAGAATATGACCGCCTTCGAAAACGTGGCGTTTGGGCTTCGCGCCAAGCCTTGGCGAAAGCGGCCGAAAGAACAGGAAATCCGATCTAAAGTCACTGAGCTTCTGCAGCTCGTCCAGCTGCGTAATTTCGCGCAGCATTACCCGTCCGAGCTCTCCGGCGGCCAGCGGCAGCGCGTGGCTCTTGCACGCGCGTTGGCGGTCGAGCCAAGCGTGCTCCTCCTCGATGAGCCCTTTGGCGCGCTCGATGCGACCGTTCGCCGAGAATTGCGCCGTTGGCTTCGCGACCTCCATGGCAAGATCAAGGTCACGACGATTCTCGTCACCCACGATCAAGAAGAAGCATTAGAAGTATCCGATCGCGTAGCCGTCATGAATCAAGGGAAAATCGAACAATTTGCGTCGCCGGAAGAGATTTACGAGCATCCCGCCAACGCCTTCGTTTTTAAATTTTTGGGCAACTACAATCTTTTTCACGCTCGCACAGCTTCGATCAACGATGCCACTGAAGCCAGCCGCCGCGACCCAACTGGCGCGACCTACGTGCGGCCGCACGAAATAGAAATTACCCGTGAGAATTTTGATGGCCTCGCGATTGCCGCAAAAATCAAACACATTTGCTTCGCTGGTTCTCTCGTTAATGTCGAGCTAACCCGCATCGACGACGAGAGCGAGATTGATGCTGCCCTGACAACGCAAAACTACAGGGCGCTTGGTCTTCAACGCGATCAAAAAGTCTTCTTCAGGCTGAATAATTCAAAATCATTCGAGGAGGATTACTCGATTTAACTCAAGGCTGCGTCCGGCGCGCCCAAGGCCTCGTTGGCTCTTTGACCTCGGAAGGCAAACCTGGCTGGTAAAACATATCAAGATGCGGCCTGCGTCCAGTTAAGAGCAGGCGGGTTGTTGCGGCATCCGTGATCTCAAAACTATCAAACCCGCAGCGTGCCAGAAACTGCAGCTGATCGAATAAAATATCCCCAACCGCCCGCAATTCTCCATGGAAACCATGATCGCGTATCTGACGGGCGTAGGAATAGCCACGCCCATCGGTGAACTTTGGGAAAGCCACTGCGATCAAAGCAAAGCGCGGCAGGTCGGCGCCAATCGCTTGGATATCTTGGCCAGGCTCAATGAGAAGACCTATCGCTCTATCGGCTGGCAGCTCGGCTCGTGCGGTTAGCCAATACCGCAGGCCGATAATAACCTTGCCATCAAGCGGCGGCTCTTCCTCTGGCGCCAGGGTGCGCCAATCGTCAGCTATAAAACGATCGCCCTTGAATACGGCCATCGTCAGATATCCGCACCCGCGTAAAGCGGCAAGGTATGAAGCCCGCATTCGACTTTGCCGCGCCCGCGCCAGCGCCCCGCGCGCGAATCTTCGCCCGGCTTCACGGGAGAGGTGCACGGCATGCAACCGATCGAAAGATAATTTTTGGCAATGAGCGGATGACGAGGCAATGCGAATTCATTGAGATAATTGGCGATCCTTGCCGCTGGCCAGTATGCAAGCGGGTTGACCTTCACCCGATCGGCCTCGAAATCAAATAAAGCAAGATTGCTGCGCAGATGGCCTTGAAATTGTTTGCGGCCAGTAATCCAGGCGTCAAAGCCATTGAGCGCTTTCGCGAGGGGCGCCACCTTACGGATTTCGCAGCACCGGTCCGGATTACTCGCCCACAAAAAATCTTCCGGATCCTCCGCGGCCAGCAGCGATGGCTCGGGTCTGATAGAGACGACGTTTGAAAGACCAAGCTGCCCGACGAGCCTATCTTTGTAGGCCAATGTTTCCTCGAACAAAACGCCGGTATCTATGAATATCACCGGCAGCGATCTGTCGATCTCCGCGGCCATGTGGAGCAGGACCGCGGAATCCGCGCCAAAGCTCGAAACGAGCGCAACCCGCCCGGGGAAGAGATCGACGATGACCGAGCGCAATAACGCGGCTGACTCGTTGCCAGACATTTCGGCATTGAGCTGAGCCGCGATTTTTTGAGCGTTGAAACCGGCTCCATTACTTGCCGCCATAGAGGGCTTCCTTGAACGGCTCTGCTCCAACACGCCTGTAAGCCGAGAGGAAATTTTCCCCCGTGCTTTTTCGCACTTTCAAATAAGTATCGACGATGGTCTCGACCGCGCCGGTGACCTCCTCGGATGAGAAGGCGGGCCCTGTCAGCGTGCCAAGGCTACTCAATTCATCGGCCGACCCGCCGAGCGTGATTTGGTAGGCTTCGGCGCCTTTTTTTTCCAATCCAAGAATGCCAATATGACCTACATGGTGATGGCCACAAGCGTTGATGCAGCCGGAGATTTTGATCTTCAGCTCACCGATTTCGTCGGCGCGCGCGGCCTCCCCAAACCTTTCAGCGATGCGCTGCGCGATAGGAATCGAACGGGCCGTCGCCAAGGTGCAGTAATCGAGACCGGGGCAGCAAATCACATCCGTGACAAGGCCGGCATTAGCGGTGGCAAGATCGCAAGCGGCAAGCCGATCATAGAGCTCCGGCACATCATCAAGCGCAACATGGGGGAGGACAAGATTTTGCTCGTGCGTCACCCTGATTTCGCTTGACGAAAATTCTTCAGCAAGATCCGCGAGTGCTTCCATATCTTCGGCGGTTGCATCGCCGGGAGTACCACCAATCGGCTTTAACGAGATTGTGACGACACCGTAGCCTGGGACCTTGTGACCCGTCACATTCTGCCGGGCAAAGCGAGCGAAAGAGGCATCGATTTCTTTGCGGCGCTCAAAAATGCGCGATGTTTTTTCGCGTGCCGGCAAGGCCGGGAGTGCGAAATAGGCCCGTATCCGCTCGATCTCCGAGCGCGGCAATGAGAGTGAGTCGCAGCGGTGCTCCGCAAACTGTGCCTCAACATCTGCACGAATGGCATCAGCACCCTTTTCGTGAAGCAAGATCTTTATACGGGCTTTGTACTTATTGTCGCGCCGGCCCTCGAGGTTATAGACGCGCAGAATGGCGTCCGTATAGGCAAGCAAATCTTCCCTTGGCAAAAATTCCCTGATGCAATGAGCGAGCAGCGGGGTACGGCCGAGGCCGCCGCCGACATGAACCGAAAATCCAATCTCGCCCGCGTCGTTTTTGACGATTTGATAGCCAATGTCATGCACGCGGATGGCCGCCCGGTCCCTGGCGGCGCCATTGACAGCGATTTTAAACTTACGCGGCAGAAAAGAATATTCCGGATGAAGCGACGACCATTGCCGAAGGATCTCACAATAGGGGCGCGGATCTTCGATCTCATCGCCAGCCGCGCCGGCAAAATGATCCGCCGTGACATTCCGTATGCAATTCCCCGACGTTTGAATGGCGTGCATCTCGACGCTTGCAAGCTCATCCAAAATATCAGGGCAATCCTTCAGCGCCGCCCAGTGAAATTGAATATTTGTGCGGGTGGTAAAGTGACCATAGCCCTTGTCATAACGGCGTGCGATGTACGCTAGCTTGCGCATCTTACGCGGCGATAAGGTGCCGTAGGGGATGGCAATGCGTAGCATATAGGAATGCAGCTGCAAATAAATGCCGTTCATGAGGCGCAGCGGCCGGAATTGCTCCTCGGTCAAGTCGCCCGCAAGACGGCGCCGTACCTGGTCACGGAATTGGTCGACGCGCGCGGCGACGAAGCTTTTGTCGAATTGATCGTACTGGTACATATAGACCCCGGGTCTTTCGCGTAGGATCGCTCAAGCGAGCGACGACTCTTTGATCAAGTTTTGAAGACCGCTTTCCTCCTCAGGATCGTGTGAGCTTTCCCCAGATCCTGTCGCATCCGGGATTGCCCTTGATGTTCGACGAGAGAAATCGATCGTCGGACCTTGCGCGCGTATCCTCTCGCGTAACGAGACCGCTTGCAGCACACCCGCCTCTTGCGTCACCTCGACACTACAAGGCTCAACGACGAGACTATTTTTGGCGTCACTTTGAGCAGATTGGAGACCGGCCTCAAGCTCGGCCTTGTCAGTAAAAACTTTTGCGTTATCTAGTCTGCAAGCCCATGGCGCCTCGCGTCCAACATAGACAACGGCGCCGTCGTAAAGGCGATTGGCTGATATGACGTGAAGCATCCTCGAACTCGCGCTGTTGCGGCAACATATAGTGCATTTAACAGCATTTGGCGAGGTTTTATTACAAACTACATATTTTTAATGTAAATATCTACGCACTTGCGAGATAGTCATGGATGACTTCGCCCAAGCCAAGGGTTAGATCGGTCAAGAAATGGCTTGCGGAAACGACTTCTCTCACGGGGAGGCGAGCGACATCACACATCGAGTGCTCAAACAATTCTATGGCGGCGGGGCCCGACCAAGCGCCTTTCAGCGTCACACCTTCCAAGTAGTACCGCACGAGTTCGCAAATTCTCGGCGTGCAATCAACATGGGGAATAATCTTTAGCATGAAGCTCGGCTTGGCGAGGCTTTTAAGCAGAGGCGCCAGGTCGAGTTCGCGGTGCTTATAACCCATGGAGGCCGACACGCAGAGCACCGAACCGTAGTGCAAAGTGCAGACCAAGGTCTCGCTCTCATGGGAAATCTTTGGCTTGGCAAGTTTTTTGGGAAAACCCCAGATTTCGCGCCCGCCAGCGATTGGCGCATTGTCGTCAAGATACATGGCGTGCACATAGCCGCCTTCCTGAAGGCTGCCGTCGGCGGCGCGAAAGCGCACGGGGATGACCTGCCCAGTTTCGGTGTAATCACCGAAACCGGTCGAATCCGGCATGCGGATGAACTCGTAGTTCACGATGTCACCGACAACCTCGAGAGGCTCGGGCACGACCTCGCGTAGAACCTCGGGATCAGTGCGATAGCTAATAACGACGAATTCCCGATTATAGAATTTATAAGGGCCTCGCGGATAGGCTGGATCGGTGAGCGGCATCGCGAAAGCGTTTTTGGCGACATCAGCGAGTTTCATCGTGCGTTCTCCTCGAAGAGTGCTCACAGGGCGGTAGTGCCTATTCCCGGCCATCGCGCGCAAGATCGAAGGTGAAGACACCGTCGTGATTTTCGGGCCTTTTCAAAACCTCCGGATGGCGCAATGTATGCACAGCATCATTATAACCCGACTGCCAATGCTCCTCCATCGTACGTCTGGAGAATTCATAGTCTTTCGAACTGCCTTCATAGTCGCGGGAACGATAGATGAGATTAATGATGTTGTAGACCTTTTCGTCGGCTTCACCAGCCAAAAAATTGGCTTGCGGCAGATCGCGCAGCTCGTCGGGAAGGCGCTGCAAAAGGTGGTGAGCCGCCCGGCGCAACAGCTGCTTCTTCTTAAATTCATCGGTCGCCGCGCGTGTCCGGCTGGAAAAGCGAATCTCCTTCTGGCGCAGGTCAGCTTCGATCAGGCTTCGCGGCACACGGCCACGGGCACTCCACAGATCGATCTGAAAGGCCAGAGTATCTTGCCGGGGACTTTCCGAGAGAACCCATTGCAGCGGTGTGTTGGAAACGAGCCCGCCATCCCAGTAATACTCACCTTGTATTTCGGTCGCGGGCAGGCCCGGCGGAAGCGAACCGCTCGCCATGACATGCTCCACGCAAATATCGCACGTCGAATTATCAAAGTAAACGAAATTGCCGGTTCGAACGTTAACCGCGCCGACACTCAACCGCACCTGCCCGGCGTTGATGAGGTCAAAATCGACGAGCTTTTGCAGCGTGTCCTTTAATGCGTTGGTGTTGTAGTAGCTCAGTGACTCTATCTGGTCTTGCACGAACGGCAGGGGTGGCGGCCACCGGGGTTCAAAAAAACCAGGCGCGCCCCAAAGCAAATTGCCGAGCGCTTGCAGCTGATTGATCCACCGACGGGTCAGATCATCGCGCCCCTTAAATAGCCCCAAATAGGCCGTAGGAGGCGGAGGCTCACTCGCGGTTTCCCAAAATTCACGCAGGCGAGTGACGCGCTTTTCCGGCGGATTGCCGGCAATCAGCGCCGAGTTCACGGCACCAATGGAAATACCAGCGACCCAGTCTGGATGAAGATTGGCTTCGGCAAGAGCCTGGTAGACTCCGGCTTGATAGGCGCCAAGCGCGCCACCGCCTTGTAAAATAAGAGCGATCCGTTCAAAGGGCGGGCGCGCGGCTACCCGGTGCGTCCGCCGCATATGCGTTCGCGAATGGTCTGGAATGCTCATTGCTAGCAGTCCCCTGCACGGGCCTCCCGGCGAAGCGCCCTCAAGCGCCAAAGATTCTAAGCCCTTTTCAAGTTTTTCTAAAATGGGAAATGATCGCCTGTTGCAAGAAGCAAAAATCTATTTTTGCTTGCCGTTACGCCCTCCCTCCTCCGCCAAGGCCGCATGGTACTTGCGCCTAATAACAGAAAGATCGACCGAAGGGGCTGGAAATTCCATGCCTAATTCCTCCATTGCGCCAGCGACAATCTGTGAAACCGCGAGATCACGGAACCATTTATGATTGGAGGGGATGACGTACCATGGAGCCTCGCCCGTGCTGGTCGCGCTGAGGGCATCCTCGAAAGCTTTCACATAGTCATCCCATAATTGGCGTTCCGAATAATCAGCTTCGCTAATCTTCCAATTGCGCAAGGGGTCATCGAGCCGTTTGCCAAAACGCGCCAGCTGCTCCTCTTTACTGATGTGAAGGAAAAATTTTAAGATCGTTGTGCCGTCATCTCTCAGCCCCCGCTCAAACGAACGGATCAGCTCGTAACGCGCGGCGCAGATCGCCTTATCGACGAGCTTGTGGACGCGGGCAATCAAAACGTCCTCGTAGTGCGAGCGGTTGAAAATGGCCACCCATCCTTTCTCGGGTGCGTGCGGATGGACCCGCCAGAGGAAGTCGTGGTTCTTTTCAACAGGCGTTGGCTGCTTGAAGGAGATCACATTCGCGCCCTGTGGATTGAAGGCGCCAAACACGTGCTTGACCGTGCCGTCCTTTCCGCTGGCATCGAGGCCTTGCAGAACGATCAAGATAGCATGTTTCTTCTCGGCGTAGAGTAGAGCTTGCAGCTCGAGGAGCTGTTGACGATATTTTTCAAGCTCAGGCGCGGCTGTTTCGCGCGATTCATGCTGGCCCTTGAAAGCAGGGTCGATCTCTTTAAGCCGCAGCTTCCCGTCCGGTTTGACGATGAATTTATTCCGGAAATCCATGCTGACCTCCCCGGGACCTTGCCGCCTAACTCTTGCAAATTTTATCCCCGCGGTCTACGCAGCAGCATTCTTGACAAAAGGGTGGGTGCAAAATATGCGCGCCGAGGCCGAAGCGCTCGTTCAATCCATCGAGCAATCCTTAGGATTGCTCAGGAGGCATCTTTGACGTCGATGCCTCAGCCCGCCGTTTGGCTGAGCTAAACGCCAAAGCCGAGAATCCGAATTTTTGGGACGATGCGGAAGCCGCGCAAAGAATCATGCGTGAGCGTACCGCGCTTGAAGAAAAAATCGGATCCCTCAAGCGCCTCGATGGAGAGCTTTCCGATGCGTTGACGCTCGTCGAACTCGCCGAGGCGGAAGGCGACGAGGCAACGGAAAAGGAGGGAATTGATCTCCTTAAGGACCTCAAAGCGGACGCCGAGCGCCAGCAAATCGAGGCGCTTCTTTCTGGCGAAGCCGACGCTAACGATACCTACCTTGAGGTTCACGCCGGGGCCGGAGGAACGGAGAGCTGCGACTGGGCGAGCATGCTTTTCCGCATGTATGCGCGATGGGCGGAGCGCCACAAGTATAAAGTCGAAATTATCGAAGTCACGGCGGGCGAGGAAGCGGGTCTGAAATCGGGAACCATGCTCATCAAAGGTCATAACGCGCATGGTTGGGCAAAGACAGAATCCGGCGTGCATCGCTTGGTGCGCATCTCGCCCTTCGACTCGAATGCCAGGCGCCATACAAGCTTTGCATCCGTTTGGGTCTTCCCTGTCATTGATGACCGCATTGAAATTGACGTAAAAGAATCCGACTGCCGCATCGATACCTATCGATCCTCTGGTGCAGGCGGCCAGCACATCAATACGACGGATTCCGCGGTGCGCATCACGCATATTCCATCGGGCATCGTGGTCGCTTGCCAAAGCGAGCGCTCGCAGCACAAGAACCGCGCCACCGCCTGGAACATGCTGCGTGCAAGGCTCTACGAGCGAGAGCTGGAAAGGCGGGAGGCAGCCGCCAACGCGGCGGAAGCAGCGAAAACCGAGATCGGCTGGGGACACCAGATCCGCTCCTATGTCTTGCAGCCTTACCAGCTTGTCAAAGACTTGCGGACGGGCGTCACCTCGACGTCGCCAGGTGACGTGCTCGATGGAGAACTCGACCCGTTTATGGAAGCATCGCTCGCCCAAAGACTTACTGGCGGCGCTGCGGTCATGGTCGAAGATGTTGATTAAGCCTTTCCTCGTCCCGTTGAAGGAAGGCTCTGCTCAAGTAAGCAAGCCTGCTAGCGATTGAGTGATTTCATGCGCCGTCAAAAGGAACCGATTTTTAACTTGCCTTCCGCGGTCACTGGGATCATCGCTCTGCTTGTTGCAATTGAAGCATTGTTGCTGTGGGCCGGTCCCGACATCGAGCTCACGGTATTTCAGCGTTTCGCTTTCGTGCCAGGGCGCTTTACTTACGCGTTTGACCCGGCCCTCGTAGTAAATACTTATCACGCGATTCCGCAGGAAGCTGAGTCTGAGGCTCAGGCGGCGCTTTTCTTCCTTGGCGATGGCCGCCCGCAATGGTGGACACCTCTCAGCTATGCCTTTCTCCACGGCGGATGGCTGCATGTTGGAATGAACTGCCTTTGGCTTGCCGCTTTCGGCTCGCCGGTAGCGCGCCGGTTTGGTTCGCCGCGCTTTCTCCTATTCTGTGGATTTTCCGCCCTTGCTGGGGCCCTCGCCCATTATGTTACTCACATCGCGGATTTGGCGCCGGTTGTTGGCGCTTCGGCGGCGGTTTCCGGCGTCATGGCGGCCGCCGTGCGTTTCGTGTTCCAGCCGGGAGCGCCGCTTGGTGAATCGCTGGGGATCTCGGGGCGCCCGACGAGCCATACCTACCGGCAGCCAGCCCTTCCGTTGCGCCAGATTTTTTCCAACCGCAGCGTCATCAGCTTCCTCGCCTTCTGGTTTCTCGCCAATTTTTTATTCGGCACGACGCCGCTCCCCCTTGCTGGCGCCGGGGTCACGGTCGCCTGGCAAGCCCACATCGGCGGGTTTCTCCTTGGGCTGCTGGCCTTTCGCTGGTTCGATCCGCCGCCGAGTTCTCCGCAAGGTCCCTGGGGTGGAGACACCCTTAGCTAAGTAGGCGCCGGGCCCGCCGCGGCTGCTTTTCATCCCGGCGGAATAGCGCAACGATTTCGACATGGGGCGTTGCGCGGAACTGGTCTATTGGCTCGACGAAATCGAAGTGATAGCCGCCGGCGCTAAGAATTGCCGCATCGCGCGCGAAAGTCTCCGGGTTGCAAGACACAGCAACGATCCGAGGGACCCTCGACGCAGCAAGAGCCTTAGCCTGCGCCACGGCGCCCACCCGCGGAGGATCGAAGACAGCCGCCCGATAGGGTACTAACTCAGCTGGGCAAAGAGGGCGAACGAAGAGATCGCGTTCGAAAACTTTGGCGCGCAGTTGAGCTTTCCTCGCCGCCCTTGCTAGCGCTCCGAGAGCATCCTTGGAAATGTCAAAGGCATCCACTCGCGCATCGGCCGCCAAGCGGAGCGCAAAAGTCCCAACGCCCGAGAAAAGATCGGCGATAGGATCGGCGCCGCCGGCATGGGCGCGAACTTTCGCCGCCAGCAATTCCTCGGCGGCCATCGTGGCTTGGAGAAAAGCGCCGGGCGGCGGGATGAGCATCGCCCGTCCCATCGCGAGCAAGGGAGCGCGGCGGGTTACGACATTCATGCCATGGTTTGAGAGCCGGGCGATGTCATGCTCGACGGCGGCCTCGATGAGCTTCTGAGTCTCAAGCTCGCTCAACGGACCATGGCCTCTGAGATCGATATCAAGGCCACAGGCCGTCGCGGTGGCAAGAATATCGAGCGGCTTTGATGCCTCAACAAGAACACTGGCGAGCGCGCGGGCGGCAGGCAAGGCCGTTGCCAGGGACGGAGCAAGAACCGGACAGTCCTCCATCTCGATGATGTCGTGAGAACGCGCCCGAGAAAAGCCGACCTTCACCCGGCCCGCCTGATGGCGCGCATGAAATGTCGCCCTTCGGCGTCCGGCGCCATGCGCGTCGGCGAGTTCCAAGACAGGCGGGCTCAGCTTCGCTCGGCGGAGAGCCGAAGTGACAAGATCGCGTTTCCATTGGACATATAAATCCCAGCGGAGAGTCTGCACGGCGCAGCCGCCGCACCGCGAAAAATTGCGGCAAAATGGGGCGATCCTTGCCTCGCTCGCGGTGAGCACCTCCAACAAAGTGCCGCGGCGGCCCTCGACTTCAGCAAGCACGGTTTCGGAGGCAAGGCCGTAGGGGATGAAAATGGGGCCATCCGGGCCTGGCGCGACGCCTTCTCCCCTTCCGCCCAGTTTTTCAATCGTGAGCTGACGAAAACTCATCCCCGCTTTGCGCCCAGCAAAAACTCTTGGTTGCCATCGCCGCCGGTGATCGGCGAGGGAATAGTCCCAATCACCTCCCAACCGAGACTTGTAATTAGGCTCGCGATTTTATCGCACGCCTGTTGCTGAATGGCGCGGTTCTTGACGACGCCCTTTGTCGTGCGGCCCGGGCCTGCCTCGAACTGCGGCTTGATGAGCGCCACCACATGCGCCCGCGCCGCCGCGAGGGGCAGCACCGCGGGCAAGACCAACGCCAGCGAGATAAAACTGACATCGCAAGTCAGAAAAGAGGGCGAGCGCCTGAACATCGCCGGAGCTAGAGCCCGGGCATCCATCCCTTCACGCAGAACCACTCTCGAATCGCGCGCAAGGGCAGGATGCAATTGGCCTTTCCCGACATCGACGCAAATCACTTCGGTGGCTCCACGTTCAAGGAGAACGTGGGTAAACCCGCCGGTCGATACCCCAACGTCGAGGCAAACGCAATCGGCAGGGCAGAGAGCAAAGGCTTCCAGGCCAGCCGCAAGCTTTACCCCACCGCGCGATACCCAGGGATGAGGCGCACTTGCCTCGAGGACGGTATAGTTCGCAATCGGCGCCGATGCCTTTTGCAGGATTCTGCCATCCGCTCGGACCAGGCCCGCGCTGATCGCTTCCCGAGCCTTCGCCCGGCTCGGAAAAAGCTTGCGTTCAACGAGAGCGATGTCGGCCCGTTGTGTGAACTTGTTCTGCAAAGCGGTATCGCCCCTTCGCTGAAAATATAGCGTTTAGGGCGCGGGGAGGAATGAAAAATCAACTCCTCTCGGCGGTTCTTTGACCCGACATGGGCGGAAGGTGTTTTTCGCCAGATTTCCAAGGAGAGAGCCACCTGCCCCGAGCAAGCTCGAGATGGTCGCATAGGAAGTTGCTGCCCCGCGCGGGCAAAAAATCAAAGCCTCTATCGACGAAAGCAAACCCGATTTTTTCGAGCACCCGCCGCGAAGAGGCATTATCAACGCGAACCCGCGCGCGAATACTGACGCAGGAAGTTAGTCTGAAAACAGCTCCGACGAATGCCCGCGCGGCTTCGGTTGCCAGCCCCTTGCCCCAAAAAGCCGGTGAAAGGGCATAGCCGAGTTCGGCGATCCCCGTTGCCTCTAGGCGAGCGCCAACAACTCCCACGAAGGATTGTGCTCGCGCCTTCTGCAGAATGGCAAGGGTGAGGCCGCAGCCCTCGGCATTCTCCGAGCGCGCCTTCATGATGAAAGCCTCCGCCGCGCCCACTGGATAGGGATGGGGAATCATGGCGGTCATGTTGGCGACCTCCGCCAAGCTGGCGAATTTCGTAATAGCGGCTGCATCGGACGCTCGCGGCCAGCGCAGCCGAAGTCTGCCGGTTTCGATTTGGAGCGTATCGTCGCTAATTAGGTCCTTAAGCATGGGCACTCCAGCAGCCAAGGCTTGTGGAGCATGCTAACCACTTTCCAACGCCGTTTTCATGACCCTGGTGAGGCGGCCTCGGGCATAATGGTGGAAGGACCTGCCTAGCTCTCGCCGGTTATTCGGCAACCACTGGTGCCACTGGGAGGACAGCCACATAGGCGCGCCCATCGCCCTTGGTCTGAAAGGAGACTTTGCCATCGATCTTGGCGTAAAGAGTATGGTCGGTTCCTAGCCCGACGTTCGCCCCCGGGTGCCATTTTGTGCCGCGCTGGCGAATCAAAATGTTTCCAGCCACGACCGCTTCGCCGCCAAATTTCTTTACGCCAAGCCGCCTGCCCTTGGAGTCGCGGCCATTGCGCGATGAGCCGCCTGCTTTTTTATGTGCCACCGGCTGAGTTCCTATCTATTTGCCGACGTTATCAGCGAGCAACTTCGTAATCCGCACGCGTGTTAGATCTTGGCGATGGCCCCGCTTGCGCTTTGAGTTCTGCCGCCGGCGTTTTTTGAAGGATATGATTTTTTCACTTCGGGTTTGCTCGATAATCTCCCCGGCAACGCTAGCGCCCTCGACAAAGGGGGCTCCAAGCTTCGGCCCGCTTTCGCCTGAAAGGAGGAGCACTTCGTCAAATGCCACGGCCTCTCCCGGCTCGCCAGGAAGCGTCATGACGGTTATTATGTCGCCTTCGGTGACGCTATATTGTTTGCCGCCGGATTTAATAACTGCGAACACTTTGTGACCCTCACTTCGGACGGCAAGGCGACTTTCGCCGATCTGATGCTACCGTCGGCGAAGCTCTCCAGCACGGTATTTTCGATGGACTCCGATTTTGCAGCGATTGGCGCTTTTGGCGCCTAAAACCGCAAAAAATCGCAGATCATTTGGCGGAAAGGCAAGACACCCTACGCCGCCCGCCGGCGCTTGGACACGCGGCGGATTCGTCACGGGTCTACAAATCTCACCGCCGGTTGTCAACGCCAGGATACCCTCTGGGAGCGGCCTAGCTTCAGCACCAGAGTTCGGCAGGACGCCGCTCAAGCTTGACAGGGGAAAGCCTGGCACACACTTGACAAGCTATGCCGCATTTGGGCCATTTTCACAGGGCTAATTTTGCGGCGGTCCACTCACAACCTGCCCTCTCAATCGGCTTACTGCAAATCTGTTGCAATAACAGCATCTTTGGAAAGGAGTCTCAAACGAGTGGTCGCCGGAAATCCGATTGGGTATAGCGGCCTCTAATCCTCATGATTCTCCCGAGGAAATCGAGTGGCTAAAAAAGGCACTTGGAAGCTTGCAAACTTGGAAGCTTACGAAAAAGAAATCGAGCGGTTGATTCAGCAAAATGACCATGAGTGCCCCGTTGCGGGGCCGTAACCCGATGCTCCGCTTAAAGACCACCCGTTATGGCTCCGCGTTTGACTTTGGGCTCGATCCCGCCATTAACCCAAGCCGTCGCCGCAACTCCCACCTGGACCGGCGCAAGATTTCGCTGCGCTGGCTAACCGGCACATTGCTAACAGGCCTTTCAGGAGGCGTCCTCATGGGCGCGGCGATTTATGCGGCCCTGGGCCACCGAGCCTATTTTACGGAAAATCCGGCGCTCCTTCCTTCGCAGCGAAAAGAAATAACCCTCGATTTCGGTGTCAATGCTCACAAAGCGGACCGCCTCGTCAAAGCCGCTGACATCATTGCGGAGAAGCAAAGCTTTCAAGCACCCGCCGCGGTCCGGGCCGGCGACAAAGAAATCATGAAGGTCCGCGCTTTCACGCATGTGGCGACGACATTGACCTTGGCAAGTTTCGGCTTCTCCGACGAGGTTCCACCATTCAACCCGTTGAAAGTCCTGGCGGGAGCACGCAACGCTCTTGATGCGGCACCCGAGCCAATTCAAGATGATGCTGAGGTATCGTGGTCGACTCACGATCTCGCCGGGCAGCCTCTTTCCCCGGCGGTGGCGCTGACGAGCGATGAAGTTCAGGCGCAGGTCGCCGAGCAAATGAAAAACACATTGGAAGCGGGCAGCGCGCCATTGCCGTTACCGCCGCAGCTTCTTTTAATGCGGACCTCGCGCGCCTATCTTCCAAATGTCCTCGCCTACGCCAATCCGTCCGAACCGATAACGGCCGCGCCATTCTCGGCGATTGAAGTTCGCATGGTCCCGGAAAACGTCACCTCCATCAGCCGCTCCCAAAAGGGACAAGAGGCAACGCAAATGGAGGAGCGCCTTGTCGTCATCCGTCATGGCGAGACGCTCGAGGCGGTGCTACGGGCTGCCGGCCTGAGTAGAAGCGAAATTAGCGCGATTGCCGCGGCTTTTCGCGCAAAACCAGGCCAATCGCCTGTCGAGGAAGGAGCACGTCTCAAGCTCCTTTTCGCCGACCTTGATGGCTCTGGTGGAAAAATGACTTTGGCGCGCCTGTCGGTTTATTCGGGCGAGACCTTGGAGACGAATATCGCCATCAACGATAGCGGCGATTATGTTCAGGTCACGCCTCCCCACCACCCACTCAAGCAAGGCAATGCTACAGACAGTGATGACGCCGATGACAGCGAAGGCATGCGCCTTTACGATTCCCTCTACGAAACCGCCGTCAAACAAGAAATTCCAAGGCCCATCATCGATGAGCTAGTCCGAATATTCGCGAACGACGTCGACTTTGGCAGAGCGGTGAGCGGCGGCGATTCCTTCGAGGCTTTCTACGATGACGGCGGCGAAGAAAGCGAGGGCCGTAACCGGCTTCTCTACGCCACGATCACGGCCCGCAACGAGACTTTCCGCTATTACCGTTTCCAAACTCCCGACGATGACGTTGTCGATTATTACGACCAAGATGGGCGCTCGACGCGGAAATTTTTGGTGCGTATGCCGATCGTCGGCGGCCGGTTTACCTCAGGCTTTGGCATGAGGTTTCATCCGATCCTTGGCTATTCGCGCCCCCACACGGGAGTTGATTGGGCAGCGCCAATCGGCACCCCCATCTTTGCCGCTGGCAGTGGCACGGTCATCAAAGCCGGCTGGGACTCAGGTTATGGGCGGCGTGTCGAGATCGAACACGCCAACGGCTATATCACGACTTATAATCACATGTCTGGGTTTGCTCGCGGGGCCACTGAGGGCGCCCACGTGCGGCAGGGGCAAGTCATCGGCTATCTTGGCCAGACGGGCCTCGCCACGGGACCGCATCTCCACTATGAAATCATGGTCAATGGCCATTTTGTCGATCCGATGCGGATCAAGCTCGCCCACACCCGCGAGTTTGACGGAAAAATGCTCGCGGCCTTCAAGCGCGAGCGCGACAGAATAGATGCCTTGGTTCAAAGGGCTCCGAACGCGGATCGGGTCGCCGCCAGGAAAGAGTGATTTGTTCCGGGAGAGCAGAGCCTCTTTTTTTGGGGCCGCAAGCTTCTCCCCGGTAGATGAAACCGACTCCCGCGGGAGTCATCGCGCGCGGTAGCTCTTCTGCGTCTGAATCCTGTGGAGGGCGACGACGAGCGCGTCTACATCCTCTTTCGTGTTATAGAGCGCTAGCGAAGGCCGCACGGTAGTCTCATGTCCGAACCGGCGCAAAATTGGCTGCGCGCAATGGTGACCGGCGCGCACCGCAATGCCTTCCCGATCGAGTGCAGCACCAACGTCTTCGCTACGGCACTCATCAAGCACAAAGGAGATGACGCCCGCCTTTTCTTTTGCTGTTCCTATAATGGTGAGGCCAGGAACACCCAATAGCGCCTGCGTGGCATAGCCGAGCAGCTCATGTTCGTAGGCGGCGATATTCGCCATTCCAACGCGCTCGACATAATCAATCGCAGCGCCGAGACCCACCGCATCCGCAATGTTGCCTGTGCCAGCCTCAAATCGAACAGGGGGGGCCTGATACGTTGTCTTCTCGAAGGTTACATCGGCGATCATGTTTCCACCACCTTGCCACGGAGGCATGGCCGCAAGTACTTCGGGCTTGCCATAAAGGACACCGATTCCAGTAGGTCCAAATACCTTGTGCCCCGAGAAGGCATAAAAGTCCGCGTCTAGCGCTTGCACATTAACGGGCATATGCGACACAGCTTGTGCACCATCCACGAGTACGCAGGCGCCGTGACGATGTGCGATTGCAATCATTTCATGCGCGGGCGTTATTGTCCCAAGGGCATTCGAGACGTGAGGCAGCGATACAATCCGCGTCTTCGACGAAAGGAGTTTTGTATATTCTTCCAAAATGATTTGGCCAGAATTATCGACCGGGGCGACGCGCAATATCGCGCCTCTGTCAGAGCACAGCATCTGCCAAGGGACAATATTCGCATGATGCTCGAGCCAAGTGATGACGACTTCGTCGCCTTGGCGGACGTTGCGCCGGCCCCAGGCTTGAGCGACGAGATTAATTGCCTCTGTCGCTCCTCGCGTGAAAACGATCTCGTTTGAAGAACCTGCCCCCAGGAAGCGGCTGACTTTCTCGCGCGCCGCTTCGTAGGCGTCCGTTGCGCGGGCAGCAAGCGCGTGGGCGCCTCGATGGATATTCGAGTTCTCGTTCTCATAAAATAGCGAAATTCGATCAATGACCGCCTGCGGTTTCTGGGTAGTCGCCGCATTGTCGAGCCAGATCAGCGGCTTACCATGCACGCGCTGATGCAGGATCGGAAAATCCCGCTTGATCACGTTTGCGTCGAAAGCAGGGGTGCCGGAGATGAGACTTGGCGAGAGTACCGGCTGAAGGGTGGGTACAACCGGTGCCGCATGAAGAGGACCTGAACTCGTCGCGGTCGCAGCTTGGGCTTCATTCACAAAATAATTCAATTCGCCCGCGCTCGCGGGAGCTCCCGTGGCGGAGATCGATTCAGGCGAGAAACCGTAAGGGAATGTCGTCGAGGGCAAAGCGCCGAGCACCGAGAGTTCTTGCGGGCGGAGTTCGGCTTCGGTTGGAAAGCTCTTGCCATAAGCTGGGCTTTGCTCGACATGCGGGACGGAAGCGCCAGCGACGTCCGGAGCACCCGAGGGAAGCGTTTCTCGCGGCAGCACCAAATCAACCCCGGCGCCTGGCAGGCTTGCGCCTGGCGCGGCGGCAGCGGCGCTTGGCGAACTCGGCACGGTCGCGGGTATTGTCGGGGCAATGGAAGTGCCGCCATCGAGGAAATACAACGCCTCCGGCGGAAGCGCCGAAGCACCTGGCAGGCCTTGCGAGAATTCAACCGGAATGCTTGCAGGAACGAGCGCGGTCAGAGGACCGAGAGTCTGAGGAAGGGCGCTCAAACTGGTCCCAGCCAAGAAGCCCGTTTCGGACTGCGACGGTCGAGGGGCCGCCGCCGGAGGGGCGGGCGTCGCCGCCGCGCCTGCGGGAACCCCGGTAATTCCGAAGGCGAGGCCAGCCGCCGGAATATGCTGCGCCGGCGCCCTCGCCGTGTCGAGAAGCGAAACCGGCACCTGCGTCGTGAAGGGAACGGATTGCGCTCCGGGAATGCTCGTTCCTGGGAGAGCCGCGGCGGCCCCGATCGCGCCTGGCACCGAGGTCGGCGGTGGCGGCGGTCGCTCTTGGGTTGCCGCGAAATTCGCCAAAGCCATCGCATCGGGAGTTTGGCCGGGCGTTGCGTTGAAAAACGCATTCGCCAAATGGGCGATCATGGCCGGGTCGATGACGGAAGGGGACTGGCCGCCCCATTGAGGACCCGCTGGCGGGGCTGCTGGCGCCGTCGCGGCGGCGTGACGCGGATCAGGTATATTCATAGTAATGGCCGATATCGACGTTCTCTAATACACCGACGGCATCCTCGGTGAGGATGGCGCTCGAGCAATAGAGCGAAATGAGATAAGAGGAGATGGCCTTACGGTTGATCCCCATAAAACGGACCGAGAGGCTTGGGGTCACCTCGCCAGGAACGCCTGGCTGGAAAAGCCCGATGACGCCTTGTTTCTTCTCGCCCGTGCGCATGAGCAGGATGGACGTCTTACCCCCTGCCCCATTCGCCGCGCCCTCGATCTTGAGTTTGTCGCTCGGCACAAGAGGAATGCCGCGCCAGGTCAAAAATGGCGTGCCGAAGAGGTTGATCGTTGGCGGCGGCACACCGCGCTGCGTGCATTCGCGGCCAAAGGCGGCAATGGCGCGCGGATGAGCGAGAAAAAACGCGGGCTCTTTCCAGACCTTCGAAATCAGTTCGTCGAAATCATCGGGCGTCGGAGGACCGCCGCGAGTGGATATTCTCATCCAAGAGACGGCATTGGTAAGAATGCCATAATCTGGATTATAGATGAGCTCGCTCTCCTGGCGCTCCTTGACCTTTTCGATTAACAGGCGCAGCTGTTCTTGAATCTGATCATAAGGCTGGTTGTAGAGATCGGAAACGCGGGTCTGGACGTCGAGAACAGTGGTCACCGCATTCAAAAAATATTCCCGTGGCGTGGTTTCGTAATCGACAAAGGTCTCCGGCAGGTCGATATCACGCTCCCAGGTCGGGCTGCATTCAACTGCGCCGAGGCCTTCTCTTTCCTTGACCTTGTTGAGGCGGTAAATGCCGGCTTCGACCGGTACCCAAGGCAAAAAAGTGATGAGCCAGCGCGGCGTGATCGCCAGCATTTGCGCCCGGGTTTTTGTCGCGTTGGCAAGTTGCCGGGCGGCCGGCTCGCTTAAGGTATTACGAACCTCCACTTCATCAGGCATTCTTCCGCTCCCGTCTTGTTTCGATGACAAAGATTAACTTGAACGGCGGTAGCATTGCTCAAAGAGAATTTTTTTCTTTTTTGAATTTTTTAAAGCTAAACTGTCCATTGCACCATTTCTACTTAGTATGTGGAATTAGTGATTATTTGGCGGCAAGTTCTGGAATTGTTTTTGCTTCTTAACTGAAATTCCCTTGCGATTGGCTCATTTTTGTCTATTGATTCTATAGACTAAAATAAGAAATGCCGATGAACGAAACGAGGATCGCTCGTCTTTATAAGAGCGAGGCGAAATCCCTTGACGCTTTTGACAAGCGGATTTTGCGTATCGTTCAGCGAGACGCGAACCGATCCGTGTCGGATATCGCCGCAGAGGTTGGGCTTTCACAAACGCCTTGCTGGAAGCGCCTCAGGCAGCTTACCGTCTCCGGGGCGATCAAGAGGAAAGTCGCGCTCTTAGACCAGAAAAAGCTTGGGCTTGGCACGACCGTTATCGTCTCCATTAAAGCGGGTACCCATTCGAGCAAAGACTTGGCCCGCTTCGCTGCAAAGATCGCCGCAATGGAAGAGGTAATGACGCTATATCGACTGGCGGGGGATACCGACTTTGTCCTAACGGTCGTTGTACCGAACCAAGAAGCTTACGAAGAATTCTACCAACGCCTGGTCAAGTTATTCCCATTTAAAGATGTGACATCGCGATTTGTTTTAGAGAATATAAAATATGAAACTGCTTTTCCAATTAGAGACTAACTACGATAGCACCCGACGAAGTTCAGTCCATGCCGTGGTCGCGTACCCGCCTTTGTATGCCTCCTCCGCCATGCCTTAGCCGGGCGGGCCCTCGACTCTCGAAAAATCGCCGGATTTTCCGCCGCTTTTGCGCATAAGCATAATCCCCTCGATCCGCATGGCGCGATCGGCCGCCTTCAACATATCATAAAGGGTCAGGCAGGCGACGGAGACCGCCGTCAGCGCCTCCATCTCGGCGCCCGTTTGCCCGGTAACTTTGACGGTGGCCCGCACCGCGATTGCGGGCGTCCGCGGCTCCGCCTCCAGCTCGACGGAAACATTGCTCAAGGGCAAGGGGTGGCAGAGCGGGATCAGCTCATGGGTGCGCTTTGCCGCCATGATCGCCGCGATGCGCGCGGCCGCGAAGACATCGCCCTTTTTGGCGCTTCCCGAAAGGACGAGGTCGAGGGTTGGCCCTTGCATGACAAGGCGCCCTTCCGCGACCGCGACCCGCTCGCTCGATGGCTTGGCGGAGATGTCCACCATGTGCGCCTCGCCCGCGGCGGTGAGATGAGAAAGGCCCGTCATTACAACCCACGCGGTCACAGAACCGCGCGCCCTTCAGGCCCGCCGCGTCTTTTGACCGCGCACGGGTAATTCCCCGCAGAGCAGCAGCCGTGCCGCCGCGCTAATATCTTTGTGCCGCATAAGGCTTTCGCCGACGAGCACGGCGGCAATCCCATGATGCTGAAGCCGCAGACAATCCTCATGCGTGCTGATGCCGCTCTCGCCGACGATAAGCCGGTCAGAGGGGATTTTCGACGCTAGCTTTTCACAGACATCGAGCGAAACCTTGAATGTTTTGAGATCGCGGTTGTTGATGCCAACAAGCCGCGTCTCGAGCGGCAAGGCCCTCGCGAGCTCCGCTTCATCATGAATCTCCACGAGAATATCCATGGCAAGGTCGTGGGCCGCCCGCGTCAGGCCGCGCGCCTCGCTATCGGTGACGCAGGCCATGACGATAAGAATGCAATCAGCGCCATGCGCGCGCGCCTCATAGACCTGGTAAGGGTCGAAGAGAAAATCCTTGCGCAGGCAAGGCAGATGCGTCGCTTCCCGGGCCTTGGCAAGGTCGCCGAGGCTGCCTTGGAAGGATGGCTCATCCGTCAGCACGGAAAGGCAGGCGGCGCCTCCCGCCTCATAGGCTTTGGCGAGCGCGGCCGGATCGAAATCGGCGCGGATCAATCCTTTTGAGGGACTGGCTTTCTTTATCTCGGCGATAAGCGCGACGTGGCCCGTCTCGCGCTTGGCCTCGATTGCCTTGACAAAACCGCGCGGCGGATCATGGTCATGCGCCTTGCGCTCCAGTGTCTGGAAGGGCATGCGGACCTTCGCCGCGGCGATCTCGCGGCGCTTATAGGCCTCGATTTTCTTCAAAATATCCGTCATCGCATTCCCCCCGCGGCTGGCACGGCGGCATCATCGAGCTCTCCCAAATGCTTATTTGAAACTTTGATGAGTCTTGAAAGCGTCTCTCGGGCGCGCCCGTCATCGAGGGCCGCGGCGGCGAGGGCCGCGCCCTGTCCGAGACTCTCCGCGCGCCCGGCGACAATGAGGGCCGCCGCCGCGTTCAGGGCGGCGATATCGCGATAAGGATTGCGCCTGCCCTCGAGCACGCCCCGCAGCGCCGCCGCGTTGGCGAAAGGATCGCCTCCTTGAAGATCGGCGAGCGTCCCCCGACGAATTCCGGCGTCTTCTGGCGTCACCTCGAACGAGCGGATCTCGCCGCGGTCGAGCGCCGTGACAAAGGTCGGACCCGTCGTCGTGATTTCATCAAGCCCATCGGAACCATGCACGAGCCAAACGCGCTTGGCCCCAAGGTTGCGCATGACGCGCGCGAGGGGGAGAAGCCAATCCTTCGAAAAGACGCCAAGGAGCTGGCACTTTACCGAGGCCGGATTGGCCAGGGGCCCTAGGAGGTTGAAGATCGTGCGCGTGCCGAGCTCGGTTCGCACGCTCGCCGCATGGCGCATGGCGGGATGGTGCGTTCGCGCCGACAAAAAGCCGATGCCAACCTCTCGAAGACAGGCTTCCGCCTCGCGAGCGGAAAGGTCCACCCCGACACCCAGGGCCGATAACACATCGCTCGCCCCCGATTTTGAGGAGGCGGCACGATTGCCATGCTTGGCAACCGGAACGCCGCACGCCGCGACAATCAGCGCGGCGAGCGTTGAGATATTGAGCGTGCCATGGCCATCGCCGCCCGTGCCGACGATGTCGATCGCGCCGGGCGGTGCATTGACGCGCAGCATGTTTTCGCGCAGCGCCAGGACGGCTCCGGTGATCTCGGCGATCGTCTCGCCGCGCAGCCGCAGCGCCATGAGAAATGCGGCGAGCTGGGCCGGCGTCACCTCGCCGGCGAAGATGAGCTCGAAAGCACACCGCGACTCGGTCTCGGTCAGGCTCGCCCCGGCCGCCACCTTCGCGATCAGCGTTTTGAACGCTTCCATGAGCGACCCTTTTCCTCCCAGCCGCCGCGCGGAAAGCTAGACGCGGCGCTCATTTTCGTTCCATTCTTGCGCCAGCGCTAGAAAATTCTCAAAAATCCGCAGGCCATGCTCCGAGGCGATGCTTTCGGGGTGGAACTGCACGCCGTGCGCCGGCAGGCGCTTATGGGACAGCCCCATGACGAGGCCATTGGTGGTCGCCGTGACGAAAAGATCGTCGGGCATGTTCTCGCCGCGCACGACGAGCGAGTGGTAGCGAGTCGCGGTAAAAGGGCCGTTGATGCCGTGAAACACCGTCTCGCCGTGGTGCTCGATCCGCGCGAGTTTTCCGTGCACGGGCTCGGGGGCGCGGATAATTTCGCCGCCGAAAGCTTCGCCGAGCGCCTGATGGCCGAGGCAGACGCCGAACATCGGGATCGCCGGCGCCGCGTGCTTAATGAGGTCGAGGCAGATGCCGGCATCTTTTGGCGTGCAGGGTCCCGGCGAGAGCACGATCGCATCCGGCCGTGCCGCTATGACCTCGGCGACGCTGATTTGGTCATTGCGATGCACGCTCACGCGCGCGCCGAGGCGGCCGAGACAATGCACGAGGTTGAAGGTAAAACTATCGTAGTTGTCGATAAGGGTGACGTTGGCCATAAGACCTTTTGGTCCCCGCCCGCCTCGGGGTCAAGCGGGAAGGAAGGATGGCCTGAAACGGCTCAGGTGGGGCTGCGGTGTTGTGTTTACCCGTGGCTTATCTCACCTTGAGGAGCGGCGAAGCCGCGTCTCGAGAGTGAGGCGCACGATAAGGGCATGCCAATTCTGAGTGAGGCCCGAGGCGGCAAGAATGAGGACGCCGCCGAACTGCGATAGGTATGCGCCGAAACACCAGTCCTTTTTGCGCGAGCGGCCCGGTCCACCACAACAGCGCCCCGCCGGTGTGCACAAAGCCCAGCACCCAATAGACGACGCGAGCCGTTATGCGCTGTGCGTCAGGCCTGAGACGGCTACGATCAGAATGGATCCCAAAGCCAATCCAATCACGCCCAACGCCGAGAAGAGAAACACCTGCCAGCCTTTCAGGCGCGCGCGCTCGGGATCGACAAAAAAGTCCGTCAACTCCTTGTTCACGGGAACCACTGGCAAGAGTTGTGCAAGGCTGGCGCAACAGCACCAGACGACGCCACGCTTTCTCGCCGAAGGAACAGTCCACCAAAGAAACGCCAATCCGATCAGCCAGAACAAGAGAACCCAATATACGACGCGAAACGTATACGTGCCGATGCCGTATCCCGCGATGATCCCGAGGGCCGACTGAAGAACGCAAGAACCGGAATATTTCTTGACGCATGCTATTTCGCGTTCGCGCTCGCGGCCGAGATAGCGAATATCGTCCGCGGCATCTGCGTCGCCTTCGTTGATGAAAACGGTAGCGAGCTGCGAATAGGTCAATGGACTGTAATCCGGGTCTAGCCGCGCCCATTTGTCCCAGAATTTTCCTCCCCGCTGGCGCATCTGTTGACCGGTATCGCCACTGATTCCCCCAAGATGTCCAAAGGGGAACCCCTGCACATGCAATTGGCCCCGCCGAGGCCAGGCGTCCTCCGCATCCATCAAATTTCCGATATGCGCATTGCGAAGGTGCAGCGATCCCTGTGAATCCCAAACGGCAGAATCACTTTTTCCGCCCAGCTGCAAATCGCCTACGATTGTCGCGCCTGATAGAATAATTGGCCCCGAGAAGTGTGCGGATCTCAAATCGAGATTACCTCCTACGCGGGCCATATTCAGATCGACCTCGTCGAGGAGATTTGCCTCCTGCATATGCATGTCGCCAGTGACGCGCAACGCAGCGGCCCCAAATCTTTGGTAAGAGCCATTCAGCACGACATTTCCATTGACTCCGCTACCTGCCAGAATAATGTTATTGAATTTGGCTGTTGCACGAGGCCCGGTATATGGCGTGTTCATTATTACATTGAATTTTTGTACCAATGCGGCAGTGGGAGCCCCCATAACTATGTTGCCGCCGACTTGCATAGCGGTCGCGACAATTGGTCCGACCGTGGTAATGCCAAAAATCCTCAAATCGCCCTTAATCGTCGCATTGTTCAACTGCAGTGTTTGCAAATTTGTCGGACTTTCCTCGTCTCCCTTGAAACTGAGATTTCCTCCGACCTGCAACATGTCCGCCTGCACGTCCGCGCCGAACCAGGTTCCAGATATGTCAACTGCGCCTCCGATTTTGGCCCCATAGAGGTTCAATGACTTATTGAACTTGGCGTCTCTGATTAGAATATCACCGTCTATTTTTGCCTCATAGAATTTGGCCATATCGACGCTGGGTCTATTGCGGCCCAGAGATTTTATACTCAATACGCCACGCACTTGGAGCATGGTGGCTTCGAGCTGGCCTTCGACGTCAGCCTCATCGAGGAAGACGCTCCCTGCGACTTTCGCGTCAGGGAGAAGGAGGTCTTTCAAATGCGTTTGAGCCTGGGGCGCTGGACCAAGCGATAAGTTGCCGCCGACTTGAAGTAAAGAAAGGTCCAAAGTCTCGTCAAAAATTGACCCATTTAGTCCGGCGTGGCCGCCGATTTTAGAGCCGGCAAGATTCGCACCCCCGGAAAATTTTGACAGCATCATCACGAGATGACCGCTTATATCCGTAGCGCCGGCGACAACGGGCTCTTCGAAACTGGCGTTGCCTAGAAAAAGAGAGCTGCCGATTTTCGCTCCGACCAGCGAAACCGGTCCGGCATAATGTGAGCCACTCATGTCGAGTTTGCTAGCGATCCGCGCGTTGTTAAGCGTTACGGTGCCCCTGAAGTCCATGCCGTCGTGTATGCTTACCTGACTCTCCGAATGCATTCCTTCAGCACTGAACTGTCCGCTTATGACGGAGTTGTTTAGTTCGATCGCGTCGTAGACATTCGCGCGAGACAAGTCGATATCACCTTCCAAGCGGCTGAAGGAAATGCCTAACATGCGATTGAGCGTTACATCTTGCAAATCGAGGGTGCCCACGATGCGCGCGCCTATAATGCCGATTCCTCCTTGTGCGACCGCATCGCGCCAGGGTGATCGAATCAGCAGATCTTGCAAGAATTTGGCGGAGAGTTTGCGACAGTCCTCCCGCCAACGCGCATCTTTTTCGTCCTTCGGGTCAAGCCTCGGCGTGCCGCATTTCTCGTTGAGGTCCGCCTCCCCGTCACGTTTTATTTGCGACCACGCCCAGCCCTCGGCCGTCTTGATATTATCGTAGGGCGCTTGCGCCAACGCCGCCGTGAGGAGAAGGAAACTCCAGACCCACGCGGCAAAGAACCGGTACCCCGCCATCTGCGGCCCCCATAAAGCGGCGCTAAAGTTTTGATCCTAGCTGGGTATTATGAGCAGGGAATATCGCACAGGATTTACGCGCTGTCCTCCGACGTTTTGACGATATCTCGCCCCGGCAGAGCAATATTTGGTGTGAAAAACTCTTTCCCCCTCTGCCGTAGCTGTCTCGAATCGGGAATGATGCGCGGTATACAATGGGATTGGAGGGAACGCGCTTGCCGAAATCATGCCTTCTGTTCATGGAGCGGGGAGTGATCTTGCGAAAGATCGAACAGGGCAACGGCCAGACGCGGCGCGGCCGGATCTACTCCGTTTCAACCATTCGGAGCGGCGAAATTTGGCAGTCGGAGGATCTTGAACAGGCGTTGGCGTTTTATAACGACGAGCTGGATCGCTGCGCCGCCGCCTCAGCAGTAAGCGCTGGCGATGCCCATGAACTCGGCTGCGTGCAGTGAGGCGCCGCCAACAAGTGCGCCATCGACATTATCGATCCGAAGAATGTCCCGCGCATTGCCGGGCTTGACCGAGCCGCCGTAAAGAATCCGCATCCCGCCTGCTTGCCCGTGGTGGTGGCGCTCTACTTGCTCGCGGATAAATTCGTGCATCTCGGCGATATCCTTAGCCGTGGGCGTGACCCCGGTGCCGATCGCCCATACCGGCTCATAGGCGATGACGAGGTTTTTGTGCGTCGCCTCTTCGGGAAGAGACCCTTCGAGCTGGGAGCCGACCAAGGCCAAAGCATCGCCGTGCCGGCGCTCGGCCTCCGTCTCGCCGACGCAGACGATGGCGGTCAGGCCAGCCCGCATGGCCGCGGCGGTTTTTTTGCGCACGCTCTGATTGCCTTCGTGGTGGCCAAGCCGCCGCTCGGAATGGCCGAGGATGACGTAGGTCGCCCCCGCGTCTTGCAGCATTTCGGCGGAAATATCGCCGGTAAAGGGCCCGCTTTTGCCCTCGTGGCAGTGCTGGCCGCCGACGGCGACGAGCGTGCCCTCGCAGATCTTCGCCGCCGCCATGAGGAGGGTTGCCGGTGGGCAGACAAGGGCTTCGGCCGGTCCCGCGCCGCCCTTGGCGACCGCATCGCAGATGGCGGAGATTTCCCCAAGGCTGCTCCGCAAACCGTTCATCTTCCAATTTCCCGCCATAAGCGGGCGCCGCCTCAACGTCATTGCCAAGGTGTCCCTAAAACTTCGATGCACGAGCGCGTTGCATGGGGTGCGTGTTCTTTCTATAGTCGCGAGGCGCTTTAGGAAAGCTCGCGGGCTTTTTAAAACGCGCAGCTCTTCCGGTACCTGCGGCGAGACTTCCCTTAATGCTCACTTCTCTTCGCGCGACGGCGCAAGGCTGGCTTGGCCGATTGATCATGGCGGTCGTCATGGGCTTTATCATCCTCAGCTTCGCCATCTGGGGCATCGGCGATATTTTCCGCAATTTCCGCTCGGGAACTCTCGCCTGGGTTGGCAATACCGAGATTTCCACCGAGACCTATCGCAACGCCTATCAGACCAGTTTGCAGCGCGAGCAGCGGCTCGCGCACCGCAATATTACCAACGAAGAGGCGCATCAAGGCGGCCTTGATCAGCAGGTTCTCTATCGTCTCGTCGGCGAGGCGGCGCTCGACGATGAGGCGCGCCGCCTCGCGCTGATGATCAGCGACGAGGATGTCAAAAAAGCCATTCTCAGCGACGAGAATTTCAAAGGCATGAATGGCCAGTTTGACCGCTTCAATTTTCAAGCCTATCTGCGCTCCGAGGGCTTGAACGAAAAAGTTTACATGTATCAGCAGCGCGGTGTTTTGCTGCGCCGAGAACTCATCGATACGCTGACCGCGGGGCTGCAACCGCCGAAGACTTTGCTCGAAGCGATCCAGCGCTATCAATCGGAAACGCGCACGGTTGATTACATCAAGCTCCCCGCCCCGGCCGCCTCCTCTTTGCCCGCGGCGTCCGAGGAGGAGCTAAAAAAATATTTCGAGCAGAAGCAGGTGCTCTACCGGATCCCCGAATTTCGGGCCCTTAATATTTTGACATTGACACCCGCGTCGCTCGCCAAGCCCGACCAAGTTGCCGATATCGACGCCCGAAAGCGCTATGACGAAGTCAAAAATGAGCGCTTCGGCCAGCCGGAAAAGCGGGCCGTCGAGCAGATTCTTTTCGCCAATGAGCCGGAGGCCGAGGCCGCGCGAGCCAAGCTCAATGCCGGGAAGACATTTGAGGATCTCCTGGGCGAGAAAAACCTCTCCTTAAAGGATGCCAGCCTTGGCACCGTCACGCAAAATGCGCTCGTTGATAAGAGCGTGGGAGCCGCCGCCTTTGCCCTCAAGGAGGGCGAAGTCAGCCAGCCGGTGAAGGCGGGGTTCGGCCCCGTTCTCGTGCGAGTTACGAAGATCATTGCCTCGACGATCAAGCCATACGAAGACGTCGCGGGTGAATTGAAAAAGGAGATTGCTTTGCAACGCGCGCAAAGCGAGATTACCCGCTTGCACGATGTGATCGAGGACCAACGCACCTCGGGAAAAACGCTGGCGGAAGCCGCCGCCGCCGCTGGCCTCGAGGCGCGGGAGATCCCGGCCGTTAATACGGCCGGCGACGACCCGCAAGGCGCCATCGTCAAAGACCTCACGGATCCCGCGCCATTGCTCCACGCGGCATTTGCCTCCGATGTCGGCGTTGATAACGACGTCTTAAGTGTCAAGGGCGGCGGCTATCAATGGTTCGAGGTCACTAAGGTCGACAAAGCGCGCGACAAAACTTTTGAAGAAGCAAAGGCCGCTGTCGAAAAGGCCTGGCGCGATGACGAGAGCAAAAAACTTTTGGCCTCCGAAGCCGCGGGCCTCATTAAAAAACTCGATGGCGGCGAGGGTCTTGATGCCATCGCAAAAGAGCAAGGCAGGCCTGAAGTCGAGCACGCGAATGATGTCCGCCGCAGCGGATCGGTCCATCTGCCGCGCAACGCGGTGGCCCAGATCTTTAACACCCCGGTCCATCGCGCGGGCTCTGTCGAGAGCGACGATGGCGGCCGCATTGTGTTTCAAGTTGCCGACTCGACGGTGCCGCCCTTCGATCCCAACACGCCCGAGCTCACCAATATCATCGGCGACATCAAAGCGGGGTTCAGCGAGGACATTATCGAACAATATCTGGCCAGGCTGCAAAGCGATGTCGGCGTCAAGGTGAATAACAAAGCGCTCGCCACGGCGACCGGGATTTCACCCGATAGCAACTGAGCTTTTAATGTTTGAACCATCGCTCGATGCGTGCGCGCGAAACTATGCGGAGGGGCGCGCCAGCGCCCTCGTGGCGCGTCTCGTCGGCGATCTCGAGACGCCGGTCTCGGCTTTCCTCAAATTATCGAAGGGTCGGCGGGGACGTATCTTCCTGCTCGAATCTGTCGAGGGCGGCGCCGTACGCGGCCGCTATTCGATGATTGGCCTTGACCCCGATATCATCTGGCGCGCGTCCGAGGGGAGGGCGGAAATCAACCGCGAGGCGTTCGCCGACGACGGCGCCTTTTCCCCCTGCGGGAAGCCGCCGCTCGCCGCCCTGCGCGAGCTCATCCTTGAGTCCCGCATCGCCATTGGCGAAGATCTGCCTCCCATGGCGGCCGGCGTCTTCGGCTACCTTGGCTACGACATGGTCCGGCAGATGGAACGCCTGCCCGAGGCCAAGCGCGATCCGATTGGCGTCCCGGACGCCATGATGCTACGCCCGACCGTAATGGTCGTGTTCGATTCCGTGCGCGATGAGATTTTTCTCATAACGCCCCTGCGCCCGAAGGCGGGTGTGCCGTTTCAGGCGGCTTATGACCATGCGGTCGACCGGCTCGAGGCAGCGATCGCCGAGCTTGAGGGCCCGCTGCACCTTGCGTCAGCGGACGATCCCCGCCAGACCCTCAAGGAGCCAGTATCGAACACCTCGCCCAAGCGCTTTTTTGAGATGGTCGAACGAGCCAAGGAATACATCCGCGCCGGCGATATCTTTCAAGTGGTGCTTTCACAGCGTTTCTTCGCGCCCTTCGCGCTGCCAGCCTTCTCGCTCTACCGGGCGCTGCGGCGCATCAACCCCGCGCCTTTTCTGTGCTTTCTCGATTTCGGCGCCTTCCAAATCGTTTGCTCCAGCCCCGAAATTCTGGTCCGCGCGCGAGATGGCAAAGTCACCATTCGGCCGATTGCCGGCACGCGCTGGCGCGGCGAAACCAAGGACGAGGATGAGCGTCTCGCCGCGGAACTCCTCGCCGATGAGAAGGAATGCGCGGAGCATTTGATGCTGCTCGATCTCGGCCGTAACGATGTCGGCCGGGTAGCGGAGATCGGCAGCGTCGAGGTCACCGAAAAATTCGCCATCGAGCGATACAGCCACGTCATGCACATCGTCTCCAATGTCGAAGGAAAACTCGACAAAAAGCACGACGTCATCGACGCGCTTTGCGCGGGATTTCCCGCCGGCACGGTATCCGGGGCGCCGAAAGTGCGGGCGATGGAAATCATTGACGAACTGGAAGTTGATAAGCGCGGTATTTATGGCGGGTGCATCGGTTATTTCGGCGCCGCGGGCGAGATGGATACCTGCATCGTTCTGCGCACCGCCATCCTCAAGGATGGGATGATGCATGTGCAAGCAGGCGCCGGCATCGTCTATGATTCAAACCCGGTGGCCGAACAACAAGAGTGTATCAACAAGGCGCAAGCCCTCTTCCGCGCCTCGGAAGAAGCGATTCGCTTTGCCGCGCGGGCCAAGCGCGGGCAATGAGTTTGTAAAATAATGATGTCCTATCGGACCAAAATGTTTCGCGTGAAACATTTTAGTCTGGTCGCAGGCGAGGATCTTACAGTCAATGGCGTCTCGGCGCAAATGTAAGATCGGCGCGGCGAGTAAGTAATGTAGAATAGCAATCACCCATCAGGCGAACCAAGTTCAATAGAGCGGGCGTTCTTGCCGCAGAGGATAACAGGAACCGGCCTACAAGGTTTTCAAATACTCGAGCAGCGCTCTTTTCTCATCATCTTTCAACTGAGTCGTCCCATACTCATGGCCGCAGTGGCTATTGCCCGAGTCCCTTGCCCCTTTCTGATCGCAGTCCGCCGTTGTGTTCAAGGTGAAATTGAATTTCGTTTGCTCCACCGCAAGACCGACGTCCTTCAGGTCATAGGCCGGGCCGACTTTAAAACTCGCCACGCGTTCCTTGGCGGGTTTCAAAAGCTCCCACAAAGTCGGGACAGATCCGTTGTGGAGATAGGGCGCCGCCGCCCAAATGCCCTCGAGGACACGGGCTTCATAAGCGTTCTCGGGATCTTTGGCAGGCGGAGGTCTCCCGGCGCAATTCCCTTGCGTGTTCAAAAAACCCTCGAAATCCTTGAGCTGAGGAGGAAGCTGGACTTCCAGTGTGATGTCGCCTGGCGAGCTGCGCATGCTCAGCGGAAGGTTCTCCTCGATGATTGTATCTATTACGGCGACCCCTAAGAGACTTCCGGCGCTGTCTTTCTCTTTAAGCGGGGGGTTGAACGGCAGGCGCGCGCCTTTGAGCGCCCCCGTGTCAACTTGCCGTTTCTTCACGACAGACCAATTCCGTGAGTCCGTGCCGACATCTTTCACTGGCGTTCTCCATGTGCCAGGCAGGCAACTGTCGCTTGTGTTTATTCCGTGGCACTGCACGCATCCGCCTTGTTCGGGCGGCCGCTGAAAGATCGCTTCGCCCTTGGCGCGAAGGCTTTCGTCGATCGGCCACGGCCACTTGGGCGGGCGGATTTTTTTGATCAATTGCTCTAATTTGCCGAGCCCGTCGAAATTGGCCGAATTATTATCGAGAAAATCAAAGCCAATGACATTCGGGATATGAAACCAATCCATCTTGGGGTGAAAACTCGCGTAGACTCCGTAAACTTGGCCAAGGTTGCGGAACAATCCCAAAATATCAGTGCCATTCGGAGCAAACCCCGTCCATTGCGTCCAGTCCTGCTTGGACGCGTTCCATAAAAATGGATAGCGCACCGGCGCGTCGGCGGCCGCTATATTTTTTTCGATCAAATATGTTGGCGGGGGGCCAATATCGAGCCCGGCCAGGCGGCCGAAGATCATGCTCACGGCGTCCATCCGCGCCGGTCCCCAGGGCGGATTTGGGAATGCGCTGATCCACGCGTGATAACGCTCATACCAGAGTTTCAGGTCCTCACGCAGCATCCCTGACGGCGGCACGGCGGACGCAAAGCTTTGAAATTCGGCATCGTTGTTGATCACCCGATTGACGGCCGCGTCGAGGTCGAGGCTGAAACTCTGCCAATCGGCGATGGCAGGGCCGCCATCGATCCGGTAGTCCCTGCCCTCGGCGCTAAGTTGCCGGGTATGGCAAGCCGAGCAGGTCATGCCAGCGAAAGCCAGGGGAGGTGTCCCCGCCGCCGTAAAGCCGACGGGCAGGCCATTCTCATCGCCGGGATTGGGCAGATAGCCATAACGGCTGAGGCTATCTTCAAGAAAGGGGTGGCCGTTGGCCTGCTTGAGCGCTTTGAGCCAGGAGAGCGGCATGATCCGCGAACCCTGATCCTGGCCGTAGAAGTTGGCGCGGTCGACGTCGCTCAATCCTTGATCAAGAAAAATTGGCTGATCCGCGCGGGCCAAAGGGCACGCTTGCATCAAGGCGCCAAAGATAAGGGCGGCGGGAAGGATCGCTCTTGGTATCAACTCGCGCATGTACTGTACCCCCCGTGGAACCCAATCGGATTTCAAACCTGCACGAATTTTATATCAGCGCATCCTACGTTTAGAGGATGACAATGCACAAAAATTGCCAGAGGTAATATTTTGGGGGTTACCGCGAAAAACGGCGGCAAGCGGACTGGAACGCATCGTGAGGAACGCCATGAAACAGGGAGCGATTGTGGGCTGGGGAATAGCGCTACAGCTCATCTTCTCCACGCTCACGTCCCCATCGAGCGCCGGCCAAGACATCGCTCTCGATCAGGGCTGGACGCCCGCGGATATTTCGGAGTGGTACGGAATGTCGGCGGGCTCCCGCCTCATTCCCCTCGCCTGGCTCAACGCCCTCGAACAAGCTGGTAGTGAGAAGAAATTTTTAGCGAGCGAGCACATCGACAGATTCCGCTACTTACCTAACGATAACGCCGGAGGATCACCACTGCCGCTCGGATTCGTGGTCGATACGCAAAGCGATAATGACCTCAATGCGACAAAGCTGCGCTGGAAGGCCGGGCAGGGGGACATGGAGCCTTGGGTCGGGATGAATTGCGCCGCCTGCCACACCGCGGAGCTCACCTTTAAGGGCAAGCACATTCGCGTTCAGGGGGGCCCCACGCTCGCTGATTTTGAATCCTTCGTGGCGAGCCTAGACCAGGCGCTCGTCGCCACGCGTGATGATGCCAGCAAATGGGGCCGGTTTGCGAACAGCGTTCTTGGCGCTGACAATAACGAAGAAAATCGTGGCTTACTCAAAAGCGCGCTTCAGCAATTCATTGGCCGGCGGCTTGATATCGAGAAGGCAAATGAAGCGCCGATCAAGGAGGGCTATGGCCGTCTCGATGCCTTTGGGCACATTTTTAATGACGTGGCGCTGAATGTTGGGGCGGAGAACCCCCAGCCACTCCCGTCAGATGCCCCGGTCAGCTACCCATTCCTTTGGAACGTCCCACAGCACGATAAGGTGCAATGGAACGGGATCGCGCCAAACTTACCAGGCGACCTACCGGGCCAGCCTTTCGATCCTTTGGCTCTCGTGCGCAACAGCGCCGGAATGATCGGCGCGTTTGCGGACGTCAAAGTGACAAGCACTCCCCTTATCTTTGGCTACAGTTCATCACTCCTCGCAGATAACGTTATTCAATTCGAGAATAAACTACGAAGCTTGCGGCCGCCAAAATGGCCGAGCGATTTATTCGGTGTTCCGGACGCCGCAACGGTCGCAGCAGGAAAACAGCTGTTTAATGAACATTGCGCGCGATGCCATGAGCCGCTGCCCCGCGATGATCTTAAAACGCATTTCAAGGCGAATATGATCCCGTTTGCTGGCCGTGGAGATATAACGAATACAGATCCGGCGATGGCCTGTAACTTCTACAGAGCTCAGGCATCCTCGGGGGCGCTGAAAGAGGCGCTCAATTTTGCCGTATTTGACCCAATCGGGGATAAGACTTCCGCCGGCAAACTCATATTTCTTATAACCATTGGCGAACTCATCAAGGAGAAAAAAGAGCTCGGCGAATTTTACATCAAATCCTATGCCAAAGAACTTTTTAATATTGATCTGCCGAGCGTGCCGCTGCCTCCTTTGAAATTCAGTACCGATCAAAGTCCAGCTGCGCCGAGCAAACTGTGCAAAGGCGGCTGCGAGGCCGGCACGCGCATCGCGGCACCCGTCCAGCAGCGTGTTGAAGAGTGTATGAAGGTCGATGATCCACTGCTTGCGTACAAAGCACGGCCATTGACAGGCATTTGGGCAACGGCGCCCTATCTCCACAATGGCTCGGTCCCGACACTCTATGACCTTCTGCTTCCCGCCAGCCAGCGCCCAAGGACGTTTTTTACGGGGACGCGCGAGTTCGATCCGCTGAAGGTTGGGTACGTCACGACCCAATCGGAGGAAAATGATTTGTTATTTGAAACACGGACGTCTTCGGGGGAAACAATTATCGGGAATTCGAATGCCGGTCATGAGTTCGGTACCGATCTCAATGACGAGCAGCGAAAAAAGCTGATCGAGTACCTCAAAACCCTCTAATGGCGGCGTACTTCGTAGCACCCCAGCTCGGCGCGGGGGGGCTTCGCGGCGGCCCTTCAGCCGCGAATGTCGTCTCAAAAAACAACTTCATGAGTTGGGCTTGGCTATGCGTTTCGGTCTTGCTCAAAATATTTTTCAAATGCGTTCGGGCGGTGTTCTCTGAAATCGCCAACCGGCTGCATATACTGGCTATTTTCTCCCCGGAAATGAGTTCGCCGAGCATGCGCGCTTCGCCGGGCGTCACCCGGAAGAGAGCGGCAAAGTTCTTAACTCTGTGTGAAGTTGGCGAGCGGCGATTAACAATAAAAATAGCCGCGCAAAATTGTTCCCTCTCGACAAATATATTCGAAGAGCGCGGCGAGACGGGAACGATGTGGAGAACAAGCGACGCACCCCCCTCCTCGTCGGACACGAGAAGGGAATCGCCCGGCATGCTATCGCCGTCCGCGCGGCAAGCCGCCGCGACCGCCGATTGCAGCTTCAGAGCCGTTCTCGGATTGAATGCCGCGATCTTCCCAGCTTCGCATTTAAGGCCTCGGCGGGCTCGCAGTAATGCCTCGGCCACTGGATTCGCATAGGTAATTCGGCGATCGGCAGCGGCGATGACGAGACCATAGCCAGTACTTGCTATGGCAGTCTCCAACATGTCGAGTTGCGATTTTTGCTCGCTTAACAGGTGCCGGACCGAAAAAGCCCGCTGCAGATGGGGCGTGACGAGCTTCAGCCGGTCGAGTTCCAACTCTGTCACCAACCCCTGGCTATGGGGGCGCATGATGGCAAAGCCCGCCATCGCCGCCGCGCTCTTCGTGAACATGATCGATAGGTAATCGAAGTGATCGCGCTTTTTGAAAAATTCGTTGTAAAAGGCAGATTTTCGATAGGCCTCGGATGAGACGAGAGCCGACGCGGTGATGATCTGGCCGGCGCCTGCTTGTCTTTCTAACGCGCGAAAAGGGCTAACCCCGTCAAATCTCTTCAGGAATGTTTCCTGCGCCGAGGGATCGATGTTGTAAGCGAATTCGGAGCAAAAAGTAGTTTTTTCAGGGATGGACCCATAGGAGACAAACGCACCGGTATGGCCTCCGGCTAGCCGGACCACTGATTCGGCAAGATTTGCCAGCCCGCTCGCACTCAGCACACTCTCGTATGTGCTCAAAATGACCGAGGAAACAGAGGACTCAAATGGCATGGCTTAAAGTCCTAAAGTCTGTGATCGATATAATCAAAAATTATATTTTTATTCAAGCCTCTGGAGAGACTTTGGAAATAATCACAATTATCACTTACAAAACTGCATTATGGCACAAAAATAATCGCGGATAGATCGCAACTTTGATCACAATAAATGCCTGATAACAAGTTAGTCCAATCATGCGCACCCGGAGCCCACGCAGCAACCGGGGGATTGCTCCCCTAAGATGCTGCAACTTTAGCCGGCGCGCGAGGCGCTACGCAGGCGGCTGCACGGCCTGGTGGACCCCGGCCAGAGCGTTACGTAATGCTTCTTCCTTCGTATGATCAAAAGATGTGCGCAGGACTTTACCGCCCACTCCTTCTAAGTCATCAAGGACCTTATCGGTCGTAAGTTTCCGAATTAACAGAAACAAAGCAGCATCGCCGGGCTGTAAGGTTTCCGCGACTTCCCGCATGAAAGCATCATTGACACCAACGTCAGTAAGCCATCCACCGAGAGCGCCGGAGGCCGCGCCAATGGCAGCGCCGGCGAGCGGGAGGAGGAAAATCAAGCCGATCAGCGTTCCCCAAAAAGTGCCGGAAACCGCTCCCGCAGCGGTCGTGTTGATGAGCTGGTTCAGTCTAATGTGACCATCCGCTTGTTTGACGGCGATCGCCGCGTCGCTTAGCTCAATGAGATACTCCCTTTGAAGTTCGAGGACTTTTTGCCTCACCTCCTCCGCTTTTGCTTCCGAGGGGAAGGCGATGACAACGAGATCGCTCATGACGAGTCCTTTCCTTTGAAGGTTGTTTACTGCTTGCCTGAGGCCACACTAGGGTGATGCCAGAAAAGCACGCCGGATTCCAGATTACGTAGTTTCGCAGGATAGTGATTATTATTTTGTGATATCACTTCATGTTCGCGCTGGCCGCCGCTACAGCCCTTCCAAAAGAACACCGGCAAGCAGCGCGATATAGGCGGCGGTCATAACCCAGAAACGATGGGCGCTGACATAATGCCCTATAGTTGGGACATGGGTATAGAGTGTCGCCAGCGCTAGGCCAGCGAGGATGAGGGAAAGAAGGAAAATCGGGGTGCCGGGGGGCGTCAATCTGATTGACATGTTTCAGGTCCAATTCCGCGAAGTAAGCCGCAAAGCTTGTATCGCAGTCAGCGCTCCGGCCAAAATTCATGAAGGCGCTCGACGATGGGAAAATTGGATGATCCTTATTTCGGCACCGTGACGCCGGATGAGACAGTAAAATCTGGTGTTTAACATGTCGCGCGGCCAGGACTACCGGGGGCCATGGAACGAAGGGCAGCTACGCTATGTGCCTGATCCCAAACCCGAGGGCGGGTATGCGCCCGCGCCAGTTAATCCGGATGATGAGAAGGTCCACAGGCGCGCCGCTTAAATTTGCGGGGCTATCGACTTGGGCGTGGGGGCCGCGGAAACGCGGCCCCTTATTTTCTTTCAATGGTTCCTCGAGGACCAGGAAGGAACCCATGCGCCACTATGAGCCGCCTCAACCCCGGCTGTCCAGTAACGTTTCCGCGACCCCGCGCGGGTTCGCGCCTAAAGCATGGGAGAGCGGCCGCGTCTCAGCCCGCGCGAGAAAGCCGAGGATAGCCGCGGCGAGCGCGAGCAGCGCAACCAGGGTGGCGGAAATCTGCAGCTGCCGGCGTGCCGCCTGCGCGTCGTAGGCGCGGATAAAGCCGGCCTCGTGCTGCCGGTTGAGCGCTTTCATCTTGGCCATGTCAGCTCACGCGCGGTATCAAGTTCCTTGCGAAGTCATACCGCAGCTCCTTATTGAACGCTTAGGAGATCTCACCGATACTTTTTTCGCGACTTAGATGCACGGCAAATAAACATTTGGAGTTAATGGCTTATTACGAGGATCTCATGGCCCCCAAGGGACGCTCGGCGACGGCCGGTTTTCCCCTTGCCTCCTTGAGGCTCGAAACCTAAGGTGGCGGCCGATCCGCCTACAACTTCTGGAGTTTTTCGATGCCCTTCATCGCCGATGCCCTTTTGCGCGTAAAGCCTTCGGCGACGATCGCGGCAACGCAAAAGGCGCGCGATCTCAAAAACGCCGGTCGCGATGTCATCTCGCTTTCGACTGGCGAACCGGACTTCGATACCCCGGACAATATCAAGGCCGCGGCGATCCGGGCGATCGAACGCGGCGAAACAAAATATACGCCTGTCGCCGGCATTCCGCCGCTGCGGGAAGCGATCGCCGCCAAGTTCAAGCGGGAGAATGGGCTCGATTATAAACCGGCGCAAACCATCGTCGGGACCGGCGGCAAACATATTCTATTTAACGCCCTGCTCGCCACGCTCAACCCTGGCGACGAGGTGATCATACCAGCGCCCTATTGGGTGAGCTATCCCGATATGGTCGTGATCGCCGGCGGTACGCCGATCATTGTCGAGACCACAATGGAGCACGGTTTTAAGCTGCAAGCCGCGGCGCTTGAGGAGGCCATCACGCCGCGTACCAAATGGCTTATTCTCAACTCACCCTCCAACCCATCCGGCGCCGCCTATACCTCATCAGAGCTGAAAATTGTCACGGACGTTCTCCTGCGGCATCCGCATGTGTGGATCCTCACTGACGACATTTACGAACACCTCACCTATGGCGATTTCAAATTCGCGACCCCCGCGGAGGTCGAGCCGCGGCTCATCACGCGCACGCTCACCATGAACGGCGTCTCCAAGGCCTATGCGATGACCGGCTGGCGCATCGGCTATGCGGCGGGGCCGGAGCACCTCATTAAAGCCATGGATACCTTGCAGGGCCAGCAAACCTCCGGCGCTTGCTCGATCGCGCAATGGGCATCCGTCGAGGCTCTCAATGGCCCGCAGGATTTCATCAAGGAGCGCGCCAAGATCTTTGAGACGCGCCGCGATCTGGTCGTCTCCACGCTCAATCAGGCGAAATATTTGGCCTGCCCAGTGCCCGAAGGCGCCTTTTATGTCTACCCTTCTTGCGCCGGTGCGATTGGCAAGAAGACGCCGGATGGCAAGGTGATTGCAAACGACGAGGAGTTTGCGACGGCGCTGCTTGAAGCCGAGGGCATCGCGGTCGTCCACGGCGCCGCCTTCGGCCTTGGGCCGAACTTCCGCATCTCCTACGCGACATCGACGCAGGTGCTGGAAGAGGCCTGCGCCAAAATCCAGCGCTTTTGCGCGAGCCTTTCGTAGATTTTGTAAGGTTTTAAGGCCCGATCGGACAAAGAAGTTTCACGTGAAACATTTTTGTCCGATGGCGCTATTCATTCTGACAGACCTGCAAGCGATTCGGACTTATCGCCCTCCCATGAAAGTTTGATTTTAAACTCGGCCTCGCCTTCCCCAGAGACAATCCACAAATTGCAATCGGTACTGAGTTTGGCGCCAAACTCCATCTCGATCTTGTCGGGCCGTTTCGGCAGATTGCCGACGGAGGCTTCAAGGATTTTCACAAGTTCGCCGAGCGAGCCCATGGCCGCCTGAAATTGTTCGCTCGTGATTTTGGCGAGCTTGGCCCTAGCCGAGACTTCGGCAAGGCCAGTTTTTGCCTCACCGCCGAAATAAAGCTTTTTACCATCCGGTAAGTCGATTATTATTGGGGCCGCCATACCGCGATCTCCAGTTTATTATGATTGAAACCGCGTTAGTCTATATTTATTCTGTAGCTCCGGCATCTGAATTTGTTGGCTGCGGCGCCCTCATTGAGGGCGGTTATATTGCGACGTGCCGTCATGTGTGGATAGATGCCATAGAAGAGGCGGGCCATAGCGAGGCGCCTCAGGTCCAAATCGCCTTTCCTTTTGCGCGAGATGACAGTCCCGAGCTGTGCGCGGAGCTCGCAGATTTTTGCGAGGGGTTGGACAAGAAAAATCCCGACCTTGTGCTGCTCAGACCTAATCACATCCCACAAGGAATCATGAGCTTGCAACTTGCGCGGCAAGCTCAGTATGAGATTGGCGATGGCCAGTGCCACTGCTACCTTCGGACTAAGGATATCGATAGTTTTATCAATGGAAAAATCAGCGGCAAATTAAACGCCAAGGGGCTGCGTCAATTCACAGGAGACAATGGGCAGAGCCATTGGATGGAAAAAGGCTCGAGCGGCTCGCCAGTCTTCTTTCAAAATGAGGCCCAGCAGCTCGTTGGGATCATAGCCCTTGCCGAGCTCGGCGCTAATCAAGGGGAGACGCATCTCCGCGAAGCCTTTATTGTTCCGGCAACGACGATCCACAAATATTATCAAGCCTATGTTGAGAAGCTTGCCGCGCTGGAACAGGCCCAAAAGAGAGATAAAGATCCCGGGCAATTTCAACCACTTTTAGACAGATTGCGGGCGCAAAACGTACCTGACACAGAGATCGGACGGCGTCTCGATGCGGCGGTCGAGGCTATGCTTGCTGAGGCAGATAAGCCTGTAGCGCCATCGGATGGCGGTTCTGACATCGAAGCGACACTCGCCGCAGCCCGCAGGAAACTCGGGGACCTCGATACGGCAGGCGCGCATGATCTCTTGAACGCCAAGCTCGCCGAGGAAGAGCAAGAGCGTGTGCGGCGAAAGCTGCCACTCTTAACAGAGCGAGCAAAGGTTGAGCGGCTTTCTTTCGATTACGACGCCGCGAAGAAAACCTTGGTGGAAATCACGTGGCTCGCACCGGACGATGTGTGGGCGTTTATCGATCTCGGCGACCTTTTTGTAAAGACGGGTGGGCTTGATAGCGCCGCGCGGGCCTTCCAAAATGCCGCCGAGGCCGCGCGGAGGATAGGGCACGAGCGCGATCTGTCGGTGTCCTTGAACAGAATCGGTGATGTGCAAGTCGCGCAAGGCCAGCGTGATGCGGCGCTTCAGTCCTGTGAGGCGGCCCACGCCATAGCCGAGCGTTTGATGCAAGCCGACCCCAATAATGCTGAGCGGCAGCGCGATCTATGGGTGTCCTTGATCAAGATCGGCGATATGCAAGTGGCGCAGGGCCAGCGCGAAGCGGCGTTGCTATCCTACGAGGCGGCCCACGCGATAGCCGAGCGCCTGATGCAAGCCGACCCCAATAATGCAGAGCGGCAGCGCGATCTATCGGTGTCCTACGACAGAATCGGCGGTGTGCAAGTTGCGCAAGGCCAGCGTGAGGCGGCGTTGCGCGCCTTTGAGGCGAGCCGTGCGATCAGAGAGCGCCTGGCGCAGGCCGATTCCAATGATGCAGAGCAGCAGCGCGATCTGTCGGTGTCCTTGATCAAGATCGGCGATATGCAAGTGGCGCAGGGCCAGCGCGAAGCGGCGTTGCTATCCTACGAGGCAGCTCGCACGATAGCCAAGCGCCTGACGCAAGCCGACCCCAAGAATACCGATTGGCAGCGCGATCTGTCGGTGTTCTTGAACAGAGTCGGCGATGTGCAAGTTGCGCAAGGCCAGCGTGATGCGGCGATTCAGTCCTATGAGGCGGCTCGCACGATAGCCGAGCGCCTCGCCAACGCCGACCCCAACAATGCAAATTGGCAGCGCGATCTCATCGTTTCTTACAACAGGATCGCCGACTGCGATCCCTCGAACCGGCGCACCCATCTCGCCCGCGCGCTTGAGATCGCAAAGAAGATGGACGCTTCAGGCCAGCTGGCGCCAGCCGATGCGTGGATGCCAGCCGACCTTGCCCGTCTCATTGCAGAGCTCGATGGCAACCGCGCATTATGTTCGTAAAAACCCATTCATCGCATGGGCGGCCAAGGAGCGGCGTGGAAAATTGCTGTCAAGGACGTCGCGAAGCGACGCCGCCTCCGGCGGTCACGATCCTTGACAGAGAATTTTCCTTCGCGGCGAGGCTCGCCGTTGCGATGAATGGAAGGGTGTGGCCAAAAAGGCCGACACCAGGACGTCATTGCGAGGAGCGTAGCTCCGAAGCAATCCAGGGCAATGGCTGAATAAGGACTGGATTGCTTCGTCGTTTCACTCCTCGCAAAGACGATGTGCTCGTGGATAAAGCACTTTCTCCCCCGATGAACTATAAAGCGCGTAAAAATCCGGGTGCCCACTCCAGCCGGTTCGGGCATCAGAGGCTTGAGCAGCGCCCATTCCGCGCATCTGCCGCATCGCTTGCAAAACGGCGGCCGTCGCGTTGATATTGGGCGTGAGTGATTTCGCTCCGAGGCATCAGCGGAAATCCCTCACGCCTTGTTGGCCAGGCTCTTAGGAGGAGAGCGCATGTTCCACATTGAATTTCTGGGTGTGCCGCGCGAGGGCGCGCCCGAAGTGCTCGATCGCATGCGAACGGACATGACCGATCTCACGCATGTCATCGCCCATGCCAAATCGCTGTTTTCGAATGCGGTGGCCCAGCGCACGCATAAACCGTTGCCGCGCGGTTTCCGCATCCTCGACGCGAACGGCACCGAGGTGGCGAAGTGGAGCATCGACGATTCGTGAGACGGAAGACGGCGTTTAAACGCCCGGCAATGGAGGGTCCCGGAGGGCGCGGCGGACGTAGTGAAACTGTTTGGGCATTTAAAAGGAGTTCCTATTCACCATGCCCGCCGCGAGTAAATCTTTACCATAATTCCACGCAAAAAACCGGCTCGCCTAAAATTTGCCATAGATGTGGCAATTCCGCCACATTGTTAAAAACTGTGAAAAGTCCGTGATTTACGGGATTGAATTACAGATAAGCATAATCGATTTACGCTTAACCTTATTACAAGCGCGCAGCCCCCAATATGGGTGCAATTTCAAGGCGTACCGTTCGCGAACCGGTTTGAGTTTGGGGCTGACGAGGCCAAAGGCCACCTCGAGGGTGTAAACAAAGCTTCGTCAAGCCGCGCGCCACGAAGGGAACAGTGTTTCCTCCATTCATCCGCGCCCTTCGTAAGGTTGCGGCGCGGTCGGACAAGACGCCCCTTAGCACTCCCCCTTTGAGAGGCCGGATCACTGCTGTAATCTGCCATCAGCAGGGGAGGAGATCGCGATGGCAGACGAAATCGCGCCGCATAACCGGCGTGCGGCGGAAACGTGGAGCTCGGGAGGTGATGCTTATAATCGCATCAGCAGCCAGATCGCCTCGGCGCTCAATCACTGCGTTTTGCGGCTCGATCCCCGTCGCGGCGAGCACATCCTCGATGTGGGGACGGGGACGGGCTGGACCTCGCGCCTCCTCGCCCGCTATGGCGCCGTGGTGAATGGCGCGGATATCGCGACCGACCTCCTCGCCTCGGCGCATGCTCGGGCGCACGCGGAAGGCCTTGATATTCAATACGACCTTGGCGAGGCCGAAAATCTTCCCTACGCCGATGAAAGTTTCGATGCGGTGATCTCGACCTTTGGCGTCATGTTTGCCGGCGATCCGGAAGCGGCGGCCCAAGAGCTCGCGCGGGTGTGCCGCCGCGGCGGGCGGCTTGGCTTGGCGACCTGGCTGCCTGAAGGGAATGTCTATAGAATGTTCATGGTGATGCGCTCCTACATGCCGCCGCCCCCAGCACCGCCGCCTCCCTCGCCCTTTGCCTGGGGAGACCCGCAACGCATCGAAGAACTTTTCGGCCGCGATTTTGATCTTAAATTCGAGCACGGCACCACGACTTACTACGACCGCGATGGTCAGGCCGCATGGGAGGCGTTTTCCACCGGATATGGGCCAACGAAAGCGCTTGCGGCGAGTTTGGATGAAGAGAGGCGCGCCGAGCTGCGGCGCGATTTTGAAGCATTTCACGACGGGTTTGCGACAGAGCTCGGCATTGCCGTGCCGCGCGAATATTTGATTGCGATCGGCACGCGCAGGTGAGCCTTATCCGCGCCGTCCCATGGGAGGCGAAGGCCTTGAATTAGCCATTGCGTCTAGACAGGCGCTTCTCATCGTTCCATAAGGGCCGCCGGCGCAGGCTTCCCGCTTATCCGAAAGCGTAATGTTAATGAAGTGGTTTTACCGGCTCTTCACCTGGTGGCATGGCATGACGCTGAATACGGCGCTCTACACGCTGCTCTTCGGCAAATTCGTCGGCAAGGACGAGTATGGCAACCGCTATTACCGCCGGCGAAAGATCGATCGGGCGCTCGGCTTTGAACGCCGCTGGGTCATCTACGCGGGGGAAAGCGAGGGCTCGCTCACTCCGCCGGGCTGGTACGGCTGGCTCCATCACACGGTCGATGTGCCGCCAACGCAGGAATCCTATAGCCCGCGCCGCTGGCAGCTGCCCTATAAGCCCAATATGACCGGCACGCCTCAGGCTTGGCGTCCGCCGGGCTCCACCCTGGCGCAAGGCCAGCGCCCGCCCGCGACCGGCGATTACGAAGCCTGGTTCCCGGAGGGATAGGGGCGCGCCTTTGATGGCGGACTTTGCGCATCTTTATAAGCTGATGGTCACCTGGACGGGCAATCTTGGGCCGGGGACGGCGAGCTACACCGCCTACGGGCGCGACCACCTGGTGCGCGCGCCGGGGAAACCCGACCTTGCACTCTCCGCCGATCCGGCCTTCCGCGGCAACCCCGGACTCTATAATCCCGAAGAGCTGCTCCTCGCGGCTCTCGCCTCCTGCCACATGCTCTCCTTCCTGCACCTTTGCGCCAACGGCCGCATCATTGTCGGTGCCTATGAAGACAATCCTTGCGGCCGCTTGATCATCCCGCGCGGCGGCAAGGGGCATTTCGAATGGGTCGAATTGCGGCCCAAGGTTGCCATAAAAGCGGGCAACGCAGACGAGGCACTGCAGCTTCACCACGGCGCGCACGAAACTTGTTTCATCGCCAATTCCGTTAATTTTCCCGTCCGCGTCACCCCGGAAATCGTCGTTAATTTATAGGTCAATTTCCAGCCAGATTTCCGTGCTGCTCTTGCGGCATGTTATATTACCGAAACCCGGATTGCCGGGCCAAGGCGCGACGGAAAGACAAACCTGCAGGGCCGCCTTCCCCGGTTTCCCCTGGAGAGCCGGGAGTAATATGAGAATTATCGTGAAGCCTAAATTGCTACTGATGTCTCGATGGATGGCCACGGTTGCCATGGTGGCACTGATGGCCGCTGGGCCGGCCCGCGCCGACCGCATCAAGCACCCTGTCGCCGTGTTCTCTGGTCTCGACAAGATTACCGGGAGGACGATTGCCTTCGAGGCGACGCTTGGGGAAACGGTGCAGTTCGGCTCGTTGCAGATCACCGACCGCGCCTGTTATACGCGCCCCGCAACAGAGGCGCCGCAAACCATTAGCTTCATCGAAGTCGACGAAGTCGACGCGGATAAAAAATACAAGCGCGTTTTCTCGGGCTGGATGTTTGCCGCGAGCCCAGGCTTGCACGGCATCGAACACCCCATTTACGATGTATGGCTGACCGGCTGCCGCGGCGGTCATGAGGCAGAACCATCCCCTCCCCCAGCAGCCGAAGCCGTGCCCCGCCCAGCCACGAGCCCCGCCGTTGACGCGGCGGATGTCGCCCCGCCTGCCCGCAAAGGCCGCACTAAGAAGCGAGATGCGGTAACCGAGGAACAAATGGGCGAGGCGCCGGCTGTCGAGCGGGGAGAGCCTCTGCCACCGCCCGCACGAGCGCGGGCAAGCAAGAACCGTGCGTCACCGGCCGAAGAGACAGCGGGCGAAGCAGAGCAGCCGGAGCCACAGAATCTTGGGGCACCCTCGCTTGGCGCCCCCATTGAAGTTGGGCGCCCGCCAGGCTTCATCCCCGTTCCCCGGGCAAAAGGGGGATATCCCGATCCGTAAAGGCGAGTTCAGTTGTCGAACGGCGACCGCGACATTACGAATTTTTCACTCGATTGAAATGGCGGCGTAAGCGATACATCCCCATTTACTGGCCACGGATGATATTCCCTCCGATTTCATTTGATGGAGAGACCTATGGCAAGCAGTAACCCGTCGTCGCGGCCCAAAGATAAGGCCGCGCTACCTGTGATTTTTCGCAGGCGCTATGAGATTCGCGCAGCCCTTTTGGGCTCGGCCGCCGCGCTGGCGTTGGCCGGAATGAACGTCGCCAGCGCTCCGCCGGCATGGGCCGAGGCGCCGCAGGCGAGCGCGCCTCAAGCGATTTCGCCTTCCTCTTTCGCCGACGTCGTCGATAAAGTCCGGGGAGCCGTCGTTTCCGTCAAGGTGAATACGACGACCGAAACCGCCGAGGCGGACGATGAGGACGAACTGCCGCATATCATGCCCGGCGATCCGCTCGAGCGCTTTTTCCGGCATTTTGGTGAGCCAGGCGAGAAACATTTTTTTGGCCCGGGCGGCCGTCACGCGAAGCCCCATATGACTCAAGCGCAAGGCTCGGGCTTTATCATTTCGCAAGACGGCTACGTCGTGACCAATAACCACGTGGTGGAAAACGCCACCGATGTATCTGTCACGATGGACGACGGCAAAAGCGTCCCGGCGACGGTGGTCGGCACCGATAAGAAAACCGACCTCGCGCTCCTAAAATTGAAAGAAAGCGGGTCTTATCAGTATGTGGATTTCGCAAAAGCGACGCCGCGAGTCGGAGAGTGGGTGATCGCGGTCGGCAACCCGTTTGGCTTAGGTGGCACGGTGACCGCAGGCATTGTTTCGGCGCGCGGGCGCGACATCGGGGCTGGCCCTTACGATGATTTTCTGCAAATCGACGCGCCAGTGAACCGCGGCAACTCGGGCGGACCGAGCTTTAACAGCCAGGGTCAGGTTGTCGGCGTCAATACGGCCATCTTCTCACCGTCGGGCGGCAGCGTCGGCATCGGCTTTGCCATTCCCGCCGACACGGCGCAGAGCGTCATCGCCTCGTTAAAAGAGAAGGGCGTTGTCGCCCGCGGCTGGATCGGTGTCCAAATTCAGCCCGTCACGCCGGAGATCGCCGAAAGTCTTGGCCTTAAATCGAACAAGGGCGCCCTCGTCGCCGAAGCGCAGCCGGATGCGCCAGCGAGCTCCGCGGGCATCAAATCTGGCGATGTCATTCTTGGCATAGATGGCGAGCGTATCGATGGACCGCGCGACTTGGCAAAGAAAGTCGCCGCGCTGGGACCCGGCAAAAAAGCCGATCTGATCTACTGGCATGAGGGGTCGGAGAAAACGACGACCGTCAAGCTTGGCTCGCTGCCGGATGACAAGGAAGCGCGTGCTCATCCAGCCCAAAACGAGGGCTCCTTTGGCGGCCTCGGCATGACCCTTGCCCCGGCATCGAGCGTTCAGGGTGCTGGCAAAACCGGGGTTGTCATCGCCGACATCGATCCCGATGGTGTCGCCGCGCAAAAGGGGCTGCAAGTGGGCGATGTCATTCTTGAGGCCGGCGGCCACCCCGTCAATCAGCCGGCGGATGTTAAATCCGCCCTCGCCGAGGCGAAAAAAGATAATCGCAAAGCCGTGCTGTTGCGGGTTAAGAATAGCGAAGGAACGCATTTTGTCGCGATCGCGGTCAACCCAGCTTCCTGAGCCTTGTTTACCGAGGCTTGCGAGCCAGCTCCGTAACCCCCCGTAGCGGACTGGCTTTAGGAGGCAGCGGGCCGGAAGAAATTCCGGCCCGCTTGTCTATGACGGGCCGTAGCCCTTGGCGGCGATGGAAATCTCATCGGCAATGTCAGGAACGATTTAGGGCTGCGTGTTTGCGGCGGAGTGCGCTAGGATAACCGCATGCGTATCCTCATCGTCGAAGACGATACCGAAGCCGCCAATTATCTTATCAAAGCATTCCGCGAAGCTGGCCATGTGGTCGATCATGTCAGCAACGGGCTCGATGGTTTTGCGCGGGCGCGTGACGAATCTTATGACGTCCTCGTCATCGACCGGATGCTGCCGAAGCTCGACGGCCTTTCTGTTATCGCCAATCTGCGCGCCCAGAATGTTTTAACTCCGGTGCTTATTTTATCGGCGCTTGGGCAAGTCGATGATAAAGTCAAAGGGCTTCGCGCTGGGGGTGACGATTATCTCGCCAAGCCCTACGCGTTCTCCGAGCTGCTCGCTCGAGTCGAGGTGCTGTCACGGCGTAGCCGCCCAAGCGGGGGCGAAGACACGGTTTACCGTGTCAATGGCCTTGAGCTTGATCGTCTTGCCCATAAGCTCACGCGCGATGGCAAGGAAATCCCCCTTCAGCCACGCGAATTCCGTTTGCTCGAATATCTCATGAAACATGCCGGGCAAGTCGTGACGCGAACAATGCTCCTCGAGAACGTCTGGGACTATCATTTCGATCCGCAGACGAATGTTATTGATGTCCACATCTCCCGCTTGCGCGCCAAGATCGACAAAGGCTTTGAGCCTCCGCTACTTCATACCATTCGCGGAGCAGGATACATGATACGCGATGGCCATTGGTAAACTCTTCCGCACGACCGCATTCAAAATTTCGCTCGCTTATTTGATCCTCTCTGCGATCGGCGCCAGCATCGTGCTTGGCACGGTTGGCTGGAATATGAAACACCTTGTCGAGGAGGAAATTGCTCAGACCATCGATGCCGACATTAAGGGGCTTTCGGAGCAATATGCGCAAGGGGGCATCAACCTTCTCGCCAGGAGAGTCCTGCGGCGGACGCGGCGTCCAGGAGCCAAGCTCTACCTCGTCACGACGCCGGCGGGTGAGCCAATCGCCGGAAATGTCACTAGCTTGCCTTCGGAAATTCACGACGAGCAAGGATATTTCAAAACCACTTACCACCTGCTCGGCGATCCGGCCGGCAAAATCCATCATGCGCTTGTTCGCGTTGTCCAGCTTGAAGGCGGCTTCCGCTTGCTCGTCGGCCGCGATCTCGAGGAAGGAGAAAACCTGCGCCAAATCCTCAGTAACGCCCTTTTTACCTCGCTGTTCTGGCTTGTCGTGATTGGAACGCTTGGCGGACTTTGGATCGCAAGACGCGTTTTGAACAGAGTCGATGCCATCAACGCCAATGCTCGCGCCATTGTTGCCGGCGATCTCTCAGGGCGGCTGCGTCTCGCTGGCACGGGCGATGAGCTTGACCGCCTCGTCGAAAATTTTAACGCAATGCTAGAGCGCATGTCGGTCCTCCTGGCCGGTCTTAAAGAGGTTTCCGACAATATCGCCCATGACCTGAAGACCCCACTGACGCGGCTTCGCAGCGGCTTGGAGCAAGCTCTGCGGACGGCAAAAAGCCCCGAGGACTACCAACAGGCCCTGACCAAGGCCCTCGAGGAATCCGATGGCTTGATCCAGATTTTCAACGCCCTTTTAAGCATCGCCCGCGCCGAAGCCGGGGCGGGCCGCGAAGGCATGGTCGATTTCGATGCCGCTGGGGTCCTCCGCGATGTGAGCGAGCTCTATGAGCCGGTTGCAGAGGAGCGCGGCATCGCCTTAACGCTCAAGCTTGGGGTCGGGCTTGCGCTCCATGGAAGCCGCGAGCTTATCAGCCAGGCGCTCGCCAATCTCGTCGATAACGCTCTAAAGTACGGCGCGCCTGACAAGGACAACCCCAACATCAAGCAGCAAAATACCGTCGAGCTCTCGGCGCGACGGACCGCCGGCCAGGTGGAATTCATCATCGCCGACCACGGCGCTGGAATTCCCGAAGCTGACCACCATCGCGTGCTTGAGCGCTTCGTGCGTCTGGAAAATGCCCGCTCACGTCCAGGCTCCGGCCTTGGCCTTTCCCTCGCCGCCGCCGTCGCGCGTTTGCATAACGGATGCCTGCATCTCGAGGACAACGGGCCAGGGCTCCGCGTGATCATCCGTTTGCCCGCGGCACCTCTTAATGTGATCGAGGAGAGGCCAATCGCAGTTCCGGGGAAAGCGGCGTAAATGTCCCTTGAGGGGCGGGAGGATGGATTGCCGCTCTGGCAGCGCATTCGCGCCCACCCGGAGCCGTTCGACCCGATCCTTGCTCAATCGCGCGTCGATGAATTCTTGAGCGCGGCCCCCAGCGCGGCTTTGGCATCCTGCGCCAGTCAGCCAAATATTCGCGGATTGCTGCTGGCGCTTGCCGATCATTCGCCATTCCTATGGCGCCTCGCGACAACTGACCCGGCCCGGCTTAATCGCTGCCTCAAGCTGCCAGCCGAAGCTTGCCTTGCTCAATGCCTTGCTCGCCTCGGCGAAGCGTGTGCCGAGGCTGAGGGCGAGGCCGGCGTGATGCGGACTTTGCGGCTTGCCAAGCAAGAGATGGCTTTGCTTGTCGCCTTAGCGGATCTTGGCGGCGCATGGGATGTCATCGCGGCGACGGAAGCCCTGTCGCGGGCGGCCGATGCCTTCATCCGTGTAGCCTTGCGGCATGTCTTGCGTGAAAATGCTCGCGCCGGCCGCCTGAGATTGGGGAACTTTGAAGATTTTGAGGCTATTGAGGCACGCTGTGGCCTTTTGATCCTGGCGCTCGGCAAGCTTGGCGGCAACGAACTCAACTATTCAAGCGATGTCGATCTTGCTGCTTTCTTCGATCCGGATTGCGACGCCATTTCTCCGGGGGTCGAGCCCGCGGCACTCTACCCTCGCATAACGAAAGAGTTTGTCCGGCTCCTCCAGGAACGCACATCGGACGGTTACGTTTTTCGCGTTGACTTGCGCTTGCGCCCGGATCCGGGCTCGACAGCGGTCGCGGTCTCTTTGCCCGCAGCCTACGAATACTATGAAAGTTTCGGCCAGAACTGGGAGCGGGCGGCGCTAATCAAGGCAAGGCCGGTTGCTGGCAGCAAAGCGCTTGCACAGGTGTTTCTCGATAACCTCAAGCCCTTCATCTGGCGAAAATATTTCGACTATGCCGCAATTGCCGACATCGCCGCGATGAAGCGGCAAATCCATGCCGTGCATGGGGGCGAAGAAATCGCCGTTGCGGGGCACAATATCAAACTCGGAAGGGGCGGAATCCGGGAAATCGAATTTTTCGTTCAAACCCAGCAGCTGGTTTTCGGCGGTAAGAAACCCGCTTTGAGGGGCCGGCGTACTCTTGAAGTGTTAGAAATGCTGCGCGAAGAAGGCTGGGTAACGGATGAGGCGCTCAGAGACCTTCGCAAAGCTTATCTTTTTTTGCGCGAGATCGAGCATCGGCTGCAAATGATCGCCGATGAGCAGACGCAGCGTTTGCCGCAAGAGGATGAGGCGCTTTCCCGTTTCGCCCTGTTTTGCGGCTATTCCTCGAAGGAGAGTTTCGCCGGCTCGGTGGCGGAGCATCTTCGCCTGGTCTCTCGACATTACGCGCGGCTATTCGAACATGCGGCGCCACTCGATACCGCGATTGGCAGCCTCGTTTTCACGGGCGTGGCGAACGATCCAGAAACCATGGAGACGCTGTCGCGGCTCGGCTTCAAAGAACCGGCGCTCGCGTCCGAGACGGTCCGCGGCTGGCACTTCGGCCGGCGCGCGGCGGTCCGCGGGGAACGCGCGCGTGAGACATTGACGGAGCTCGGCCCGGCCCTCTTGCAGGCGTTTGGGCAATCCGGTGACGCTGATGCGGCGCTTGCCGGTTTCGACCTTGCTCTTGCCGGCATGCCTGCCGCGACGGAGCTTTTCTCCTTGCTGAAAGCCAATCCGTCGCTCTGCGTATTGTTTGGCGAAATCCTCGGTGGCGCGCCCAAATTGGCGCGCAGCATCATCAATCATCCGCATCTCTTGGACGCGGCGATCGATCCAAGTATCCTCAAAGCGCCTTTTGGCGAAGAAGCATTCTGCGATCGTGCCACGCGCATTCTCCAGCCAAAACCTGACACGGAAGAGTTTCTCGATACCTTACGTGACTTTGCTGAAGAAGAATCGTTTCCAATAGGGCTTCGTTTATGGGCAGGGATGATTGAACCCAGCGACGCCGCGCTTGCTTATTCGAACCTCGCCGCGGCTGTTGTCGAAGCAGCTCTTGATCATATCGAGCGCGTCTTCGCGAGCGTGCATGGTGAAGTGGCATTGGGCAAGTTGGCGGTCTTGGCGCTTGGGAAACTCGGCTCAAGGGAGATGACCGCGACCTCGGATCTCGATCTCATTTTCGTTTATGAATACGATCAGGACCATCCACAGTCGAGCGGTCCAAAACCCCTCCACGCGATGCAATACTACAGCCGCCTGACACAGCGGCTCGTTTCGGCGCTGACGGTTGCGACGCGGCGAGGGCGGCTTTACGAGGTCGATATGCGCTTGCGCCCATCGGGGCGGCAAGGACCGCTTGCAATACAGTTTTCAAGCTTCATAGAGTACCAAAACAAAGAAGCGGAAACATGGGAGCATATGGCCCTCACGCGAGCCCGGACGATTGCCGGGAACGCCGCGCTTAGGGACAACATCGAACGCGCCGTCGGCATCTTGCTTGCCCGCCGCCGTGACGACTCGATTATAAACGATATCATTGAGATGCGGGACCGCATCGCCTCGGCGAAAGGAGATGGCGATCCCTGGGACTTAAAAATCGCGGCGGGCGGAATGATCGACATCGACTTCATTGCTCAATATCTTTTATTGCGCCACGCGCATACCGAGCCGAGCCTTTTAAGGACTTCGCCTCGCGCGGTGATCAGCGCCGCCGCCACGCGAAAAATCCTCGTCGAAGAAGATGCGGGGAACCTCCTGGACGCCCATAAGCTCTTCACCAATGTGACACAGATTCAAAATCTCGCCTTGGAGCGCGGCGTCAATCCCCGCGCCGCAAATGAAGGTGCCAAAAGGCGTTTAGCAACGGCCGGAGACCAGCCGAGCCTGAGCGCCTTGGAAAGCCGCCTCAATGATACGAGGGCGCGCGTCCGCGAGATATTCGAGAGGATCCTTCTACCGCCGTGAAGCTCGCAATCTCGGCGCCGGCATTGGCCCTTGCAGAATGGTTGCTGTCCGCAACGGCAAATGGAGGAGAGCAATGGTGCCCTTGCCCACGGAAGAGCGGATCCTGATCGAACCGCGATGTAAATCGGCTAGGGAGCGCGCGATGGCAAGGCCGAGGCCCGAGCTTTTCATGCCATTCTCGAGGGTGCGGTCCCAGCGCTCGAATGGTTTTCCAAGCCGCGCCAAGGGTGCCGGGGGGATGCCCATTCCGTTGTCTCCAACATAGATATTCAAAGCACCTTGAACAATCCTTGCACGAACGCTCACTCGGCCTTGATTTGGCGTATACTTCACTGCGTTGCGCAACAAAACCGTGAGGATTTTCTCAACCGCCTTGTGATCCACGTGCACGCGTGTCGCGGGAAGCGTTTCGATAGCGAGCTTGATTTCTTTCTCGGCCGCGGTCGAGGCGATATCGGCAATGGCGGCACGGATGGCACCGTCGATTTCAACGTCGGTTTTTTTGATTTGAAACTTGCCGGATTCGAGCCGCGACATGTCGAGAACGTCGGAGATCATGTCGCGCAGCCGCTCGCCGCTGTGCATGATATCCCTGCAATAATCGAGGTATTTTGGCGAACCTAGCGGCCCTAAGGTCTGCTGTTGCATCATATCGGCAAAACCGATGATATGATTAAGCGGCGTTCGCAGCTCATGGCTCATATTGGCTAGAAATTCGGATTTTGCCTGGTTCGCGGTCTCTGCCTCCGCCTTTTGCTCCAAATATCTCTCGGCGAGATCGGCCAGCTGCTGCGCTTGAAATTCCAGCGTTTGCCGCGATTTGCGTAAATCGGCCACGGTGGCCATCAGCCTCCGCTCGGACTCAATCAGCTGCTCCTCATGGCGCTTGAGCGCGGTGATGTCGGTACCGACGGATACATAACCGCCGTCCTTGGTCCGCCTTTCGTTAATTTGAAGCCAGCGGCCGTCCCCGAGCCGCGCTTCGTAGGTGCGCGCATTAACGAGGGGCCGCTCGCCAAGCGGGATTTCCGTCTGAATGATCGGCGGCTTTCCTTTTGCCATGACCTGGGCGTAAGGCATGCCCGCGGCAATAGCATCGGCGGAGAGGTGATGAAGCTTTTGGAACTTTGAATTACACGTCACCAGCCGGTTATCCGCATCCCAAAGCACGAAAGCTTCCGAGACTGTCTCGATCGCGTCGCGAAGGCGCAGATCGGCTGTCACGGTGCGCTCGGCGAGAGCCTTTTGCTCGGTAACATCAACGGCGATCCCGATGACGCGAGGTGCCAGTCCCGCCTCCTTGACGAGCTCGGCTCTTGCCCGCAGCCAGATCCACTGACCATTCACATTCCGCATGCGGAAAATGTGGTCGATGGAATCGGTCAGTGAGCTTGCGAGTGATTCCACGATGGCGGCGAAATCTTCGTCTTGTGGGTGCACCAGCGCGGCAATATCGCCAAACGACAAATAATGATCACCAGGCGTCATGCCGAGAATATCGTACATGGAATCCGACCAGTAGATTCGGCCGCGTGCCAAATCCCAGTCCCACAAACCGCAGCGTCCGCGGCTCAGCGCGGTGTCGACACGGGCCTGCATCCGTTCGCAAAGCTGATTGGCTTTGCGGGCTCGTGACGCCTGCCAGGAGTAGGCGATCGCCAGGGCCATAAGCACAACCACTGTGCAAAGCGCTTGAATAGCGGCACGCAAACTTGCCGCTTTCCATTCAGCAAGCACCGCATCCATCGGGTAGACGATGGCGACTTGTCCGAGTGGAGGATCGAGGGTGCTGACGCCGGCAAGCGCGGCTGTACCGTCCGCTAACTCGATGCGCAGAACTCCTGCCTTTTCCGCGAACACAGTCAAAGGCTGTGCCGGGCCGAGGTAGTCGGTGAGCGTTTCTGTCTTCGGCGATAAGGCCGGCGCGGCGCCTATGATCTTACCCGCTGTGTCGGCGACAATCACGCGCTCTCCCCGCGCGAGGGAACGAGACGGAACTGTCTCGAGAAGCGTCGCCCGTACATCCGCATCCGGCTGCGCTCTAAAGGCAGAATTAAGATTAACGGCGACGACCCGTGATGTGAGTTCAACGTCATCGAAGGCATCACTGATCGCCAAATCATAAGTGCCGCGAGCGATCATGAAAGAAAGGGCTAAGAGAGCTCCCGCGAATATTATGACCATCGCGGGGACAGCGCGCCTCACCCAAATTTCGATGGAATAGGCCTGACGAGCCCCTGTGCGCTGGGCTTCTCTGCCAGAGTCTTGCGTTTCCCCCACGCACAGGGGAACGCCCGCCGCTTGCGCGCGCGCCATGAAAAGGCCCCCTCGAAACTCATGGAGTGATGTGCCGCATCTCTCCGAATCGGGTCTATGAAAGTCTTACTTTCTCGATTTGTCCAGAGATTAATGAAAAGTGAATGCAGTTTTGATCAGCCTTTGTTGCCCTGCCCTACCCTTGCCTTTAGGCGGGAGGCACGACCAACAGCATTGCGAAGCCATCGTAACCCTTGGCGCCAACGGTTTGAATGGCAGTCGCGGATACGCGTGGCTCACCCGCGATCATTTCGTTGAATTTGCGAATTCCCTGAATGTCGGGGTCGCGGCTATGGGCGTCGAGGACCCGCCCGTCCCGTATGACGTTATCAACTATGATAAGGCTCCCCTCCCGCGACATCGCGAGAGCAAATCGGAAATACTCCGGAATGCCGTGCTTGTCGGCGTCGATGAATGTCAAATCAAAAGCCTTTTGCCCTTCCCGTACGAGTTCGGGCAGAACATCGAGCCCGCGCCCAATACGAAGGTCGACGAGGTGGCTCAAGCCAGCACGGGCGATGTTGGATCTCGCCACTTCGGCATGACCAGGGTCCGCCTCGATGGTGATAAGACGGCCCTCTTTTGGCAGAGCTCGCGCCAGCCAAACCGTGCTGTAGCCGCCAAGCGTGCCAATCTCCAATATGCGAGCCGCGCCGTGAACGCGCGCCAAAAGGTGCAGGAATTTGCCTTGGCTTGGCGTGACCGCGATCGCCGGCAGCCCGGCCGAGCGGCTCGCCTCCACCGCCGCATCCAAAGCCGCGTCGGATTGAACGAGTAAGCCGTCAATATATTCATCCACTGCCGACCAATTTTCGTCCATAGTAATAATCCTTCATTATTCATCTTCCAGGGCAGAGCGTTCGTTCGAAAAGCGAATGGGTACAAACGTCCGGCATCGTGCAAAAAACTTCGACCAATTCCGCAATGGCCTAGCGAAGAGGGTCATTTCCCTGGCAGCCCGCGGTCCGACGCTTGATCCCGCAAACAAAATCAGATGAATGAATTACAAAATGGCTCCGCCCGGCGGGCGCGCGGAGCTCTGAGGCGACCACACGGCTTTCAGGCCAGCGACCGCTCGGCAATGTCTTTGACATCGAGTGACAGCGAGCGGGTATTGGCGACTCGGCGCAGTGCTTGTTCGGCGAGTTGCCGGCGGTTCGCCTCGAGCGAGCGCCAGTTTTTAAATGCGGAAAGCAAACGTGCCGCGACCTGCGGATTTGATGCGTCGAGCTCCAGGACAATATCGGCGATAAACTCATAGCCGCCGCCATCCAAGGCGTTAAACTGCGTTTGATTCATTGCCGCAAACGAACCCGCAAGTGAGCGAATTCTGTTCGGATTGGTGAATGAAAAAGCCTTATGCTTCATCAAGGATTTGACACGATCCAAGGTTCCCCGTTCAGCGATCGTAGCCTGCAGAGCAAACCATTTATCAATTACTAAAGGCTCGCTTTCATGAGCATTATAGAATGCCATGAGAGTAGCCTCGCGTTCGGCTCCGGGGATATGGGCGAGTACACTTAGCGCGGCGATTTCGTCGGTCATATTCCCCGCTGTTCGTTGCTGGTGTCTCGCGAGCCTTGCCCCTTCGGCCTCGGCCCCTGCGGCAAACAAATCGAGGGCAGCGTTGCGCAGGGCTCTTCGGCCCGCGGCGGTGGCGTCAGGCGAATACGGGCGGTCATCGGCAAGTCCGTGATAGGTTTTGAACAGTATATCCTTAAGATCGCTCCCCAGGGTCCTGCGCAAAGTCTCCCGCGATTGATAAATGGCGTCGGGATCGACGTCTTCGCCAGCTTCCCTCGCGATGTCCATCTCGCTAGGCAGGGTTATGACTTGCGCCGCAAAAGCGTGATCGCTTGCCCGTTCTATGACGGATCGGAGCGCCGCGCTGAAGGTGTGGTCCTCGAGTGGCGCCTCGCCTCTTTTGATGGACTGAGCTCCCCTCAAAAGCAGACGGGTGGCATAGGTAGCGGCGGCCTGCCAACGATTGAAACCATCGCTGTCATAGGAAATGAGCGTAATTAAATCGTCTTCGCTCGCTTCATAGCCGAGCCGGACGGGAGCCGAGAACTCTCTCAGAAGCGAAGGCACCGGCCGGCTGGGCACGTCGTTAAAAACGATTCGCCGCCACGGTGAGGAAAATTCCACAACGCCGCTCGCAAGCTCGGCCGCGCTCGCCCCGTCCTCCGCGCTGGCCCGCACTTCTTGATCACCCTTCAAAGGAACGACGAGGCCAAAAGCTATTGGAATGACGAAAGGTTCTTTTTTGTTCTGGCCAGGAGTCGGTTTGCAGGACTGGGCGAGATCGAGCGTAAATGTCCTTGCCACTGCATCATAATGCGATTTCACATCGAGAAGCGGCGTCCCGGATTGATGATACCAGAGCGAGAACTGGGTTAGATCGCGTCCCGACACTTCGGCGAAACAAGCAATAAAATCCTCGATAGTTGCCGCCGTTCCATCGTAGCGCTCGAAATAAAGGTCCATGCCCTCGCGGAAGGTATCGTTGCCAATCAAGATATTCAGCATGCGAATGATCTCGGCGCCTTTTTCATATATCGTCGCCGTATAGAAATTATTGATTTCGAGATAAGTATCTGGCCGTACATTATGGGCGAGCGGGCCAGCATCTTCCGCGAATTGTTGCGCGCGCAATGTCCGCACGTCACTGATCCGACGCACGGCGGCGGAGCGCATGTCAGCGGAAAACGCATGATCGCGGAAAACCGTCAGTCCTTCTTTGAGACAGAGCTGGAACCAGTCCCGGCAGGTAATCCGGTTACCCGTCCAATTGTGAAAATATTCATGGGCAATGACGGCCTCGATATTCGCGTAATCCGAATCCGTGGCGGTAACAGGCGAAGCCAGCACATATTTGTCGTTGAAAATATTCAATCCCTTATTTTCCATCGCCCCCATATTGAAGTCAGATACGGCAACGATGTTGAAGACCTCAAGGTCATACTCGCGCCCGTAGACCTGCTCATCCCAAGCCATGGCGCGTTTCAAAGCATCCATCGCGTACGTGGCGTAGGCTTCCTTGCCGTGTTCAACGTAGATGCCAAGTGCGACCTTGCGGCCCGTAAGCGTGACAAACTCGTCGCGGATGGTGCCAAGATCACCGCCCACCAGCGCGAAGAGATAACTTGGCTTTGGAAAGGGATCGTGCCAGACGGCAAAATGACGAGACGTGTCTTCAATACGGCCGGAGGCGATTTTGTTGCCATTCGAAAGCAAAACGGGGGCCTCCGCTAGCTCCGCCTCCAACCGCACCGTGAAGACGCTTAGAACATCGGGACGGTCGAGAAAATAAGTGATCCGCCGAAAGCCCTCGGCCTCGCATTGCGTGCAGTAAACGGAGCCTGAGCGGTAGAGGCCCATGAGGCGCGTATTGGCCGTTGGATCAATTTCCGTTTCGATGTCGAGACAAAACGGGCGCTGCGGCGGAGCATTCAAGACGAGCCGATCCGGCTGAATTGACCCGTTCCATGCTTGAGTCTCGTTGGGATCAAGCTCTTTACCATCAAGCACAATGGCTTTCGCGATGAGCCCATCGCCATCGAGCAGCAGAGGCGCGTTTGGGCGGCCTTTGGGGTTGGGGCGGAGAGCAAGAGAGGCCAGCACGCGCGTCTTTGAAGGATGCAGCTTGACATCGATGTCAACCTTGTCGATCAGGTAATCTGAAACTCTGTAGTCTTTCAGCCGTACGGGTTGGGCGACATCAGTGCGCATCAAAGCCTCGGGAGTCGAAAGTATCCGCTTGCCGTTTATGGCGGGAAGACAAGCAAAAGATCATAAGAGGAAGTGCTTCAAGTTGCAAAATCCATCTGCGCAATAGACAAGATCGAGCCCTTAACTTGCCGCGTTGGTGAATAGGAGACCAAGAAAGAATGAACGGATCTATCGGAAAATTACGGCTCATTTTTGCTGCGTGCGCAGTCTTGGCCTTGGCGCTCCCAGGATGGGCACACGGTCCATCACGCCAGAAAGTCACCGAATCGATCGAGATCAATGCACCGCCCGCGAAGGTTTGGGCAGCCATTGCCGATTTTCATGACATGAGTTGGCTTCCAGGGGTCACAAAGACGACGGGCGCGGGTGACAATCAGCCTGACGTCGCCACCAGGCAACTCGTCCTTGAAAACGGCGCAACGATCGATGAAAGCCTTTATAAATATGATCCGCAGGCGATGACCTATTCCTACCGGATCGACAAAGTCGACGTAAAGGTACTTCCCGTCAACAACTACTCCGCCACGATTGCCGTGCTCCCCGCCGCGGATGGCAAAAGCACGGTGGAATGGCGCGGCGCTTTCTATCGAGGCTATCCGAACAACGATCCGCCGCCAGAACTCAATGACGAGGCTGCCCTAAAAGCTGTCACGGAAGTCTACCGCAAGGGTCTTGAAAATTTGAAGAAAAAGGTCGAGGCCCAAAAGTGAGCTTTTGGCGCAGGCGTTTGCTTTTCTGCGCGCCGGCTTTGCTGACCCTTGGCCAGCTTGCTTGCGCGGCTGAAGCCTTCATCACGGATCAAAACGGCGATGAGGTGAGCGTCGTCGATCTTGGTAGCCGCGCGATCGTGGCTCACATTCCAGTCGGCGGCAAGCCGGCGGGAATCGCCATGGCGCCCGACGGCCGGACCGCCTATGTGACGAGCCCGGAATCCAAATCCGTTTCCATTATTAACGCCGCGTCGCGAGTGATTACCGCAAAAATTGCGCTTCCTGATACGCCACTCGGGATTGCCGCGGACCCTTCTGGCCAAACGATTTATGTCGCCGGGTTTTACCAGCCGCGTCTTTACAAAATTGATATCAATCAGATGGCGGTCGCCGCGAGCGTCGAGGTTGGGGCATCCCCATCGGGCGTTGCCGTGACCTGTGATGGAAAACTCATCGTGACCGCCGATCGGGATGATAATCAGCTATCCATCATCGACGCCAAGCCTTTCACGCGCCTGGCAACAGTGAAGGTCGGCGCGCACCCCTTTGGCGTTAGCGTCGACTGCGGCGCGAATCGCGCTTATGCCGCCGATGTAGAAAGCAACGACATCGCGGTTGTCGATTTAAAGAAGGCTTCGCTCATCGGCAAAGTTGCCGTTGGCAAGCGGCCCTATGCGGTCGCACTCGCAAAGGGGCGCGGTTTCTCAACGGATCAATACGGCGGTACGGTGTCAGTTTTCGACCTTGCCACGTTGAAGCCTGTCAAAACAATTTCCGTCGGGGATTATCCCGAGGGAATACAAACAAGCGCCGATGGAAACCAAGTGTACGTGGTCAATTGGTTTTCCAATGAGGTCTGGGTCATCGATGCGGAAACGATGACCGTCACCGGTAAGATGCCCGCCGGAGATGGTCCCCGCGCCTTTGGGACTTTTTTACGCGAAATATTTTAATTTTTTGGATCGGAGTTTTCAAAGTCCATCGATAGCTCGAATTTGACTTTCCAAATCCATCAAATCTGAAAGGCAAGGCCGTAGAAGCCTCCCGTAACTTTGAACAGCGGAGCGATGGATGCGGTATTTTGCGTTTTTGGGCGCCTGGATTTGGGCTGTCGTGATTTGGGCTTGCCCTGCTTTCGCGGATCAGGATTGCAGCGCCATCCTTATCAAAGCAAGAACGAAAGTTACTCCCGACGTCGTTACTGATCTTGCAATCGCGTTGAATCTTTCCGAGGATTTTTGGCAGGAAGCCCAAAAAGATCCGCATTTTGATGGTTTTATCCGCGGCATCGAAGCGGGGCCGGATTTCTCGCGATTTCTCCAAAATATCGAGTCTTCCGCCAGACAATATTATCTCGAGAATTTTAAGGAGCGATCGTTTGCAATGGCAACGATCGGCCTAGGCACAGAGAGTTTGGAAGCCTATAAGACGTGCTTATGGGCGCGACAGGACGAGCTTGAACTCATCGCCACATCCGCCGACGCAACGCCTTACCGGCTGGCTGTGTACTACCGTCCAAAATCGCCTGGCCGCCGAGCAGCCGAGATTACATCTTTGAGCAATATGTCGGAGGAAAGCGCCGATACACTTCGCCAGATGCTAAAAGACGCAAAATTCGGATCTGAAACCGTTGATTTACAAGCCGACATTGTTCCCCAAAACCCGAAATTAGAAATAGCCATTGGCATTAAAGTCGGCGATGCTCCGCCCCGGGTACTCGTATTTCCGCCGGCCTACCGTTTTCCGAAAATCACGAGTTGCACTTCGCAAATCAATGATGTGTGCTTTCGCTGCGAATTTGGATTTGATAAAAAAGGGATCGCGGGCAACCCTCCGAACGGTCCCGACGATGTCGTCAGTGGCTTTTGCCCGCGGATGCCCAAGGGCGTCCAGCTCACCTCGGAAATAAGCTTCACGCTGGTAAAGCCAGGCGAGCAAGATTGCTGGTTTAGCGCGTATTTGAAGGGACCTAATGGAAGGCAACAAGGCGTTTGGACTCAGTATGATCAGTGCTCCTTCACCGTATCTCGCTACATCACTCGCGCCGCGCGCTCGCTCACACCGGGATATGGAATCGCCGAACTACACATTGTGAGATGCCAGGGCCTGGAAGACAAATCCAAGAACTGCGAGGTCAAAGGCCACATCGATATTTTTGCCCCAGGCGGCGAACGCTGACGTTGGCGACCTACGCAACGAGTTCGCGTTTAACCCTAAGCTAATCCAGCCCCTCCATGGCCGTGATCTCGATGCCAAAGCCCGAAAGTCCGACATAGGTCATCGGCCGCGATGTCCGCAACCTTATGGAGGTGACGCCAAGATCGCGCAGGATCTGCGCGCCAAGGCCGATCTCGCGCCATTCTTGCAAGCGCTTGGCTTCCGACGCCGGCGGCTCGGGATTGGCGTTATGGAGAGGAACACCCGCCGCGCCATCGCGCAGAAAAACAAAAACGCCGTGGCCAATCCTGGCGAAATCGGCGAAGGTCTTGTGGATGCTTTCGCCGCCGGCGATAACATCGGCGATGATGTCAATACGGTGTAGCCGCGCCGGCACATCGCGGCCATCGCCAATATCGCCTTGTACGAAGGCGAAATGCTGCACGGGATCAAAGGGCGTCACATAGGCATAGCCGGTGAGAGGCCCGCTTTTGCCCATAACCTGAAATGTATTGACGCGCTCGACGATTTTCTCGCGCGCTTGCCGATGCGCGATAAGATCCGCTACTGAAATGCGTCTGAGACCGTGTTTTGCCGCAAAAGCCTCGATCTGAGATCCCGCCATCACCGTGCCGTCGTCATTGGCGAGCTCGCAGATGACACCGACGGGAGGCAGGCCAGCAAGCCGGCAAAGATCGACCGCGGCCTCCGTATGGCCGGAGCGGATCAAAACGCCGCCATCGCGGGCGATCAATGGGAACACATGACCAGGGCGGACAAAATCCGCCGCTCCCATATGGCTGTTGGCGAGGCCGCGCACCGTGTTGCTGCGCTGCTCCGCTGAGATGCCCGTTGTCAAGCCATGCCGGACATCGACAGAGACGGTAAAAGCGGTACCAAGCGGCGCCTCATTCGCCGCCACCATCGGTTGGAGATTCAGTCGGCGCGCTTCACTCGCCGTGATCGGCGCGCAGACAATGCCGCAGCAATGGCGGATGATGAACGCCATTTTCTCGGGCGCGCAGAGGGCCGCGGCGCAAACGAGATCGCCCTCGTTTTCGCGGTCGTTATCGTCCGTCACGACGACGATCTCGCCGCGCTTGATGGCTTCAATGGCCTGCGTCACCGACTGCAGCATAGGACCTCCGGCAGCCGGTACCTATGGCGCGGCAAAGTATTTTACAAGCGGGCTCAAGGCAGCCGTGCGAGGGCGTCCTGCCAGAGACGCCGGGTCAGCTCGCCGGCGGGTTCGGCGCGGGCGAGCGCCGCCGATTGGCCGGCCCACGCCTGCATCCTCTCTCTATCATTGGCCTGTTGCGCGTCTTCGCGCATCGCCTGCGTGAGCCCACGCTGGACGGGATGGGGGGCTGGCTTTGGCGCGTCCGGCGCGGCGGCGGCGCGTATAAAAGCGTTGTTGATAGCGCGCCCGAGCCGCCCGCTGAAGGCGCGCGTCAATACCGTGTCTTCCGGTTCGAGACCCGCGAGAGCCGCCGCCCAAACCGGATGGATGGATGCTTCCGGGCAGCGCAAAAAGGCGGTTCCCATCTGAACGGCGGAGGCGCCGAGCGTCAGCGCCGCGGCAATGCCCCGGCCATCACCAATGCCGCCCGCCGCGATAATCGGCACGCTGAGCCTATCGGACAGACGAGGAATGAAGGAAATGAGGCCGACAGCCTGGCGCTCGGCGAGTTCCGGATCAAAAGCGCCGCGATGCCCGCCTGCTTCAAAACCTTGCGCGATGATAGCATTGGCGCCCGCATCCTCTTCGCGCAAGGCCTCGCCGACAGTGGTGGCGGTGGCGAACCATGCGATGCCGCGCGCTTTGAGTTCAGCGACGAAAGCGGGCTTGAAAAGGCCCAGAATCGAGGAGACGGCCGTGGGCTTCGCGGCGAGGAAAGCCGCGCATTGCGCGTCGAAATCGGGCAGTTTTATTTCACCCGCGTCTTCCGCAACCCGTGGGCCAAAAGTTGAAAGGAATTGCCGCATTCGCGCTTCCGCCTCGGCGTCGCGATGCGGCGGCGGATCGCGGACCCACAGATTGAGCTGAAAATTCTTCGCCCCCGCGCGGCGGACGGATTCTGCCCAGGCGATGATGCCATCTGGCGAGGTTGAGAGAGCCCCCATCGCCCCCATGCCGCCGGCGTTAGCCACCGCGGCGCTGAGCTCCACCGGACAGGCGCCCGCCATCGGCGCGAGCAGGATGGGGATGCTTAACCCATAGTGCGCGCAAAAATTTTCGGCGCGCATGCGGGGGGTGGAGTGAGACGCGGTCATTGTAGGTCCAGGATATGTTTTGGAGTGCCTTCCAGGTTGGCACAACCATGGAGTGGGTATCACGCGTCTCATCCCCTACCAAAAAATTCCTATCCTTTTCCCCAAAATCGATCGCGGCGCAGCTCAACCAACTAAATTTGCCCTACCACCTTCGCCGGTCCGCGTAACAGAACTTCTCGCAAAATGACGGCCTTTGGATCAGGGGAGCGCACCCACCCGTTCCAATAGTAGACAATGGTATCTAAATTGAATTTCAGTAGATCGAAATGCTGAATGCCGTTGTTCATATCGGCAACGAAGAAATCAGGCTCTGTTGTTTCTACCTCATACAGCACTGAATTTGAATATCCATTAATATGAGCACGACAGAGCGCAGCTTCTTCAAGTGTCGGGAAGCAGAATAAGCAATCGAGGCGGGATGGTCTGTGCCGAAAACGTTGTCTACGAATATCCTCATAAATCATTTCGCGCCGAAAAAGAGGATGCGCCTGTCCTTGCTGCCTGATGATTAGGCCAAAATTGCCGGGCACAATTAACGAACCCAATGCCCGTGGCTCGCGTGTGAAGTGAAATAGCAACGCCATTAGTTATCCGCCTATGTCTCATTCCCTGAAATGAGTTCCAAAATATGTTGTCTAAATATTTAAGATAGTCTATAAATATCAATAAACAAGGCCCGGTGCACTTTTTAAAATGGAATCCATGGGTCTGCCGCTTGGGCCTAATACGAATAGTTACTTTGATGGAGTTAGAGAACATGCGCCTCGTACTTGTGGGGGTATTGATCGCCCAAGTGTTTGCTTTCACGGGTTGCGCGGTAACGCCTCCCCCAAAGGTGGCGTGGAATTACTACGACGAATGTGAAACCTCGACACACTCATTTACCGACATGGTGACATGCGGCAAGCAAAGGCGAAACGCATATTGCCAAGCTCGCAGCTCGTGTTCCGACATTGGTAATTCGGTAGTTCAATATGCCGACAGCTTAGCAGAGGCTGTTTCGAAGCACGAAATGACGGAGTCCGAAGCAAAAATGCGATTTATTGAATTTAAAACGAAACAAGCTCAGGCGGCTAGACAGACTCAGCTTCAAGCTGCAGCGATCGCTGCGGCAACAGCTCCGACTACATGTTCTCGATTAGGTAACTCAATAACCTGTTACTAGATCAAACCGAGCATCCACTTGTAGCTCGGTACTGAAGCCGAATGAATCATACTCCAGTGGCCAGCACGCGACCACTGACTGCGGCCCTTCCCATCGGCACAAAATCCGTCGGCACGGGTCGTCTTGACATTGGCGGACCCAAAGAAGCAGCATCCGCCGGTTCCCTATTTTCAACATCCCGGCCCTCGAACAACTAAAGCAAAATGGATTCTGCAATTCTGTCGGCGACCGCCGCATTGGTCGGCTCGCTCGTCGGCGGTGTCTCGACTTTCGCCGCCTCCTTCGTCACCCAACGCTGGCAGCTCCACATCCAATCGCACCAGCAGCGGGCGATGAAGCGCGAAACCCTCTACGCCGAGTTTATCATCGAAGCATCGAAGCGCCTTGCGGACGCCTGGAGCCACCAGGCCCAGAGCCCGGAAGTGATCGCCGGTCTTTTCTCCGCCGTGGAACGGATGCGGCTGATATCTTCGAGCGCCGTCACAAGCGCCGCCGAAGAGGTGGTGCGCCACATCGCCGAGGCCTATGCTAATCCCAACAGAACGTTCGATGAAATTCGCGAACGGCTCGAAAGCGCCGACTTCGACAATCCGCTGAAGAATTTCACCGAGGCCTGCCTGGAAGAACTCGGCGGCCCGCTCGGTTGATTCCTAAAGACCAAACGCATGTTCCGCCTGCTTATCGCCCACGCGGCAGTTCAAATTCTCGGTTCGAAAGACCTTTCTCTATTTTGCGCCGCTGATATTAGGCGGCGCGCTCATAGGCGCCATAATGTTTGTCTACTGGCGTAGTTTTATCCGCAGATAAGCTGAATATTTCGCAAGGATGATGCGCCGCTCGCCCGCGCAGTTTTCACTCTTGACAAACATACCGACTGGTTGGTATTTTTAATCATGGAACGCAAGCGGTCTAAAAAGTCCGCGCCGGCGCGGGAAAAATTGCTCGAGGTGGCGATGTCGCTCATCCGTGAAAAGGGTTACGCCGCGACGAGTGTTGACGATCTTTGCGCTAACGCGGGCGTGACGAAAGGCGCGTTCTTTCATCACTTCGACAGCAAGGAAGCCCTTGCCGTCGCGGCGGCTAACTATTGGTCGGAGAAGACTGGCGCGTTTTTTGCCGCCGCCTCCTATCACAAGCACAAAGACCCGCTTGATCGGCTTCTTGGCTACATCGAATTGCGCAAGTCTATCCTCAAAGGCGAAGTTGCCGAGTTCACCTGCCTCGTCGGGACGATGGTACAGGAGATTTATGAATCTCATCCGGCGATCCGCGAGGCCTGCGAGGCGAGCATCAATGCTCACGCCGCGAAAGTGCAAGACGATATCGCTCAAGCGATGAAACTTTATCGCATAGGCGCGAAGTGGACGGCCGAGAGCCTTGCGCTCCATACCCAAGCGGTTCTGCAAGGCGCGTTTATACTCGCCAAGGCCAAAGGAAGTGCCGAGATCGCCGCCGCCAGTATCGATCATCTGCGCCGCTACATTGAGCTTTTGTTCCAGCATGCAAACCCGAAAGGAAAGAAGACCTCATGACCACGAGCAATACATTTCTCGCCATTTTCCTCGGGAGCAGAACGAGCCCGAAAATGGCAGCGTGGAACGCCCTTCCCGAAGTGGAACGGCAGGCCAAACACCAAGAAGGCATCGCTGCTTGGAAGGCATGGGCCGAAAAACACCAAGGAGCGATCGTCGCGATGGGTGGGCCGCTCGGCAAGACCAAAAGGGTGACGCCGGAGGGCATTCAAGACATTAGCAATGAGATGGGGGCCTTTATGGTCGTTCGCGCGGAGTCACACGAGGCGGCCGCCAGACTCTTTGAAAAGCACCCGCATTTCATGATGTTTCCGGGTGAATCGGTGGAGGTCATGCCGGTGCTGCCAATCCCGGGCGGTTAGTCGGTGGCACGAGAGAGGCTAACAACACCCGGAGGAGATCATGCGGGTCATGGTGATCGTGAAGGCAACAAAGCATTCCGAAGCCGGCGTTATGCCGGGGCCGGAATTGCTGGCGGCGATGGGGAAATTCAATCAAGAGCTGATGACGGCAGGCATCATGATTGATGGCGGCGGCCTGCATCCGAGTTCCAAGGGTGCCCGCGTGACCTTTTCTGGCAAGGACCGCAGCGTCACGCACGGCCCGTTTGACAACACTTCTGAACTCGTCGCTGGCTACTGGATATGGAGGGTGAATTCGCTCGACGATGCCGTTGAATGGGTCAAGCGCTGCCCGAACCCAATGCCAGAGGAGTCGGATATCGAAATCCGGCCGATGTATGAAATGGAAGACTTCGCCAACACATAGGAAAGGACCAAGACATGATAACGGATCTTGTGGCGTATTTGAGCTTTGATGGCCGGTGCGAAGAGGCGTTCAAAACCTATGAAAATATTTTTGGCGGCAAAATCTTGAGGATGGTGCGTCACAAAGATGCGCCTGCCGATGCTGGCGTTCCACAAACGCCTGAAACCGCCAATCGGATCATGCATGCGCGGCTGAAAGTTGGGGACCTGTTGCTCATGGGAGGCGACGCGCCCCCGCAGTTCGCTTCGAAACCGCAAGGATTCTCCGTTGCTATCCAAGTGGATGATCCTCAAGAAGCTGAGCGCATCTTTAGCGAGCTGAGTGAAGGCGGTGCTGTACGGATGCCGATCGGAGAGACTTTTTTTTCGCGCCGGTTCGGCATGGTGATCGATACGTTCGGCACGCCATGGATGGTTAACTGCGAGAAGCCGATGGCCTGAGACCAACAACTCAACGAGCAATCATCATGCCCAATACTGTTCGTTTGCACCGCGTCTTGGCCACAAAGCCGGAGAAAATTTATCGCGCCTTCCTCGAGCCAGACGCCCTGGCGAAGTGGATTCCGCCGAACGGCTTTACATGCACCGTGCACCACCTCGACGCGAAAGTCGGCGGCGGCCACAGCATGTCTTTCCGCAACTTCACGACGGGCCAGAGCCATTCGTTCGGCGGCACTTATATCGAGCTCGTGCCAAATGAACGGTTGCGCTACACGGACCGATTTGACGACCCAAATTTGCCGGGCGAAATTCAGGTTACAGTGGTGCTAAGGCCAGTATTGGTCGGTACTGAACTCACCATTGTGCAAGAAGGCCTGCCGGACGCGATCCCTGTCGAGGCGTGCTATCTTGGCTGGCAGCAGTCGCTGGAAAATCTTGCCACACTCGTCGAGCCGGAGATCAACTGAGTACCCGCACCCGCTCGGGGCGGACGCCGATGCCGATAAGCCCGGCCGGGAGGCGGCGCAGGAAGGGGATATGGATGAAAAGCCGCGCCAGCCAAGGCGGCCTGATTTTTCCTGTTGCTCTGCCAAGCACCCGCGAAATGACTTTGTTCTGGATTAGGACCTGCATCATTTGCGTGACTTTAACCGGCCATTCGCGGCGCTTTTGCACCTGCGCCAAAAGTGCATCCGCAACCTCACCCTCGCCTCTTAAACTTTCCCCCAAAATATTGGCGGCCGCGATCGCATCTTGGATCGCGAGGTTAATGCCGACGCCGCCAACCGGGGACATGGCATGGGCAGCGTCACCGATGCAAATAAGGCCCGGACGGTGCCATTGCAGCAGACGATCGACCGCGACCGTTAAGAGTTTGATGTTGTCGAACGTCGCGATTTCGTTGACACGGTCTGCCACGAAGGGCGCGAGCGCGGTAATCCGCTGGCGGAATTTTTCAATCCCCTCGGCTTTCAGTGTCTCGGCGGAACCCTTGGCGATCACATAACCGCATTGCCAATGTTCACCGCGATTGATGAGAATGAAGAATTGCCCCGCCTCGATGCGGCCGAAGGTTTCATTCTGGTCGCTCTCTTGCCGCGACAGCCGGAACCACAGCACATCCATCGGCGCGCCGATTTCTTGGCGGGCGAAGCCTGCCTTATCGCGGATGATTGAATGGCGGCCGTCCGCGCCAATGGTGAGAGCGGCGCGAATCGTTAGTGAGTTGTCGCCCTGTTTGGCGGTAATGCCGCCGACGCGGCATTCTTCGCGGATAAGCCCATCGGCCTGCGTGTCCATGAGAAGGCGGAAGTTTGGATAGCGCTTGGCGTGAGCGGCGAGAAAATCCAAAAAATCCCACTGTGGCATGAAGACAATATATTTGGCGTGCACCGGCAAATGCGAAAAGTCGGCGAGAGGGATGGTGACATCGCCGACCTTTCCTTCGAGCTGCATTGCCTTTTGATGAGGCAGTTTAAGCAGCTCGTCGAGCAAGCCGAGATCGTGAAGCGCCTCGAGCGTCGAGGGGTGGATCGTATCGCCGCGGAAATCGCGCAGAAAATCGTGGTGTTTCTCGACAACGATCGTGTCGACCCCGGCGCGGGCCAGGAGAAGACCGAGCATCATGCCAGCCGGACCGCCGCCAACAACGCAGCAGCGGCAAACGAGGGTTTCTGGCGTCGCATCCATCATGCGCCTCGAACCGTTCCAAAATTAATTTCTCTATGGTAAGAGAAAATGACAAAATTAATCAAATTTTTTAAAAATGCGACATTTACAGTGCGGCCGCTTATGATGCGTGAAACCGCTGGCGGGCCACGCGGCCTGCGCGTAAGAATTTATATTAAGGGAAGCCGTAGATGCAGAAAATCCTTCCAGTGATTATGTGCGGCGGCTCGGGGACGCGGGTGTGGCCTGAGTCGCGCGAGAGTCTGCCCAAACAATTTATCTCGCTCATTGGCGCTCACTCGACGTTTCAAATGGCGGCCGAAACTTTGGCTGATCCCGCCTTTGAAAACCCAATGGTTATCTCAAATTCCGATTATCGCTTTCTGGTTGCCGAACAGCTGCAAAAGATCAAGCGCGATGCGCGCATTGTGCTTGAACCTGTGCGCCGCGACTCTGGGCCCGCCGTCGCGGCCGCCGCCGAACTCGCGGCCCAAATTTCGCCAGATACCATCGTCGCGGTGCTTGCCGCCGATCACGTCGTCGCGGATCGTCAAGGCTTCGTTGAGCTCTGCAAAAGAGCGGCGGAAGCGGCGGCGCTGGGCTTCATTGTCACGCTCGGCATCAAGCCGAATGCGCCAGCGACGGGCTATGGTTACATCCGGCCCGGCAAGACGGTGACGCCGGATGGCGGCGTCCTCAAGGTCGAAGCCTTTGTAGAAAAGCCGGATGCCGCCACGGCTGAGACGTATGTCGCCGCAAATTACCTTTGGAACTCCGGCAATTTCTTTTTTCGCGCGGGGGTCATGCAGGAGGAGTTACGCAACTTTGAGCCGGAGATGGCCGCGGCCGCCGCCGAGGCAGTCGCCAAGGCCAAGCGAGACCTGAATTTTCTTGTTCTCGACCGTGAGGCGTTCGCTCGCGCGCCAAAAAAATCCATCGACTACGCGGTCATGGAGCGCACGAGCAAGGCCGCCGTCGTTCCGGCTGATATCGGCTGGTCGGATGTCGGCACATGGCATGCCGTGTGGCAATTATCCGAGCGCGACGATCAGGGGAATTCGATCCGCGGCCGTGGCGTCGTCATGAACGCATCCAACGTCCATGTGCGTTCGCATGAACATCTCACCACTGTTGTTGGCGTTGATGACGTGATCGTCATAACGACGCAGGATGCGGTCCTCGTGCTCAATGCGTCGCAAGGCGATCAGGTCAAGCAACTCGTCGATAGGCTGAAGAGCGAAAATCACCCAGAAGCACTCGAACACAAGCGGTCCTACCGACCGTGGGGCTATTACCAATCGATCGATTCCGGCCTGCGTTACCAGGTCAAGCGGATCGTCGTGAAGCCTGGAGAGCGCCTATCCTTGCAAAAGCATTTTCACCGTTCCGAGCACTGGATCGTCGTCAAGGGCACGGCCGAGGTCACGCGCGACGACGAAGTGCGATTTGTGCATGAAAACGAGTCGATTTATTTGCCGATCGGCTGCGTGCACAGGATGGCCAATCCCGGCCGCATCGATCTCGAACTGATTGAGGTGCAGACCGGCTCTTACCTTGGCGAAGATGATATCATTCGATTCGAGGACGTTTATAATCGTGGTTGAGCCCTTCAAACTACCGATCGTTTTTGCCGCGCTGGTGCTCTTCGCTGCCGCCGGCGGGCCAAACGCCGCCGGGCGTCCGCTCACTCCGGCCGAGCGCCAATACATACCATACGCGGATGCGGTGCCGTTTTGTGACGACCCCGCTGTTCTTGAACGCATCCAGAGCCGCTTTCGCGATAGCGAGGCGGAATTCTGGAATACTGGCCTCGTTATTCTCGGCTTCGACGAGGTACGCGAAATCGGCTACAAAACCAATGGCTTGGACTATATCCCCCGCCGTTACTGCGTGGCGAAAGTGTTCCTGAACACGGAGCACCCGCGGCAAGTCTCTTACGCGATCGGGGAGGACCTAGGGATCATCGGCTTTGGTTTCGGTGTCCAGTGGTGCATTAGCGGGTTCGACCGTGAGCGTGTTTATGCGCCAAATTGCAAAATGGCCCGGCCATGAGCGCTTCCCGCTTGGTTTCCAGAGTCTTCGCCTTTGCTTTCCTCGCCGTTTTGCCGATTTCAAAAGCGCATGCCCAGGCAGCAGGCGCGCCCGGAGAGTTTGATTTTTACGTTCTCTCCCTCTCCTGGTCCTCTGGCTTTTGCGAGATGGCGGCGGGGGCAAGGGCGCATGGCCAATGCGATCCTGGCGCCGGTCTTGGCTTCGTCGTGCATGGGCTTTGGCCGCAATATGAGCACGGCTATCCTCAAGACTGCGCGCCAGCCGCGCGCTATCCTTCGCGCATTGCGCTTGAAGCCGCCAATGGGGTTTATCCGAGCGAAGGGCTCGCCCGCCATGAATGGCAAAAGCACGGCACGTGCTCTGGCAAAAGCCCAAGCGATTATTTTTCCTCCGTGCGAGCCGCGCGCGATATGGTCACCATTCCGCCGCCATTCGCCGCGCCAAGGGAGGCGCAAACCTGGACGCCCATCGACGTGATCCGTGCCTTTATTGCCGCCAATCCGCGCCTGCGCCCCGGCATGGTCGGCGTCTCTTGCGCGGGCAGCGTGTTGCAGGAAGTCAAGATTTGTTTCTCGAAAGATCTCCGCGATTTTCATGCCTGCCCCGAGGTTGCGCGGCAAGGCTGCCATGCGCGGGAGATTTCGGTGCCGCCCGTGTTGTGAGTCTGCCTTCGGCAGTCCAACTCTTCAAAATGAATTATCGCCACGAGTTTCACGCGGGCAATTTCGCCGACGTTTTCAAACACATCATCTTGACGCGCGCTCTCCTCCACCTCAAGATGAAACCAGCACCTTTCCGCTACATCGAGACGCACGCCGGCGGCGGCCTCTACGATCTTATGGCGCCAGAGGCGGGCAAACCGGCCGAATGGCAGGGCGGCATCGGCAGAGCCTGCGCGGCCGCCATCCCGCCCACCGTTAAGCCCCTTCTTGAGGACTACCTCTCCGTTGAGACTCCGCTCTATACCGGGCGGCCGCACCGCTACGGCGGCTCGCCCGAGATCGCGCGCTCCCTCCTGCGGCGGCACGATCGCATCTTGCTGTGTGAGCTCTATCCCCCCGCCGCGTCGGCCTTGCGAGCGAGCGTTCGCGATAAGCGAGCGAAGATTTTTGAGATGGATGGCTATGCCGCGCTGAAGGCGTTCTTGCCGCCCGTCGAGCGCAGAGGACTGATCTTGATCGATCCGCCCTTCGAGGCGCCGGAGGAATTTACATCGGCACTCGATGCGATCGAAATGGCGCATCGCAAATTCGCGACCGGCACGATCCTCTTCTGGTATCCCGTCAAGGATACCGAGGCGGCCGCTGAAATGGCGGCGGACCTCAAGAGGCGGAAAATCCGGCGCGTTTTGCGGATCGAACTCCAAATCGATACGCCCAAGCACTTGGGGCCCTTGGCGCGCTGCGGCCTCATCGTCGTCAACCCGCCGTATCTACTCGACTGGGAGGCCGAGCTCCTCATCCCTTGGCTCGCGGATCTTCTTTCAGCAGGCCGACCGGGATACCTCGTCGAATGGCTGAGCGGCGCGTGACGCAGCTTGCCATGGCACAGCGAGCAACGATATTTTCGATCTACTTCTTTACTACTTCTTTGCGGAACCGAGCCGAGTGGACGCGCAAAACTTTGAAGTGAGCGAAGATGAGGAAGGAATGCGCCTCGACCGTTGGTTCAGGCGGCGCCTTCCCATGCTCTCTCTTTCGCATCTCAACAAGATCGTCCGCACCGGGCAGGTGCGTGTCGATGGCGCGCGCGTGAAGACGGCGACACGGCTCGCCAAAGGCCAACGGGTACGGGTGCCTCCCCTCAAGCTCGCGATTCCGCCGCCCGCGCCGCAATCCTCGCCAGACGACCTGCTCGCGCTGCGCCAGATGACCCTCTTCGAGGACCGCGATCTCATCGTGCTGAATAAGCCATATGGGCTCGCCGTCCAAGGCGGCTCCGGGACGCCGCGCCACATCGATCAGATGTTGGCCGCGATGGGCGATGAACACGGCGGGCGGCCTGTCCTCGTCCATCGCCTCGATCGCGATACGGCGGGCATTCTGCTCGTCGCCAAGACAAGACGGATTGCCGCCGACCTTGGCGAAATCTTCCGCTCACGCCAGGCACGTAAGATCTATTGGGCGGTCGTTAAGGGCGTGCCAAAGCCCGCCCAGGGGCGGGTATCCCTCTTCCTGGCGAAAGGTGCCGACCCCAAGGGTGCTCAATCAAAGCCGGGTTCGGGCGAAGTTCGCGAGAGGATGCGGATCGCCAAGCATGGCGAGGCGGACGCCCGCCATTCGGTCACCTATTATGCCGTTGTCGACAAGCTCGCGCAGCAATTCGCCTGGCTCTCGATGAAGCCGGTGACGGGGCGGACGCATCAGCTGCGCGCACATGCCGAGGCGATCGGCCATCCGATCCTCGGCGATCCGAAATATGGCGAGCGCGCAAAAGGCCCGCGTGGCGAAGATTCGCTGAACGCAATTGCCGCCGGCATCGAACAAAAACTTCATCTTCTGGCGCGGCGTTTAATCTTGCCGCATCCAAGAGGCGGGGTTCTCGATGTCACGGCTCCTTTGCCTGCGCATATGCAAAACACTTTTGACTTGTTCGGCTTCGATACTAGCCGCTTTGATCCGATCGAAGCGGCGCCAGATTAGGCTTCACGGATCCGCCAGCGGCACCATCTGGCTCGACGAGGCTTAGAAGCGTGAGATCGGCGACCGGGCGCTGCTGATCGTCGAAGGTGACGGCTTCGGCGTAATGCATGCCGAAGAGGACTTCTTCCGGCATGTAGACACGCATGTCATGAATGGCGGCGCCGAGCGCGTGATCCCTCGCCTCAAGAGTGAGAAACAAGCGCACTCCAGACTCGACAAAGCGGGCGGCATCGTATCCTTGAAGCGGACTCTGCTCGTCGATCCTGTGCATCAGTGTCCAGGTCAAAGCGAAGAGTGGAAGCGTGGCGTTGACCAAATTCAGCTCGCGGATCAGTCGGAAGGAACGGCCTTCCGCGCTCACCTCATGTAAGAGAACCCCGAGATGCACGGTCGCGTGGCTCAACATGGTGAGGCGCCCATTACCGATTCGCACCATCAACGTCGGCGAACAGTTGTAGCTCGTGATTACTGCCTGATCGGCGAACAGAATTTTCGGCCGCGGCCTTGAGAAGCGAACAAACAAAAGCCCGGTCATGATCGCGGTGAAAACCATGCCGCACACAATCTCAATGGCCGAGACGGCATGGCCGTAGAATGTCGCGGGTGCCATCGCCCCATAGCCCACGGTCGCCAGAGTTTCGAGGCTGAAAAAGAAAACATCGGAGAATACACCAGGCCGAGCATTGGCGATGCAGCCGGGTTTGATAAAATAGAGCAGCGCAAAGACGATATTGATCGTGATTTCGACTCCGACGAAAGCGAGCGCGAATGATGTCCAGCTCATCGCCAGAGCGTTGTAGTAAGGATCGTGAAAATCGTAGCGCGCGACGCCCTTCTTTAGAACTTCGACTGTGCCGGCGCGCATTCTCGCATAGCGCGACGCGCGACGCTTTCGCTTCAGCCAGCCAAGGTGACCAAATCTTTGCTTGGCTTTTTCTGTGGCAAACCAGGGCTTCACTGCTGCACGGGGCTCTCGTAGCAGGCGTTGGGCAGGCTTGGGGCATTAAATTTGATCGGGTCACCGCATTTATCGCATCCTCCGGCAAGGCAGGAGAGCAAGAGCCCGCAAAGGCTGAGAAAACGGTGGCGCATCCCTTGTCTCCGGCTGCCTGCGCGCGTAATCGCGCGGAGTTTAGGTCGAGAAGAGCGAAGGCCGCAACAGGCTTTTCGAAAATGCCGCGCCTCGGGCATCGGCTAGCGCCCGCGCGGGTGCGCCGCCCGGTAAGCTTCGAGCAACCTCGCGCTATCGACAGCCGTGTAGATCTGTGTCGTCGAGAGAGAGGCATGGCCGAGCAGCTCCTGGATCGTGCGGAGGTCGCCGCCACGCCCAAGGAGATGCGAGGCAAAGGAATGGCGCAAGGCATGCGGCGTCGCGGTCTCGGGAAGGCCAAGCGCGCCGCGCAGTCGCGCCACCGCGAGCTGGATGACCCGCGGGCTGAGCGGCCCTCCCTTGACGCCGACAAACAGACGCTCATCGGCTGCGAGCTCATAGGGGTAGAGGGAAAGATACGCTTCGATCGCTGCCTGCACGGCTCCGATGATGGGGACGGTGCGCGTCTTCTGGCCCTTGCCAATCACCGTCAGAGTATCCCTGCCGTTGACCGGCGCGTCGCAAAATTTTATCGCGAGAGCCTCGGAAATGCGCAGGCCCGCGCCGTAGAGAAGCGCCAAAACGGCGGCGTCCCGCGCGAGGACCCACTGGGGCCTTTCTTCGCCGGCACGTACCTCAGTGTCCAAAAGGTGGCGCGCGGCTTTGGCCGATAAAGGTTTTGGCAGACTGCGCGGTATTTTCGGCGAAGCAAGCGCTGTAATAGCGGAGGCCTGGCCTTCGCCATTACGCTCGAGAAATCGCGCAAAGGAGCGAAGGCCGGCAAGCTGCCGGGCGAGCGAGCGGCTGCTTGTGCCTTCGCCGCGGCGCGCCGCTAAAAAAGCGCGCAGATCCGAAGGGGCGAGCGCAATCACCATCGGGACCGACGGCGGCTCGCCGGAGTGAACAGCGGCGAATTGCAAGAATTGACGCAAATCCCGTGCGTAGGAGTGCACCGTATGGGGGGATAAGCGGCGCTCTCCCGCGAGATAGGCAAGCCACTCGCGGGCCCGGCCAGAAAGCTCGGGAGCGAAGTTTTCAAACTGCGCTGGCCAATCGGCTGCGTCTTTAGTGTGAGGCTCGCTCATGCTTGATCATATCCCCACAGGATCCTAACGATTTCTTTCTCAATGGGTGGGCGGGATAGCATGCGCCTACGCGCCGATTTTTGGGTCTCAGCCTATTTGCGCCGTTGCCACCAGGAAGGGGCGTGCGCGATGCTGCGCAAACGCGGCGCCGCCGAGGCGGGCGCGATTTTCATAAAAATCGACCGCTTGGATGGATCGGCCGCCGTCTATGGGCCGGCCCCACAGAGTGAAGTCATTGACCCGCATGACCGGCTCTTTACGCGCCTCCATGGCGAGCCATGGATCGCGATGGATGAGGCGGAGGCAAAACTTGCCCGCCAAATACGCTTTGACCCCGATCTGTGGATTGTCGAGACAGAAGACCCGCGAGGCCGCATCTTTTTTGACTTTGTGGGCTAAGAAGATTGCCCAGATTTTCTATAGATATTCTGTACCATTTTTGAAATCTGCTGGTCTCAACGCTTAGCTTCCCATGCGTCAATCAAATCTTTTTGTTTTTGGGACTTTCCAGCGGCTTAAGGAGTCTCATTTACGAGAGCCCCGTTGAGGCTTTGATGTTTGTCTTGAAGGAGGTTGGTATGGCTAAGAACCGGATGACCGCTATTGCGCTGTCGAGTTTTATATTGGCAGCATCGAACGGCATCGCATCCGCGCAATACTTTTATCTGGGTCCGACAGGTCCTTACGGCCCTGACGGACTCTATGAAAACCGAAGTGTCGGCGTTGGTCCCGCTCCTTCACGCGTCGACCACTGGCGATTCGACCGCTCAGGAACACGCGGCAGGTTGGGACTCGGCGCCGATCCGCTGCACCCTGAAGGACCGGGTAACCCGTCAAATGGCGCGCAATGACGAAGACGGCGGTTGCCTCGATCCTATAAGCAGTCAGAACGCTCTTTGGAGTCGTAAGCGCCCCTCATATTGGTTGGTGTTGGATTGGAAGGCCGGCAGGCCGGAGGCTTGCAGCACACTGTTGGGGGCAAGGCCGGCGGGGCGCGACTCGTCGACGTGGACATACATGAATTCGGCGCCAATATCGAAGCCGCGCAAGGGCGTCCACACAAGATTG
>Ga0187783_10000056_pt1 | contig 88383 bp, 76 predicted proteins | sample 1015_SJ02_MP02_2_FD_132471 | JGI IMG/M metagenome (GOLD analysis project Ga0187783, IMG submission 132471) | Tropical peat soil microbial communities from peatlands in Department of Meta, Colombia - 1015_SJ02_MP02_20_MG | ecosystem: Environmental > Terrestrial > Soil > Wetlands > Peat | place... | reverse complement strand
CGACATTATTCTGAACCTGCCCAATACCGGCCGCGATGCCTCCTCGTTGGCCGTCCTCCAGCCCGGCCAGAACGTCAATGGCAACGTCGGCGGCGTCGCCACTGACCAAAACACGTTCCAACTCGACGGCGGTGACGCGACGGACGACATGAGCGGTGACAACAACACCTATGTCGCCAGCTTCGCTTCCGATACGGCCGGCGGCATCGGCAACTATCACAGCTCGGGCTACAACCAGGTGCCTTCGGCGGTTATTCCTGTTCCCGTCGCCAGCATCGAGGAATTCAAGATTTCCACTTCTAACCAGACGGCCGACTTCAACGGTGGCGCGGGAAGCCAGATGCAGCTCGTCACCAAGCGCGGCACCAACTCCTTCCACGGCAGCGTCTACGAATACTACCTGGACAACGATTTCGGCGGTGCCAACTATTGGGATAACAAATATCTCGCTTCCATAGGCGCAATTTCCAGCGCTCACAATCCCAGCGCTCACTTCAGCCGCTTTGGCGCGGATGGCGGCGGGAAAATCCCCGGCGTCAACGTTTTGGGTGGCAGTTGGTACATCTTCGGTCTCTACGAGGGCTTCCGCTACCCCCAGAGTTCTTCTTACGAGCAAGACTTCCCGCTCCCATCTCTTCGGGCTGGTATCGTCCACGAGAGCATTAATGGCACGGTGTACGCCTACAACGTCAACCCATTCGCCGTTGTTGACCCGGGTTGCGGCGCCGCCACGACGGACTGCCTGGTGACAACCACGGGTCAGACCCTCCCGGGCACTAACTTGGATCCCCGGGGCTATGGCTCCACGCTAAACGGTGCTGCGAACGGGCCGCTGAATCCTGTCATGACTCTGTGGAGCCAGTACCTGCCTCTGCCGAATGATTGCTCCTCCGGCGACGGCCTCAACTACTGCGGATACCGCGGCTCTATCGCGACTCCGCAATCCAGTAACTTCGGCGTGGGTCGCATCGACCACGACTTTTCTACCAAATGGCATTTCAACACCACGTACCATTATTATCACTTGCAGAAGACGGTTGCGGACCAGTGGGATATCGGCGGCTTCTTCCCCGGTGACAAAGAGGGGCAGTATTCCGCCATCCGCCACAAACCACAGATTCCGTGGCTCTACACCGCCGGTCTCACTACCGAAATCTCCCCCAACGTTACGAATAACGTTCGGTTCAGCTTCACCCGTAACTTCTGGGCCTATGAGGACCCCAGCGGCGTTCCCAACATTGCTGGCTATCCTGCAGCCTTGGAAATCGGCGGCGAACAATCGGACGTCTTTGGCCCGTATGACACCTATAACCAGGGCACCCGCTACCGCTTCTGGGACGGCAAAGACATCATGATCGGCGACGATGTCTCTTGGATCAAAGGCAACCACGTGTTCCAGTTCGGAGGCAGCTTCCTGCACAACAATGATACTCACCTCCGAAATGACAACGGCGAAAGCATCAACACCTTCGAGCAGTATTTGATCGGGACGGGCGGTAGTTACTCCAACGACCTCACCGGTTACAACATCAGCTTTGCCGGTTACCTTCCGGCCACGCTGGTTGGGACTGGTTACAACGCGAACCAATACACCAACCTCTTCTCAATGATTACCGGAATGATTGATGAGACGCAGAGCTTGTACACTCACAGCGTCGGGACGGTCGCGACGGGTTTGCCTCTGAACCCGCGAACCTCATGCGCCATCTCGGGGATCGCTGCGACGTCGGCCTGCATTTTCTCCCCGCCGCTGAAAGACACCAGCGTCCTTCCTACTTACAACCTGTACCTCACCGATTCGTGGCACATCAAGCCTACCTTTACGGTGAACTATGGCTTGGGCTACACCGTCCAGATGCCGCCCTATAGCACCAATGGCGGCTACCAGAGCGTCATGGTGGACGGGAGCGACCACATCCTTTCATCTCAGCAGTATTTCAACGATGTCAAGACGGCTGCGCTGCAGGGTGATGCCTATGCACCGATTTTGGGATTCGCGGCCATTCGCAACGTTCTCGATCACTACCACTATCCGTATAACCCCTATTACGGCGGAATTAGCCCACGCGCTGGATTCGCTTGGAATTTCAGGCCGGACACGGTTCTTCGCGGTGGCTATTCGCGCATCTTCGGTCGCATCAACGGCGTCAACCCGCTCCTCGTTCCCATGCTGACGCCAGGATTGATGGAGCCGGCCACCTGCGGCGGACCTCAGAATACGGGCTTGTGCGGCACTGCCTCTAACCTGACCACTCCGGCAAACGGTTACCGAGTCGGAATAGACGGTGTGAACGCTCCCCTGGCCTCACCGAGTGCTTTCCTTCCCCAGCCTTGGTATCCCGGTCAGAATAATGTTGCCACAGGAGCGGGCGAAACCTTCGATCCGAACTTTCACCCTAACCGCAATGATGAGTTCACCCTCAGCGTCCAGCACCAGTTCAATTCCAGGATGATGGTCGAGGTCGGCTACATCGGGCGAATTCTTCGCAACGAAATCCAGTACTACAGCTTCACCGCCGTTCCGTACATGATGACCATAGGCGGCCAAAGCTTCGCCAATGCTTGGCGAAACGTGATGGTGACCACCAATTACGGCACCAACGTTCCGTCCGCTGCATTGCCAAACGGCAACCCCAACCCAGCGTTTTTGACCTATCTGAACAACCTCGCGCAGCAACCCTTCTTCGAAAGTGGGTTGAATTCCTCGTACTGCAACGGTAGCGCGTACGCCGGGCTGGTGACAGGTGCCACTAGCTGCACGGCTGCCTTTGTTGGGAACAATCTAGGGCTAATGCTCGGCTCTGACGCCTTCGACGCTTGGAGCGGGGTTTCCAATGCTGGCTTGTTCAACTTCGCGAACGGTGCCGGTGCACGCAGCATGACCAGCGATCCCATCGCAGCTACTTGCAACGCAACATCGTCGCTTGGTTGCTCTGGTCAATCGCCGTCCATCACCACCACCGCTAGCAACGGCATCGGTAACTACAATGCCGCATATTTCCAGTTCACCTTCCAGAACTGGCATGGCCTCACCATGAAGAGCAGCTTCACCTACGGCCATGCTCTAGGGACCGGTGACGTTGTTCAGGCCAGTAGCTCCTACTCGGGTATCGACCCCTGGAACCTGCACAACAGCTACGGTAACCAGTACTACGACGAAAAGTTCGCCTACAACCTCTTCCTCAACTACACCGTTCCGTTCTACGCCGACCAAAAGGGCGTAGTCGGGCGCATCCTCGGTGGCTGGAGCATTTCTCCGCTCTTCGTTGCCGGCAGCGGCTTCCCGGTCGAGATGAACACCGGTAACTTCGACTGCGGAACTTACGGTGAGTGCAATGAGAACTACGTGGGCTCGTACGAAAATATGATCATCACGGGCAAGATCCACTACAGTTCCACGGCGAAGATTGCCTCTGGAAACACTGTCTGCGGCACGGTAAGTCGCGCTGGTTACAACATCTTCAGTAACCCCGACTTGGCTTGCCCGATCAACTATGGAACCTTCTCCGATCCGATTCGCGATCCCATTCTCGGTTTGGACGGTGACATCGGTGGTGGCGGTCCGGTCCGCGGTTTGCCCTTCTTCAACCTGGATTTGGGCGTCACCAAGAAGCTCAACATCAATGAAAGGCTGAACAGCTCGTTCTACTTCGATTGGACGAACGTGCTGAACCACATGCAGGCGGCCGATCCTTGCTTCCTGGATTGGGCTCCTTACCTCTGGGGCTCGCTCGGCTGCGGTGGAAACCTTCAGGCGAACAACCCTCGCCAGTTGCAGCTTGGCTTGACGTTCGCTTGGTAACCCTCTAATCCCTGTTTTCCGGGCCGTGAGCTTCCGCTCCCGGCCCTTTTGTTTTGGTCCGTGCCTCTTTCGCTGAACTGACTGACCCCTGATCGGTACCAAAATCCCCGTAGTACCTCAGCGCGCGATCTGACCCCGAAATGGGGCCTCGCCGTCAGGCGAAGAAAAAGCTAATCGCAACAACTGCCAATTTCAAAAATCGATCTAAGTTGTTAAAGGTGAGGAAGAAGTGATTTTGTAATCGCAACAAAAACCGCTATGTGGCTTCGCCTAGCTTTCGCCCGCTTCCAGGAGTTCAGGAAAGAGTCCAGTTGGTTTCTCGGTGGTTGCGGATGGCATTTCGGGGCTAACGATGGGTCTGTCTCCGGCAGGGCATGGCAATCCGTCATGCCCGACCAGCAGATGCTTGATCAGCGCATGCATCCGCCGCTGCACTTCGCTGCTCAGCTCCGCATCTTCCTTGATTGAGACGTCTCGCGACCTGCGCGTTTTCTTCGCTTCGCACACCGCTCCGGTCGCTTCGCTTCTAAGTTGCTCGAGCGCTTCGCACTTGGCCTTTGGAGCCATGCCTTTTTATTCTCGATGGCGCACCGCCCCCGCGCAACGGTACTTCCGTACCAGAAAAATCGCGTTTTCGTCGAGTGTGCTCGTTGGCTGAGTCAAAAAAATCAGGTGGCGCGCATCCAGCACGGCCAGAGCCGCGCGGCTAGTCTTCGCATTGATAATGGAGAGCCAGCTTGCATGCTGAAACAGCGCGGAACTTTCGTTATACTTGGTTGTTTTCGGCGCGGTACCCAAGCGGTAAGGGAGAGGTCTGCAAAACCTTTATGCGTGGGTTCGATTCCCACCCGCGCCTCCATTCTACTCGATTGAATGTGCACTAGTTAATCCGCCCATTTTTTCCGTGTACCTGTGGCGTACCCTTCGATTCCATGAGTGCCACTGGATCTTGCTGCCAGACGCGCTTCAAATCCTGCTCAAGCTGTTCCTGGCGCGAACGCACCCAAGGCGAATAGTGCTTCTCTGTGATCCGCACGCTTTGATGACCGAGCAGGACAGAAACTCGTTCGATCGGGACACCAGATAGCAACAACTCGACGGCAAACGTATCGCGGAATCGGTGCGCATGGCCCTTCGTCACCTTGGCCAGCTCAAACACCTTCGCCAGCCGTTTGCGCCAACTGCCCACGATAGTCTCAAGCCTATTTGTGCCGCTCCAGAAGAAATACCTGTCCGTTACTTTGGGCGTTGCGTCGAGAGCCTTCAAAACAAAGTCCGGCAGCACCGTGTTGACCGGCGTGCCTGTTTTGGCCGTGTAGAGTAACAGCCGGTTGCCCTCGATCCTGTCGCTTGTTAGACTCACCGCATCTCCAATCCGCATGCCGCTGTAGCGCAGCAGCAGCACGAGCCCGCGAAGTCTAAGCGCGTTTTCCTTTCCGCGAGTTTGGAACTCGTCTCGATAGCCGTCAATGGACGCGAGAATCCGAAGCATCTCTTCACGCGTGTAAGGAAGTGTCGGGCAGAGCGTAACGCGCGGCGATTTCATTTTTGTGGCTGGATTCTTTGTAATCCATTCCCGATCCACGGCAAATCGAAGGAAAGCCCGTAGCCGTTCCAGTTTCTTTGCGCTCGAACGCGGGCCGTCTTTCCACGTCGAACGGAACTCGTCTAATAGCGGGAGGTCCAGCTCAGAGAGATAGCGCAGCCCACGCTCCTCAGCGAATGCTTTCAGCTGCTTGAATAGAAGGCTGTACTTGTAAACTGTTGCCTCACTGAGTTGCTGTGCCTTCGCATCGGCCTGGAATTTGTCAGAAGCGGATTGGATGGTCAGTGGTTCTTGGACAGGTTTTGGCTCGCTGCCGGTCGAGTCCATCTGGCGCACAATGTCCTGCGCCTTTTTCCAATCAGCAGTGCCGAGAGATTTGCGAATTTCTCTGCCTTCTAGAAAGCCGTCGACCCAGACTGGGCAACGGCAGCGCCGATACCTCCGGCCTTCCTTTCGGTGCTCGCAATTCTGTTTATGCCTTCGGTAGCTAGTCAACATGGTCGCGCAGTCTACACCCTCGACATTCTTCTGTGAACTCGTTCCACGACTGACTCCGGAATGCGAAGTGTGGTGTAACGTCGCTTTCTGTACTTTCCGGTCTCGTTTGTCAGTACCAAGACGCCTGCCTCTTTCTCAAAGATCTCGCGGACGGCATCCTCGCTGAATTGCCAAAGCTCTGCGATTTCTTTGACCGTGTAGTGCTTAACCGCGAACGGATGCTGCACCTGCGGTTCTTTTTCGGTGTCGAATTTGATCGCAGCAGACATTTAGACTGTGTCCCTGTCCTGAACTGTAATAATTACCGTCGTGTCTCTATCCCAGCACCCGGCTGCCCAGACGCCTTGAAGGCGCGCAGCTTCGAAGCGAAGCGCCTTCAGCTGGGCGGGTGTGACGCCAGTCGTTTCCTGAGGGCTTGTCACACTCGTCACATCACGCGCAACCAGCCCGTGATTCACACGCCCCTCACAGTCCTAACTCCTTCCGATATTTCCGTATCGCTGAATCACCGAGCTTGATGCCGAGGCCTCTAAATCGCTCCGAAAGCTGACGCGAGTTCAAGGACCGATCTACGCTGAGCCATTCGCGCAGGAGTTCTTTCTGGGCTGCTTTTGCGCCCCGAGCCGCAGCCGACGCGCCCCCCTTATCGCGCTCCTGTTGCAATTCATCGGCGAGCATGCCGCACTCACCTGGGCGCTTATGGACGCGGAAGTCGCCACTGTCGTCGATGTGAGGTCGACCAACTATCTGGAACGGACCACACCGCCGAAAATCGCGGGGTTTGACATTTTCGATGTGCACCACGTTCGAGCCCCGGTCGATCTGCCGAATTGCCCAGCAAGTGGACAGCATCGCGCCTATATCGCCGGTGCCCCGCAGCACGTTCTCCAGCCGCATCACGGTTTCTTTCTCAAATGACTTAGGTGCGTGGTGTGCGGAAACAACCGTCCTAGCACCGGCCCCGAGCAGCGCAAAAATGCGGTTTGCAAGCTGTCGGTTGTCTCCAGCTTCATTTTCGTCGCCAACCGAGAATCGAATGGCAGTGTCCAACATCACGTGTGCGCGCTTTGCAGCTTGGAGAATCCGTACATCGACTAGTGATGGCGTTAGTCCCTTGGACAGTGTGCGAACAAGTAGGCGCTCATTGTCAGGCGCGAGATATGGGTAAATCCCGAACAGTTTCAGACGATGCTTGAACGGCTCGATCGAACATTCGGGGATCAGGTATATGACTCGGGCATTTTCCTCCTCGACTTCAAACAGGCCCCAGAGGCGATGCCCCTTGCCCAGTAGTAGTGCTCTAGTAATTGAGAGCATAATGAGGGTTTTCCCACGATCACTAAGTCCACCAATCATCGTGGCGCCGTTATTCTGCAGAAAGCCGCGGATCGCGAAACTCAACTCAGGAGCGCGCTCGAACTCGTCAAATGTATGAAACATTGAACGCCAATCTGCTGTGTGGCCGAGATCTCGTAGTGCGCCTAGACGCTCTGGTGCATCAACGGCAAAGTGACCCGCGTAGGCTCGATCTTTGATTTCTTCAGCTAAGAATATTGTTCGTCTGAGTACTGCCTTCTGTTTCACAATCCGACAGTACTCATCAAGGTTCGCGACGCGCGGCGTTTCGTCGCCTAAAGCTGCGACGTATGCGGTTTCCTCACCGTCGTGCAACTCGCCTACTGACTGCATTTCATCCACCAGCGTCACTAGGTCGATCGGCTTGCCTTCCCGGTGCATTGTGATCATCCGAGAGAAAATTCGGCGATGCGGTCCAGAAAGAAAGTCTCCCGGTTCAAGGTGGTTGCAGCATTACTGACTTCACCGCCAATCAAGATCACCCTGAGAACCGCTCGTTCGGCTTCCGGACTATTCGGGAGCGGCCGACTCTCGTCTCGCAATGTGGAATTTGGTTGCACGGGGTTCTATTCACTCGGATCGGAGTGCCGGTTTCGGAACCGGGGCTTGGCGGGACGCTCGCAGTGACGGCAAACCCTCGCGAGAAATCCGATCAACTTCGGATCGCGAAATCAAAACACGGCGGCCACATCGGACGACGGCAATTTTCCCCCGTCTGATGTGTGCCCGGAGGGTCCAAGGCGATACTGAAATGCTTTTTGCAGAATCTTCGATTGAAAGCAATTGCGAGTCGGTCATGGTGTTTGCTTGTTCCTCCAACCCGATACTGATAGATTGCCGTGAGACTGTGGACGGCAACAGATGTTGCGAAAGCCCGGAAGCTTAAAGGCTCACTAAGGCCAGGGAGGAAATCAGGAAAGTAAGGAAAGGGCGGGACGTACCGGTGCGATCAACACCGACACGTCCCTGACCACATTGCACTCGGAGGTGCAAAATGGCTTCAGGAATTCTACAGCAGTCTGTCAGGGCAGCAATCTACGCTAGGGTCTCAACTCAGAATCATGGTCAAGATCCTCGCCTTCAGCTTTCAGAAATTAAAGAATATTGCACTCGTCGCGGTTGGCAAATCATCAACGAATATGTCGATGAAGGAATATCGGGGGCGAAGGATTCCCGCCCTGCTTTGAATCGATTGCTGGCCGATGCGCAACGACGGAAATTCGACACACTTGTGGTCTACCGGTACGATCGATGTGCCAGGAGCCTCCGGCAACTAGTGAACGCGCTTGAGGAGTTCCGATCTCTCGGAATCGCGTTTGTGTCTTTGTATGAAGGTGTCGACACTTCGACTCCGAATGGTAGACTCATTTTCGGAATCTTTGCGAGCCTTGCTGAGTTCGAGCGAGAGCTGATCCGTGAGCGAGTGCGTTCGGGACTCAGGAATGCGAGAGCAAAGGGACGAAGGATTGGCCGGCCACGCAAGAACGTCGATCCGGGGCGAATTGAAGCCCTGCGTGCGCAGGGGCTCAGTTGGCGGGCTATCGGGAGACGGCTTGGCGTCGGACTCGGCACGCTGTACCGCGCTCTTCCTGAGCGTTCCAAAGCGTTGCAAGATGTTTCTGGAACGCCAGGGGTTTCCGATTAGGGCTGACTGGTCTGTGGCGGCGTGGTTCCCAAATACCTTCTGAGACGTCGCAACTGTTTGAAGCACGAGGGACTCCACGACTCTTAGCCAGATTTCCAAAAGCACTTGGTTTCGGGACAGGGGGAGGAAGGACGTTGAGGCCGACAAACATCGGCAAAGAGAGGTTTCGATGGGTAGAGAATTCATTGGAGAATGCTCACCATCCGGCGAAGGACCGGAAGCGGACAGTCGCGAAAGAGAACTCGCCATCAAGTACATCAAGAGGGAGTGCGGTGCACCTCCGGATGGTGTGGATGTCCAAGTCACCTGGGAAGGATACGAGCGTGGCGACGGCAGTGAAATCAGTTATCCCGTTATCTCAGTCGTTTGGGATGACGGCGTCAGTCCATATCCCGATGAATATATTGGGAAGTGCACTGCGGCCTTCGAACGGTTTGACCTTCCCGCTGAGGTTCACGAGCTACATGAGGAAAGGCGATCGGTCTTAGATGACCTACAAGGGATGTTTAACAGAATTGAGCAGCATGTCATCAAGCGTCGGCACATTGGCCCAAAAAATTCGGCCACATAAATCCGACTTCCCCCTCCTCGAGGTCTGACTCAGCCTCACCCAACGTGGAGGATCTCGGAAGGGACCCACCAGAAAAGAGGGTTTAATGGCCAATACAACTCTGTTAGAAATGCAGCGTTGCGAATCGGTCGCTCAATTCCGTAGGCGTCAGTTCCAGAAACACGGAAGAACCTGCAGTCGTAAAACAACCTCAATCAGAAGTCGCACGAGAAAGGAGCACCTCGGTTCAAACGAGCGTGTCCATTTCAGGAGGCGAAACGCGACGTGTCCACCTATTCAACAGAGCAGGGCGCCATTGGTGTTAGGCGCGCTCGAAAAGCGCGCAGTCACGATAACGCGAGATCAGATGCCTTTCTTCCGAGACGTGCAGTGCTCCTCGCGCTGTTGCTGATTTCCTTCGGGTTTTGCCTTCGTGCCGCAGCCCGGCGCCACTCTGTTCCTGACATTCTGCCCACCTACAAGCAGGAAAACGCGCCGTTAGAGAGGCGCCTTGACGACCTGATGCGTCGGATGACCATCAAGGAGAAAGTCCGCCAGCTGGATATGTATTCCGGAGCTGACGCTTTGATGAGCCAACATTCTGACTCGACGCATGCGGCTCCAGATGCGGTTTTTTTGCCGGAAAAGGCACATTCTCTTTGGGGCGATCTGGGAGTCGGCGCCGTTCACGATCTCAATCCGAGGCCTGAACAGTCGAACTCAATTCAGAAGTGGGTGATCTCGCACAATCGCCTCGGAATCCCGGTCCTCTTCATTGAGGAGGGTTTGCACGGATTCGACACGGGAACCGTTTTCCCGTCCCCTGTAGGCCTCGCTTCCACGTGGGACCAAAAACTCCTTCAGCAGACTGGGGGCACCATAGCAGCAGAAGCTCGCGCAACCGGTGTTGACATGATTCTTGCACCCGTTTTGAACTTGGCGCGCGACCCGCGCTGGGGACGTGTCGAAGAAACCTATGGCGAAGACCCCTACCTTGCAAGCCAACTAGGCCTGGCCTACGTCCGCGGTGCTCAAGGGGAGACATTAGACGCAGTTGATACCGTTATCGCAGAACCCAAACACTTTGCCGCCTACGAAGCTCCGGAGGGTGGCACGAATACGTCTCCCGTGGACATAGGCGAGCGCGAACTGCGCATGACCATGCTGCCGCCGTTCGAGGCCGCGGTTCGCGAAGGACACGTGATGAGCGTGATGGCAGCCTATAACGAAGTTGACGGGATTCCCGTCACCGATGACCCTTTTCTTCTCAACACCGTCTTGCGCAAGGAATGGAGATTCAAAGGATTTGTTCTTTCGGATTTAGGCGCGATTGAGCGCCTCTACAGTGCACACCGAGTCGCTGCGTCCTCTCAAGATGCCGCATGCATGGCAATCCGGTCGGGTGTGGACATGCAGTTCTATGATTTTCCTCACGACGTTTTCGAAAGCGCTCTCATCAATTGCGTCCGCAATGGCACCCTGCCGGAAGCAGATTTAGACCGGGCAGTTCGTTCAGTGCTTCGCGCCAAGTTCATGCTTGGCCTCTTTGACCATCCGTTCGTCGATCCATCTTTAGATCAGAAGGTCTATCGTTCTCCACAACATTTGTCGGTTTCGATGAACGCGGCGCTCGAATCGATGACGCTGCTGAAAAATGACGATCATCTCCTGCCGCTTTCAAAAGAGCTTAAGCGGATCACCGTCATCGGTCCCAATGGAGACGTTGCCCGCTACGGGGACTACGAGCGCGAGAGCAATGGTGAGCACATCAGCATTCTGCAAGGCATCCGCGATCTGCTTCCGCGCGGAACCGTCACTTTCGATGATGGGAAGGATCCTCCGGCAGCCGTCGCGGCGGTCAAGGACGCAGATGTCGTCATCATGGGACTGGGGGAGCATGAGGGCATTTCTGGTGAAGGTTTTGACCGCTCCAGCCTGGATCTGCCAGGCAATCAGGAGCAGGTGCTGGAGGCCGTAGCGGCAACGGGAAAACCTCTAGTGCTCGTGCTTGAGAATGGCCGTCCTCTGACCATTGGCTGGGCGAAGGAGCACATTCCCGCCATCCTCGAAGCGTGGTACCCAGGCGAATTCGGCGGCAAGGCCATCGCGGAGACTCTTTTCGGCGATTACAATCCCGGCGGTCGGTTGCCGGTCACATTCCCGCAGACCGTAGGGCAGCTGCCGGATTATTACGGCGCCGACCCCTCGCGCGTCTGGAAATATGTCGACTCCAACGGCAAGCCGCTATTTCCCTTTGGATTCGGCCTAAGCTACACCACGTTTCGCTACGATCATCCGTCCGTTGTCGCACTTCCGCCTGGCAGTCACAACGACATCCAGGTAAGCGTAAATCTCACTAACACAGGAGACAGAGCGGGAGATGAAATAGCACAAGTCTATATACGAAAAGATTTCAGCAGTGTGGAGACGCCTGCCCGCGCGTTGAAAGCCTTTGCCCCAATCCACTTGAATCCGGGCGAAACAGAAACTGTGACGTTCAAAATTCTTCAACGGCAGCTTGCAGTGTGGAATGCAGACAAGCAGTGGGCAATTGAAGCTGGCGAATACACCGTTTGGGTTGGAGGTTCGTCGGAAGCGACTCTGAGTACAAGCTTTTATCTCAGACCATGAAATGCCAAACGTCAAGCATTCGGTTTGTGCGAAGAGCAATTGTCCGGTAACGGCGTTAATCAGGCGTTTGGTTCTAATGTGTTATAAAAGCGCAACGCATCGCGCGTCCCAAACCGGCACGACGTGTGAGCATGAATACCAAGCAAACAAAGGATTTTCTTGTGCAACAGGCAACCCAGCAGCAGCTCGGGGGGCGAATAAGTGAGATGAAATCGCTGCTCTTGTTGAGTGTCGTGCTGCTCAGCGCAGGATTGGCAGCACAGTCTGCGCCGGACGCTCCGAACCGCAGCACGGAAATTCAGAATCCTCTGGTCGGCGCATGGAAACTGGTTTCGCTGGAAGAGCAGAGTGCGGACGGACAACTCCGCAAGGCGGACTGCGACGGCATGTTCATCTTCACGCGCGAAGGCATGGCGTCTGTCCAGGTCATATACCGAAATGGGCAGACTGGCAGTGCCTATGCGCAAGGTGGCTATGAAGCTTCATACGGCAGGTACCGCATCGACAGCTCTTCGACTTTCACGTTTCACATCGACGGCGCCCTCGTGCGAACGCTAATCGGCAAAGACCTGAAGCGCGCGTACGAGATTTCTGGCAATCACTTAACCGTCAAATCGACCAACGCGAACGAGCGCTGGAAAGTCGTTTGGGAGCGCTATTAGAGCAATTTGGAGATCGGAGCCATGAGGAGCAACAAGGATGCCAAAACCATCTGATGGAGCCAAGAAATTGATCGGCGATTTTTAGCGAATGAGGGGCAATACAGAAGTAACTCCAAGTGGACGATTAGTCGGCTAACCGGACAATTGGTCTGTCACAAAGCAGCATGGCCGGGACTGATCCCGACAACCGAAGCCGCGAGAATCCCTTTCCGCCGGGCACCCTTGGACGGTTCAGGAGCGGCTCCGATGACAGTGGAGAAGGAGGATGGCAAACGGTCTGCCGTCCTCATGTCAGCGGTGAGAACAACCTGGCCAGCAACAAGGTCGGCGCATACCTTCTTTGAGTTCCGAGCGCACTCGTTCAATGTGCTGCCTTCGAGTTTCCGGTTTCTTGACGGAGATAACCCAGCAGATCCACTCATTGCGCGCGAGTGGTGTAATATCCTCCCATTTTTCCCTCGCTGCCGGGTCAGAACTGAGAGCTTTTCGCAAATCCGCTGGCACACTATGTACCGCGCCAGAAGAGATCCCTTTCTTAGACATGGAATTCATTCTACATCGTGACGCAATCAGTCTCACGAGTCCTGGGGACGCTCCGTACTGAGCCGTGGCAGAAAGGTAGTCGAGTTCGTGGACATTTATCTCATTGACGGGACCTACGAACTTTTCCGCCACTTCTACGCCGTGCCGTCTGCGAAAGACGCCTGTGGTCAGGAGATTGGTGCAATTCGCGGAGTGCTCGCGTCGGTTCTCTCGATGATTGAGAACGGAGCGACTCACGTCGGAGTTGCGACCGACCATGTGATTGAGTCTTTCCGCAACGGTCTTTACTTGGGCTATAAGACCGGCGAAGGCGTAGATCCGGCGCTGATGTCGCAATTCTCAATTCTCGAAGACGCGCTGCAATCCATGGGAGTGCTGGTCTGGCCGATGATCGAATTCGAAGCCGATGACGCACTTGCTTCGGCTGCTGCGAAAGCAGCTCAGGATGATCGCCCTCGGCAGGTTATTATCTGCACCCCCGACAAAGATCTCAGCCAATGCGTGGTGGGCTCGCGAGTCGTACAACTGGACCGCCGAAGCAAGACTTTCCGCGATGAGGCTGGCGTGATCGCGAAGTTCGGAATAAAACCCTCTTCGATCCCAGACTATCTGGCCGTGGTAGGTGACAGTGCGGACGGTTACCCAGGCATTAAAGGATGGGGGGCCAAAGCCGCAGCGGCTGTTTTTTCGCGATATCCTCACCTGGAAGACATTCCGAAAGATTGGCGTCACTGGGATCCGATAGTACGGAGAGCGCGTCCGCTTGCCGAGTCGCTTTTCGCTGCGTGGGAAGATGCCCTGCTTTATCGCACTCTAGCGACACTTCGAATCGATGTTCCAGTATTTACCTCCATCGACGATTTGCTGTGGAGAGGCCCTACTCAGGATTTCAAGCGGACCTGTGAGCGCCTGAAGGCGCCTGACCTGTTTCGGCGGGCCTTCGCAGTGAAGACGAGCCAAACGTTGCCGTAGACCAATTGTCCGGTAACGGCGTTACTCAGGACTTTGCCGCTTTCCTGCGCGCTGGCAGCGATAATTTCCGGGTTGCCGACAAACAGCCCAGAAATTCTTGAGGAATCGTACTGAGCAACTATAATTACCGAGTGAAGGCAACAGTCCAGGCTATCTGTACAGCACCCTCAGAAGGGCTCCCCGTCATTCGGCAGGATCGGGCCAATGCACGGCCAGGCATGGGTCTTGACGGGGACAGATACGCGAATGGTACTGGGCATTGGGCCTGCGACGGGAAGGTAAGCCGTGACCTCACGCTTATCGAAGCCGAAGTGATTGGGAAGGTTTGGAGACAATTGGGTGAGCAGCTTGAAGTAGGTATCTTTCGACGAAACCTCGTCACTCGTGCAGTTAGGCTCAACGAGCTAGTCGGAAAACGTTTTGGTATTAGAGAGGTGGTCGTCGAAGGAACAAGCCTGTGTGAGCCATGTGTGCATCTCGAGCGCGTTGTAGGACGACCGATCATTCGTAAGCTAGTACACCAAGGTGGTCTGCGCGCGAATATTCTGTCGATGGGCGAGATCCGAACCGGTGACTTGTTGTAGGCGCCCCGCAAGTCGGAAAAGCCCCGCGATTTGCAAGACAGACGTTTCGAATTACGGGCAACTCTACACACCACGATATGCCGGAATACCTATCGAAACTGAACGACAACGCCTGAATTTCTTGCTCGGTTGCTTGAATTTGGCACAGCAGGAAAAAAACTTTAGCTTACATAACGTACGTACGTAACGTTATGCCTGATTCGAAACGTCCTGCGGGAAGGTCCTCGATGCGATCCCCAGAGCAATCAACACACGGTCCAATTCCAACTGCCGTAGACTTCTAACCGAATCGTGACTTGGCAACTGCGACTTCCATCTCTGTTTCAACCCTCATCTTAGAAAGTGCAGGAATAGCGTGACGACGCGTCGGACGTTGCTGATGATCAAGAAATTCTCGCGGACGTGTTCATGTCCCTGCTCACCGAGTCTTTGAGCAATTGCGGGGTTCGCGAGCAAGAACCGAATTTGATACGCAGTGCCCTCCACGGAGTGAGCAAGTAGCCCGGAGTGCTTGTGAATCACCTGCGACGGAATCCCGCCAACGGCTGACGCTACCACCGGCTTTTTCTTCCAAAGCGCCTCGGTCACGGTCAGCCCAAACCCTTCCCGCAGGCTCTTTTGAATCACGATCGTGGCCGCGCGCTGCAGCGCATTTATCTCCTGTGCGCTCCATGGCGGCAGATCGAGAATGTGTATGTCGGGGTCCTTTCCCGCCACTTCACGCAACTCCGCGAGCACCGCTTCGCCTTCCGGGTCATCGGTAGCGCTGCCTCCGGCCAGCACGAGCTGGCAATCGACGTAGCGCTTCACGATTTGATAGGCGCGCACGACACCGACCGGATCCTTTGCTCGATCAAAGCGCGAAACCTGCAGCAGCATCGGCCGATACGGATCAATGCCGAAATGTTCGACCACACGTTCGATCACCTCCGCTTCAAGGTCGCGATTTTTGTCCGAAAGCGGATCGATTGACGGAGACGAGAGGTACTGCGGTATGGGCAACTGTCGCGCAAATGCGGGAGATGAAAAGACAGCCCCGTCGTACCGGTGAACGTAAGGCGCCAGAAAATTCCATACCTTCCGATTCGGCTGCGACAAATCAATGTGGCAGCGCCACACCCAGTGCCCGTTCTTTTCCTGCCGGGCATCGATTAGCGCCACAGGCTGCGGATCGTGAATCACCACAAAATCCGTGTCGAACTTGAGCCGCGCACGGTTCTGCTCACTGTTCGCCAGAAATTTCTGGAAACTCTCTTCCGGCAAATCGAAGGGCCCGCCTTGCAATGCGTTGTGGAAGGCCTTGGTGATAGCAAAGAATTCGTTCTCTCCGTTGATCACATCCCATCGAATAGGAACCTGTAATTCGCTCACCAAGGGGACAATTCTATTCAGCATTTCTGCCACGCCGCCGCCAACCGATGTAGAGTTGATCATCGACACTGACTTACCCTTCATCCGGCTTGCCAGCGCCCTCAACTCGACAATCTCGCTTTCGCCAAGCAGCTTCGCGTAGTCCTCTAAAGTGCTTGTACGAGGCACTTCCTGTTGTGACCGCTGCATCGGCGCGCGAGAGTCTGGGTCTGGACGAATAGGTGACTGCGCTTGCACCTGGGTCATTGTTCAAGCTCCTTGTCAACAAGCCGCAGAATCTTTGTGCGCGCCCCATCGAGCGTGTTTGTGTAAATGTCGATCTGGTCGATTCTCTTGGCTAGGTCCTTGCAAGCTAACTCTTTCAAGAGCCACTGTGAGAAGTCGTTTGTGTGCAGATGCAACCGCAGTCGCGAGGTAATGAAGTGAAATTGCAGCGAGGCGTGCGGCAAATCTCCCAGTCCCGTTCGAAATTCTTCCAGGTCCTTTGCTTCGATTCCCAGCGGCACTTGCTGTTCGATTGTTTCGCAGAAATAGAACGGCTCGAAGGCAGCCCATGCAGCGTCGGTAACGTTCTGCCCGCAATATTCCTTCACGATTCGCAACAAATCGGTGCGGAGTTCGGTGAGCGAAACGTAATCCCGAATGTCCACCGATGCCAGTCGCTCTGCTAATGCCGGCTTGTTGCAAGAGGCCAGCACCCATTGAGCAAAATCGTTCGAAAAACCTTCAGTGAGAAAGTGGTGGCGCCCTAGGCTTTGAAACGTGTGATAGAAAACTGATTCGTCGCTGCATTCTTCCAGTTCTTTTCGCAATTCAAGCAGCGTGTTGGCAGACTGATTCCCGATTCGCACCAAATACGACGCCGTTTGAAACTGAAATGGGCCTAACTCTGTCACGGAATCTCCCTCTCCAGCATCCCGAGGAACCGAAGAGCGGCTGCCGGATTCTGAAGACGAAACTCCGCCTGCGTGTTTTGGTCTCGACCGGTGTGTACAGTGATTCCTCGTCTGAGCGCAGCAAACGCTGGCTCGTCCGTTGCGCCGTCGCCGATGTAAATTCCCAACGTCCCGGGCGGAAACTTACGCATCAGTCCTCGAACAGCTTCTCCTTTGCCTTGCAACTCTTTCGGTAACACTTCCCACACCATTTCCCCTTTCAAGATGCGCAGCCTCCCACGAAAGGGTTCAAAGCCTTGGAGCATCGTCTGTTTCACACTGCGAACGGCGGGTGCCTTCGCGCCACGATAGTGGACCGCGAAACTCAGCCGCTTATCCTCGATCCAAATCTCTCGCATCGTGCAGAACGACAAGCGCGCATACAGCTTCATCGTTTCGAGTTCAAAGCTCGTTTGCCGGCTGAGGTTCTTCGTTCGGCCCAGCTGTTCCGCCCCATGTACGCCCAAGAGTCGAATTCCCTCAACGCTTACCAACCGCTTCAGGTCGGAAACACGGCGTCCGCTGACGATTGCTACGGACACCTTCTTGTGGCGCACCAAGCGTTCTAGCAAGCTCTTCACGTGCCCCGATAACTGAACGTCCTCGGGGCGTCTCCGGAATCCTACAAGCGTCCCATCGAGATCAAGGAATAGTGCACACTGCCTGGCGTTTCTTACGCGCTCCGCGATTTGCGGGAACGCGCGAAGGGCATCATGAGGAACACTCTTCGCGTGGAGCACGGCTTTTCTCTCTCCGCTCTTCCCGTTTTCGACGTGGCAACCTCTGCTCCTCTCTGTCACGGCTTCTTGTTCTTACCCTAAGCTCAGGCTCGCGGGCGAGAAGAGGTGCTTCCGAGACGGTTGGTTCAACTCGGCTTCGGTTTCATCCGTGCGGATCTCAAACAGATCCGAAATTAAATTGCCCGCCCACCTGTAGACGTTGTGATCCTTCACAATCCGTCGCATTCTCTGCATGCGCATTCTCCTTTCGTACGAATCCATTTCCAGCGCTTTGAGAATGGCTTCACTCAGTTGCTCCGCATGGTAGGGGTTCACGATCAGCGCATCACGAAGCTCGCGGCTCGCGCCGGTGAATTGGCTGAGTATCAGTGCGCCCTCTTCGTCGTCCCGTGCTGCAACGTATTCCTTCGCTACAAGATTCATTCCGTCGTGCAGCGAAGTCACCATGCAGAGATCCGCCGCACGGTAATACGGCACGATTTCCTTGTGGTCGTGGTGTCGGCTTAAGAGCGCAATCGGTTTCCAATTCTTGGTCTGGAATCGCGCATTGATGCGGTCAGCCTCCGCTTCTACTTCGCCTAACAGATTCTGGTAACGCCGGATCTTCGTGCGGCTTGGTGCCCCGATCTGAACGAACGCAAACTTCCCCCGGTAGGACGGATGCGCTTCCAGAAAGCGCTCAATTCCTCGAAACCGTTCGATGATCCCTTTCGTGTAATCGATTCGGTCCACTCCCACACCTAAAAAAGTCGCTTCAATCCCCAGGTTCTTGAGCAGTGCAGAACGTAGTTCGTAAGGAGATTGCTCCTCGTCCAATTCCGCGCTTGCATCTCGAAAATCCACACTAATCGGGAATGGCCGAACAAAGGTTGTATGTCCGTGGCGCTTGACCGCGAACTGCTCCCACTCGATTCGCGATTCGAGCGCCGCGTCCACAGTCTCCAGGAAGTTGTTGCAGTGCGCCTGCGTGTGAAATCCGACAAGATCCGCGCCTAGAATTCCGTCCAGCAGTTCTCGCTGCCACGGACAAATTCCAAACGCCTCCGGATTGGGCCAGGGAATGTGCCAGAAGATCGCTATTCGCGCATTGCTTCGGCTTTCCTTCACAATCTGCGGCAAGAGTGCGAAATGGTAGTCCTGCACAAGCAACAGCGGCGATTCCGCTCCAGCCATTTCTTCCAATGCGGCATCCGCGAATTTTCTGTTCGCGTTTTGATAGCTCTGCCAATCCGAAGCCCGGAAGATTGGCCTCGTGTGGGCGATGTGGCACAGCGGCCAAAGACCCTCGTTCGCAAAGCCGTAATAGTAGCCTTCCTCTTCCTGGCAACTGAGCCAGACACGCCTGAGCGTGTATTCCGGATTCTCGGGAGGAACGCGAATTCGGTCGTGACTATCCACAACCTCGCGGTCGGCGTTGCCCGATCCGTGCGCGATCCAGTCGCCATCACACACGCGAAGAATCGGTTCGAGCGCCGTCACCAGCCCGCTTGCGGGTACGAGCGTCTCGATTCCTTTCCCCTGCTTCACGTGCATGTACGGTTCGCGGTTTGAAACCACAAACAACGACCCTAGCTGCTTGCTCAGCACGTTTGCGCGAAGCCGCTCTGCCGTCCAGACAGATTCCCCCGTTTCCCGCAGTCGCGCCTCTTCCTCCGCAGCCGCACGTGCTTCCGTCAGACTGCGCGTAAGGTTGATCACTTCCTCCGAAAACGGAGCCAGAAAATCCTCCCGCGGCATTTGGGGCCGGGTTCGCGAGCGGTTACTTCGCAATTCCCTCATCCACTGTGCGGTTCGCGAAATCGGCAGCAGGACCATCCAGCGAATGATCAGAACGGTCACCAAAACAACCAGAAGCACTTGTGCCACGACATGCCACAGAGCTTCACGCCAGATCCCCGCGCTTTGCGCCTCGATGTAGCTTGCGTCGTGGAAGATCGCCAGCACGCCCGCTTCGCGCCCGCGACTGTGCAGCGGCAAATAGTACGCGTGGACCTGTTTCCCATTTAGGGCGAGGAACTCACTGGGGTTGTCTTGCTGGCCATCTGCAACGGCTTTGGGAACTTGCGGTACATCAAAACGCTCCTGCAAATTTGAACTCTCCGCTAGCACGTTGCCGTCTTTGTCGTAGACGACCACCCCTTCCAGTCGCTCCCTGTTTCCAAAGCGCTCCACGATGTGTCGCAGTTGGTCGCGCGAACCGCGCTCCATCGCCGGCTCGGCAATCTCTTGCAGGCTCTCGGCCAGTACCTCGGCTCGTCGCTCCAGATCAGCCCGCAGTCCAGACTTCTCTGAGCGGACCTGATTCCTTGCGACAAGGAAAGTGACTAGTGTGATCCCAACCACCAGAAACAGGATTAACCGGATGCTGAGTCTCACGCAGTTTCCTTACCGGTGCATGGATTTGGCTTCGGGTCGCTACTTGAAATTCGGGCGCGGGGCTGAGTGGGCGAAGCCCCGCGTTTCCGAGCGCCACTTGGTGACGCGCGGCTGATGCCTAGGCAGTCGCTTCTTCAATAGTCTGGACGCGGATCACGTTGTTGCTGGCATCGAGCGTGCCAGTAACTTTGACCCTCTTGCCTTGAAACTTGCTGGCAGCCTGCTGGTCGTCCAGTTGATACGAAGTCTTGCCAGTGTCATCTTTCAGCACGAACGAATCGCCGTCTTTTGAGATCGTCCCCGTGAACGTCTTCGCTTGCGGAGCCTGCTGCTGATCTTGCGCTTGTTGATTTTGAATGTGCGCATTCGTCGTTCGGACAGGAGCAGCCAAAAGAACCGAGCCAAACATCAGGCTCGCGGTAGCCACAGTCAAAGCAAATCTTTTCATCTTGCACCTCGCTAGTTTTAGGTGTGGCTGGTCGGCGGTGTTGTGATGCAATAACTCTGCCAGATCCGGTTCATTCCATAATTTCAGATTTATGTGTCGCTTAGCGCGCGGGCCAATCGAAGCTGTTGGGAAGAAAACTCGAATCGTCCGAAATTTCTTCCTAGCTGTTTCCTGAGTTTTTCAGGCACATCTGTACGTCACAAATTAAAAGCTCGAATGCCCACATATCATCAGCTGACAATTACAGAAATCACATACATGAACTTGCTCACGAGTAGACGAAACGGCCAACGCCTGTAAATAAGAGCACCCGCTGCGAAGATTCTTCGAGTTCTAGTACCGTCACACTCGCCCCTCTTAGTGCTCCGACGACTGGCGGTAACTCGCTTCATTTCTTGCCGTTCCGCAAAATTGTTCGCACTTGGCTTCTTACGTGCCGCTTTTCTGTTCGGCCCGACGGGAGAGAACGTTCCGAAACAGTTTCTCCCCTCCGTAGGCGGGAGCGTTCATTCCCGGACGCCAGGCTGAGCCGAATAGGAGGGTGTTCTGTATTTCTCGATTAGCGGAGGAGTCAACTCATGAACGAGCGCATTCACAGCACAGGCCCTAATCGACTTGCAGAGGTTTCTGAAATCACATGGGAGGACGAACAACAACAATTCGAAGATAGCGTTGAATGGCGACTGAAGAATCTGGGCGATCGGATGGCCCGGTGGATTGACACCTCCTGTTTCTTGTTGACGAACCAAGCGGATTCCATCCAGCCGGCCTTCCAGCAACTCGCCGTACAGGAAGCGGGCCTGCGTTGGATCGTCAAAATCGCCAGGCGCTCTGAAGGTGCCATTCGAGCAAGGCTGTGGCTCGATATCGAACGAGCCCTGTCGGATCTGGAGGACCTCGAAGCGCAGATTGTGGGTTCCTATGACGATTCCCTTGCAGCTGCTTTCTCCACTCCCGCCTTCGGGGCGGGCCCAACTCGATCTCGAAACTCAAGCTCCACAGGCCGATTTTGTCGACAGTCACCTGCCGAGGTGATCCCTATTTCAAGGAGAGAACGGAAATGAAAAATCTTGCCGCAAACGCACTCTGTATGTTGGCTGCACTCATCATGTTTGCTTCCGTCGCGTCTGGCGAAGCGGAAGACCAAACAAAACAGCAACGCCGCCTGGAAGCTGCTGGGCAAGTAATGAGTGAGGTCTTGAACATGCCCGACACGATTCCACAGCATGTTCTGGATCGCACCCGATGTGTCGTCGTCGTACCCTCGGTGCTGAAGGCCGCGTTCATCGTAGGCGGCGCTTACGGCCGTGGCGCCATGGTCTGTCGCAGCGGCAGAGATTTTTCCGGACCCTGGGGCGCACCGTCCATGGTCGCGCTTGAGGGCGGGAGCTTCGGCTTTCAGCTCGGGGCGGAAGCCACTGACTTCGTATTTCTAATCATGAATGAGCACGGAGCGAAGAGCTTGTTGAGCAGTAAAGTCAAATTGGGAGGCGACGTTTCTGCGGCAGTTGGTCCCCTTGGAAGAGACGCTGAGGCCGACACCGATGCTTACATGCGCGCAGAAATTCTCACGTACTCGCGCGCACGCGGCGTCTTCGCTGGCGTCTCACTCGAAGGTTCGACCTTGCGTCCGGACAGCGATTCCAACGACCTGCTCTATGGCCGCAGAATCTCCGCCCGCCAGATAATTCTCGGTCCCTCACCAGAGACTCCGTACGCAGCGCACCGACTGATCGAACTGCTAGACAAAGCCACGCCCCGGCCCGTGAACGCGTAGCGGAGAACTCGCGCGATACACGTTAGACGATGGATAGGAGGAGATACCAATGCGTAATACTTTGATTCGGAGTTTATTGCTCGCACTACTTCTCTTCGTAGTTCCAATTTCATCATCAGCCCGAACCCGCATCGTCGTCACTTTCGCTCCGCCACCGCTGCCGGTCTACGTCCAACCTGCCTGCCCGGGCGACGGCTACATTTGGGTGCCCGGTTATTGGGACTGGGACGACGTGGATGCCGATTATTATTGGGTTCCGGGCACGTGGGTCTCGGCGCCAGAGACGGGCTTTCTTTGGACTCCAGGCTATTGGGCCTGGGGCGGGGACGGCTTCATATTCACTGACGGCTACTGGGGCCCCACCGTTGGTTTTTACGGCGGAATTGATTACGGCTTCGGATACTTCGGTGTCGGTTTCGTTGGTGGCCGTTGGGATGGTGATCGCTTCTTCTACAATCGCGCGGTCAGCAACGTCTCCACTAGTCGCAACGTCTACAACGAATCCGTGACCAACGTTACCGTCAATCATATCAGCTATAACGGCGGCGACGGCGGCGTCACCGCGCGTCCCACTCCGCAGGAAGAAGCCGCTTCCCATGATCGACACATCGCTCCCGTGGCGGGCCAGGTTGAGCAGGTCCAGGAAGCACGCCAAGATCCTCAATTGCGCGCTTCTCTGAACCGCGGCAAGCCGCCGGTCGCGGCAACACCACGCACAGGAGCATTCGACGACCGTGCCGTCGTCCATGCTAAAAGTGCCGGTGCGCCCTACAACCCTCCACCGAAATCCACCGACACGAATGCGCATCCGGAGGCTGCCGAACCTCGCTCGATGGCTACTCATCCGAGCGAGCTTCCGCCCGTCAATCACCCTGTCGCGCCGAACACGGGCGATGCAAACCTCGACAAGAAATACCAGCAGCAGCAGGACAAGTTGGTCGCGCAACAGGAGAAGGAACGGCAGAAGCTTCAGCAACAACAAGATAAGGAACACGAACAGCTCGAAAAGCAAAAGCCAAGCGATCAAGCTCGGCAGCAGCTGGAACAGAAGCACCAACAGCAAACGCAAGCGCTCGTTCAGCGCCATGCGGAACAGCAACAACACCTTCAGCAAAAGCAGCAACCTGCACGTCCGCCGCAACCGCCTCGTCAGTAAGCGCGCGCTTTCGGTCGGGTAAGCTCCGGTTGTCGGCGTATCGTTAGCCAAGGAAATGCCCGGCGAGGAATCGCAAGCTTTTCTCGCCGGGCAACAAGAACCCATGGCGCACTCTTCGTACTTTCAAACCGAACTAGGTCGAGGCCCGCATCCCTAATTTCTTGGATCGGGCTTCTGCTTCGGCGCGCTTATATTGGCACAGATTTTATCGGATCAAATTGCAGTTGGACGATTAGTCGGCTAACCGGACAATTGCCCCCTAGTTTCCGGTAAGCGCTTATCGGGAGTTCGCTACGACGTGCTTAGCTGTGCTGTCAGCTCAGCGCGAGTTAGGAGGATGACCAAGGAACGCGGCAAGTTGCGCCTCCAATTTCGGAATCGCGACTTCTTAAAGTTTGCAGGCGGTCATAAAGGGACATGCGAAAACTCCTTGACTAATCCTAGATGTGTGGCCGGACAAGGCTCAACATCCAATCTGATTCGCTGCCAATTTGGAGGTCGCTCCGCTTCTTTCTTTGTGGGAATAATGACACCAAGCCTTTGCAGGCTGAATCTCGCCGTTACGGAAGATGCCGATGACCGAACCTGCCGCCACTAAGACGTATCGCTGGAAACTTTTTTGGGTTCTTTATGGAGCGGGACTTCTCACCGCGGTGGCGCTTCTTCCGTATCTGCAGGAGCAGTTCAAGCAAGTCGCCGCTCACATGAAGGGTCCCGTGCCTTCCCTCGATATTCTGCAAATGCTGCCCATTGTCCTTCAGAATGTCGTTCTCCTCGCGATTGCCACCGGAGTCGGCCTGTTGCTAGCTGGGAAAATCGGCCTGGGCGCGCCGATTCTCTCAGCTTGGCTCTACGGAGAGTCCGCCAACCTGAAAACCGGGTCGATCGTTCTTCGCTCCGTCGTCGCCGGCCTGATTTCCGCTCTGGTCGTTGTTGGTCTGTTCGTGTGGTACTTCCTTCCCCGCATCCCGCAGCTTCTGGCCGGCAACGAATACCAATATCCCGTTTGGAAACGCTTCCTCGCGTGCTTTTACGGAGGTATTGCCGAGGAGACACTCTGTCGCCTTTTCCTGATGACCTTACTGGCCTGGCTACTGGGCAGATTCTGGAAGGCCAGCGCCGGTTCACCCGCCGCTGGAGCTTTTTGGAGCGCGAACATACTTGCGGCGGTCATGTTTGGCGTCGGGCATCTTCCGAGCGCCGTCGCCCTCGGCATCCCCATGAACGCTGTCGTCGTCACGGACGTCGTTGTCCTGAACGGTCTCCTGGGGGTCACCTTCGGTTGGCTCTACTGGAAGTACGGAATTGAATCCGCCATGATCGCCCACTTCTCCTCCGACATGGTTCTCCACGTCATCGGTCCGCACGTCGTTCACTGAAATATGCTGTCAATAATTTCGGTGTTCCATACGGTTTCAAGAGATAGTCAACGGCGTGCACTTCGAACGCGCGAATAGCATACACATCGTGAGCCGTTATGAAGACATAGACGGGAGCGGGGTCGGTCAACGGCTCCAATGAAGAGCGATTTGCCAGGGCCCTGGTTCACGCACGCCAGGTTCTCGAACAGCGCGGAAAAGCAAATCGAGGTCTCGAACCACTGCTCGAATCCCTGCGTAGTCTCCGGCCGCTCGAACGCTTTGTGGTGAAGGACAAGAAGCGGATTTTCTTTGTTCCCGTTTCCAACGTTTTGTGGATCGAAGCCACGGGAAACTATGCCTGCATACACATCGCCAAAGACAGTCACCTGTTGCGGGAGACCCTGGCACACCTGGAAGAGAAGCTGGCGCCACACCACTTCATCCGCGTGCGGAAATCGGCCATCGTGAACGGTGCCTGCATTAGCGAGATTCGCAACATAACTGATGTCGAGCAGATCGTTATTCGTGAAGCTATTCAATACTGCATGCCTTTGCCGGCTCACTACATGGCCAGCACTTTGTATCCCAACCTCGAAACGATTCGCACTAGCAATGACAGGTTGACTCCCCAAAAATGGGACATTTTCCTCTATGACTCGCGATTAGCGAATGCCGTAGGGCTCTGGCCCTGGACCGATGTGTTCTTCAGTTCCGAACTCGGCAATCTAATCGTCTCCGCTCTCTCTGCCGGTCCCGTGGGGGTCGGAGACGCCCTTGGCGAAATCAATCCGAAAAATCTGATGACTGTCGTGCGACCTGACGGGTTCCTGATCAAACCGGATTCTCCGTTATTGCCCATCGATTCGATGTACTTAATCGATGCCGCGAATGGGAAAGGCCCGATGATTGCGCAGGCTGAGACAAAGTTTGCGAACTCGTTCGCGCGCTATGTTTTCTCCTACCCGCGAGACCCCGCGCAAACGGAAGTATCGGTTTCGCTAACAGACTTGGGGGTCGTCGGTCCAGCTTTCGCGTTTGATTGGATCGGCCACACTGGCACTCTTATTTCCTCTGGCGGGGCGCTCTCTATTCGCCTCAAAGACGGCTTCGCCTACAACGTCGTCGTGCCTGTCAATGTCGACGGCCTGGCCCTCTTAGGCGACACCGAAAAGATTGTGACGCTGGGTCGGCAGCGAGTGTCTAGTTTGGAAGACCATGGAACGCTGACAGCGACGATCAAATTCGCTCCAGGCGAAGACGTCCGCACGATCTCAGGGTTTGCCGCACACGAACCCAAATTGAAAGCTGAGAAGGGCCATCTTAAAGGCTTCATCTATGACGCAAAAACAGATATGTTTCAGGTCCAAATGGTGCCAGGTTCTAATGGCGAAGCCGTACTTCGGCTCGCCGCGCACTGACAAGAAACTGTCTCCATGCTGTGGAAACTAAATGTTGGCGAAGCTGAAAAGGTGCCAGTCTGAGGATCGCTCGGAGTCACCTTTTCCGGCAAAAGGATGTATGGCCGCACTGGGACCACGCCGATGCCCCTAAAACTCGATATCTTCACGCCGTAGCAGCAAGCTTCGAGGCAGGTCCCCAAGTTGTTGAAAGTCGAAGCAATCAATGGAGTAGTTGAAGCCGCTTTCGAGCTCAGAAGGCAGGCAATACAAATGAGCTAGTACTATCAGGTGCGTTAGAGCGCGTTCCGAAAACTCTTGTTTCGACCTATCTCTAAGCTCTTAGTTTCTAGGGTGCTCGCAAGCGGATACGAGGCGTTCCGAAACCAGGTGTTTTTCGAACGTCACTCGCTCTAGATCATCCGCCCACAGGACCACGGAAACCGTTGATCGAGCAATTGTCCGGTTACCGCGTTACTCGGGACTTTGCGAGGGTCCCAAAGCAGTTCCTACTGACCGGCGTTACAATCCCGGACGTATGCCAAGGTTCTCCGATTGGCCGCCATGGCTTCAGTACGTTGTTCTCGTCCCACATGGCCTTCTCGCTTTTTGTGCTTTTTGGTTATGGTGGCCGAAGTCCAGCAACGAGCGGCGCAAGTTCGCTTACCTAGCGGCGTACCTCCTTGTTTTTTATCTGATCATGCGCTTTGTGTTCCAGATGAAGTAGCCGAAGGCCGGGAACCAATTGTCTGGTTAGGGTGTTAATCAGGACTTTGAACCAAAATCACCTGCACGGGACACGGAAATCGTTGTTGGCGCGCCACATCGTGCGTGAGGCGCCACGCCCTTTCCGTCAAGTGATGACGTTAAGTCGTTCTTGATCAACCCGCCGTCGTGGTCTTGCCCTTGCACTAATGCTGACAAGAAACATGTTGGCCGCCCGGCCGGAGCATCCGCTGTTTTCGTGGTGGCGAAAGGTGGGACCGTTGGTAGAGAGAATCATTCTGCGTCGGTATCTGTGGCTGACAATCGTTGTCCTCTGCCTACTTGCTCCTCACACGGCAGCACGTGCACAAAATGGCGATCGCGCTGTCCATCCTGTTGTTAGCTCAAAACTCGTGTCACGAGACACCGGATGGGTCGTGCTGATGAGGAACTTTGACTGCTCGCCAGGGATGGTTGTTTCGCCGTGCTCTCCCAAGCGGTTGTATTGGACGGAGGACAATGGAAAGCACTGGCGCAACATCACACCATCCCGTATGCCGACACGCAATATCCAGCAGGTTTTCTTCGTGGACAGTTTGCACGGGTGGATGCTCTCGTCAGATGCCTTAGGCGACGAGGCCAATGCGTCTTTCTTTCTCTTTTCCACCAAGAACGGCGGAAAGTCATGGCGAACTCTGGTCCTGCATCGGCCGACGTTTCAGATGATGGACGACTACACGTTTCCGAGCGACCTCTTCTTCTTGGACTCTAAACGTGGATGGATGGTCTGGGGCTGGGGAATGATGCATTCTCGCAAAAGCTATCTTCTCGCGACCAAAGATGGCGGACGCACCTGGAAGCGTCTCCCCGACCCTCCCGTCGGCACCTCGGTTCAGTTCACGTCACCTCTAGATGGGTGGATGGTCGCCACCTCAGGCAAGGATCGTGGCGTCCCCACCCCAGAAGATGACGGGGTTTGGAGAACAAGTGACGGCGGCCAACATTGGTGTGAAATTGACTTCCCACTTCCGACTTCGAGAAGCGAGAGCCTCGACTTCACGGTGCTGAAATTCAGTAATCGAGATGAAGGAGTGCTTCTAGGCGAAACGCTATCTGATAATGACGATGGAGAACGTACCTCATACGTCTGGGCGACTCACGACGGCGGCAGAACTTGGCATCTCTCGATGCAGCAGCCCCCCCTTGCGGACGACGTCTCAATAGTGAATTCTGAAATCATTCTGTCCTCACGCTCCCCGGATTTCACAATTCGGGCGAATGGTCAGCTCATCAGGCCGTCTCTTCCCACGGATCTCCGGCAGCGAGCGCGCCTCGGTCCGTTGGACTTTGCGGATCATACAAATGCTTGGCTGACAGCCTATCCTGCGCTGCTTGCCACAACCGATGGCGGCATATCATTCGATGTGATCCTGCCCTCAAGTGGTGAGCCAGAATGGGAGCCTCAGCCCGAAATCGTAGCTGTCAACGGAATCCCTCAAGTGGGCTTCTCTCGCGAACAGATTGGTCTGCCTTCGAGCGCCGCCGGCAGACCAATCGTGATCCACGGAAGGGGATTTCTGCCTGAAAACACCGTCTTGCTCGGAGCGCACAAATTGCAGACCCAAGCCACCGACAGCAGTACGTTGAGTTTTACGGTGCCCGCTGATCTGACGACTCGACCGTATACCTTGCGAGTTCAGAATGCTGAGGGGAAGTCAGATCCCGTTCAGGTATTTATATGCGCCGCCGGACCTCCCGAAATTCTCGAAGTGCACAGCGGCATGATCACCTCCTCGGGTGACACCGCGATTCGCCACGGTTGGCCTCTCGAATTGCGTGGCTGTGGATTTCGCAACAACAGCCAGGTTTGGTTCGGGACCATAGCTGCTGATGGGCGATTGAGCGAGATCGACGACATGATCCTCCACGTTGACGTTCCGACCTCCTTGAGCTCAGCCACTTATCAGGTGTACATGACTAACGCCAACGGGAAGAGCATGCCAGTTCCCGTCGTGGTCCAGTGACCGCTCTCAGGTTCAAAAGGTTGAGCTAACCAGTTCGGACCTCCCCCCATCCACCAATGTCCTGATTAGTCGGCTAACCGGACAATTGGTCTCCGGCACGGAGGGCAATTGTCCAGTTACGGCGTTACACGTCCACTTGATTCCCATTCGCTTTGCTCTCCCGTCTATAATCCGGTCGAGGCCTCTTGCTTCGGCTGAATAGATCAGGTGACGGGACGCAAACGCTCCTGCAAGACGTCCACTCTAGGTCGCGCATGCTGCGAAAATCGCCAAGTTTCACGGCCGCTGCCATCCTTACGCTTGCCCTAGGGATCGGTGCCAACCCGAAAATTCTGGCCCTCGGAACGATGACACGGTGTGCGTCGTTGAGGGGCACGGGCGATGGAGTCCTTCCAGCGTTTAACGAGAAGGTGCTGCTGGTTGGCAAAGCACCGGGATTCCTTGCTGTTGCAGACCTGAATCATGACGGCAAGCCGGACATCATTGTTGCCAACACCGAAGATGGAACGATCGGCGTCTTTTTGGGTGACGGGCAGGGGAATTTCCGACCGGCACCAGGGTCGCCGTTTCCATGCAATGCCAATCCCAATGACATCGCTGTCGCCGATATAAATGGCGATGGCAACCCTGATCTTGTAATCGCCAATCATCAGACTCCATACGTCACTGTGCTTCTCGGTGACGGCAAAGGAGGATTCAAGCCGTCGGCACATTCGCCATTTGCCACCAAGTCGTATCCGCACCCGCACGGCGTGGTCGTGGGAGATTTTACGGCCGATGGCAGGCCTGCGGTGGTAACAGACAGCTGGGGGCACCGTCAAATCCTGCTCATACCAACTGACGGCAAGGGCAACTTGATTCTTCCAGGAAAGTTTTTCCCTGCCGACTTGCACACGGATTCGGGCGTGCGCGCTGCAGACTTCAATAAGGACGGACACCTAGACGTGGTGACGGTGAGTCAAGATACAGGCACAGTTGGCCTGTTGCTGGGCGACGGAAAAGGAGGATTTCGGAAGTCGCCTGGCTCGCCGTTTCCGGCGGGTGATACGCCGTGGATGTTCGCCATAGGTGATGTCAATGGTGATGGAAATCCCGATGTGGCGGTCATTCCTTATGAACGCGATATTCGCGACCCCAGGAAGCTTGGCGTTACGATTTTGCTGGGTGACGGAAAGGGTGGCTTTGCGACAATGCGTGGTTCGCCGTTTTCGCTCGCCGGTTGTGGAGGACCAGACGGAATTGCGTTCGGCGACATCCGAGGCAATGGGCTACAAGACATCGTCGTATCGTGCGCCCAAAACGACAAACTGTTTTTCCTCCTGGGGACGAAGGATGGCACGTTCAAGTTTTCCAGTCGAAGCGTTTCGACGGGCTGGGGCTGGCCCGGGCTCGCGTTGGCGGACCTCATCGGTAACGGCAAAGATGACATCATCGTGTCTAACAACAAACAGGGCACCATCACGATTTTGCTTAGTCAGTAATCGGGCAGGCGCAGCATGGTTTCGATCCGATGGCAAGCAGCGGAGCCTATCAGGGCAGATGGCGGAGTGCGCAGCGGGCTGTGGAAGTCCTGGTTAGTCGGCTAACCGGACAATTGCCCAGCAAAGGTCCGGGTTAGGGCGTTTGCCGCTCTTGTTGGTCGATTTGCAGTCCTTCACCGCTTGCCTGGCTCGAAATTTCAGATTGGAACGCCGAGTTGGCGCCAGCGTCATATACTACGCATCGTTTTGACGGACGAGAGGTGTATGGAGGACGGGGCAATTATGAGACTCACGTGGGCGAAGGTCTTGCTTCTGGGCGCCTCAGTTCTGGCCGTGGTTGGTGGTTCGTCTGGAGATTCACAAAGGCTGCTGCTGATTCAGACGCCGACTGTGAGCAAGACGCAAATCGCGTTCGTATATGGGGGCGACATCTGGATCGTCAACCGTGAGGGAGGGGAAGCGCACCGGCTGGTGACCGGCCGAGACCTTTCGACGGGACCGATCTTTTCGCCGGACGGATCAATGATCGCGTTCAGTGGCAACTATGACAGCAACGTCGATGTGTACGTTGTGGCGTCAACCGGTGGCGAGCCTCGTCGCCTGACTTACCATCCGGGCGCGGACATTGCGGTCGGCTGGACGCCCGATGGCAAGAATGTTTTGTTCCGCTCGCCACGGTCGAACTACAGCGACCCCAATCATCTGTTCACCGTTCCGGCAAGCGGGGGCTTCCCAACACAATTGCCGCTAGACATGGCGGAGGAGGGCTCATATTCGCCCGACGGCAGACACCTCGCCTACGTGCCTAATTTTCAGTGGGAGCCCGATTGGAAAGGCTATCGCGGAGGTCAAACCACGCCGGTCTGGATCGCCGATCTTTCGGATTCCAGCGTCGTAAAGATTCCGCGCGAGGATTCGAATGACGGAAATCCCATGTGGGTGGGGAAGACCGTCTATTTTCTTTCCGACCGCGAAGGCCCCAAAACGCTGTTTGCCTATGACACCGAAACGCAAAAAGTGACGCGAGTGATAGAAAACCGAAACGGTTTCGACATCAGTTCCGCCTCGGCGGGTGCGAGTGCGATCGTGTACTCGCAGTTCGGTGTGCTACATCTCTACGACCTGAACACTCAGCGCGGCAATGAAGTCAAAGTGACCGTGTCCGCCGATATGCCGCAACTTCTGCCGCACTGGGAAAAGGTTGGCGACCACATTCTGAACGCGAACCTTTCACCAACAGGAGCGCGCGCCGTATTCGAGGCGCATGGCGATATTTTCACCGTTCCGGCGGAAAAGGGCGACGTCCGTGATATTACGAATACGAGCGGGGCTGCGGAGCGCGACCCGGCTTGGTCGCCCGACGGTAAGTGGATCGCATATTTTTCGGACGTGTCCGGCGAATACGCGCTGCACATCCGCGACCAGAAAGGTCTCGAAGCGCCGCGCGTCGTCGATCTGGGGAAACCGGCGTTTTACTACAGTCCGATGTGGTCGCCCGACAGCAAGAAAATCGCGTACACCGACAAGTTCCTGAATCTGTGGTACGTGGACATCGATCATCCGACTCCAGTCAAAGTGGACACGGGCGAATTCGAAGGATTTGCGAACGATGCGGGTCAATCGTGGTCACCGGACAGCCGCTGGATCGCCTACGCGAAGCAGCTGCCGAATTACTTGCACGCGATTTTCGTCTATTCGGTTGGGACGGGGAAAATCGACCAAATTACCGACGGGATGAGCGATTGCAGCGGTCCGCGATTCGACAAAGATGGAAAGTCGCTTTACTTTATGGCCAGCACGAACACGGGGCTCGCTGCGTCCGGCGATATGTCGGGCGACGAACATCCCGTGACGCGCAGCGTGTACGTGGCCGTACTGCGAAAAGACTTGCCGTCGCCCATTCCGCCGGAAAGCGACGATGAAAAGGCATCGGAGAAGACAGGAGCGGAATCGGAACCTGCTAAGAAGAGTGAGGGACAAAAAGCCCAAGGGGCAGCAGACAAGCCGGAAGAAAAATCGGGGGAAAAAGACGCAGAGAGACCGAAGGAACCGCCGAAAGTCGACATCGATTTCGATGGCATTCTGCAGCGCACACTTTCTCTGCCGATTCCCGCGGCAAACTACGTGGGGCTCGAGGCAGGTAAGGAAGGAGAGCTCTTCTTGGTGGAGGCCCCGGTTGTGGAGGTTTCGTTTGGCCCTCCGCATTTCACGGTTTCCAAGTTCACACTGAAGACGCGAAAAACCGAGAAGGTCGCCGACGGAGTACAGGGGTTTGCGCTCTCATTCAACGGCGAAAAGATGCTTTATGGGCAACAGCATCACTGGTTCATTGCGGACACGGCAAAGGCTGCTGAACCTGGAAAAGGAATGCTGAAGACGGACGAGATGGAAGTGCACGTTGTGCCGCGCGAAGAGTGGAACCAGATGTATCACGAAGTGTGGCGAATCGAGCGCGACTTCTTCTACGACCCGCATTACCACGGACTTGACATCAAAGCAGCCGAAGAAGAATTCGCGGCGTTTCTGCCGGCGATTGCGAGCCGCGATGATTTGAGCTTTCTGTTTCGGGAAATGCTCAGTTACATGTCGGTGGGTCACATGTTCATCCGCGGGGGAACGGAGCCGGAAACGCCGCACGTGAGCGTGGGGCTATTGGGAGCGGACTACACGATCGAGAACGGTCGCTATCGTTTCGCGAAGGTTTTCAACGGCGAAAATTGGAATCCCGATCTGCAGGCGCCGCTTACGCAGCCTGGCGTAAACGTCAAGACAGGAGAGTATTTACTCGGGGTCAACGGACGCGACCTGACAGCGTCGAATGAACTGTACAGCGCGTTTCAGGAAACCGCGGGCAAACAGACCGTGCTGAGAGTGGGACCTAATTCGAACGGCTCAGGCTCGCGCGAAGTGACTGTGGTTCCTATTGCCAGCGAGCAGGCGCTCCGGCACTTGGATTGGATAGAGGGCAACCGCCGCAAAGTCAATGAACTGAGCGGAGGGAAACTTGCGTACGTCTACATTCCTGATACGGGCGGAGGCGGCTACACTAGCTTCAATCGTTATTTCTTCGCGCAGGTCGGAAAAGAAGGAGCGATTCTCGACGAACGATTCAACCACGGTGGCCAGCTTGCCGATTACATCGTGGACTACCTAAACCGTGCACCGATGGCGCAGATATTTCCGCGCGACGGCGAGAAGGCCATGGAACCGGGAAGCGCAATCTTTGGGCCCAAGGTGATGATCATCAACCAATTCGCTGGGTCAGGCGGCGACGCCATGCCCTGGTTCTTCCGAAAGGCCAAAGCGGGAGAACTAGTGGGCGTGCGTACGTGGGGCGGACTGGTGGGCATTGGTGGGTATCCGCAATTGCTGGATGGCGGGCTGGTTACGGCACCTCGGGTCGCGATTGCGGGGCTCAATGGCCAGTGGGAAGTCGAGGGCGTCGGGATCGCGCCCGACGTCGAGGTCTGGCAGGACCCCAAGCTGATTCGCGAGGGACACGACCCGCAACTCGAGCGCGCTGTTGCCGACGCGATGAAGGAGTTACGGGAGCACCCGCTGCCCGAGTACAAAAAGCCGGCATACCCAGATCATCACCCGAAGTTACCGGCGCTGCCTAAATAACGAACGCAGCAAAACGGTTTTAATCGGGTCCCTCCTCTTTCGGGCCAAAGTCCTGACTCGTCGGCTACTTGCTGGCTTGAGCGGCAAAGCTGCACATCCCGGTTCCGTGATCTGGCAGGGTTTTCGAGGATTTCGCACTTCGGTATCAAAAGGAGCTGGTAAGTCAGAGTTTCACGCCGAGAACGGCAACGGCTCAGGAACTGCGTTCTTCGTGAGTCTACGCAACCACGATGGCGCCGCCGAAGAGACCACCAGAACCTTGGGGACTCGGCTCGCCAAGGCCACGTCAAATGCTTCACCACCGTTTTCGATGAAGCAGGCTTCATCCATAAAGAGAATGCTGGGGTGCTCCCCGCGAATCTTATCTGGATCCTTGCCCGGAAGTGCCACTAGCGTTCCTCCATCCGCCAACTCAAGCCGATCAAATGACTGCTGGGCCTTGGGCCGCTTCACTGGATAAAATCTCTTGAGCGACGGATGCTGGTTTTCGTACAACGTCCATGCATACTCCCTCAAAAGCGAACTGCGATCCTGATCTTGCGCCCATAGGACGGCTCGGGCTGGCTGTTGTGTCATCACCGCGTGAAGGACCTCGGCCACTCCCCACCAAGAGCAGAGCATTGATCGGCTCTTCTCTACAAAGAGGACCGGTTCCCTCCTCCAAAGTTCGTGTAGGAACTTCAGGTACGGACGCCGCGGCATGGGCTTGTATGGTCTCGCCGAGTCTTGATCGTCACGCGTTTTCGTCCAACCGGTCATCCACTCGTACGAGTCCATCATCGCCGCTGCTTCTGGATAGACGTTCAACAATTGCCCTTGCAAGGCTGGGGTCAGCAATGACCAGATTGACCGTAGGTCGCGCAACAAATCGATTTTGATCGTCGTCGACTCCGGGGTAGATGCCGATGAGCCGGCAATATCGGTCGAAGTATTTCCCGCGCTGCTCATGATCCACCACCTCCCGGGTGTCTATGAAAATCCCTTGGTATGACGCCAGTTCGGTCTTTGTTGCCTGAAGACCTGGAACCAACACGTCACTAAAAACCTTCTCCGGAAACAAACCCATCCGCACCATAACCTCAGGAACCTTCTCCTGAGCTGGGCCATTGCAACCGCTCCACTTACGTCCGGATTCTTGGGTGAATAGCCTGCGGCGATCGCTGCCTGAGATTGGTTCTTTCCCTTTACGACTGCTTTGAGAAATCTCTTTTCCTTTTTAGTAAGGCGCCGATTAGGGACTTTAGGCTCTTTTTTCATGCTAGTTGACTGCCTTCGGACCGACGTCTGCTTTAGAACCTCATCCACTTTCAAGCGACTCCCTCGGTTTGTACCTTTATCGTCTCCACATCCGTCTGCAAGATCCATTGGCTGACGGCTTCCCATACGAATATTCGATTACCGGGTTTTGTCTCGATGTCGACCCCAAGGGTCGACGCAATCCGTTTCTCTGCTTGGCATAGGCTTTCGTGCACCGCCTCCGGCAGAAGGATCACAAACGGCATGAGTTTCTCGCGCACGAGGCCAGTTTTATTTTCAACCTCGCGTTTGAACTCCCTGGTAGGAAGCAATGTCGCCTTTTCTATCCATTCATCACTCGTTCGGTCTCGCTCGGATAGGTGTGTTAGAGCATGGGCGTTGCGTTCACCAATACGGTTGAGTTTCTCTTCGGGTGTAGCTTTTAGCTTACGCACACTTCGAAGGTCCGAATATGCGCTGGCCAGACTGTCACCGAATCTTGCTTGCATCCACGCATGCATTGATGGGAAGCCCAAAACCTCAAAAGCACACGTCTCGATCATCTTGTCGATCAACAACCCGAGCCGTAACCAGCCAGATTTGACCTCGGCAATGATTCGCATCGCTTCTTGGTCCAATGCCTGGGCTTCCGACCGAGTTGCTTTCTTTCGGTTCAGCATCGCTACTCTCCCAACTCCAATATTGGAGTTCCAGTACCAGTTTGCTTATCGCAAAAGGGAAGGTTGGTAACCGAGACAGAGATGCCGCTCATGTGCGCATTTTCAAGGAACCGAGGTGAGTCTGTCCGTGTACCCACCGTGTACCCGACTTCGGCGTTTGTGTCGATTTGGTAGGATTTATCCGAAAGTGGAATGAATAACTTGCGTGTTTTGAGCGGGCTTGAGGGTTCGATTCCCACCCGCGCCTCCACTCCTCATTTAGTCGCGATTTACTCGCTCTCACCCGCCCTGGAGCGCCTAGCGGATGCGAAGATCGAAAGGTACGCGTGCCTGCACCGTTCCCGCTGCCGCCAGAATCTTGTTCAACGCAGCTTGGATCGAAGTCGATTCGCTCATACTGCGCTCGCGCTCGAAGAGCATCTCCCAAAATGTCTTCTCGCGTGGGTATCGCACGATGTGCACGGGCTCATTTGCTGGTATATGCGCCAGTTGCTTCGAGATCTCGATGGCGCGATCCATGCCGCCAAGTTCGTCCACCAGACCGAGGTCCTTTGCCTGAGCCCCTGACCAAACCCGCCCTTTTCCAATCTTGTCTACTGCTTCCACCGACATGTGCCGCCCGCGGGCAACACCCGCAGTAAATTCCGCATATGTTTCGTTCAGCGATTTTTGAATCCAATCGCGTTGCGCGGGAGTGAAATTCTCAACTTCTGAGAAGAGGGTAGCGTTATCGCTGGTTGTTACGTAATCCGCGTGCATTCCCAGCATCCCGTAAAGTCCGGAAATATTGAATTTGCCGATGAGTACCCCGATCGAGCCCGTGATGGTGTTCGGGTCCGCCACGATTTTCCGCGCAGGCGTCGCAATCCAATAGCCTCCCGAAGCCGCCACGTCCGACATCGAGACGACCACCGGTTTTACTGCGTTCGCCAGCTCCACTTCGCGCCGGATCACTTCGCTGCCGACGACTGACCCGCCTCCGGAATCAATCCTAAGAACGATCGCTTTTACGCCTGCGTCGTCCCGCGCCGTGCGAATGTCCTCCGCAACGGAGTCGCCGCCCATCACGAATCCGCCCGTCGGACTATCCTGTGAGTCTCCGGACACGATGAGTCCTGTTGCGTGGATCACTGCCAGCTTCTCGCCGCCCGGCATTGTCAAAAACATACGGTAGCGGTTCAGCGATATGGGATTCCAGCTGTGGTGCCGCTCCTTGAAATAATCTTGCACTTGGTCCCAGTAGCCCAGCCGGTCGACAATACCGTCCCTCACCGCATCTTGCGTCAGTAGCGGCCCCTGCTTCACTAGGTTCTCGAATTTGGCAGCATCCATCCCGCGCGCCTTTGCAGACTCGCTCAGATATTCGCTGTAGATGCTGTGCAGCAGCGACTCGACTTCTTCCTTGTGTGCGGGCGTAAAGCCTTTTTCGGTGAAGGTATTGCCGGCTGTTTTGTATTCGGCGATGTGATAATACTCGGGCACTATCTTCAGCTTATCGAGAGTCCCGCGAAGGAAAAGCGTCTCCGCCATCATGCCGTGAATATCGATAGGGTCGGTCGGCACTAGCCAGATTTGGCTGCAGCCCGTCGCAAGATAGTATTCGGGATTTCCCACGCCGTCGTAACCTAAGTAGCAGACGCTTGGCTTGCCGCTTTTCTGAAACGCAATCAGCCGCGAATGAATCTCCTCCAGCTTTGCCCAACCGGTCTCGAGAGGCGCGATCCGAACCACGATTCCGGTCACTCGTGGGTCTCGCGCCGCGGAGTCGATCGCGTCGAGATAGTCGTGCAGCACAGGGACCGTATTGCCATTCAACGCGCTCAGCAGGTCCAACGGACGCTGTTCATTGATTTCACCGGATGCATCAATCACCAGGACGGCGTTCGACATCATGCGCTGCGGCTTCGATCCGATCCAGATAAGCGCCACAATAAACAGAATCACGATCGTGATCACGATCACTCGCCGCTTTGCCCACGTCATCGGCATTCACCTCTCAGTTCATTAGACGCCCGCGAAACGTGACTCACAACGTAGCACCGCAGCGGCGGAACACCAAGAGGCGGCAGGGCAAGCATGCTAAGCGCGTTCGGCCGCGCTAGCTTCGATTTGAGGCCGACGCATTTGTGGCAGCAATTCGTATCGAACCGGATCTGGAAGAGTGAGCCGAGTTGCGGTTCCTGATCACGGAGTCGGAAAAACGCTCCATTTCTTCCATCTGCGGGCTGAATTGCAGCAGCAGAAAATCCACGCCCGCGCGCTCGAATTCTCCGATGCGATCGGCTACCTGCTGAGGAGTGCCGATGAGGCCGGAGCGCAAACCGCGGTTTGAAACGGAATATTCTTCCTGCGAAACGCGGTGCTCGAGATGAGTGTTCGCCAGCCACTGCTGGTAGTTGTTGTATCCGGCCGCGTTCTGCTTCACGTCGGTGATGCGCGCAAGTTCACGTTGCGCGTCATCTTCGGCGTCGCGCACGATGGCGTAGGCAGCCACGCCGTACCGCATCGGCGGTAGTCCTTTTCGCTCGCGGCGTTGCGACATATCGCGAATTTTCACCTCGACGTGCGCGGGAGGATCGCCATGCATCACATACGCATCGCATTTCTGCGAAATCAGTTCCTTGGCTGCTTCGGATTCACCTCCGGCGTAGATGGTGGGACGCGGCTTCGAGACCGGCTTCGGCTCCATCATGAGATCGCTCACCTGATAGTACTTGCCCGAGTATGAGAAATGGTCTTGTTTCCAGGCCGCGTCTACGACGTCGAGCCACTCTGATGTGCGCGCGTACCGGTCGTCGTGTTCGTCGAAGTGAACGCCATATTTCGAGGCTTCTTCGGCCCACCAGGACGAAACGACATTGAGAGTGAGCCGGCCGTTGCTGATGTGATCTATGTTTGCGGCCTGCTTTGCAAGCAGGGCGGGAAGGTGAAATGTAGGACGGACTGCGACCATCAGCTCGAGGGATTCGGTCACGGCAGCAAGCGCTGCTGCAGTTGACCACGCGTCAAGGGACGGAGCACCCGTCCCTTTAATGTCATTCAAATTGAGTTCCGCGATCAGCGTCAAGCTGAAACCGGTCTGTTCGCTCCGCCGCGCCAGTCGCGAGACGTAGTCCCACGTGGGCTCCATTTGCTCGTCTTCCACATTGCGCAGCCAGCCGCCGAATATAGGGAGCCAGTAGCCGTAGCGCATTTATCGCGCCTCCCGAACGAGATAATCTACGAGACGCGCGAACGGATCGAAGCCCACGACGCGCGGCCCATCCGAAACGAAATTCGAAAGTGCGTTCACATCGTAGAAGTAGAGCTTGCCGTCGCGATCATCAACGATGTATTCGGCGCCGCCTACTTCGATTTTCGCGGCCGCGAAGACGCGTTCGACAGCGTCGCGGATCTCTACAGGTGGAATGTAGCCTTCGACACGGAGTCCGCTCTTAGCCCCTTCGACGACGCACGTCGTCGCGAGCTCCGCGCCGTCAGTCGTTTTGCAGATATCCATCGGACAGAGATCGAAAGTTTCGCCCGACGTGAAAACCTTGATTCCGTAGAGGTATTTGTAACCAAGCGTTTCGACGCGGACGATGTGGCCGCCTCGAGCGGGGATAAATTCCTGGACGATGCCTGTGGAATCGAGGCCGAGCACAATCGAGTTATTACGAACCGCAGACTCGAGCCGCTCGATTGAATCGAAGCGGATGATCCCGGCGCCGCTGCCGCCTATATTCGGTTTTACGATCACAGGAAAACGAAACCCCCGAGCGGCTGCCGGCGCTTCCGACGGATGATTAATCACCCGCGACCGCGGATAAGGCAACCCTAGGGATTGCAGCATCGAGAGCTGCAGCGCCTTCGAGGTCTCCACGCGAAAAGCGTGGCTGCCATTCACAACGCGCGTGCCGAGCTGCTCCAGGTGCGCCAGATAATTGATCGTGTAGAAGATGCTGTGCCCTTTGCCGCGCGTCCATGCGGATGGGCTCATGCGGTTGAAAACTAGGCTGAATTGCTGATCGCCGTTCGGCGAGAGATCGAAATGATGGCGGGCAGCGTCAAGGCGAACGTAAGGAACGCCGCGCCTGTCCATTTCCGCAAAGACGGGCTCAAACCAGCGAGGATGCTCGTAATAGACAGCGATTGGGTGAGATGCGTCGTGCATGGGAATCTCTGGTGAATCGTTTCTCTATTCGATACCGCCGCAATTATCGCACAGGAACACTCAGGGATTGAATCTGCGACTGATAGATGAGGTTTCCTGTGCCTCCAGGCAGTGACGTGCAGGTCTGTAGTTGCTTCGTTCAGGGCCGAAGCGGCGCAACGGTGGGCTCGTTTTTCTCTGGTTGGTGCAGAAGGTCGACAATCTCGCGGTACAAGCGCGCACGCACTTCCTGGCGCTCACGAACGCGCGTGATGTAGCGAACAGTAACGCCGACACCGCCGTTCACGGGTTTGACGCTCATGGACGGCTCTGCGGAGAATTTGCGCTTCGCATAGACGGGGACCACGCGCGTCCATTCCTCCTCCGCCTGGCGAGCGTTCGCCGCAGTTTCATCCGCAGCCATTTTCTGTATAGCCTCGGCTACGGGATATGGATCGAGGTTCGGCGGGACTTGCACTTGAATCTCGTCCCAAAGCCATTGGCCCGAACTGGAAAAATTGAAATAGTGACCCTCGATAGCAAAACTGTTGACGAAAGCTGCTTTGCGTCCTGTGGGGTGCGCGGCATCCGTCCAGTTGCCCATTTCCAGCAGGATGGTGCGGAACAGGCCCACCTCAATCACTTCTCCCCCGACGCCATTTATCTCCACCCAGTCTCCCGGGCGGATTCCGTCTTTGCCCATCAGGACGAACCAGCCTACGAAGCCCACGATGAAGTCCTTCATCGCTACTGTGATTCCCGCGGTGGCGAGGGCGACGAAGGTGGCCAGGTTGCTGGGCACGCCGAAAATGACAAGCAGAATGAAGGCGACGCCGAGTGCTTGAATCACAACGAGTGCGACAGTACGCATCGTATGCAGCTCGCGGCGCTCGGGACTGAGATCGGCAAAGAATCGCTGCACGGAATGATTGGCAGTTAAAACACACGCAGCGATCAGCAGGATCCAGAAAATCGCTAGAAACAGGTCGTGCAAAAAAGCCTGCTGGCGCAAGCGCACGAACGCGGCCCAATTTGCGTAGACCTCAGCGAGTTGCCGTTCGTCTTGGCTGCGCTTGTTGAGCGCGCTCAGATCCTGTTGCTCGCTCTTCAGATGGCGCAGAAGCACCAGAGATGTATTCGGGCTGGCCGCGGCCCAGTTTGCGGACGCCGATTGACCAGCGACCGGGGCAGAAACGGAATTGCCCGGCGAATTCGATTCGGCATTTGCCGCGCCCGAAGTTCCGATGATGCGCCTCTGGGCCTTCTCAGCACTAATCTGCGACTCAAGTTCCTTATGCTCCTTCGCGAGAGCTTCCTCGCGTGCTAGAGCGTTGGATTGAGCGTCCGCAAGCAAGTGTTCTTTGCTGCGCAGCGAGAAGAAGGCCCGGAGCGAGGCGATGAGGCTGCGTGAATCCGGGTTCTCGATGGCAGTCGAGGTGCTTGTGGACGACGAGCCGGGCTTCGAGGAATGCGCTTCGGAGGCGTTGTGCTGGTCCAATTGCTGCTGAATAATGGCTTTCTTGTCGCCTCCGGCTCGTATCAGATCCTGGCGCGCATCCTCGAGTTCTTCCTGATGGAGGGAGAGTTGTTCCTGGGCGAAGTCGAGCTCGGCCTGGACATCGTCTTTTTCGGCTGGCCGGGCCTTTTGCAGTTTCTGCTGAATTGCCGCAACGCTGGTTTGATCTCGATCCAATACCGCGTCGGCCGCTTTGATCCGTTCGGACAATTCGCGCGTCTGTGGAGTGAGTGGCGGCGGGTTATCAGTGGCATCCCGCAAAGCCTGATCGAAAGCAACATCCACTGAGTGGTCCGCCAGGTGCAGTGCCTGGTCGGCGTGGTCGCGCTCTGTGTGGGTGACGGCAAGTTGGGCGAGCTGCTGCGCGGTGTCGAGTTCGCGGGTATCCACGATTGCCGCGGCGCGCGCAGATTCAGAACGCAGCTCACGCCAGCGTTCGTGGTAATTGCCCCAATGACCGGTAAAGATGGCCGCCGCCAATGAAGCAAGCAGCAAGATAGCTACGACTGCAAAAATACTCCAATCGCTTTTGCGCATGGAAGGCTCGGTGCCGATTGTAATACGCCCCTGCCGATTTCCTACTGCTTGGCTTCGCGGAGAAAGCGGGCGGCCTCTTCCGGTGGCGTGGGATTGATGTAGAAGCCAGTGCCCCACTCAAAGCCGGCAACTTTGGTCAGCTTCGGCATCATCTCGATGTGCCAGTGGTAATGGTCGTTGATTTCTTCGCCGATCGGAGACGTGTGAATGACGTGGTTGTATGACGGGAACCCCAGCGTCTTGTCGAGGCGCTCGAGGAAATCGCGCAGAACCTTCGCCAGATTGCCGTAATACGGTGTGGGCATGTTTTCGAAGGCCGAACTATGCTGCCGGGGAAGAATCCAGGACTCGAATGGAAAGCGGGGTGCATAGGGCGCGAGCGCGACGAAGTAATCGTTCTCGATGATCACGCGAGTCCCTGTTTCGCTTTCCTGGCGGATCATGTCGCAGAAGATGCAGCGCTCCTTTTCGTCGTAGTAGCGCTTGGAGTTATCCACTTCCTCCCGGACGCGCTTTGGCACGATGGGAAGCGCGATCAATTGCGAATGGGTATGCTCAAGAGAAGCGCCCGCCGGCTCGCCGTGATTCTTAAACAGCAGGATATAACGGAAGCGGCGGTCGTTTTTCAGATCCAGCATGCGGTCGCGGTAGGCCCAGAGAACTTCTTCCACAGCTCGGTCGGATATGGTTGCCAGAGTGCATTTGTGATCCGGCGTCTCGACAATTACCTCATGAGCGCCGATGCCATTCATCCGATCGAACAATCCTTCGCCCTCGCGGTCGAGACCACCTTCGATTCCCAGGGCGGGGAACTTGTTGGGGACGACGCGCAGCGACCAGCCAGGGGTATCGCGGCCTGTGCCATTTCGTCCGTAGGCGAGCACCTCAGGCGGGGTCTTGCCTTCGTTGCCGGGGCAAAAAGGGCAATTGGGGCTGCCCTTGATTTGCACGCTGTCGCGCGCAAAATCCATTGGGCGCTTCGCCCTGTCCGTAGAAATAATCACCCAGCGTCCTGTAATCGGGTCCTTACGAAGTTCCGGCAACCTTTTCCTCCCAGACGGCTCGGATACGCGCGCCGAAGTGTAGAACTGAAACGATCATTCTACTATGCCGCACAAGCGTTAGGCCTGTGGGAGGCAATGTTGTGGCCAGATGTGAAAGGAGGCTGGTAGAACGGAAGCCATGTGCCGTGGGAACTGTTCGGTCCACCTCAATTGTGCCGCTTGCGAAGATAGGGCAGCAGTACGGCTTCCAAGTCTGCTTCCATCCATTGTGCTGCGGTTCTCTCCTGGTAGAAGGCCCAAGTAATTATGGACCCCGTCAAGGCTGCATTGATAATACGTGCCAGCACGGCGGGTTTCGCCGTTGGTTTGAGTTCACCCGCGTCCAAGGCGGCTTTGACCAGCGCCCGCAAACCCGCATCTTGGACCCGCGCCTGTTTTGCCAAGTTCTTGCGGAAGTCTTCATCCGTCAGGTCAATCTGAAGGTATGCCAGATTTCGAGCGAGGCTTGCGGGAGACGCCGCCATTTCAGCAAAGCACCGCGCATACTCGCGCAGGGCCGCGAGAGGCGACGCAAAACGCTTTTGGAGCTGCGCAAAGTAGCTCGATTCCCCTTCGCTCGCGTATTTCTCGGAAAACGCCAGAAGAAGTGCGCGCTTGGAGCCAAAGCGCTGCACCAGCACAGCCGCGGTGATGCCTGCCTCTTTGGCAATGACGGCGAGGGTCAGGTCGCCGGGGCCAACCTTGTTCATCACGGAGCGGACAGCCTCAAAAATTTGGGTGTCCGTCACTTTCCTTGGCCGAGGGCTCATTTCCGCTTGCGCATTTCTAAACAGCCATATAGTATCATTACTAAACGATCGTTTAGTTATGCGGCGCTTCAGCTCGCGTCATGAAAGGGATCACGCGATGCGCATAGTCACTTACGGCGGTGCGGTGAGTCTGGACGGATTTCTTGCCGGTGCGGATGGCTCGATCGACTGGCTGTACCACAGCACCGATGTACAAAAGGTGATGGCCGAGTATTGGAAGAGTGTGGACACGGTGCTGATGGGCAGAAAGACCTACGAAGTGTCGCTCAATATGAAGCGCCCGAGCGGCAAAGCCGCCGCCAAAGCCAAACGAGATTTGAGCAAGCTTACCTATCGCACCTATGTGTTTTCACAAACGTTGAAGAAGATCGGCGATCCCAATGTCGAGTTGATCGCTCGGGATGCGGCTGAGTTTGTTCGGGATTTAAAAAGCCGGCCGGGGAAAGGAATCTGCCTAATGGGCGGGGGCGAGCTGGCGCAGTCACTATTCGAAGCAGGCTTGGTGGACGAGATCGGATTGAACATTCACCCCGTACTACTCGGTTCGGGAATTCCGACGTTTCGCGACCCGGGCCATCGCATCAAATTGTCACTGATCGAATGCAGGCCCATTGAAGGCGGGTGCATCCTGGCGAAGTACAGGGTGGCGCACAAGTAGTTTTGAATTAGTTAGCGATCATCTCAAGTGAGGCTAGCCAAGTTTCGACCAACTGCGGCCATGCAGTCACCGGCAGGCTTGTGCGGCGTAGGCCAAAGGCATGCCCCCCCTGGGCATACAGATGCATCTCCACGGGAACGCCGGCGTTCTTTAGCGCGATGTAGTAAGCCAGTGAGTCGTTCACGTTGTCGACGTGATCATCTTCGTTCTGGAGCAAAAACGTAGGCGGTGTCTGTCGCGTGATGTGAATATCAGGATTCAGTCCCAAGTTTTTGTCCGCGCCAGCCGGATAATGGAGCGCGAACTTTTTAGCGCCTTGTGTGGCATCCCATTCAGCAGCAGATAGCGAAAGATGTCCGGGATAAATAGCTACTGCAAAATCGGGACGGCAGCTTTGCTCGTCAGCGGCGTCGAGTGGCGCGTATAGACGCTTGTCGAAATGGTTGCTGATGGCTGCAGCCAAGTGGCCGCCTGCCGAAAATCCGAGCACGCCAATTTTGTGCGGATCGATGTGCCACTCCGCAGCATGAAGGCGCACGAGACCCAAGGTCCTTTGCGCATCTTCCAAGGCCATCGGTGATTCTGGATATGGGCCTGATTTCGGATAGGACGCCGACTTTGCGTAGCCTCCTTCAGGCGGCACTCGGTACTTCAACAGCACACACGTAATCCCTTTGGGCACAAGCCAATCGCAAACCTCCGTGCCCTCCAAATCGATTGCCAGTTGCCAATAGCCGCCGCCAGGAAACACCACGATAGCGGCCCCCGTATTCTTTACCTGCGGCGGGTAAACCGTGAGCGTGGGCCGCGTCACATTGCTCACGCCCATAACTGTTTTGCCGGCGATTAGAAAGTTTTTGTCAACGGTCACCGTCTCTGAGCCCGCGACAGGTTGCGCGTCGGGAGCTGCCCCCGGCCATATCGGCATCTGAGTGCGCCCAGGCGACGGCTGCCACCCGGTCGTCTGCGCGTGCAAAGCACTGCTGGCAAGAAGTAGGCAAATCGCGAGTCTAGCGATTTTCATCCGCGACTCTACTACGCCGTGAAGGCGCCCTTGTGGAGGCGGACCTGAGGGCGTGCGCCAGCGCGATTTTCGATGGCCATCACGTCGAAGCGGCATTCGGCGGATTCGATGCGGCGGGCGCGCAAGAATTGACGCGCCATCCGAGTCAAGTTGCGGCGCTTATCCCAATTCACGCTGTCCTCAGGCCGGTTTTGCGGCGCACTTGATTTCTGTTCATTTGAAGCTGCGCGCGTCTTTACTTCCACAAACGCGAGAACCTCTCCATCGTAGCCGATCATGTCGATTTCACCTTTGATGGTGGGTGAACGATAGTTCCGTGCGACCAGAATGTAGCCATGCCGGCGCAAATACCAGTACGCATAAGTTTCGCCTCGAACGCCGGTGCGCCGCGCACGCAACTTCGCCGATTCGGTGCCGTCGTTCCCATCAGCGAGGCCTTTTCGCGCCGCGAAATCAACGAACGCAAACATCAAACGCGCAATCATTCAATAGCCTTCCGGCCGCCCACCCACATCATTACTGTCCACGAGCCTTCGACATCTTCTACCTTCAAGCCGCGAGTGTTGCATTCGTGCACGGCCTCATCCGGAGGAATGGAAACGCCTTGCCACGTGTCCATCTGACGAACTCGGAGGAAAGGCAGCCGCAATCCTGACATGAGCGGTCGGGTTAATCCAGCTTCGAGCGCCATTCCTCCCGCACTGTACGTCCAGAGCCCCTTCATGTGCAGTCGAAAAATTCCACCGCTCCGTAGGACACGAGCTGTTTCTGAAATGTAATTCAGGATCGCTTTCTTATCCGGCACATGCTGAAATACGGCAAAGGAAAAGACGAAATCGACGCTCGCGTCCGCGATACCCGTTAAGTCGCCTCCCGAAACGGGCTGAAACGTCGCGTTGGGAACACCGTAGATGGAAGCTTTGCGAACCATTTCAGGAGAAACGTCCACTCCGACATAGTGCCCAAAATCGGCTGACATCCAGCGGGCGATGCGTCCAATGCCACACCCGATCTCCAGCGCAGTTTTATTCCTGGGATCGAAGTTCATTCGCCCGAGAAACGGAGCGACGAAACGGCCGTAGTCAACGCGGCCTGATTCAAAGAATGCGGTTTCGTCATCCGAAACCTCAGGCCAATTTATGTAAGCGCGAGGGTTCTCGCGAGCGCGAGCATCCCAATTGCGACGAATAGCTTCGAGAGATGCATTGTCCGGGTGTTGGTCGGCTTTAATGCTTGAGTTCACTTGATCACTTGCAAATCCCACTCGACCGTTTTGCCTCGAATGACGAACGATAGATACTGCTCCCAGAATTTTCGCAGCGCCCGCGAACGGTTGACGACGAACTGAATTCCCAGCGCTCGCCATACCCGCAGCATTTCCACGTGAACCTTGCGCTCGCGATACTGTGCGGGTGCGTAATAATCATATTCTTTCGGTTGGTCGCTGAAAAACCAGAACGAAAAGCTCGAAAGGTGCCAGCGGTGCGCGGGACTGACGTAGGAGGCGTGGTCCGTATAATGCGGCGTCACGATGATTACCTGCCCGCCGGGTTTCGCCACGCGGTGCGCTTCGCCCAGCATGCGGAAGATGTCATCCACTTCTTCGATGATGTGAATCATGCGGACCTGGTCGAAACTGCTGTCCGCAAACGGCAGCGTTTTGGTCCAATCACAGAGCACGTCTGCCTGCCCGGCGGGGCTCATATCGATTCCGATCGAGCCCGGGTGCTTTTTTCGGCCGCAGCCGACGTCCAAAATTCGCGGCACGTTACTTGATTACCTCAAACGTGAACTCCATCAATTTCCCACGAATGACGAAGCTGAGATAGTGTTCCCAGAATTGCCGGAACATCTTGCTGTGATTCACGAGAAACTCAAAGCCCAGCGCGCGCCATAACCGGAGCAGCGATACATAGTTTCGCACTTCCTTTACGCGCACCTTCGTGTACCACATGTCACGTCCGTGCATGCCCCCGGGATAGAAATATAGAAACGAGTACGTGTTCAGGTGCCACCGGTGCGTGGGATCGCGAAACGAGCTGTAATCGGTGTAGTGCGGAGTTGCCAGAAAAATCGTGCCGCCCGCGCGCGTGACGCGATGAAACTCTTCCATGGTGCCGATGATGTCAGCAACGTGCTCGATAACGTGTTCGGCGCGGACCTGATCGAAGGCGTTGTCGCGAAAAGGCACTCCGCCCTCGTCAAGGTTGCAGAGGACGTCGGCGGCGGTATTGGGATTCATGTCGAGCCCGATGGAACCAGGAAACTTAGTCGGGCCGCAACCAACGTCCAAGATTCGGGGCAATCCATCCTCCAAGTGGGATGTAAAACCGGCCTGAGATTATCACGCGAAACGCAAAACGCCAGCGGACGAACCGCGCAATGAGTGCACGAAAGCGAAATGCCTTGCCGAGACCCCCAAGAAAACGAGGAGCTCCAACGATTGCAAGGAGAAGGGAACGCCTTATATTGAGCGTTCGAGGTCAGTGATCACTTCGTCGAGCGTCTTCAACGCGAAATCGGCCTGCTCTTCGTCAATTAAGAGCGGCGGGCAGAGCCGAAGAGTGGTATCGCCGGAACCCAGCACCAGAAGCCCCTTGTAAAAGGCGTTTTCGACGATCTGATTCCGCAGTTCTGGGGCTTTTTCCTTTGTTTTCTGATCGCGAACAAATTCGATCCCGATCATAAGTCCACGCCCGCGGATATCGCCCACTGTCTTGTGGCGCTCTTTCCAGTCGGCGGTTTGGCGCATGATGTACTCGCCCATGCGAACTGCATTGGCCATGTACTTCTGCTCAAGCAGGCGAATCGTGGCGAGCGATGCCGCGATGCAAACGGGGTTGCCCCCGAAGGTGGAAGCGTGCGCACCCGGTTTCCAGTTCATCACGCTGGCACGCGCGATCATGGCGCTGAGAGGCATGCCTGAGGCAATTCCCTTCGCCGTGCAGATAATATCGGGCTCGATTCCGGCGTGCTGGCAGGCCCACCATTTTCCGGTACGGCCCATCCCGGACTGCACTTCATCCGCTACGAGCAAAATGCCGTACTTGCGGCATATGCGCTGCAATCCTTGCAGGAATACCGCGGGCGCGGGAAGGTAGCCGCCTTCGCCTTGGATCGGTTCGATGAAAATGCCCGCAACTTCCTCGGGATCGACGCGACGGCGAAAAAGCTCATTTTCCAGATAGCTGAGGCAATCTTCCGAAGCGTGCTCGGGACGAACGCCGTACGTGCCGCGATACGTGTCAGGATATGGCATATGGAAGACGCCAGACAGTAGCGTGCCAAAACCTTTGCGCTGAATAGCGCGGCTGGCTGTGAGGGAAAGGGCGCCAATCGTGCGCCCGTGGAACGCTCCGTGAAAAGCGACAAGTTTGTCGCGCTTCGTGTGGTATTTCACCAGCTTGATGGCGGCTTCGATGGCCTCTGCGCCGGAATTTCCGAAGTAAACGCGCTTCGGCTCCGCACCCGGCGCAATCGACGCCAGCTTTTGCGCCAGTTCGACCAGATTCGGATAATAAAAATCCGTACCCGACATGTGAATCAGCTCGGCAGCTTGCTTCTGAATCGCCGCAACCACTTCCGGGTGACAGTGTCCTGTGGCAACTACGGCAATTCCAGCGGCGAAATCGAGAAATGTATTTCCGTCCACATCTTCAATGAGCGCGCCCCGGCCAACCTTGGCCACAAGCGGGTAGTCGCGCGTATACGACGGCGAGAGGATTTCGTGGTCCTCACGCACAATTTCCTTGGCCTTCGGGCCAGGCAATGGAGTGACGAGGTGCGGCAACTTCATTTCCATCGTTTGCATGATTTCCTCCTCTATGGCTGGGAAAGCGCGCCGACGCGGTGCTCTGATTTCGCGAGGCACGGTAAAGCGCTGATTAGAGGAAGAGAGGGTTAGTCAACGCCGAACAGATTGGGACGTTCGCGCGAGGGCTGCGCGTGGGCAGGATGGTGGAATTTTGCGAGAGACGTAAGATTCATCTGTACTTCCATCGGACGCTGCCGTCCTTCATATCGTCTACAATGATACCAGACTCCGCAAGCTGCTGACGGATCTCGTCGGATCGCTTGAAGTCGCGGCGCTTGCGGGCCGCATCGCGCTCTTCGATCAGGGCGTCCACTTCGGGCGGGCTCATCCGCGGCTTCGAGGGGCCAAAGCCGAGCTTCGCGAGTTTTTCGTCGTCATCATCCACCAGCAGATTCAAGATTCGGTCGAACTTTTCCATGGTGGCGACAAGACGAGTGGCGTCCTGCTGGCGGAAATCGCCCCGATCCATAGCGCTGTTCGCGTCACGAATCAGATCGAAAACTGCGGCCAGAGCTACGGCCGTGTTTAGGTCATCCGCCAGGCCGGCATCGAAGTCGCGTTCAGCTTCGGCTGCCCGGGCTTCGATTGCAGGCGTGGAGCCCGCCGGAAAATTGGCCGCTTTCAAGCGGGCCATGAAATTGCGCATGCGTTCGGTCGAGTTTGCGGCCTGCTTCAAGCCATCTTCGGTGAAATTTAGTTGCCTTCGATACGGAACCGAGAGCAGGAGGAAGCGAATCGTGGATGGTTTCTGACCTTTTGCGAAAAGGTCGCGCAGCGTGAAGAAATTGCCGAGCGATTTCGACATTTTCTCGCCATCGATAATTAAATGTTCCGCGTGCAGCCACATGCGCACGAAACGATGGCCTGTGGCGGCTTCGCTCTGCGCGATTTCGTTCTCATGGTGCGGAAAGGCGAGATCGATGCCGCCGGTGTGAATATCCAGCGTATCGCCAAGATACTTCATTGCCATCGTGGAGCATTCTATATGCCAGCCGGGACGGCCCGGCCCGATCCGCGTGTCCCAAAAATGCTCCCCGGGTTTCGGTGCTTTCCACAGTGCAAAATCCCGAGCATCGGCCTTTTCATAGCGGTCGGTTTCCACGCGAGCGCCGGGGAGAATTCCGGACATGTCGATTTTCGAAAGGCGCCCGTATTCCGGAAATTTCGCGATGCTGTAGTAAATGGAACCGTCGCTCTGGTAGGTGACGCCTTTCTGGCGAAGGCGCTCGATGAGAGTGACCATATCATCGACGTGATCGGTGGCGCGGACAAGTTCTTCGGGTTGTTCGAGATGCAGCGCGTCCATGTCCTGGAGAAACGCTTGGATGTATCTTTCTGTGTACTCGCGGATGCTGATTTTTGAAGCCGCTGCGTTTTGGATGATGCGGTCATCGACATCAGTCAGATTCATGACTTGCAGGACCCGATAGCCGCGCTGGCGGAGAAATCGCCGGAGCACGTCTTGAAACACGAAGGTCCGGAAATTGCCGATGTGGGCGAAGTCGTAGACGGTGGGGCCACATGTGTAAATGCGCACTTCGCCGGGATGAAGTGGCTGGAGGGGCTCAAGTCGGTTCGTCAACGTGTTGTAGAGAAGAATGTCGCCCATTTTGTCCACAAGAGAAACGTCCAATTCTAGCTGAGTATTTTGCGCGGCGGCAAACGTTCGACTGCCAACGTGCGAATCAATCGTTGTGCCGACCCCTGGCTGGGACGGTACCTGCCTGTGAACTGGGAAGGGAGGGAAGTGCACATGGATTTGGAATCGAGCGCTCGACTCAGGGGGCGTTCGCTGGCTACGGGTTAAGTTGAACGCGTCGACTCACGAGAGTGACGTCGCCGTCTTGCGACGGCGTAGCCGTCAGCGGCCGCGATTTCAGCAAGAAATTTCCTTCGTCGGGCAACCGGAAGGACATGTCGACGGCATAAACCTCGACGGGTTTTCCTTCCGGCAGGGAAAAAGTGATGGTCACGCCTTTAGGCGTCATCGTGACGCAATTGAAGATGGCCCATCCATTCAAAAAACTGCGTACGCGGCTCGTTTCGATGGGCATCGGTGCGTCTTCCGTTCTCAGGTCCTCGATGCCCGAAGTGGGCGGAAAAAAGACCATGGCCTGAGGGGCGCCGCGTTCGGAGCGCAAGAGGGCTGCATAGGTCCGTTTGCCGTTGGAAACCGAAAGATTCTGAATCGTGAACGTGGGCGGTGCAAGGTTGAGTCGCGGCGCATCCGCCAGGAAAGCCGTCCCGCGGTTCCAGGGAAAAGGCCCGTGCTGGACCTCGTGAAAATTGGCAGCCAGGTGAATCGGCTCGGGCAGGCGTCCTGAATCGGCATGCACGATCCATTGCGATTTGGCGGAGTCGGCATCGAACCAATACTCGATGTTGACGCGTTCCGGAGCTTTCGCCGAAAACGCTGGGAGAACAGTCGCGATGAATACCGCTGCGATCGTTATTGCGATGGGGACTCCGGGAACAGCTAGGGCGCGCACACCACTTGCGTTTCGCAAATCCGTGCATATGGCCATCAATGGACTGAGCAGCAGCGCGACTGCCACGGCCACTCCAGCCAAAGATTCCACGCCGAGCGTGCTGTAGCTCATCAGCGCAAAACTGAACCCGGCAACGCCCGCAACGATGACTGGGACGGCAACAGGTATGATTGCTCCTTCGGAACCTTCGGTTTGATTCAACGTGAAAGGCAAGCCTGAGAGTGCCATCGCAAGTGCGGTGACCACAAAGACGTAGCTGAGGCCTGGAGAAAGATGGCCGACGAGCAAGGCCAGGATCGCAAACCAGGTGGAAGTGCCGGTCCACACGGCCCAAAACCCGGCCTTTCGAGCGAAAAGCATGGCATGAGTGACGACGGCGGAAAGCGCCACGGACCACATCGAGGTGTTCAACGCCTGGGGATGAGCTATCCAGTTCACGGGCGTCGCACCAATTAGACGAACCAGCCTCAAGATGATCAATGCGACCACGGCAGTAGCGAGCAGCGCGACGATCCAAGCGAGGATTCCCCACAGATATTCCTCGGTTCGCATTCGAGCTTTGTGAATGAGCCAAAAGATCTGGAATGCCAGCAGAAGCGCAGCAGTGATGGCCAGCGGCATAGTCAGCCTCGCCGGCCATCGCAGCACCCAACGCTGGAATATGTCGAGGTAGACGGCATCTCCCAGAGGAATTTCTTCGAGATCGGTGTTCGCCAGTGCGACCAGAGAAGGGAGCGCGTTGTCACCATGATGTTGCAGGCTGCCCGGATTCGCGTTCACAAAACTGTCCAGAGGAGTGTGGTAGTGAACGACGTTGTCGACGTACGCAAAGTTGAGTCCCTGATAGCCAGCGGCTTTGAACACGGTAAAATCCGTGTCATTCGGAAGCATTTTGTAAATCGTGTATGAGATCGAACTGGTCGCCGGGTGCGAGGAGCTTCGTGAGAACAGGCGGACCACCCAGTCGTTTGCGCTGCCCGTTTCGAACATCAGGCTGGGACCCGATGACCCGCGAGCCTCGATGTTCACCGCTGCAGCTACGTCTTTTGCCCATGGATGGCCGTCGACGAAAGCGTGAGCGCCCAGTAGGCCAGCCTCTTCGCCGTCGTCGATCATGAATATGATTGAATGTCGGGGCGGCGGCATCGATTTCAACGCTCGGGCGATCTCCAGCACGGTCGCCGCTCCCGCGCCGTCGTCGGAAGCCCCCGGACCTGCTGGAACGGAATCGTAGTGCGCAGCGAGGAGCACAGAAGCTCGCGACCCCTCGGTTCCCGGAAGACGCGCAAGCACATTCTTCACAGTGCCGCAAGTGCCGAACTCGTCGCATGCAAAGCCGGTCTGAACCTGCGGGTCGTAACCGAGGTGTGCCAGCACTTCAATGATGCGCTGGCGCACAACGTCGTTCTGGGGGCTGCCAATTGGATGCGGAAGATCGTCGCCCACCAGCCGAAAGAGCACATCGCGGGCGCGCGTCGCCGAGAACTGGCTGGCCGGAATCTCAGCTGATTTCGGGGAAGGCGGGCCGACAGTCGCCAGAGAAAGACCCAGGATGACGACTGGGAAAATCAGCGTGAACAGGATTCTGCGTACTCCCGGACTTTCCCGCTCCAACCTGAGCCTCCTGGTTGGCGCCATGCTAGGCCGCGCACTTCTTCAAGTCAAACGAAAGCTGGGTATGCGTATATGGACGCGAAAAAGGGACCACCCCCGTCATTTCGACCTATAGTTCGCTGATAAACTTATCCGTGATTTCTTTTACCTCATAAGCTACCGTCAATCTCCACCATGAGCGGGCATCCTAGGCAAATTCAAGACGAGATCGCGAAGATGGTTCTGGCGAACCCGTCGCCTCTGTTAGAGTCAGTGGCACGAGAGCTTGCTGACTACACGGTTGCATTCGTCGGAGTCAAGAATGGCCGCATGGGCCCAGGTGCTGTTGGAACTCTTGTGAGCCTAGCGGGGGAAAAATATTTTTTGACCGCTGCACACGTCTGGAACCTCCTCAAGAAAAGCGACATCATCAGAATTCCCCTAAAGGAGAGCGTCCCGTGCAAGTTCGCGATTCGACCTCAGGAAATAGAGCCGTTCGTTGTCTACGCCGGTTGGGATAATAAGTGGGGGCCGGATATGGCTCTGCTTCGAATTCGCCCCGACCACGCTGGAAGTCTATTAGCAGTAGGGCGTAACTTCTATTCCCTCGCAATGAAAAAGGAGCCGCCTGTGGGTGTTTCTGTCCTGATTTGGTTTCTAATGGGGGCTCCAAATGTTTTTGGCAAATATTCTCCGCAGTATTCAATTCCTGATTTACATGGGATGAATGTGGTACCGAGGACAGAACCATTTCAGTCATTGGTGGTTGATCCTGCTGTCCAACCTCTCTACGACTTTGTGGAAATCGATGTGGACACCACACAACCGAATGTGGAGTCAAATTACGAAGGCGTCAGCGGCGGGGGGTTCTGGAGCGTGTACATTTACAAGGACGAAAACGCCGATATCAAAACTCGTAAGATTCTCGACGGAATTGTCTTTTATCAGTTTTGTCGCAAGACGGATTTGACTGTAAGGTGTCACGGGCCTCAATCCATTGGTGAGCTGCTTCGTTCTTTTATGAGTTCGGGTTGACGTGGGACGACGAACTTCGAAAATACCCCAAGACAAACGCCCCCCCCGAAACAAAAAAGCCACACGTTTACTTTTAGCTCGGAATCGAAATGCGATATTGGTGGGTTAACCAAAATCAGACCTTCCAACAAGAAATCGCGGGCGGCTATCTGTGGTCTCCCAAGCGAAACGCGAACGGAGCGCGCAATCCATTCTACGAATCTATGCGGGAAGTTTCGCCAGGGGACGTGGTTTTTTCGTTCGTAGACACTCGAATTACCGCCATCGGATTCGCTCAATCGTATTGTTGGGAATGCCCGAAACCCCCTGAATTTGGTTTGATAGGTCAGAACTGGGAAAATATCGGGTGGAGAGTGAATGTTGCATTTTCGAGTCTCCTGAACAAGGTTCGACCTAAAGACCACATCGAGGTCTTGAGGCGAGTCCTACCACGTCGCTATTCACCCCTACAGCAAAATGGAAATGGCGTTCAATCAATCTATTTAACGGAACTCCCTGCGGACTTCGCAGAAGTTCTCGCAGCAGCTGCGCCAATCAAAGCTCTGTCCTGGAGAGAAGTTACACAGATCACGAAACGATTCGATTCACTCTCACCATACAACCGCAACACAGTACCGCACTTACTGCGGCTCACCGACGAGAACTACGACAAAAACGACGCACAGCGACAATTGTTTGGACTATCGATAGCAGCTAAACGCTACGCTCTCTTCACAACAAAATGTGGCAAAGCGTATTGCACACACCGCAACTGCATCGGAATCGTTGATCCTAAAGCTCACGGCTTGATCTTCTTTGCTCCAAACGATGAACGGAAGGATGGACTGCCGACGTGGTGGTGGGACTTGTGGCGTTTTCTATTGAGACTCGAATTCAAGCAAATCAAGGAACCTGATTTTAACGTTTTGATGGTTGCGGGACGAGCAATTAACACAGCGACTGCAACAGAAGTCGATGGTCAGCCTATGTGGGTTTCACTCCCAGCTATGATGAAAATGCGAATCTCAACACCTCATTACCTAGATCAGATGAAAGGAAAAGCAAGCGCATTCGGATTTGTGCTGCATCCGCGAACGCGTGAGACGCTGAAATTGACCTTGCTCACTCCGTTCAGCAAGAATCGCGCGAGGTGGGCGCTTTCCAGCTGCATTAACACGCGCGACGGAAAGAGCTATCGTCTAAACGAATTCTCACAAGCGGACATCATCACGTTGGGCGATATTCTCTGCGGTTATATTCAGCATGCTGAAATCAAATCACTCGGACCTGATGGGGAGAAATGCAAAGCTCACACGCGCGGACTTCTGCGTAGGATGACGATCCACGGCGGATTACAACATTGCATCGGAAAAGAGGTTTCGCGATTTGAACAGGGTAAGGACGATTTCATCGAAAACATCGATGACGAGTGCATTCACTATGATGGTGGACGTGTGACCGCAAACGATAGCTTAATAGCAGAAATCAAGACGCGCGGATTGCGAAAAACAACGAAACAAACGAAGCTCGACCGAAAAACGATCCGTGCCGTTCTCAATGGCGAAAAAGTGAAAGCCTCGACGCTGGCAAAAGTCGTGGCGGGACTGCGAGCCGGACGTGTCTGAGCATCAGGGCAAATATACCGTCTGCCACTAACCAGGCATTCGGTTATTGGATCGGACTGGGTGCAAAGTTTCCGAGCTATTCATACTTTAACGCAGTGATGGGGTCGACGCGCATGGCGCGGCGGGCTGGCAGAAAGGCCGCGATTCTAGCTATGAAAAGCATCAAGCAAGTCGATAGACCGAAGCTCAACGGATCGCTGGTGGCCACCCCCCACAGCATGCCGCGCATCGTCTGCGCCGCGCCAAATCCCGCCGCTGCCCCAAGCACCAAGCCGACCAAGACAATCGTAATCGTCTCGCCAAGAATCATTCGAAAAACGTTCGTAGACTGCGCGCCTAAGGCCATGCGAATGCCGATTTCGCGCGTCCTCTGCGATGTTGCATACGACGTCACTCCATACACGCCAATCAGTGCCAGCAGACCGACGAACAAACTGAACACTATCGCTATTGAGGCAATGGCGCGATTTCTGTGGAGAACGTTATTAATTTCGTCCGTCAACAATCCGCTTCTCAAAGCGATGTGAGAATCAACTGTCGCAGCTGCGCTTTCGAGCCGTTTCGTCATCTCGGGAAACGCACCACTGACTCGGATCTCATAACTGCCCAGCCCTACGCACGACGCACATTGCGAAACTGGCCTGTACAAAATCGGGAGCGGACCGTAGTCGGGTCGGCGATACTGCATGTCGGCGGCGACGCCAATCACCTCAACGTCATAGCCCTCACCTTTGTCCTTACTATCATTTTCGTTAAATCTTAGCCCGACGGGATTCAGCCCCGGAAAGAGCGTGTCGCCCAGGGCTTTGCTGACAATGGCTACGGGGAGCGCCGCGCCGCTATCATCGACATTGAAATCCCGGCCTGCGAGCATCGGGGTCCGCCTCGTGCGGAAAAAATCAGAAGAGACATAAATGTTATACGAGCGGAGATGTCGCTCGGCGCTGCCCCGTTTTTGAACCGTCAATTGGGCGAGATACGTCTGCGAAGCCACACGAATCCACGAAGCGGACATCACGTCGGAAATAGAACGAAATTGGCTCAGCAACTGTTCGCCAGCAAAGGCCGCGCGTTGCGCACTTTCAGCCGGTCCGTTCCATGTCGCCTGAGCGGTCAGAACGCCTCGCGGGTCATAGCCGGGATCAGCCACGAGAAACGCGTGCAGCGTCCGCGCCAGCAGGCTGGCGCTGACCAGCAATACCATGGACAAAGCAACTTGCAACACAACGAGGAGAGAATTCGAAAAACGATTGGTGCGCTTCCCGGATGCCACAGGGTTGTTCATCGCCGAATAAATGGAAATGTCAGTCGAACGAATCGCTGGAGCCAGCCCAAACAGAAGCGCGCACGCTAATGTTATGCCTAATGCTAATACGACAAGTCTCGAATCCCACGACAGGTCAAGTGAAAGTTGATGATCCGGCCACGAAAGCGCCCAGACCAACGATTGGCTGGACCAGCGTTCCATGAGAAGTCCCGCCGCTGCACCGACGAGTGCCAGTGCAACACTTTCGGTCAGCAGTTGCCGCACCAAGCGCCAGCGAGTCGCCCCCAAGGCCAGCCGCGTGGCAAATCCAGCTTGCCGCTTCGCAGCTCGCGCCAGCAGCAGATTACCCAGGTTCGCACACGCGATGATTAGCGCGACTGCGGCCATCGCCGTCAGAAGCAGCACCAGGTCCATATTTTCCATCCAGCTTTCGGAGGTCCCGTTGGCAATCGATCGAGCTACGGTCTGTGCAGAAAAACTTGATCGATCAGCCAAGTCTTTAGGGTTGCGTGATAGCGTTTTCGCCAGTTCCGGCCCCAGAACGCGCAAGCCCGCACTGGCCTGATTCACGCTCGTTCCGGGCTTAAGCCGCCCAATGATGCTTACGACGGTAGCATCGGAATCCAGCGACGGTGTCTGGTGTCCGTAAAGCAGGGGATAGTCCTTGTACGTTCTTTCCGCCTCCAGCGGCATGAAAATTTCAGACATCTCGCCAGTAACAACGCCTGAAAAAAACCGCGGCGCCACTCCCACGATTTGAAACTCGTGCCCATCTACAAGGATTATCTGACCGAGCACATTTTTTGATTGGTTGTACAAGCGCCGCCACAATCCGTAACCAAGCACGCAGACGGGTACTGCGCCAGGCTGATCATCCGAAGGTTCCAATGCCCGGCCGAATGCGGTTGCGACGCCGACGGTCTCAAAGTACTTTCCAGAAACGTACACGCCGGCAGCTTGCAGGTGTTGCTTACTAACAGTGATGCTGAAATCGCCTACACCGGCAAAAGGGTTGTGAAAAGCTGTAACGCTCGAAAAAATGCTTTCTCTTTCTCGAAACAGTTTCCACTCCCGATATGAGTAGCCGTTATCACCGAAAAGCTGTCCTTCTATCGAAACCAGCTGTTCAGGATGCGCTACGGGCAGCGGTCTGAACGCCAGCGCATACATCACGGAAAAAATCGCAATTGTCCCACCGATGGCCAACGCGAGAGACAAAATGGCGACGAGTGTGAAGCCGGGGGAATTGCGCAGCGTGCGCATGGTGAAGCGGAGGTCATGCAGGAGCGATTCCATAGACGTCACCACTTCGCAGCCAGCAGTACGACTGCGACAATTGTACTGCTGGGGAGTGCGACTTATACCGAAGAGTTGGGTGATGGTTCAAAAGGGTGACCAATTGGACGTGGCGGACAATCGGTATTTTGACTTCTAGCCGCGCAAGTGTGCACACAGCGAATTCGAAATAGAAACAAACTGCACAAACAAACCAGGCAAAAGTTCTGGAGATTCATTTCATCCGTAATTTCATAACTGGCGTAGTTTCAATAAATTGGAAATTCGCGAGTTCCTACACCATGCAATTGCTCGCATTTATGCACGCTGGTCCATTTCTTGCGCACAATCCCCACACGGTCTGTGCACGCTTTCTGCGCATTTCAATCCAGCTTCGAGATCGTCCCCGCGTCGTCGAAGTCGAGGGGGTGGTCCCTTTTTCGCGTCCATATACGCATACCCGTCAAACGAAAGCTGGATGAAGGACCGCACGTAACGGCTGATTGCTCGCCAGCACTTTTTGGCCCTGAATCACCATAGCCAAGATCAGCATCCCGAGAATATACTTCGTGCGAATCAACGGAGAATCGCGAATGAAACTGCGTTTCGCTTGTCTGATCCTCTTTGGTTTATCTCTTGGAATTCCCTCTTTAGGGCGGGCCGACGAAGCGAAGAAGCCACTCACGCCTGAAATGGCCATAACCCTGCGGACTTCGTCAGACATTCATTTCGCGCCAGATGCCCGGCGCGTGGCCTTCGTCGTTAGCGATCCGCTCAAAGGAACCGGGCGCAAGCGGCACATCTGGATGCTGGATGTGGCGAGCCGTCGAGTGCGCCAATTCACCTTCTCCGAAAAATCGGAATATTCGCCTCGATGGTCACCCGACGGGCAGATAGTCGCGTTTCTTTCGGACCGTGGTGAACAAACCCAGATTTACTTTATTCGCGCAGACGGGGGCGAAGCGCAAGCGATTACCGAAGGGAAGCGCAGTGTTACGTCGTTTGCATGGTCCCCGGATGGTAAGCAAATCGCCTTCGTCGCGCCCGAGGCCAAAACAGACGACGAGGAGAAAAAGGAGAAGGACAAGGACGATGGTCACGTTGTCGATAAAGATGACAAGCCGGCCGGCCTTTGGCTCCTCGATGTAGATTCGCACAAGGCGCACTCGCTCATCGGGCGTCCCTGGCAGGTGGGCGAAATTCAATGGCTCCCCTCAGGAGAACACCTGATTGTATCCGCCACGGATCATCCGGAATCCGACGAGGACACGGATCGCATCTTCTCGGTTGCGGTGGCCGACGGCAAGATGAGCGAACTCGTGGCGCCGCGTGGGCCCTTCGACGATCTTCGTGTGTCGAAAGACGGGAAGTGGCTGGGCTATGTGGGCACTCGCGTGGACGGCCCGGAGCCGCACGACCTCCATATCATCGCGACGACCGGCGGTTCACCCAAGAACCTCACGGCGGACAGCCTTGATCGGCCCATCTCAGGATACGAATGGCGCACGTCTGGGGACATCCTTGCCACAGCCGAAAACGGCTTTCGTTCGAAGTTTTGCCGCATAACCGTAGAAGGCAAAGCTGAATCGCTGCCGGAGGCCGCGGTGAGTCCGCAGAGCTTCGATTTTTCTCCTGTCGGCGACGCGCTCGTTGTATTTGCGGGCGGATCCGCAACGCTACCGAACGAGCTATGGCTGACTGACACCGCTGGTCCGCCCACGCGTCTTTCCGATTTCAACAAGGATTGGGCCTCGGTCCAGCTCATCAAACCCGAATACTTCCGATACAAGAGCTTCGATGGGACAGAGATCGAGGGCGCATTGCTCTTGCCGGCGAACTATGATGCCCATTCGAAGCTGCCTCTGATCACGCTCGTTCACGGCGGCCCCACCGGCAGGTGGTCTGATTCGATTCAATCCTGGGGGCAGATTCTAGTGGGCCACGGTTATGCGATTTTTTATCCGAACGTTCGCGGCTCAACGGGCTATGGAGAAAAATTCGTCGAATCCAATCGCGCCGATTGGGGAGGCGCTGATTTCAAAGATGTAATGGCCGGCGTGGACGCCCTCATCGCGCGCGGCGTGGCCGATCCCAATCGCCTCGGTATTGGCGGATGGTCGTACGGCGGGTACATGTCCGAGTGGGCGATCACGCAGACCGCGCGGTTCAAGGCCGCTGTCTCCGGCGCTGGCATGGCCGACCTGATCGCAGAATTTGGAACGGAAACGCATCCTTCCGACGACGAATGGTTCTTCGGGCAGCCCTATGAAAAGCCCGAAGGTTTCCTGCGCAGTTCGCCGTTCATGTATATGAAAAACGCCAAGACGCCCACCTTGATTCTGCAAGGTGAGAATGACACCACTGATCCGCTGGGCCAGAGCCAGCAGCTTTACCGAGGTCTAAAACATTATGGCGTGAAGGCCGAGTTCGTGGAGTATCCCCGGGAACCGCACGGACCCCGTGAGGAAAAGCATAATCTGGATATTTTGAACCGCATTGTGGCGTGGTATGACGAGAACCTGAAGTAGGTCTCGGCACCGAAACTCGAAAAGAGAAACTGGAGACAGAAAAAAAAGGGGCGTGGTGAACCGCGCCCCTTTCAGTCTTAGGCCGGAGATTCCGGTGAACTACTGACTCTTCTTTGGCGGAACCTTGTGCTTTCCGGTGCTGCCCTTCTCCGGAATGATGCTGGGATCGATCTTTACCTGATCCCAGTGCAGCATGAAAGGTGAAGGATCGTAGCTGACCAGTGTTCCTGAGAAGCGTATACCGTCCTCTTTCTCCAGGCGAACGACGTCGGGCTGCGGAGGAACCGGCGTCGTGCTCCCTCCTGCACTCGCTGCCGGAGTGGCTCCCGCAGGAGGGGCTGACGTCCACACCTTCACGTCCATGTTGGCGGTCGTTGCATTCTGCATTTCGTCCGCACTCGCCCCTGTGAACACCATAAAGTCCACAAAGCCGTCTCCAGGCTTGACTTCGATAATCTTCCCCACGACTTCTGGAAACTCCGCACCGCAGATCGCCAACCACGTCATTTTCGATTTGTCACCGCCTGCGCTGAGGTCCGTGATCACGCTGAGAATGTTGCTCGACTGCCGGACGTTATTCAGATCCTGCTGGCTTGGAAGCGTCCACGTGGTGGGGCGGTCGGGAGCATTCTGCGCAAGCTGCAGCAGCTCATTTACCTGGTCAGTCGCCTGGCTATCGCAACCGGGCTGCTCGTAAGCAAGGACCTGCTTCTGCAGGTAGTCCTTGATCTTATCGGAATCAGGAACTTTCAGATCGATTGCCCGGGCCAGAGCCCAAAAGCCGTCCAAGTATTGGGGCGGGTTCAGGTTGAGATAAGCGATTCCCAGACGATAGGCCGAGACGGCGTCGTCCGGCTTGTTGACCAGCGCGTTTTTGAAGGCTTGTACAGCGCTTGCATAGTCCTTCAACTGCAGGTCGGCAAAACCCGCAGCTGCGTAGAAAAAGGCCAGTCCCGGCATCTTCTGCTTTTTGAAGTCGTCGTCGGACATCGTAGAGTTTGCCGGTTTCGGGAAGCTATCGAGCAACCTCGCACCTTCGAGTGCCGCATCGCGCTCCTTCGTGAGCTGCTGCTGAATGTCAGCGTCTTTCGCATGCTGTGGGTAGATAGCTTGGAAAACCTGCACGCGGGTTTGGAGCGCTGCCAGCCGCACGTCGACTCCGACCTTGTCACCCATGGCAACGAGCTTGTCGCAGTAGTCGATTGTCTTCGGATAATCCTTCGTTTGGTTGTACGTCTGATAATAGAGCTGGTAGACGTACTGCATTAGCGTCGAATTTGGGTACTTCTGCACGAAATCATCCAGAAGCTTGAGGCGTGCTTGCGGATCTTTCTCGGAGTTAGCAGCCTGAAATGCATTGTATTCAGGCAGCGTATAGCTTGGCTTCGACTGGTCCTGTCCGGCAGCCTGTGCGGCGGCGGGCCGTGGCGCCCCAAGAAGAACGACAGCCGCAAGAACGATTGCCAGCCGGCTCAAACACGTTCGCGTTGTCACTTCACTGCCTCCTGAACTAAACCGTTTTGGGAAAGTGGCGAAAATGAGCGCCCAAAATCCTGCGGGGTAACGAGACAAACGAAAACCACGGGATTATAGGGAAAGCGTTTGAGAGGCGCAAGGCTAAATCCAGAGATGTGGTCTGCATGTGCCTCAGCCTCTGCCGCGTTCGTCGTCCCGGTGCTAATGATAACATGCGGTATCTTCGCGAAACGTTGCCCCGCAGCAAATGAAGGAGCGTACGAAAAATGAGTCCGGAAACACCTCTCGAGGGAAAAACGGCGCTGATCACCGGAGCGAGCCGAGGCATCGGCTTTTCGATAGCGCGAAAATTGGGGGAACTCGGTGGCCGCGTGAGCATTTGCGCACTCGACGGGAAGCGACTCCAGACCGCCGCGGACGACTTGAAACGGGCCGGTATCGACGTCTTTGCGATGCCTGCAGACGTGACGCGATATGCAGATATTGATGCCTTTGTGCGGCAAACGGAAGCGTCCTTGGGACCGGTTGAGATCGCCGTAAACAACGCAGGCGTGGGGCTATTTGAGCCCTCCCACAAAGCGTCGGAGGCCGACTGGGACAAGGTATTAGACACCAATCTGAAATCTGTGTTCCTGATGACGAAAGCAGTGGCTCCCGGAATGATCCAGCGAAAGCACGGGCACATTATCAACATCGCGTCACTGGCGGGCAAGAACGCCTTCGCCGGCGGAGGTATCTACTGCGCTTCGAAATGGGGACTGCTCGGATTTACGCAATGCGTAGCAGAAGATTTACGCGGCTACGGGATACGCGTTAGCGCAATTTGTCCGGGATCAGTCGCGACGGATTTTTCGCCTCAGAGCGGTCCGCGAACGGGTAAAGATACGAGCAAAATGCTGCAGGCGGACGATATCGCTCACGCGGTGGCCATGCTTGTGACGCAGGCGCCGCAAAGTTTCATCAGCGAAGTAGTTATGAGGCCGACGCAGAAGCTGTAAGGGCATGAAACGCGATACCGCAACGCCTCGGCTGCGTGCGGCCTAGGAGCAGGCGCCCGAATCGTCGTTGCAGTTGAAAAGACCGGTAATGCTGGCGCTGTCGATCACGTGTCCGATCATCGCGCGGTAAAGCGCGTCAGCGCCTGGGGGGAAATCGGGCGACGGAATCAGGTCGAGTTGGGTATCCAGCGCGTAGACCGTGAAAACGTAGCGGTGAATCCCATTTGTGCCTGTCTCGGATCCGGGAGGCGGGCAGGGGCCTGTGTAGCCCTGAACGCCGGCGTCGTTATAAACCTGCTGGAGCGTAGTGCTTGCGCCGGCACCGGCTTGTAACGTCGTCACATCAGCGGGAATGTTATACACGCCCCAATGTGTGAAGTTTGCCGACACGTCAAATAAAGCGACGACATAGCTGCGAGTTCCCCGGCCGGCGGGCGTCCAGGAAAGTTCTGGCGATTCGTTCCCACCGGTGCAAACGCTGCCAAGCTGGCCGTTGAAGACCATAATCGCGGGAATCATCTGATCCTTCTGGAATGTTTCGCTGCTCAGTTGGAACGGTTGGTCCCAACCCGATGTGCTTTGTTTGCCAGGATGCGGTGGCTGCAACGTTTTTGAGTGGCTCGCGGAGACAACGAGGGGCAGAAAAATCGCAAGGAATAGCGACAACAAGGCAAGTCGAGTCTTCATGGCTGGCTCCTTTCGCTGGCTGGGGGTACTTCGCGGTGACGGCAATTCGCCCGCCATTCTAAGCGCTGGGGACGAAGCGGGTCAAGGAGCACAACTCCGCTGCGAGGACCATCGGGTGACTCAAATGCTTGCTGATAGCGGCACCGCACGCCGGCCGCCTCCGTCGAGCGGCCGCGTCGCCGGTTTTCGGGGAGGGTGCAAACTCGCCCAAATCTCGTGATTTGTCCTCATCTGTTCCAGATGGTGCGGGATGTGACGTTCTTCTGATTGGACCCACTGCTCAAGCGTGATTCTGTTGTCGCGGGCATGATCCACCGTGTTGAACCACACGCCGTCAGGCAAAGCGATGAGGAGCTGATAGGTCATCTTACGCAGGCGGCGAATGACCTCAAGCGCTTCGTGCGTGCTCTGATGAAAATAGCCCAGCGAACCTGCCCACCGCGCTGCGTCGATCTGGAAAACGGCGCTGCCAGGCTCCGCAATGAAGCGGCGACTGCGAACGTAGGAGTTAGCTTCGCTGTCTGCCAGATGGAGGATGATTTCGTGGATGCTCCATCGGTCGGGCGCGGGCTTATACAACCACATCTTTTTTGGAAATTGACGCAGTGTCATGGAGAGCAAATGGGGCGCACGTCCGAAGGACTCCAGTATGTAGCGTCTTTCTTCGCGTATCATGGCGCTCTCCCAGCAATTGGTTAGTTAGACGCGTGTAATGCACTTTGGCAGCGCGCATCTACATGAAAATACGCAGAAGCTTCCGGGATTGTTTACAGGATCTGCAAGATTTATGAGAAGACGAGCTCCTCAACGTCCGCATCCGGGAAGTCTTGGTCGGAGTTGGGACGAAAGTCGCCCCCAAATCGTTTCAGTGAACGAAAACGGACAGTGCCTCAAAACCGAACGCCATGCTGTGGCGGGAATTGACTATTCAGCAAGCGTCTTAGCCGGATTGTCCGACTGCCAGAAACGTCGCAGATCACCCACAAGGAACAGCGATCCTGTCACAAAGATGACGTCATCTGGTGAGGCGAACGACAACGCGCGTTTCAGGGCGTCAGCAGGCTCAGGAATCACCACCGAGTTTTGCGCCAGTGTAGAAGTCATTTCAGCCAGGAGCGAGGCTGAAATTGCACGCGACTGTTGCGGCTGGGTCAAAATCACGCATACGGCCATCGGAAAAAGCAAACCGGCAATTTCGTCGACGGCTTTGTCGCGCATGGCCCCATATATGAGAAAGAGGCGGCGGCTCTTGAAGTTTTCGTCCCAGAATTTCCGCAGTTCTCGGGCTGCGCCAGGATTGTGGGCACCGTCGAGGTAAATGGCGGGCCGATCGGAAATTCGTTCGAGGCGCCCTGGCCAGCGCGCATTGGCTATCCCTTGCTCTATCGCGCAATTGGCGATCTGAAATCCACGCCCAACAAGCAAGCGCGCAGCCGTTGCGGCCGTAACTGCATTTTGAATCTGGAACCTGCCGGGCAACTGCGGCGCGATTTCCAGTTCAGTGCCCAAGACGGATGATGTGGCAGTCGCGCAATAGCGGCCCTCCGATGGCGGCGCGGTTTCTTCCACCTGCCACGCCTCTTCAACTTCCACCAATCGTGCACCCGCCTTTTTGGCGCTGCGACGGATAACCGCAATCGCTTCGGGCCGCTGTGGCGCCGATACCACCCGCGAATTCGGCTTGATAATCCCAGCTTTCTCGCCTGCAATCTCCTCAATGGAGTGGCCAAGGAAATTTTCGTGGTCGAAATCGATGGGCGTGATCACCGCGACCTCCGGCTGAACGATGTTCGTCGAGTCGAGCCGGCCGCCCAAGCCGACTTCATACACTGCGAAGTCGATCTTCTGATCCGCGAATGCGAGAAATGCCATCGCTGTTACGCATTCGAAGAAGGTTGGATGGGAAACGAGCTTGCCAGAGGCCATCAGCGATTCGATAGCTCCGTGTACGCGCGTCCAGGCAGAGGCGAATTCATCATCCGATATTTCGGCGCCGTTGATTCGTATGCGTTCATTGATTCGTTCCAGGTGTGGAGACGTGTAAAGGCCGGTCCGCAATCCTGCGGAACGCAGAATCGATTCGAGCATCGCCGCCGTCGAGCCTTTGCCGTTCGTGCCGGCGACGTGCGCGCACGGGACGGCCAGGTGCAAGTTGCCAAGGTCGGCCGAAAGGATCCGAATGTTCTCAAGGCCAAACTTCTGGACGGCGGCTTGCTGCGGGGAGGCCAGTTCGCGGCCGAGCGCTAAGAGCGACCGAACCGATTCCTCATAATTCATGCTGGATTCAGAAAGAAGTCCAGGGCGCGCGAGATATAGGGTTTCAGTTCTTTGCGGGGAACCACCGCATCGAGGAAGCCATGTTCCAGCAGAAACTCGGCAGTCTGGAAACCATCAGGAAGCTTCTGCCGGATGGTCTGTTCGATCACACGTGGGCCAGCGAAACCGATCAGCGCACCCGGTTCCGCGATATTGAGGTCGCCGAGCATCGCGTAGCTGGCGGTAACACCGCCGGTAGTGGGATCGGTGATCACGGAAATGAATGGCACACGAGCTTCATCCAGGCGTCCCAGCGCGGCGGAGACTTTGGCCAGTTGCATCAGGCTGACCGCACCCTCCATCATCCGCGCGCCCCCAGATGACGACACGATGATGAGAGGCTGCTTTTGGGCGAGACACCGTTCAATGGCCCGCGCCACCTTCTCTCCCACCACCGCGCCCATCGTGCCGCCAATGAAATTGAACTCCATCGAGCACACAAGCACGGGACGGCCGTTAATCTTGCCTTCGGCGGTCAGGACGGCGTCCTTCATGCCGCATTTTTTCTCGGCTTCCTTCAGACGCTGTTTGTACGGCTTCGTGTCGGAGAATTGAAGCGGGTCATTCGAGCTCAGATCGGCATCGTGCTCCGTCCACGGCTCGTCATCCAGGAGCAGTTCGAGGCGGCGCCTCGCGCCGAGGCGGAAATGGTGGTCGCACTTGGGGCAGACTTCCCAGTTAGATTCCAGGTCCTTCTTCCAGATGATGGCGCGGCATGCGTTGCATTTCGTCCACATCCCCTCGGTGCGGACGCGACGCTCTTCCACCGGCGTTGGATTTTCGATCGGCTTTTTGTCGCGTTTGAACCAGGTCACAGGGCTTGCCCCTCAATAATCGATGCCGCGCTGCGCGAGTATACCCTTCGTGTAGGGATGTTTTACGTCGCGCATTTCCGTAACGAGATCTGCTGCTTCCACCAGCTTCGGGTGCGCGTTGCGGCCCGTGCAGATCACATGCACCCGTTCGGGCCGGGTTCTCAGTGCATCTACAACTCGGTCTGCGTCCAGCATTTTATAGCTGATCACGTAGTTTATCTCGTCGAGCACGACGAGGTCATACCTGCCGCTCTGTATCTGTTCGCGGCCGTATTCCCACGCCTCCTCGCACAGGCGAACGTCCTCTGGGTCGGTTTCAGCCCCTCCGATTTTCACGAAGCCGCGGCCCATCGGCCGAATTTCGAATTTGTCGTCGCCCAGCATCTTTGCCGCGTCGAGCTCGCCGTAATGCCACGAGCCTTTGATGAACTGGACCATCAGCACGCGCAACCCTTGCCCGACCGCGCGAAAAGCGGTTCCCAGGGCGCAGGTAGTTTTGCCTTTGCCCGGCCCAGTGTAAACGATCAGAAGTCCTTTACCTTCAGGCATTCACCGTCCTGGAAGACAAGCTTCAATGGTCGCCGTCGAAGAACGCAACGTCAAGACCGTGCCTTCATGAAAGGTTTAGATCTTCGCGGATCTTTTCGGCAATCGCCGTAAGGCGTTTGCGCGCGCCTTCGGACATGTCCTCATTCGCCGTCCGTTCGCGAAGGACGAGCCAGATCCCCGGTCGATAAACGTTCACGTCGTGGCAGATTGCGCCCGTCAGTTGCACGACCTCAAGCGCATTTTCCGGTAATTCGCGCTGGAGTATGGCGCGGACCTCGTCGAGCAGGTCTTTGAATCCCTGCGATGCCAGCATGGGATCCACGTCGCGCGGAATTGGCGCCCCGACCTCCTCCAGGTCGTAATCCGGCAGTGGATTCTTGATCGTGATTTCGGCTGACGCGGTGGGCGCGCCTTTGTCGAAGCGAATCGTGATCGACATGACCAACCATTGTTGCAGAAGAGCGGCTATTTCGGATAGGGGTGCCCGGTGAGAATTGCAAACGCGCGGTAAATCTGCTCGGCCAGAACGACGCGCGCAAATTCGTGTGGCATCGTAAGCGTCGACAGTGAGACTTTCTGTTTGGCAGCGGCGCGAAGTTCGGCTGGAAAGCCATCCGCGTCACCGCACAAAAAGACGAGTTCTCGTACCCCGCGATCGCGAAGTTCGCCCAGCCACCGCGCGAATTGCTCCGACGTCATCTGCTTGCCGCCAGGATCCAGCAAAATCGCCGTCGCCGAGGGATCAATTTTCAGTTTCCGCAGAGCCGGCGAGCTCGCTTCGCGCGGCTCGCTCATTTCGATTTCAGCGTGATGGCGGATGCGGCTGGCGTAATCATCCAACAGGGCCCGAATTTCAGGTCGCTTGGTCTTGCCCAGCATCACCAGCCGAATCTTCATTGCTGGACTCGATGCATCAAATCAGGCCGTACTTCTTGCGTTTTTCGAGGAGGGTCTTCCGGCTGATGCCGAGAATTTCGGCGGCGCGCCCGATTTTGTAGCGAGTGCTTTCCAGAGTCGCGGCAATTGCCTTGCGTTCCAGATCGTCGAGTGAGCCCATCGCCTTGGTGCCACCGGGCGCATCCGAATTCGCGACGACTTGCGGGAAATCCTGGGTGTGCAGAAGCGAATCCGTTGCGAAAATCAGCGCATGCTCGATGGCGTTCTTGAGTTCCCGAATATTGCCCGGCCAGTCGTAGCCTTCCAGAGCTACCGTCGCGGCTGAATCAATCGCCACGCCCTTGCGCCCGTGCACAGGCGAGAGCCGTTCGAGAAAGTGCGAAATGAGCGCGGGAATATCGCTGCGGCGCTCGCGAAGCGGCGGCACCGCTATGGCCAGCACGTTGAGTCGGAACAGCAGATCTTCGCGGAACCGGCCGTCCGCAACCGCCTTTCCCAAATCCGTGTTCGTCAGCGCCATTAGGCGAGCGTCCATACGTAGAGTTTCATTCCCGCCGAGACGTTCAAAAGCGCGCTCCTCTAGAACCCGGAGAAGCTTCGCCTGCATTCCTGTGCTGAGCGCCGCAATTTCATCCAGAACAATCGTGCCGCCTTCGGCCATTTCTAGCCGGCCCGGCTTACGCGCTACCGCGCCCGTGAATGCGCCGCGCTCGTGCCCGAAAAGTTCCGATTCGACGAGCTCCGCGGGCAGACTGGCGCAATCGATTTTCAGGAACGGCGCATCGCGGCGTGGACCGTGCTCATGAATCCAGCGAGCCAGCTGATCCTTGCCCGTGCCGCTTTCCCCCGTAATCAAAACCGTCGTCGGCGTGTCGGCGAGCTTTGCGGCAATTTCGAGGACGCGATTCGATGCCGGATCAGCGGCAATCCAGACCATCTCAGCCGCGCTCATTGATGAGGAGAATCGCTCTCCGAATCGTTGCGTCTTTCCGGCAGCGGGTATGGCGCGGGGTAATCGATGCGCTCGGCGGAGCGCCAGAGCCGCTCGAGGTCGTAGTAGTGCCGCGCGCGTTCGCTGAAAATGTGCACGACGAAATCGCCGTAATCGAGCAGGACCCACTCCGCCCCGGCCTTGCCTTCGCGATGCACCAGGCGCACGCCTCGTTCGCCCAGCCTCTCTTCGATTGCATCGCTGATGGCTTTGATTTGCGGCTGGCTTTGTCCCGAGCACAAAAGGAAGTATTCGACGAACGCCCCCGTGCCGGCCAGTTTCAGCACGGTAATGTCCACCGCGTGCTTGTCTTGAGCCGCTTCAACGGCCAGGCGAATCTCGGGACGAAGGGAGTCCACTCTCACCGGTACAGGGCCTGCCCCAAAATGTATTCCTCCACGCGCGCCGGCACAAGCCCATGAATGTTTTTGTGCTGTTCGAGCCGTTCGCGTACTTCAGTGGACGACACGTGGTTCGCGACCGTCGTCAAGAGGTAAATAACGGATTTTCGAAGGATGATCTTGTGCGGATCGTCGGCTGGTCCGCGTCCCAATTTTTCGGGCGGCACGACCAACCGCAACGCGTCGATCCGAAATCCGGGGCGGCTCGCGATGATGAAGTCGCAGGAATCGAGCAGGGCTTCATAGTTCTTCCACGTCGGAATTTCCAGGAACTGGTCCGCGCCGACGATGAAGTAAAGGTGGTCGCTGGGGTGTTCGCGGCGAAAACGGCGCACGGTATCTATTGTGTAGAAGAAATGCGGCGGCGTGCCGCTCTCCAATGGCGCCTCGGCTAGCGAGGGCACAAATCCCTGATGATCGGCGCACGCCAGCGCCACCATAGCGTAGCGATGAACGAAGGGCGTCAGCTCGGCTCTGGATTTGTGCGGCGGCCGGGATGACGGGATGAAATGAATCGCGTCCAGGTGGAACCGCCGCTGCACCGCCTGCGCCACGGCGATATGACCCGAGTGGATTGGATCGAAGGTCCCTCCAAAGAGCGCTATAGCGCGGCCGTGCGCGAGAGCGTGGTGCGGCGCGTGCGATGCCCCGTGAAGGGCCTGAGACGAGGCCGATTTGTGCGCGGGATGAGAGGTCAACGCGGCTCTCGGTGCGAAGCAGGCTGATTCTCGATGGGCGGCAAGGGATGCGTCGTGGATCCTTCCTCGTTCATCGCGGCTGATGCGGGTTTCGGAAGCCGGTCGAGCGCGTCAGCCATTCCACGCACTAGTGGCACGATACCCTCGCCGGTCGCCGACGAAATCGCGTGAAATTCGAGGCCTCGCTTCGCAGCGTAATCGCGCAGCTTGTCGAGTCGTTCACGATTCGTCGTGGCGTCAAGTTTTGTCGCAACGACGATCATCGGCTTCTCTGCAAGCTCGGGCCTGAACGACCCCAGTTCGTGCTCGATAATTTCGAAATCCCGGATTGGATCGCGATCGTTGAAATCGCTGGTATCCACGAGGTGTGCGATCAGGCGCGTGCGCTCAATATGTTTCAGAAAGCGCGTACCAAGCCCGGCGCCTTCATGTGCGCCTTCAATCAGCCCCGGAACGTCGGCAACCACGAATGTGCGGCCCGTTCCTGGCGCGGCGTCGGGATCAGCGGAAACGACTCCGAGGTGCGGCTCCAGAGTCGTGAAAGGGTATGCTGCTATTTTCGGCTTCGCCGCCGAAATCCGCGAAATCAGTGTCGACTTGCCCGCATTTGGAAAGCCCACTAACCCAACATCCGCCAGCAACTTCAGCTCGAGCCTCAGGTGGCGCTCCTCGCCCGGCTGGCCATCTTCATGTTCTCGCGGCGCCTGATGCCATGGCCGAATGAAGTGCGTGTTGCCGTTTCCTCGTCCGCCCCGTCCGCCGTGCGCGACCAGAAATTTCTGTCCCGGCTCAATGAAATCAAACAGTTGCTCGTTCGTATCCGCATCAAACACCACGGTCCCCACCGGAACCGTCAGTACCATGGCCTCACCCGAACGCCCGTGGCAGTCCGAGCCTTCGCCGTGCCGCCCGCGGTCGGCCCGGAATTCGCGGTTGTAACGGTACCGTAGCAGCGTGTTGTCATGCGCGTTCGATTCCAGATAAACGTCCGCGCCGTGCCCGCCATCGCCGCCTGAAGGCCCGCCGCGTGGCACATATTTTTCTCGCCGGAAGGCGACGCAGCCATTGCCGCCGTCGCCGCCCTTTACCGTAATTTTGGCTTCGTCAACAAACACGGGAGGTTCTCAGCGCTTGTGTGCTGTGAACAGCATACGCAAGCAGTTGCGGGAAATTGGAACCGAACGAGACTCGAGAGGTGAGTCATCGAAGTTGAGAATTTCAGTTCGCGGCTGCCGTTTCGGCTTTCGGTTTTGCTTCCGCTGAGGCTTCTTCCACTGGCAGGACGCTGATAAAGCGCCCAAGACCACCCTTGTCTTCAAACCGCACCACGCCAGTGATGCGCGCAAAGAGCGAATCATCTTTCGCACGGCTCACGTTCCGGCCGGGCTTATAGCGCGTGCCACGCTGCCGAATCAAGATGCTCCCGCCGGTCACCACTTGACCGCTGAATCTCTTGATTCCGAGGCGCTGTCCGTGCGAATCGCGGCCGTTTACCGACGAGCCGCCGCCTTTCTTGTGTGCCATGACGTCCCCTTCAACTGTGGGCTTCCATCCCGAAGCGTCGGGACAACCCTAGGAAATTTGAATATCGCTTACCTGCACGGCCGTCAGGCCCTGCCGGTGCCCGCGCAGGATCTGGTACTGCCCCCCGCGCTTGTACTTCATGACTTTCACCTTAGGCGCGCGCACGTGCTTCACGATCTTCCCTGTAATCTTCGCTTTGCCGGCATCGGCGCCCGTGAGCATCTTCTTTTCGTCGGTGCGAACCGCCAGAATCTCCTCAAACGTGACCTTGCCGCCGACTTTGCCTTCCAACCGCTCGACCTCGATCGTCGCGCCCGGCTCGACCCGATACTGCTTGCCTCCACTCCGAATCACCGCGTACATGCTGCCTCCAAAGGCTAATGACAAACCTTGATTATACGGGCTGATCTGCCGTTCCGTCAACGCATTGACGACCCCCGTGGTGCCTCAATTCTGGTTTGCGGGAACGGAGATTCGATTCACGAATATGCTTGGTGGCACGTATCGTGCTCGCGACACGTCGCCGGGCAATTCGTTTTATCGATAAGGATGTAATTGTGGCAGGCAGCGCAAATCACGCCGTAAATCGTCTCATTGAACTGTTCGTGTCCCTGCTGCGCGGCATGTTCTTTGCGCGCCTGTTCGCGGCTTATGGCCATTGCAGGTCTCCCGTTAAGGCTTCCACTTCGGCGAGGACGTAAACTCGCAAAATCGGTACAAATCACCAAAAATCGTCGTAACTTCGTGGGCAAACCCAGGCCGTGTCGCCGCCGTGTGCGAAAATTTCTTGCGCACGATCCACGCCTGCAGCTTCTTCCATTCTTCTGGCTCCACTGGCCATCCCCCATGCTTCGTCCATTCGCCCTTCTCCGTCGAGTACCAATAGCTCTCGTACTTGCGCCTCAATCGTCGTTTCTGCGTTTCAATCCACTTGCGATTGTCGCGACCGCGTTCGCGCCCATACACCGCCAGCGGCGCCGTCCGCCCGCTGCCATAGATTCGGAAGCCGCACGTCACCGCATCTGCCGAGACCGCCGCGTAGAGCTGCCCGGTATCTACGCCGGATTCACAGAAAAATAGGTACATGTGCGGCCGGTAAGGTGTCTTATCTCGCGCGAAACGAATGTCGCGATTGATACGCGAAAAATTGTCGTTCACGCGCCCGGTAATCACAAATCGCGGATTCAGCTTCCGCGCCGCAGGTGCCAGACGGTCCAGCATCGCGCGAAACCGCTCGACCACAGACGTGCGATATCGCTCGCGGTTCGCGTCCATCCACGGCTTGTTGTTGTTGCGGTCCAGCTCGCGGAAGAACTTCACCGTGTCCGCGGTAAATATCGCCCCGGCCTCATCCTGACGTCTTTGTTCTCCAGTCTTTGTCGCCATCAGTGGACCTTCCCTGTGCAGTTGACCCAGGCGTAGGATTATAGCCAAGCCGAAGGGCTGCTCATATCCGTTCAAGTCAACGCATGAGTGTTCTCGCTTCCGATTATCGCGAATTCCTTCCGCCTCCTGCGCTCACTGAATTCCTCGTTTGCTTTTGGACTCAGAACATAAACTCGTCCTCGGGCTACTTACAAAGAGTCCTGCCTGACGGCTGCGTTGACATGACCGTGATGAACGACGTTCCCATGGTGATTGGGCCATGGACCGAGTCATTCGTCGCATCTCTTGCGCCTGGGACCGCCATCATCGGCGCGCGTTTTCGCCCGGGCATTGCACCTGTCCTCCTGGGAATCCCAGCATCGGAGTTGCTCAATCAATCCCTTCCGCTTCGCGAAGTGTGGGCAAAATCCCATGCTGCTCGGTTCGCCGAAATCCCCGCTTCGCACGGCCTGTCATCGCAATTAAAAGCTATGGAAACTGTGCTCACTCATTGCATCGCGAATGCGCCTCAGGTGGACAAGATCGCAAAGGCGGCCATCGAATGGATCGCGCGCCACCCCCATGGGCACGTTGAAGATCTCAGCCGGTGCCTTGGCCTCAGCAGCCGTCACCTCCAGCGCCGTTTTGCAGCCGCAGTGGGCTATGGACCAAAGCTGTTCCAATCTGTGCTGCGCTTCCAACGTCTCCTGAAGCTCGCGAGCGATTCCCCTGTTGAGCGCAATTTTGCTCAGTTCGCAGCCGAAGCCGAATATGCTGATCAAGCGCATATGAGTCGCGAGGTACGGCGCTTCTCGGGTGGACCAGCCGGCATATCGCTTCAGTCCGCGACCTGCGCTCTCCGTTTATCGGGCCTTGTGTAGACCCGCCCCGTCCTCCCTGAAGTAGCATGTCCGATTCATTCAAGACCGGCATCGGTCCGCCGACTTACATTCGCCCTCATGATGAAACGAAGAGAGCTATTGGAAGCGTTTGCAACCGTTCCCCTGCTTTGTCTCGCACAAGGAGAATCTTCGAACATGGAGCAGCGCATCAGCGTCATCACTCTCGGCGTAAAGGATCTTACGGTCTCAAAAAAGTTTTACTGCGATGGCCTGGGCTGGAAGCCGATATTCGAGAATAGCGACATCATCTTCTTCCAAACGGGAGGGATGGTTTTTGCGCTGTTCGTTCTCGATCAGCTCGCAGACGATTTTAACGGGGATCACACAAGCTTCGGAGTCGCCGCAATGGCTCTGGGCTACAACGTTCGTGCGAAGAGCGAAGTTGTTCCGCTGTTGCAGCGCGCAGCAGCAGCGGGAGCCAAGATCCTCAAGCCGGCCCGGGATGCATCCTGGGGAGGATATTCCGGCTATTTCGCGGATCCCGACGGCTTCGCATGGGAAGTTGCGTGGAATCCCTTTTGGCGATTCGCATCAGATGGATCCGTGCAGTTCGGGACGTAGAGGCGGCCCTCGCCGCCAGCGAATCAACCACTTGTGCATTTCTGTGTGCGCAGCCTCTGTGATAGCTTCTGCACCCTGGGACTATACGGAGGAATCATGGTTCGCAAACTGCTCTGCGTCCTTTTTGTGCTGTTCGCGCTCGCACTTTTGAATCGAAATGCTCCTGCAGATGACACGAAGGCCAGCGACACCGCCAAAAAGTCCCCCTGGAAAGCCGAAGATTTCGTCTTCACGGAAAGCGCCAGCCAGTTCCGAATCTCCCCCGATTGCAAATGGGTGGTCTGGGTGAAGAACACGGCCGACAAGGAAAAGGACGGGCGCATCAGTAATCTTTACCTTTCGAGCCTCACCGAGAAAAAGGAAATTCAGCTCACCCGCGGCGAAGACGATGTCTCAAGTCCTCGCTGGTCGCCGAATGGCGAAACCATCGCCTTTATGTCCAGCCGCGCCCTTCCCAAGCCCAAACCCGATTCTGCCCACAATCAGCTCTGGCTGATCGGCATGAGCGGCGGCGAGCCCTGGCACGCGACCGAGTTCGAGCGCGGCATTCAGGATTTCGAATGGCTCGACAACGACACAATCCTCTTCAGTGCAGAGGAGGATCCCTCGCTCTACGAGCGCAACACAAAGGAACGCAAAGACGATAGCGACATCGTCGACGACGAGGCCCACACCTCCCCGGTTCGCCTTTTCAAATTTTCGATAAAAGACAAAAAGGTTACCCGCCTGACTGACAACACCGATCGGATCGAGGGTTTTGAGCCTTCTTACGACTGCAAGAAGGCTGTAGCAGTCGCTCAGCGCGAACTCAGCTACGCCTGGGATGAGAAAACACCGCCCGCCACATACATCGTCGATCTTGCCACAGGAGCTCGCACGCAGATTTTCCCCGGCCGAAAGATTCTTCCTGACCGCATCCGCTGGGCTCGCGACAATTCGGGATTCTATGTGATTGCGCGCTTTTCGAATTCGCCCCGCTTCTATACGGCTTCGATTCCGAAGCTCTATTTCTACGATCTCGCATCTGGTTCGGCCACGGAAGTGAACCTCGATTGGGAACGCTCGATGGGCTACAACCTCGAAATCACCAAAGACGGCTTCATCACCCTGCTCGATGACGGTGTCTACAAAAAGCCTGCGCGCTACAAGCGAAACGGCTCAACGTGGTCGCGCGAGTGGATTACTGGCGATCATTCACGCAATTTTTTCGACATGCTGCTTGGCGATGATGAGCACACTCTCGTGTACCAGTTTTCGACTGCCAGCACGCCGACGCAATGGTTCCGCGCACGATTGGACGGGACGCAGGTTTCATCGCCTGTACAATTCACCGACCTGAATCCCCAATATAAGAACAAGACCATCGCCAAGACTGAAGTCCTGCATTGGAAAGGCGCCAACGAGGACGATGTAGAAGGCATTCTCTTCTATCCCTTCAATTACGATGCAGGGAAGAAATACCCTCTCGTCGTCGCTACGCACGGCGGCCCTGCAGGTGCCGACCACGATTCTTGGTCGGAAACCTGGGGCTATTCGCAGGAAATGATGAACGAGCGCGGCGCCTTCGTCCTCAAAACCAATTATCACGGCAGCTCCGACTACGGGTTGAAATGGGTCGAGTCGATTTGCTGCGGCAAATACTACGATCTCGAAATTCCGGACATCGAAAAGGGCGTCGATAACCTCGTCGCGAAGGGCCTCGTCGATCCCGACAGAATCGGCGCCCTCGGCTGATCCAATGGCTCGATCCTCTCCATTCAGCTTAGCGTCACCAATCCCGATCGCTACAAGGTTATTGCCGTCGGCGCTGGCGACGTGGAATGGATCAGCGATTGGGCCAATGTCGACTTCGGCGAAGCCTTCGACAACTATTACTTCGGAAAATCACCAATGGAAGACCCGCAGCTCTACATACAGAAATCGCCGATCTTCAAAATGGACCGCGTGAAAGCTCCAACGTTGATTTTCCATGGCACGATCGACCGCCAGGTGCCCACAGAGCAAAGCTGGACCTACTACCGGACCCTGTATTGGCTGGGCAAAGTTCCGGTCAAGCTGGTCCTTTTCCCCGGCGAGGCGCACGGCCCGCGCAAACTCTCACACCAGCTTCGCAAGGTAAACGAGGAAGCGGCCTGGTTCGACAAATACCTCTTCAAGATCAATCCGCCGGAAAACGAAGCCTTCAAGAAAGGCTCGCCGCTCGACGTTGCGCTCGAGCGCCGCTCGATTCAGAAGTCGGGCTCGAACTACGGCTCGCTATCCGGCAAAGTGCTGGTGCCTGAGGTCGTGAAGCGCGACGATCTCGAAATCGGCCGTTTCGAAGTCACGCGGGCTCAGTACGTCTTGTTCGACAAAAGCTACAAGATCGATCCAGGCACCGAAAATTACCCCGCCAACGGAATCACTTTCGACCAGGCGAAAGACTATTGCGCCTGGCTAAGCAAGCAAACCGGCAAGACCTATCGTCTGCCCAATGAAAGTGAAGTGGCCTCGCTCTACAAGGACCGGCCAGGAGAAAACACCCTCGACTACTGGGCTGGGTACTCGCTCAATCCAGAAGATGCTGCGAAGCTCGAAGAAAAAATCAAAACTCTGTCGGGCAACGCGCCCCTCCTTCGCGAGGTCGGCACGTTTTCGGGCCAAGGCGATGAAGGCGAAGAACTGGTCTTCGACCTCGGCGGCAACGTCGCCGAATGGACGATTGCCGCGGACGGCTCGGCCAAGGCACTCGGCGGCAGCGCCGACCGCCCAGCCGATTCGAAAGCGCGCTACGCCGCAACTGGTGCTGCCTACACGGGCCTCCGCGTCGTCCGCGGCGAGCCCAAGCCGAAACCAGCGTCTTCTGCGAACTGAATCATCGTCTCGTTTGAAGGATTGTCATTCCGATGACGAGCAGACCGATTTCCGGGACTATTCCGGCCTCTTTCCTTCGGTCCGAATTGGCCGTTGCGCGCGCGACCAGACCAATTTAGCCTCTTACTATGACCAACTTCGCTCCCACTGAACGCACAAGCGTCAAGCGCCTGCCCGACCGCGGCCGCTACGACACGGAAACCGTCTACAAAATTCTCGACGAAGCCTTCGTCTGCCACGTCGGCTTCGTGGTCGACGGCCAGCCCTTCGTAATTCCCACGAATTTTGGTCGCATCGACGACGTGCTATATCTCCACGGCTCCTCCGCCAGCCGCATGCTCCGCACGCTCGCCGAAGGAGTTCAAGTCTGCGTCACGGTGAGTCTGATCGACGGCTTGGTTCTCGCCCGTTCCGCGTTTCATCATTCCGTGAACTACCGCTCCGTCGTCATTTTGGGCCGTGCCGTTCCGGTCGAAGATCCCGAGGAAAAAAATCGCGCCCTCGCCGCGTTCACTGAACACATCATGCGCGGCCGCTGGGACTACGTTCGCCAGCCTACGGAACAGGAGCTCAAAGCCACTTCCGTGCTCGCGCTGCCGCTGGAAGAAGTCTCCGCAAAAGTTCGCGTGGGCCCGCCCAAGGACGACGAGGAAGACTATTCGCTGCCTATCTGGGCCGGCGTACTGCCTCTTCCCATCATCCCGGGCATACCAATCCCCGATCCGCGCCTCAAGCCCGGCATCGATACGCCTTCAAATGTTTTGAATTATTCCAGGAACGGCTCCGCGAAGGATTCGAAGTAGGTCACACCGCTAGTGGCAGCCGCAGCTCCGCGGCGTGCAACCGCATGAGCCGGCAGAAGGCGAGCTAGATGAACCCGCGGAAGCAGTCTTGCTTCCGTTCGCAGGCGCGGCAAACACCGAAAGCTGAATCGTTTTCTTCACGCTCTCACACTTCGGGCACGTCACCGCCTGCTTCTCGCTCATCACGATGCGCTCGTAGTGCTCCCCGCAATCGTCGCAAACATACTCATAAATCGGCATCTCGCGCGTCCTCAATCGCAATTATCTGTGAAATGAACGCAAGCCGCAACCGACGTGCGCCCGGGGATTCCGCGCTTATCACTTGGTTGTCCCAGCATCAGCGGTTGCAACAGAGTTGCTCGCGGAAATCTTGCGGTCCACCGAACGAGTGACGTAGAGAAAGAAAATTCCGAGCAGCGCGACCAGCAGCAGAAAGAGCCCAATTCTACGCAGCTTTTCCTTCCAATCATTCCTGGTGCCGCTCATCTCTGCAGCCGTCGAGTATCCGAAACTCAGCCCGTGTCTCATCGCGTCTACCTCGAATCATCAGACACCAAGAGGCTGAGTTAGTTCCGGGGCACATTCCACACGAAACAAAACAGCCCCGGTTCGAGCCGGGGCTGTTCGTGACACACCCACCAATTTAATCGCAATCAGTCTAGTCGCCGGCGACCGGCTCCGCGAGCTGCTGGCTTGGCGCCTCAACGGGCGCGTTGCCATTCGAATGACCATTGCCATTCGCGTGACCATTCCCACTCGCATGGCCATTGCCGTTGCCGTTCGCACCGCCGATTTGCGCCAGCGTCACGCCCGCGCCCGGCACCGCCGTCTTCATCTGCTGCAGCGACCCAATCTGCACAACATTTTCCTGCGGCTTCTTCAGCACAAGCTCTTCGTAAATCTTCCGCACCTTCGCCGCTTCCTCAAACGCCTTCTTGCGCCGCGCCCTGTCTTCTTCCGCCGCCGTCACCGGAACATCATGCTCCAGATGACGCACGCGCGACGCGTCTTCCGCATCGATTCGCAGCGAGTGCTCGTAATTCGCCAGATCAACCTTCTTGCCCTTGGCGTAAATCTCGTGCTTGCCGTGCTCCTTGTACCACTGCGCGACAGTCGCGTTTTTGTACATGTTCTCGATGATTTTCCGCCAGCCGATGCCCGTGTTGTACGCGCAGAACGAAATTTCGCCCTGCTGCGTCGCGTACGGGATGATGCACATCTCCGTGCGGCGGAAATCATAATTAAACAGATCCTGGAACCACATGCCCGCGATGAACAGCATGTTCCACTTGTCTTCCGAGCGCCGCTTCATCGCATCTTCGTAAGTGCGGTTCGGATTCGTGCGCCCGTACTTCGATTCCGAGCCCTTCGACACCGCCCACGTCTTATCGAATTTCTTCAGAATGTCCTTCAACCGCAGGCTCGGCGGCGCCTCCCACGGATCGTAATTCCGCAGCATCGCCAGCACCATCATGAACGTCGAAAACTTCTTGCCGCGCGCCGCGTCCGTAATCGACGACACATCCTTCACCAGCCGCGTCGCATTCAGGAACCGCGAAATCGGCGCCCATTCCTTCGTTTCCTTGTGGACCATCATCGCCGTGCCCACTCCGCAATTCGGGTGGCAACCGCACGATAGTGCGCCCCACTGCGCGTCCGGCCCGTGAATCATGTCGGCAAATCCCGCAAACGGCGAAATGAACGACAGCGGGAACCAATCGCGCGTCGGCTCGATCTTCCCCACCTGCGCGCTCACGTCGCTCGCCAGGTGCGACAGCGTGTATCGCTGCCGCATGCGCCGCTCCGGCGTAATGTCCTCATCGCGGCCCGTAAACGAAACCGGCTGGAACGAAACGAACGAAATCTTCTTCGGATTCTCCATCGCGAACTTCACGATCGGGCCCACCTGATCGTTGTTCACGTTGTTGACGATCGTCGTCACCAGCACGATCTCGATCCCCGCCTCGTGCATGTTTTCGATCGCTCGCAGCTTCACATCAAACAGGTTCCCCACCTGCCGGTGGCTGTTCGCGTCGTTGCCGATGCCGTCAAACTGCAAATACGCATACCGCATCCCGGCTTCGAAAACCTTCTTGCAATATTCTTTGCTCTTCGCAAACTCGATGCCGTTCGTCGCCGCCTGCACGCTGTTGTAGCCCACTTTGCGCGCGTACGCGACCGCATCGACGAACATTGGATGCATCGTCGGCTCGCCGCCCGAAAATTGCACGGACATTTGCCGGCGCGGCTTGATCTTCAGCGCGTTATCCAGAATTTCCTTGATCTCGTCCCAGCCCAGCTCGTGCACATAGCCGACCTGGTTCGCGTCCATGAAGCACGGATCGCACATCATGTTGCAGCGGTTCGTCAGGTCCACCGTCAGCACGGCTCCGCGCCCGTGCCGCACGGTGCTCGACCCGTGCCGGTGCAGCGTCTCGTCGTTGTGCGCCGGAATATCGCGGCCCGGAAAATTCTGCTCGATCCACGAAAGGAACTTCGAATCCAGCGCCATCAAATCTTCATACTTGCCGTGGACGGGACACTCCTTCACCATCCACACCTGACCGTCGCGCTCGATAATCTGCGCCTTGATCTCGCCCACCTTTTCATGGACCAGATCCGTCCAGTCTTTCTTCCCGTTCAGGATCGCTTCCCGCGCTTCCTTCACGCAATCCGGACACAATGAGTCCGTTGTGCGCGGCCAGCCCAGCGTCGGCTTCGATTTCTCCCACGATTTCAGCAGCGGCTTGTCAGACCATTTCGGCGTGAACGAAGGATTGGGATTGTGCTTGTTGAAGAACTGAATCGTCTCGAACGTCGCACTCGCCGTCTTGCAGAGTGCCCAATCGAATGACTTCCAAAGCCGATTGCGTACCGTCGTTGGCATGCGCCTGCACCTCTTCCTCAGAACTTGAACCTGAACCTATTTCCTGCTGCTTGACTGGGAATCCCCGAGAGCCTGACCCCGACGGGCAGAGCGCGCCCTAACCCGTTACAGTACTAAAGTTTGCCCCCTTTGACCCTTTCCGTCTACGAACCTGAGTCGAAAGGGTCAATTTCAGGGTCCAACGGCTCTTAGATGCAGCCAACGGCACCCTTGGCTTGCCCCCCGGAGCGCCGATCTCCTGATTGGCGGGTTAACGCGACAAGCGTTTTTCCGAATTGTGCAAGATAGTTCCGATTAGGTTTCACCCCCGATCTTTGTTTTCAGGGAGTTGAGCCGATTTCTAATATTCAGGTGTACCGAGAAAAAGGCAGTGGCGAGTGGCGAGTGACGAGTGGCAAGAAAAGACAACGGCAGATTCGGGACGACACGGCTCGGGGGAGGAGCGAGAAAACCAAAGGCGGTCATCTTAGGCCTCTTTTTGCTCTGCGGCTGGCCCGATGCTGATGATTTCTTTGTCGTCGTCTATGTGGTTGTCGAGTTGGCGGGGCGGAGGCGGGGGATAGGGCTCGCGGGAGATGATGAGGCGGCGGGGATGTTCGGTCCAGCGGCCGCGTTCGTCGAGGCAGCTATGGGCGCGGACGGCGCGGATGATGCTGTCTGCGGAAGGCGGACAGATGGTGGATTCCTCGATGATTTTCTCCAGGCCGAAGCGAAGAGCGTTGGCGCGCCGCTCGAAGAGCCCCTGGGCGTGAGCGTGACGGTAGATGGAGGTTTTGCTGGGGAGCTTGAATTCGAAGCGAATCTCCGCGGGGCGGCGCCACTGGAGGAAGGCTTGTTCGATGGCGTCGCGGTCTTCGTGATGGCAGATGGAGCAGAGGCGTTCGTGGCGTTCGGGATCGGCAGGCGTGGCGGGATAGTGTTTGGGGAAGCGCCGGGCGTCGAGCAGGTCGTTGCGGGGAGCGTCTTCGCGCATGGCGGCAGCTTGGAATAGAGCTTCTTCGTCTTCGGCGATTGTGGTCTCGGTTGGGAGCGCGGCGACTGGCTCTTCTGCCGGCGGCTCGGGTTGAGCGGCTTCGGCCTCGGCGTCGACTTTGGTTTCGATGGCGGGCGGTTCCGGTGCGGGCTCGAGGGCAATCGCGGTTTGTACGGTAGTTGAAGGCTCCTCTTCTGCGTGGTTTTCCGCCATTGGCTTCAGTAGTTCTACGTCTTCTTTCGGTACTGCCTTAGGTATTTCTACGGTCAGTTGAGGGCGAGGATTGTCTGGGTGGTGAGTTTGGAGCCATTCGAGGCTACGGTGAAGGGTTTTGGAGTTGGGTCCTGATTCGTCATAGGGAGACCTGCGAGACTTTCTGAAAGGGTTCGGGCGTTTCACGTCTAGTCCTTTTTAGGATGCGGATTTGGTGAGGTTTACCCTCGGGGATTGGCGCTAGCGGTCTTTGATGAGTTGTCATAAAAACCTGACGGATGTTACCATGAAAATTATCATAAATCAAGAGTAAACATTACGTGGTTCTAGAAGTACTGAGATACTGCTCGGGACGGGAGCTAGGCGGGAGCGGACGGGAGTTTGGTAAACATGGATATCACGAAACAGCTCGGATGAGACCCCGAAATGTGGGGCCCCCGGTTCAAGGCTTTCTGGACTTTTGCCGCTCAGTAAATGCCAGAGCCATCCGGGTCGGATTCGTCGTCAAAGTCATCATGCATCGGATGAGAGCCGTACGGTCCGTGCTCTCGGATCGGGAACCCGATGTTCTTCGTGGCATCCATTCGAGTGTCAAATGGCTCCAGCTCGATTTCGTCGTTCTTCTCTCGTCGAGATTCCAAGACAGTTTCGGCGGCGTCGGTGATGGCTTCAAACGTGAGCCCCGAACGTCCGTGCGAACACACCCGAGTAAGCCAACGTAGAGGAATTAGAACGACTTCGCCTTCAAGTGGGTACTCGCCGCATGATTCCTGCGCCACATCTCTCAGGCAGTCAGGGCAATTATTTTGTACGACTCTGGCCTTAACCAGCTGCTCATGTTGGGGTTTGTCGTCCATTGGGTGATTGTAGCGCAGGTGTGAGAAGTTTTGATAGTAAGGCCGAATTCATAAGCTCTGATATACTTCGGTGACATTTCATATGGCTGCAACTGCCGATAACGGTAACGTCAAGCTCCTGTTTTCGGACATTTTCGGTGTCGAGCCGCGCGAGGTTCGGCGATACGGCGCTTTGGACATCTCCTTGGTCTCGGACCTACCGCTTTTCATTGACCCCTTCTTGCTCTTCAACAGCCAAAAGAAGCGGTACCAGCAGCTCCATCGGGGAATCATCCGATACTTAGCCTTTCTTCGACAAATGTCGCACACGACAGCTCCGGATTCCGCTCTCGTCGTTGCTTGGTACACGTTCCCCGAGGTGAGTCAGACGTGGCTTGGATTTACTCGCACCGGAAATCGCGGGAGAGGGCTGGGAATCGGCTTTGCTCGAGCGCTGCATGGGAATCTTGGAAGACTGTTTTCCAACTTTGGCGACGAACAGATCACGCAGGGCAGTCACCTGGAGAAGCTTTGTCTCATAGAGGATGGGGTAGGCCGCGATAACATCAGTGACTTTACGACAAATCTGATAAAGGAGTACCTGCTCGACTACACCCAGGTCTTCGCGCGGAAGTTCATCGCCCGCTCGGCATGCAAGGAGATCGCTGTGCAAAAGGTGAGATTTAATTACAACACGCGATCATGGGAGCCGCGGTCCTTTGTTCTGCCCTATGTCGAAGGGGACTATGTGATTCTCACGCCGCGGGACATGCTCACTAAGGATAACCCTTGGATAAACAGGGCTGACCTTATCGAAGATTTTGAGGCCATTCCTGACTCAATCCCGGACGCTCAGCTTCGCGCTCAAGTAAACGCATATTTTCGCGAGATGCTCCCAAAGGAGCCAAAGCGCGAGGATCGACAGTCCGCAGCTGTTGCGACGATCCGCCAGTTCCCGGTGCTTGTGGACTACTATATTCGGCATAAGGAAGAGGAGGGAGACAGTGCTGTCAGCATCAGTAGGGATAAGGTTCGTGTATCGGAACAGCTGTATCTCCGACAGTTTAGCCAGCTGGCCAATCTCCTCCATAGTTCTACAGGTTTCTACAAGGTTCCTGGAAATACTTGCGACGAAGCTCGCGGACGCGCGCAGTTTCTGAAGGACGTCGTTGAAAATAAGGGCGGCTATCGGCTTTTTTACGTCGATGGTGAGCCGGTGCGAAAGGAAGAGGATCTTCACGTTGCCTATCGACTCACGTGGTTCGGCACGCCCTCCGATGTGAGCACCGAGGTGAATGACGGACGAGGTCCAGCTGATTTCAAGGTGTCGCGAGGGGCTTTCGACAAGGCAATCGTGGAATTTAAGCTCGCAAGCAACACTAAGTTGAAAAAGAACCTCGCCAAACAAGCTGAGATTTATCAAGAGGCGAGCGACGCAACGTGTGCGCTGAAGGTGATCATCTTTTTCACAAAGGTGGAGCAGGATCGAGTTTACAGAATCCTTAAGCAGCTCGGGCTTGACAACGACGGAGACCTTTTTCGGTTCGACATAATTCTTATTGACGCCCGTAACGACAACAAGCCTTCTGGATCAAAAGCAGCTTAGCGACTCGGCCTTTGCTGATCGTGATGTTCGGGAGCTACTCTAGGTTGAGTGGGGTGCGGAGGACGCCGATGGCGAAGTGGGCGAGGTGGGGGGCGTCGTCATCGAGCTGAATCCAGCGAACGACGCAATGGTCCTTGATGTACTGCGAAACCTTGGATTCGTTGATGCCGAGATGTTCGGCGAGCTTGTTCTTGAGGTCGACGTCGGCATAGCTGCCGCGATTGCCGCGCGCGCGCCCGCCGCGAATTAGATTGCCCAAGCCGATGCGAAGCGTCTGGCAGGATTCGATGTAGTAGGAAGTGACCTGGTCGGAATCGGAAAGCAAAAAGACGCCGGGACCGGCTGGCGCTTCATCCGTCTGGTCGGCGCGATGCAGCGGGCTTGAAAGCAGGCGGCGCAGCATGGATTCGAGCTGGGCCATGCGCGAGGCCAAAGCGGGATCGCCTGCGCGGCCGTGCGCGGTGCGTTCCGAGGGCAATTGCGGAACTTCATGCTCGAAACGCGAGCCGCGACTCGCAGCGCTGGTTTCGGCAGCGCGACGTTCTGGCGCACGATCCGCGTCGCGGTCGCGGCGCTGCTCGTAGCTGCTCTCCGATTCGGCGGCATGCGAGGTGCGCGCGTGCGGTTCATGCTGCGCACGCGAGCGCGATGAGTCGGCAAAGGCTTGCGACGGCAACGACGGAGACGGCGCGCCCTTGCGATGGCGGCCGCGTCCACCGCGACGACCGCGGCGGCGCTTCCGCCGTGCGGGATCGGATGCTGATGCGGACACTCCGCGCGGCGCGGGTTGCGCGGCGTCTTCGGCTGCATCGTCGGTCGAGTCGGCTTCGGCCTCGATGATTTCGCCCACAGCCGGCGCGGCGGCGTCCGCTGCTTCGGCAGCTTCGGATTCGTGCTCGGCGACGTTTCCGCTGCGCTCCGCGGAGTCAGCGGAACGCGCTTCCGATTGGGCTGCGGGGAGCGGCGCGCCGAGGCGCGTCAGAGCCTCCTCCGCTTTCTTCTTCCAGTCGGCGCGGCGAAAGCGCTGCGCGGCAATCGTGTACCATTTGACGGCGGATTCGGTTCGCTCGCCCTTCTCCTCGTGCGCGCCAAGTTCCCATGCGACCATGGCGTCGTGGGTGCGCTGGTAGAGTTCGGAGAGCTTCGAGGAAGGGTCGGCGGCGGTTTTCGCTTTGCGGATACGGGCTTGGATTTGGCGCCAGTCTGCCATGAGGCGCATTGTATCAGCCGTCTGGCGGGGAGCCAATGGCGGGAGTCCCGAAGTGTGGGGGTTGGATGAGGGAGGATGAGGTGTGACGCCCGGGGAAAAAACTCGGTGGATTTGCGGAAGCGCGCGCGAGTGCGGATTCGATTTGTGCGGCGTGGCGACTCCCGAGCAGCTGGCCGAGCTGGCGGGCGTGGCGGAGTGGTTGGCGCGAGGCTATGCGGGCGAGATGAAATATCTACACGACGCGAGGCGTGCAGATCCGAGGCTGGTGCTCGATGGCGCGCGCAGCGTGATTGTGGTGGCCGTGAATTACAACTCGGCGAAACCCTATTCGACCGAATTTGCCGCGACGGCGACGCAGCAGGACGCGCCGCGCGGGTGGATTGCGCGTTATGCGTGGGGAGACGATTACCACGAAGTGTTGCGCGAGAAGCTGGAGGCGCTGCTCGGCGCGATGCGGGCGCAATTCGCGGAGGCGTTTGAGGCGCGTGCGTATGTGGATACGGGGCCGGTGGTCGAGCGCGTGGTGGCGAAGTATGCGGGCCTGGGATGGCTGGCGAAGAATACGTGCCTGATCAATGAGGAGCTTGGTTCGTGGCTGTTTCTGGGGGTGATACTGACGACGCTGGAGCTGGAGCCGACGGTCGGCGCTGGCGAAATGCCGCCGGCGGATTTGTGCGGAAATTGCAGGCTGTGCATCGATGCGTGCCCGACGGAGGCGTTCGCGGCGCCGTACGTGATGGATGCGCGGCGATGCATTTCGTACCTGACGATCGAACTGCGCGGGCCGATACCGGAAGATTTGCGGGCGCAGATGGGCAATGCGGTTTTTGGGTGCGACATTTGCCAGGATGTGTGCCCGTGGAATCGTAAGGCGCCGGTGACGAAGGTTGCAGAGTTCGCGCCGCGAGAGTCTGAGTCGCGCCTGGGTGTTTCGACGTTTGCGCCGGAATTGGAGGCTGTGGCGAGGCTGTCGCAGCGGGAATTCAGCGAAGTTTTTCGCGGAAGTCCCGTGAAGCGCGCGAAGTGGCGCGTGTTGATCCGCAACGCATGCGTGGCGCTGGGAAACGCGAGGATAGCGGAGGATTCGCCGGTGCGCCACCGCATCGTTGGCGTGCTCGAGCGGCTTGCAGAAGGCGAGGACGATATGATCGCTGAACATGCGCGGTGGGCGCTGGCGCGGGTTGGCGCTGGTGATTGACATCGCGTTCGCGATTCGCTTAGCGTCCTAGTGAGTTTTTCGCGGAGGATTCATGCACACGCCGCACCTTTGCGCGATTGCCGCTCTGGCGCCACATTTCAGTTTTCCCGAGAGCCCGATTACGAACGAAGAAGTGGTCCTGCGCTGGCTTCACTTCGTGGCTGGAATTATCTGGATCGGGCTGCTTTACTTCTTTAATTTGGTTGGGTTCCCGACGATGAAGCAACTGGATGCAGCGG